>Ga0209992_10000223_pt1 | contig 80364 bp, 66 predicted proteins | sample 2SBtaG_2_FD_182564 | JGI IMG/M metagenome (GOLD analysis project Ga0209992, IMG submission 182564) | Deep subsurface microbial communities from Kolumbo volcano to uncover new lineages of life (NeLLi) - 2SBTROV12_ACTIVE470 metaG (SPAdes)... | ecosystem: Environmental > Aquatic > Marine >... | reverse complement strand
AATCATGGATTATTGACCAACCTACTTTGGTTGTTTATCTGGATGGAGATAAATAAAGCTTTTACCCAACCGACCACCATAATTACCGGCAGAAATCATGATTAACCCTGGCGTGTCCAACGATGCTTGAATGGCGGCCTGAGTGGCCTTGATGATGGTGGCAAGATCCTTTCCATTCATGATAATTTCCATCACCGATTTGACACCGTTCGGCAATCCCGCCTTTTCGCCTAGTTTTCCCTGTAACGTTGGGCAAAATTTCTCATACGTGCTGGCAATGGTAAAAGAGTATTTGCTCCCCGCTTTCGATCCACTACCGGCTATCCCACCAGGAAACGGCATGATCACATCGGCAACCTGTTTGACCGCTTCGACGCCTTTTTCCGTCGCCAATAAAGCAGAATCAACACTGTCTCCAAAATACCACAAGTTACCCCCCATCAATCCGTCGGAATAACCAAAACGCCGGTCAAGCACAAATTCCCCACCAAGAATGGGTATGACCCACACTTTCCTGCCGTAGCGTTCATCTCGAAACTGATGCCCATCTCCAAAGTACGCTACCTTACGGCCAAGTTTAAAATAGGGATCGGTATCCAATAGGTTGAAGCAGGCAGTGGTCGGGCAGGTCAGAATATTTTGACTGATTCGCACAAGAGCAGCTCGCTCCAAGGTCCTATCGCGATCTCGTGTAAACCGGGGAATATGTATTTGAACAATGGCCCCAGGCCTACCGTCCGGCGTCGAAAACGTCTCATCTCCTCCAGGCCCAACATATCGATCCATCCCCGCTTCACAATCACAGAGAATCGAACTGGATCCATTACCCGTGGCATTCGCCACGGCATGATCAAGCCATTTCCGGTCTCGTGCAGTAATCAGAAATTTTGCGTAGATACTCCGAAACGCTTCAGCATAGGTGTCATCAAGCAAAGCCGGCATGTCATCCCCTACCTTTGCCTTCGTAAACAGCCTTTTCGGTGATGACCTTATCCATGAAGACGTCGTGCGGCCCAACTATGATCTCGTCAAAAAGTTGCGCTTCGTAACAAATAGCAATTAAGGGAGCATCGGGACGGACACCATCCAACAATCGGTCATAATAACCTTGGCCATTACCCATTCGACCACCGTGGCGATCAAAGCCAACTCCCGGCACCATAACTAAATCAAGATCTTCAGGTTTGACCTCTTTCCCAACTTCACCCCAACGGTCTTTCGGCGGCTCAAGGATATCCCATTTCCCAACAACCAGTTCGTCCATACTCGCCAAATGCCATAGCCCCAATTTATTATCACCCTTTTCATCAACCGTACAATAGGGCACTATGATTTTCTTACCACTGTTTATCGCATCCGGCAAAGCGTGACAAGTCCGAGTTTCGGAACGGCAATCGATATACCACATCACCGTTTGAGCCGGTGCATACTCGGGTAACTCAATAAATCTATCGCAAATAATCTTGCTGAGAGCGTCTTTGTTGGGCTGGGCTTTACGAGCATCATACGCTTGGCGGCGCATTCCATTCTTTCGCTCCATCAAAGCGTCTAAATCCGATTTATTCATTTGAATTCTCCTACAACATCAACTGTATAGTAAATGTACGTCAGGCAGGCTGTACGCTGATCAAGATTAGACCACGAGCGCCACCACTAAATCAACCTTAAAGTATGGTGTAGTCAACAGTATTTCACTGATGAATTCCCAACTGACCCACACCAAAACCAACTGTCGGTCACGATATCTATGCCTTTTTAGCATGATAATCCTAAGCTACCGATTGAGTTCAGATTGAGGTCAAAAACATAGGGTGTATAATGATAGCTTTAGACGAATCATAGCGAGGTATCTGAAATGGGTTGGCGAGAGCGAAAACACGAAGACACCTATGAAGAGGATGAAATTAAATCACGGCTCAACGACGATTTGCCGAAATGGCATTACGAGAATGGATGGATTCGTAGAAAATATAAAACGAGCGGGTGGAAAGGCACGTTAATGGTCGTCAATACTGTCGGTCATCTGTCCGAAGCCGCATTTCATCACCCAGACCTCAATGTTTCCTATGCCTTCGTTATCGTTAAGCTTATGAACCACGCGGCCAAAGGGATTACCAACAAAGATTTCGAATTAGCAAAAAAGATCGAGGAAGTCGTGATGTGGCAGCCCGGAATAGAGGACAGTGCCCTGGAAGGTACACCAGATGATGCCAGATTTAAATATCTTAAGTATGACTAACTCAACACGTTGGAAAACCAAGGTTCATCGTTTGTGTGCATCGTGTAGTTGTACAAATTTCCTCGAAAATCTCTGTGTATGAAACTGTCAAAACATTGGTCAATGTTTTGACATGATCGAATTGCATTTCGCAAGAAACTAGGGTTAAACTTCGCACCCTTAAATTGCAGAAACAGGCCTATTGTTCCAAGCCGTTGGCCCGCCAAACGGTGGTTCTTAGAGAAAAACTATCTAAACTACAACTTTCAGCAATTTGTAAACTTGCAATCTCTAGGTCGTTCTCGGCCGAGTCGCACGTGGCAGTTGTTGTGTATATTTAAAATTAAGGTATAAAGTAATTGTATGACAAGTCCACTCGGTAATAGGGTTAGCCGTGAAACTTTGGTCCTCGGAATAGACGGCTTCACCTATCACGACCTTTTCAAATCTGAAAAGCTGCGTCTCCTCCAAACCCGTTTTACCGAATTCCTAGTAAACTCAGATCCTGATAAAGGTCGTCGATACAGTGAAATCATCGGTAAGGCCGAACAAACCCGTGAGGATGAAACATGGGTTGCTGTATACATAGGCCCCTACTTGTCGCGTTTTCTGGGCACTATGTTTGGTCTCGAAAAAGCCCAGCGAAAAATCGAGGCCGACACCCGCGCATTAGATGGCCTTTTGTCTGTACGAAGAGATTTCGTGCGTAAGCGTGTAGTTAAAAGGATTAAGCCTGAAGACATGAAAGGCATCGACATTAAATTACTCGACTCCAAGATACAAAAACTGACTCAAAGTATTGGACGACCATCGACAGAAAAGCTCGATGAATTATCATTTTCTCGAATGTCACAAACCATTCTTGGCCTCGAAAGAAGCATTAATGCTGCCCTTAAAAAGGATTCCAGGGAGAGTGGGCTTTCGAGCGAAGCGAAAACATTTGTTAGCCAACTGCATAGTGATTTCCCCGGATTTCCAACCAGTCACGATATTACTGCCTTGAAAGTGGCTGTGGATGGTTTAATCAAAGAGGTCACTCTGTGGATCGCCTACCAAGTTAAAACCAAACCGCGTCCGGTAAACACCCGTGACTGGGAAGTCTTCCATTTACAACAGAAAGTGGTCTTTGAAAATTTAGTCGAGCTGGATCACCCTAAACTGGAAAATCCTCGATTCATCCAAGGTCCGAAAGAAAATTATCGCCATCGAGTAGGCTTCGGATTGACTGATTTCCGTTATGGACACACCCAAGTCGTTGCCGAAACCGATCTCTGTATTTTCTGTCATAACCAAAATCGTGACTCCTGTAGTACAGGCGTTATGGACAAGAAAGGCAATATCAAAAAGAATCCATTGGGAATCGAACTTAACGGTTGCCCCCTCGATGAACACATATCAGAGGCCCAGTACTTGAGAATGGAGGGTGATGCCGTTGCGGCGCTTGCTACAGTTATGATCAACAACCCTATGTGCCCTGGTACTGGACATCGGATCTGCAACGATTGCATGAAAGGCTGTATTTACCAGAAACAAGATCCGGTCAATATTCCTCAGATCGAAACTCGCATCCTTACTGAAGTTTTAAATATGCCTTGGGGCATTGAGGTATTTGGACTGCTTACTCGTTGGAATCCACTCAACCTTAGGCGCCCCTACCAACTCCCACTGAATGGTAAGCAAGTCTTGGTAGTAGGCTTGGGACCGGCAGGCTACACCTTGGCACACTATTTGGTAAATGAAGGATTCGGTGTAATCGCGGTGGATGGTCTAAAACTGGAACCCCCACCTGAGGCACAGGTTGGAAAAGACTTCCACCCAATCCAATCTTGGGAGAATTTCATTCAACCCCTGGATGAGCGGATTCTTGATGGCTTCGGCGGTGTCTCGGAATATGGTATCACCGTGCGTTGGGACAAAAACTTTCTGCGGCTTCTGTACGTAACTATGCTCCGAAAACCAGGATTTGCTGCGTATGGAGGCGTTCGTTTTGGTGGCACTATGACTCTGGAGGATGTCTCCGAACTATGTTTCGACCATGTTGCAATCGCCAGTGGAGCAGGTAAGCCCACCATCATACCGATGAAAAATAACCTAATTCGTGGTGTGCGTAAAGCAAGTGATTTTCTGATGGCGCTTCAACTCACCGGTGCGTGCAAAACTGATAGTCTGACCAATCTGCAAGTGCGCCTTCCTGCCGTAGTATTAGGTGGTGGATTAACTGCCATTGACACGGCTACCGAGCTCATGGCTTATTATCCCGTCATGGTAGAACAGGTTTTCAAACGTAGCGCAATCTTAAAGTCGGAAGGACGACTAGAAGGCTACCAACAAAATTTAGTGGGAGAGGAAAAGGAGATTTACGAAACATTTATGGCGCATGGTGAAGCTGTGCATGCCGAAAAGAATTCTGCTGCCATCGACGGGCGTGAGCCAAATTTAATCGACCTTATTCGAAACTGGGGCGGTGTAACCATCGCGTACCGCCGTACCCTTCAAGAGTCACCTGCTTATCGCCTCAATCACGAGGAAGTGGAAAAGGCTTTAGAGGAAGGAATTTACTACATTGAACAACTTTCCCCAATAGAAGCCTTGGCGGACAATAAAGGTCATATAGAAAAATTACGCGCCCAATACATAGGTACAAAAGAAAACGTTGAATTACCATGTCGGTCTTTGATGGTTGCAGCAGGTACTAGCCCGAATATTGTTTATGAATGGGAACATCCCGGCACTTTCGAAAACGATGGCTATTTCTTTAAACCTTACCAAGCAACAAGAAACAATGAGGCGATACAGCTCTCAGATAACAATAATCCCCGTGAGTCGTTCTTTACTTCCTACCTTCACAATGGATTAACAGTTAGCTATTACGGCGACAACCACCCTGCCTATGCGGGTAATGTGGTAAAAGCTATGGCTTCTGCTCGAAACGGCTACCCAAAAATTGTTGATCTTTATAGATCCGAAATCACTGCTCTTGATTCTGCTGAACAAAAGCAAAGGGACCAGAAATATAAAAACCTGTTAGACGAATTGAATGATCAGCTCAAGGCGCGCGTAGTCGAAGTTAACCGCCTGACCCGCACCATTACTGAAGTAGTAGTACATGCGCCGTATCAAGCCCGTAAGTTCGAACCTGGTCAATTCTACCGTCTGCAAAATTTTGATGTCAACGCCCCCGTCGTAAAAGGTTTCAGAATGTCGATGGAAGGACTAGCACTCACCGGTGCGTGGGTGGACAAAGAGAAAGGCCTCCTTTCATTGATCATATTGGAAATGGGGGGTTCTTCCGACCTATGCGCCTACCTTAAACCCGGTGAAGAAGTCGTGTGTATGGGCCCCACAGGCACTCCCACAGAAATCCCCGCAAACACGAATATTGTCCTTTTAGGTGGTGGTCTTGGCAATGCAGTGTTATTCAGCATTGCTAAAGCCTGTAAAGAGGCTGGATCTAAGGTCCTTTATTTCGCCGGGTACAAGAATGGAGAGGACCTGTTTAAACGCGACGAGGTTGAGGCGGCTACCAACCAAGTCATTTATTCCACTGACATGGGTGATATTATCAAACCGAACCGTCCGCAAGATGCTCATTTTAGGGGTAATATTGTGCAAGCTATGATTGCTTATTCGATGGGTGAGTTTGGTGAAAAGCTGTTCCCTTTACAAGAGACGAACCACATCGTCGCCATCGGTTCGGACCGAATGATGAACGCTGTCAAATCTGCACGCCACGACCCGACTCTATTACAACCACACCTGAAAGACCATGTAGCCATCGCCTCGATCAATTCACCCATGCAATGCATGATGAAAAAGGTTTGTGCGCAGTGCCTACAACGCCATGTGGATCCCGAGACAGGCAAAGAGGAATTCGTATTCTCGTGCTTCAACCAAGATCAAAATATGGATGATGTTGACTTCGATTTCCTAAACTCACGGCTCCGTCAAAATACCGTACTGGAAAAACTGAGCGCTAATTTAATCGACATCATGACGGAAAACACGGATCTATCTCATGTATAAATAAACCTTTCTTCCCATGGAAGTGAGAGTGAAACGTAAACTTTGTATCCAATTTAAGATTAGGAAATTGTTATGACTTATGTCGTCGGCGAAAATTGTATTAAATGTAAATTTACCGATTGTGTGGAAGTATGTCCGGTGGATTGCTTCTTCGAAGGGCCCAACATGTTGGTTATCGATCCGGAAGAATGTATCGATTGCTCACTTTGCGAGCCAGAATGTCCGGCGAATGCGATATTTGCCGAAGCCGATTTGCCCGATGACCAACAAGAGTTTCTGGCATTGAACGCAGAACTCGCGCAGAATTGGCCGGTCATTACCGAGATAAAAGCCCCGCCCGAAGATGCCGATGATTGGAATGGTAAAGATGGAAAACTAGCGTTGCTAGAAAGATAATCACAAAGGGAATCATAGGCTTTTTCTTTGAGTCTTGTATGTTATAATCGAGCTTCGATATGAAAATCGCCTCCGCCTTGGTCTGCGCTGTATGCAACCTGTTCCGAGAGGCTGAATTGTCATTTTTCACGGCTCTTAACTTCAGCCTTGATCGGTACAATAAAAACATTTTGCAGCGATGCCCGAAACAATGCTCCTGGTCCCGGTAAGAACAAGCAAACAAGGCACTTCTTTGAATGCAGGCAAGTTAAAACCTGAGTATCAGAAAATCACTTCCACCGTTGAAATTAGTCTTGACGATATGGAACGCCTTGAATTAAAGGCTGGAGATCAGATTAGACTTCGGGCTAGAGGTCGTGAGATTGTTGTAAGCTGTCAACAGCAAAAACCCAAATCATCAACTCCGGGCATGATGTTTATCGCATACGGGCCTATGTCCAGCGAACTCATGGACGGGGATACCGCAGGTACTGGGATGCCACCGTCTAAACATATCCGCGTGGAGATCGAAGGCCCAATTTAACAAATCGAGGAGTTGAGTTACATGAGTGAAAATACTATCGTTGTTGAGAATGCCACCTGCACTTTCTGCGGATGTGTATGTGATGATATGGATTTAACTGTCGATTTGGATGAAAAACGTATAACCAAAGCCAAAAATGCCTGCGTGCTTGGGCGAGCATGGTTTTCTGAGCATACAATCGAAGACTATCCTGCCGCGCTGATTGATGGAAAGGAAGCGAGCATTGACGATGCCATCGAAGAAGCCGCACAAATCCTGGTTAACGCTCGTTTCCCCATCATCTATGGCATGAGCGACACCACCTGTGAAGCACAAAGACAAGTTGTAGCGATTGCCGATTATATCGATGGTAACGTCGATACCACTACATCTGTGTGCCATGGCCCCTCCGGTATGGCTTTCCAAGGTGTAGGTGAAAGTACAGCCTCCTTAGGTGAAATCAAAAACCGCGCCGATTTAGTTATTTACTGGGGCGGAAATCCAGCCGAAGCTCACCCCCGCCACTTTATCAAATACGCTGTAACTCCCAAAGGGATGTATATTCCGAATGGGAAAAAGGACCGTACCGTCGTCATGGTTGATATTCGTCCTACGCAGAGTGCGCCGGTGGCGGATATTTTTTTACAAGTAAATCCAGGTAGTGATTTTGAAGTACTGTGGGCTCTTAGAGCATTGGTCAAAGGAAAACCCATTGATACTTCCATTGAACAACGGACAGGTATATCGCTAGAAAAACTTGAAGATTTAGCGAACCGTATGAAATCTTGCCAATACGGGGTATTGTTTTTCGGAATGGGTTTAACCATGACTCGTGGACGCCATTTCAATTCCGGAGCATTGCTTGCGTTAGCTGCTGACTTAAACGAATACACCCATTTTGTAGCCAAACCAGTCCGGGGTCACGGTAACGTAACGGGCGCTGATAACGTTGTCTCATGGCAAACTGGATTCCCCTTCGGTGTCAATTTTAACCGCGGATATCCTCGATTTAATCCGGGTGAATTCACCACAGTCGATTTGCTGGTCCGGGGAGAAGCAGATGCAGCATGTATCATTGCCAGCGATCCCGCCTCTAATTTTCCGCGTCAAGCCATCGAACATCTTAAGAAGATTCCAGTAATCACGTTCGATCCTAAACCGTCGATTACCAGTAAACTGGCACGTGTAGCTTTTACTACTGCGACTTATGGAATTAATACCGGTGGTACAGTATATCGGATGGACGATGTCCCTATCATGTTGCGACCAGCTTTCGAATCGCCCTACCCAAGCGACGAGCTATTAATGAAGAAAATTAAAGACAGAGTTCGGGAATTGAAACAACACTGAGCACGCTACGCCCATAACTAAAGAAACACGTCGAATTTAATAAAAATAATCTAGGGGGAAATAGCATGTCCGGGACACTTCGCATCGTTAATGGAAAAGTATACGACCCGGTTAATGGCGTGGATGGGGAAGTCCGGGAGATCTGTATTCGCGATGGCAAGATTGTCGAAACCGTTCCCGATGATGCCGAACGCATCGATGCTCATGGCATGGTCGTTCTCGCAGGAGGGGTCGACATGCATTGCCATATCGCCGGTGCTAAGGTTAATCTCGCACGAAAATTTCAACCCGAAGATCACCGGCTCGATATTCATCCCAAAACACCTCACACGCGTTCGGGCACCGGAGGTGTTGTACCTTCTACCTTTGCAACTGGATACCGATACGCTACGTTAGGATACACCACGGCCATGGAAGCTGCGGTCCCACCACTAACTGCCCGCCATGTGTTGGAAGAATTAGATGATACCCCAATTATCGACAAGGGCTTTTATATACTTCTAGGCAACAATGTTTTTCTTTATAAAATGTTGGAAGAAAAACGTATGGATGAGTTTCGACAGGCTGTTGCTTGGTGGCTGAATGCGAGCAAATCGTATACATTAAAGCTGGTCAACCCAGGAAGTGATGAAGCCTGGAAAGGCAAAAAAAATACGAACATCAAAAATCTCGATGAGAAAATAAATGCCTTTGATATCACGCCACGCCAGGTCATCAAAGCATTTATCGATGTTGCCAATGACCTTGGGCTACCGCACCCTGCGCATATCCATTGTAATAATCTCGGCCATAGCGGCAACTACGAAACAACGCTCGGCACAATGGAAACCGCCGAAGGTCGTAGGGCCCATATTACCCATATTCAATTCCATAGTTATGGGGGAGAAGTAGGCAAAAACCCAACATCGAAAGCTGCTGAAATTTCTGACTTCATAAATACCCATCCAAACATCAGTGCAGATGTTGGGCAAGTCATGTTCGGGAAATCCACAATCATGACAGGTGATGCTCCATTGGCCTGGATGTTGAGAAACGTCACCAACAAACAAAAGTGGGTTAACGCAGATACCGAATGTGAAAGTGGATGCGGAATCTTACCCTTCTCCTACCAACAACATATATATACCCATGCTCTGCAATGGGCTGTAGGATTGGAATTGTTTTTATTGGCAAAAGACCCCTGGCGTATGGTTCTCTCCACCGACCACCCAAATGGCGGCTCGTTTATGAGCTACCCAAAGTTGATCAAGCTTTTGATGGATAGGGGTTATCGTCGAGAACAAGCAGCGTTAGCCAATCAAAAAGCGATAATGAGTACCAATTTGCTGGATTTGGAAAGGGAATACACGATGCAAGAAATCGCTATCATAACTAGAGCAGGCCCCGCAAAATTATTGGGTTTATGCGATAAAGGCCACCTAGGAATTGGAGCCGATGCAGATGTCACCGTATACGATGAGATTGATGATAAAGAACAAATGTTTAGTACGGCCCGTTATGTCATTAAAGACGGACAGGTATTTATTAGAAATCATGAATTTTGCGCCGATCACACTGGACGGTTGCTTCATGTGGAACCCGAATATGACCCAAGTATTGCGAATAGTCTAAAACCCTTCTTCAAGGACTTTTATACCATCCAGTTTGAAAATTATGCGGTTGCCGATAAATACCTGCACAATCATCAAGTTATTCCTACGCCGCATGAACTCAACTAGAGAGACATAGAATAGACATAGCCCTGAGTGATAGATTAAGAACAAATAATGAAAATACAATCCACCGAGGTGATTGATACCTTCGCAGAAGCCTTTAAAATGTGGGCGACTCGCATCATCATAACCGCGGAAAACTCTAAGTGGGCATTGGAAGCAGCTCATTCAGTGACGGGGTTTGCCACGTCCGTAATTGGCTGCAAATGTGAAATAGGTATCGAAGCTGAAATACCGGAAACCGACACACCAGATAATCGTCCAGGAATTAGTATTTTAATATTCGCTGGCTCGGCAAACGCGGTTGCTAAGCGTATCGTAGATCGAGTTGGCCAATGCATTATGACCTGCCCTACAACGGCCTGTTTTAATGGTCTGGACGTTGAAAACAAAGTCAAAAGTGGTGGTAAACTTCGATATTTCGGTGATGGTTTCCAAGCAAGTAAACTTTTAGATGGTCGGAGAATTTGGCGAATTCCGGTAATGGAAGGGGAGTTTTTGGTCGACGACAGTTTTGGAGTACAACCTGCCGTGGGTGGGGGTAATATTCTACTTTTAGGAAACAATATCAAAACCACTCTACGTGCAGCAGAAGCTGCGGTAATTGCTATGCGCAAAATACCAGGGATTATACTTCCATTTCCAGGTGGTATTGTCAGAAGTGGCAGCAAACCAGGCTCCAAATATAAAGCCTTACCTGCATCAACCAATGATGCCTATTGCCCAACGTTACGCAGCACCTCTCCGCACTCCGAGCTACCACCAAATGTTGGATGTGTCTTTGAAATAGTCATTGATGGCTTGGATGAAGTATCAGTCGCTCGCGCAATGCGCTCTGGAATCCATGCTGCTGCAGGACAAAATGACCCGCTTACGATCAGCGCTGGTAATTATGGTGGCAAATTAGGTGAATTTCATTTCAAATTGCACCAAGTACTCCAAGAGGTAGATGGTTGATATTGAATTCGGTTACCACCAACAAAAGCCCAACCCGATTATCATGAAGTTATCATTACACACGCAACCAGAAGTCCCTTTAGAGGCGGAAGTTATCACGACTAAAGAGCTCTACGACAAAAACGAAGTAGAGATTTCCCGTCTTTCACTCTTTCATGGAAATCAGAAAGTCCCACTGGGTGAATTTTTCAAAGTAACAGGAAAATTCGAAAACTCGGTTGAAATCGAAGGGGATTTAAGCCGTGTTAAGTTAATTGGGTGTGGGATGTCGTCTGGTAAACTGATCGTTGATGGAAACGTTGGCACCCATCTCGGAGCGGGTATGACCGGCGGAGAAATTATGGTGACAGGAGACGGTGGTGATTGGGTAGGACGTGAAATGAGTGGGGGCCGAATTCTCATCAAAGGGAACGCTGGACATATGGTTGGTAGTGCTATTCGAGGGAGTTCCGTAGGTATCCTCGGCGGTGAAATTATTATTCACGGCAACATTAAGAACGAAGCCGGAAGTGCTATGCGGCGGGGGATGATTGCTGTGGGTGGAAATAGCGGTGACTTTACGGGTGTCAATATGCTAGCCGGTACCGTTCTTGTGCTTGGGCAAATGGGCATTAGAAATGGAGCGGGAATGAAAAGAGGCAGCATCATTACCATGCAAAATACCGAAATGCTTCCTACTTTCAACTACGCCTGTACCTATCAGCCTAGTTTTCTCCGTTTTTATTTTAATCATCTGCGTCAACTCGGTTTAGCTATTAAAGATTCATTTTTGGATGGCGTATATCAGCGATGGACAGGCGATTCTATTGAACTAAACCGCGGTGAAATCCTGATCCTTCAGCCTTAAACCTAAACTTAATTCGTTCGAGAGGAAAATTAGAATGACCACAATTGTGACCGATAATTGCCAGCGATGCCGTTTCACCGATTGCGTAACCGTCTGCCCGGTTGCCTGCTTCCATGGCGACGATGAAATGTTATACATTGATCCAGATGTTTGCATCGATTGCGGTGCTTGTATTCCTCTGTGTCCCGTCGAAGCAATTTATGAAGATTCCGATATCCCTGAAGATAAGGAAAAATGGATTGAAATTAATGCAGAAAAAGCACCTGACTTACCGGTTATTGAAGACCAACAAGACCCGTTTCCCGGGGCAGAAGATCGTAAAGCAGAACTTGGATTTTAAGTTATGTCCACATTAGGAACTGAACAAAACCCGTTACGAATCGCTATCGTTGGCGCAGGTCCAAGTGGCTTTTATGCAGCTGAAGCGTTAATAAAATCGAAACCGTTAGTACAAGTCGACCTTATTGAACGCCTTCCATCCCCATTCGGCTTAGTGCGTAGTGGAGTGGCCCCGGACCATCCGAAGCTAAAGCAAGCGATCTTAGTTTATCAAAAAATAGCACAATCGCCGGATTTCAACTTTGTTGGGAATGTCACTGTTGGCAAGGATATCAGTGTTGCCGAACTCCACACATTCTACCACGCTGTTATCCTAACCTGTGGCGCAGAAACAGACCGTACCTTGGGGATTCCTGGAGAACAGCTACATGGAAGCTACACCGCAACCGAATTTGTTGGCTGGTATAATGGGCACCCTGATTATCGAGATTGTAGTTTCGACCTCTCGCAAGAAGTGGCAGTCATCATTGGTCAAGGTAACGTGGCCATGGATGTTAGCCGGATCCTAGCAAAAACCGTCGATGAGCTGAAAACCACCGATATAGCAGAACATGCATTGGATGCATTAGCTGAAAGCAAGATCAAAGAAATACATGTGGTTGGTAGACGTGGCCCAGCGCAAGCTAAGTTTACCCATCTCGAATTGAGAGAATTAGGTGAGTTGGAAGATTGTGACCCGATTGTAAACATTGAAGACCTTCAACTTAACCCAGCGAGCCAAGAAGAATTGACCGATAAAAGTAATCGGGCTAATATCAAAAATTTTGAAACTCTCCAAAAATTTGCGGAGCGTACAACCTCTTCTAAACATCGCCGTTGTCACTTTCATTTTCTTAAAGGCCCCGTAGAATTAGCAGGCAGTGGTCGAGTTGAACGAATTGTCCTCGCTTTAAACCGTTTGGAAGGTGAGGCAAACAATCAATGGGCGGAAACCACCAGTGAAACAGAAGAATTCGCTTGTGGATTGGTGTTTCGTAGCATTGGGTATCGCGGTATTGCGATGCCCGGTGTTCCGTTTGACGACCGGAAAGGCCTGTTTCCTAATTCAAATGGCCATATACTAAAGGATGACAATCCGGTCCCAGGACTATACACCGCTGGCTGGATTAAGCGAGGTCCCACAGGAATTATCGGGACCAATAGGGCCTGCGCTGTGGAAACGGTAAGTACTTTGTTAAATGAGGTAGAAAACCTTGGTTCCACCGAAAAAACTGGTTTCACCGGATTACAATCCCTCTTAAGTGATCGAGAGATACGTTCGATTGACTATGGCGACTGGCAAAAAATCGAGACTGTTGAAGTGGAACGTGGTAATGCCAAAGGAAAACCTCGGGAAAAATTTACCCGAGTTGAGGAAATGCTGGCTGTTCTTAACTAGTTTACTAAATTGAGCGTTACAACTTCATAGATTTGGTTTAGGTGAATTTCCAAAGGTAAATTCAACGACGAACCTACCTGGAGCTGATTTGGATCGCTGAAAGCGGTATTGGGACTATGAAATGTAGGGATGTATTTCATCAAATTACTCAAACGATGATCCGATGTCCTGTTTCCCACAGGAGATTCTCTATTCTCGTACAGCCTCCTATGTCGTTGCCAACACAAAATGGTAAAACTAGATAAAGTCATTATCCTTATCTCCGGTCGAGGCTCTAACCTGAGTAGCCTAATCAATGCTGCAAAACACTATAAAATTGCTGCCGTAATCAGCAATAACATTCACGCCCCAGGTCTAAAAATCGCGCAAACTGCTGGAATCGAAACAACTGCATTCGATCGCTCCGAGTCGTCGTTTATCACTCACAAAAAAGCAATTTACAACAAAGTTGAAAAGTTGTCACCTAATCTAATTGTTCTTGCTGGTTTTATGCAAATTTTGGAAAAGGAATTCGTTGAGCGATTTACCGGTAGAATCGTTAACATCCACCCTTCATTACTACCTCAATTTAAAGGCTTGAACACCCACAAGCGTGCGTTAGATCTGTATCACCAATCGGGAGGAGTTCAATCCCGCCACGGCTGCACTGTCCACTACGTACATTATGAAGTGGATACAGGCCCAATCATTGCCCAGTCTGACTGCGAAATACAACCCAATGATACCGTAAACACACTGGCACAACGGGTTCTTCTTCAGGAGCATCAACTATTCCCATGGGTTGTCAACGAAATCGCAAATCAGAATATTGGTTATAAAAACGGCAATGTAGAAATCGCTAAAGCAACTTGTCTCCAAGGAGCCAACAAAGACTTCATCCTTCACGAATAATTCTCCTTGATAGTGTCAATTTAACCTTTTAGGATTCATCCTATCGCCTAACTGCGATACAATAATGCTTCGCTCCAAACCGAGAATTCCCATGGCAAAAATAACTTTAAAAGGAACCCCTTTCAATACTTGTGGTGATTTACCGCCCGTAGGTACTATAGCACCTGACTTTAACTTGGTGAACGGAGAACTCGGGGACGTATCCTTGAATACGTATGCAGGCAAAAAGAAGATTTTGAATATTGTTCCAAGCCTCGACACTCCAACCTGCGCCACTTCGACCCGTAAATTCAATGAAAAAGCTGCACAGCTTGAAAATACGGTTGTATTGGTTATTTCTGCCGATTTACCTTTTGCACAAGGTCGTTTTTGTGAGACAGAAGGTCTGAAAAATGTAGTGCCGCTTGCTTTAATGCGTTCAAGAAATTTCGGAACTGACTACGGTGTTTTCATAACCGATGGCCCACTTGCTGGCATTACGGCTAGAGCTGTCATTGTTATCGATGAAAATGATACGGTTTCCTATACTCAATTGGTCACCGAGATCGCTGATGAACCGGACTACGACAAGGCTTTAGCCGCTTGTTAACTAACCGATAAAAAATCGGAATGTTCTATTGTTTAATTGGCCATATAGTGGCAAATCAAATTTTCGAACCCATTTTAACCATTGCGACGCGTTGTACGTTTGCTTAGGTCTCTTTGAAGCCCAAATTCTCGTTACAACCTCCTAACAGGTAGAAACCTCTAATACGCATTTGCTAGGATCTAAAAAAAGAGCAATGACCCATTCTATCCACAAATGAAGGTATCGTGCATTTTTGGTTTTACCCTAATTGAATTGATGATTGTTGTAATCGTCTTGGGTATTCTTGGGACGATCGCCTATCCCTCGTATATAGCTAGTGCTCGAAAGGCCAAAAGAGCATCTGCGAAAGTTGCGCTTTTTGAAATGGCAAGTCTACAAGAAAGATTTTTTATTGAGAACAATTCCTATTCCGATAATCTCAACGCGAATTCATGCCAGCTTGGTTATCCTGCGATTACATCCGATGGCTATTACAATCTTTCGCTCACCGCGACCCCAGCTACAAAAGTTTTAGACGGATCAACTCCTAGCTGCACGGTGACTGCCGCTGCAACCGGTTTTACAGTGACAGCCACCGCAACAGGTACCCAAACGGCAGATACCCAATGTTTTGCTTTTAGCCTAACCCAAACGGCTAACAAGACTTCAGAGGATATTAACTCAAATCCAACGACCAATTGTTGGTAGTTTACAAACTCTTATATAACCCACAATCCTTTAGTGAAAGGATTAGAATATTGGAACAACACATTCTTAATATCCTAACGTAATCGTTAAAACCCTCCTGAAATAACTACTATGCCCGGTCTTAGGAGTAGCAAAACCTATTAGATTTCATTCAGAACGCCTGATGTCTAGGATGTAATCCTCACAAACGTCGATTTATTTAACAATGTTTTGAGGCATTGATGAATATCATTGCCTCAGCCCACATTCTTCTACACCAACTCGTTGTAATAAAACCTAAGATAAAGATTTGGCATTAAATCTGCTTTTTCTAAGTCAATAAGAAAACTTATAGATGTTAAACATTTGGAGATCATTGCAAATTGATTTGCGCAGCTAGGTTCGACAAGCCTAGCGATTCACGGACGCAAATAGAACGTCTGTTTTATAATACACAACCTTAACTGATCCCGCATTTGCGGGATTTTTTTTGTCCAACTTTTCCACTCTACACGCTACACGCTACACGTCAGATTATTTAACAATGGTTCGAAAAAGTAATAGATTGTATCCGCTCTACCCAAAACATCCTACCCCAAATAATTGTCTTAACGACACTTTATTGTTTTGGCGCCATATTTGCTTTTATTTATGACACAAAGAAATTTTGGAGATCATTGCAAATTGATTTGCGCAGCTAGGTTCGACAAGCTTAGCGATTCACGGACGCAAAAAGAACGTCCGCTTTATAATACAAAACCTTAACTGACCCCGCTCATGCGGGGTTTTTTTTGTCTAAATTTTCCTCGCCGCCTAACAATCATAAGCTAAGCTTAATATTACTGTTTGCATTTGCTCGGATCTTTCTCCAGCTAATTTTTAGGAAGTCGCCATCTGAGGTTGAAACACATAGGACAGTACTGTCAAAAGTATATTGGTACAGATTTTCGATGGGTTTCGAGCATTGATAAGATCCCGCACACGATCACACTGCAGCCCAGTGAGAAATGCGAGTTAAGCCTAAAACAACTCAACACATTGATTTACTAATAAAGGTTATTTTCATATGTTCGACGGATTAGTGACACGCGTTCCAATATATACTTCAGAGCTCGACTTATATGGATACGATTTACGATTTTGTAGTGCAAACTCCCTCCAAGATCAAGTCCGGGATGACGATAGTACACTTGGCAATCTTCTAATTCGTGCCTCGGAAAATGTCAGTCTTGATAAAATTACAGGGCATAATCCGAGTTTTGTTAAGATGCCTGGCGAGTTACTGAATAACGATATGATCCTTGTTTGGCCCAAAGACCAGATCGTGTTAAATATCACCGAAGAATTAGTTCAGGAACAACAGCAATGCTCCAATGTCCGCCAACTTGCGTCTCAAGGCTATCGTTTTTCACTAGAGAGTCAATCTATTTCTAGCTATTTCAATAATATATCTGAATGCGCCAGTTTTTGGTCGTTGGACGCGGGGTCGGTGGATGAAGAGGTCGCTGTCGAACTTACCGATTTAAAGAAAAATGGGGTCAGCTTATTAGCAAAGAATGTAGAAACTTTGGCTCAATTCAACCTTGTAAAAAAATTGGGATTCAACTTTTTCCAAGGCCCCTATTTCGAAAAACCAAAGCTCGTATCAAACCTTCAAATACCTGCCAATCGAATAGCTGCTCTAAATTTAATCGCTCGCTTACAAGATCCAGATATTCCAATCTCCGAAGTAGAAAAGCTGGTTGGTCAGGATGTAACGCTTAGTTATAAGTTATTACGTTTAATCAATTCAGCTTTCTTTGGCCTCCCAAAAAGGGTTGATTCTATTCAGAGAGCAGTTATTTTTTTTGGATTTCAGCGGATAAAAAATTGGGCCTCAGTTCTAATCATAAATAGTACTGATTACAAACCTAAGGAGCTATTAGTAACATCATTGGTCCGAGCACGCACTTGTGAGCTTTTGGCCAAGGAAATAAAACAAAAAAATCTCGAGTCATTTTACATTGCGGGACTATTTTCCGTATTGGATGCCATTATGGATATTCCGATGGAAAAGATCCTGGAGCGTCTGAATCTTGTTCCGGAGATTGACCAGGCTTTGTTGGAAAAATCCGGTATTATTGGAGAAATATTGCAATCAACACTGGATTTGGAACAAGGGCAATATCACCAATCCGGTAACCTGCCGATTGAAACCGGTATAGCGTTTAATGCGTACCTGGATGCCATAGCTTGGGCCAGCGCGCTAACTCAGCAGACAACCGAATCAGAATCATAACTAGAGGTTTAATATAGACGTTAAGGTTATCCAGTTTTTGCTTGAACACTCTTTATCGTTGACAATTTGGACAATAAAACGTCGACCGTTGATTTAACCGTTGTTCACGAATGACTGTTTGACAACGACCACACTTTTCACCGTTTCGACCATACACCTGGAGCGATTGTTTAAAATAGCCTGGGTTACCTACTTCATTGACGAAATCTTTAAGAGTAGTTCCACCTTGAGCGATAGCGTTTCTCAAAACATACCGGATACTCTCAGTGAGCGTTTGATAACGATGTTTTGCAATACGCCCAATCTTGCGTTTGGGTTGGATTGCGGCCATGAACAATGCCTCATTAGCGTAGATATTGCCAATACCCACCACAATATGACTGTCCATAATGAATGATTTTACCGAAATACGACGACCTTTTGATTGCTGATAAAGGTAATCTCCGTTAAACCTTTGGTCAAACGGCTCAAGACCAAGAGAATTTAGCAAACTATGTTGACAAGGTTCGTTTTCGGTCCATAAAATCGCACCAAACCGACGTGGATCTCGGAAACGTAAACAATGATTATTTGACAGCAGGATATCCACATGGTCATGCTTCGTCGGAATTGAGCCTCCATGGACAATTCGCAAGCTACCAGACATGCCCAAATGCATGAGCAGCGTCCCCCGTACCATACGAATCAAAATATATTTTCCCCTCCTGAATACTGCTTCGATCCTTTGTGCTTTAATTAGGACGGGTAGATCTTCAGGAATTGGCCAACGAAGAAAGCGCTGCCTGATAAATACATCGTTCACCATCTGGCCAACGATATGCGGTCTTATACCCTTTATTATAGTCTCGACTTCAGGAAGCTCTGGCATCGAACGTCTAATATCTCAATCCCTAAAACACCAAGGATATAGGAAAGGAAAAACGATCGAGAACAAGGTACACACGTTTAGGAATAGGAGTATCTTTACAAGTTTATTTAGCGTAGTAATCGATTATTTAAACTAGACATTTTATCGGTGATTTATGGAACAAAATTAGAAATTTAAATAATAAACAGTCGACGCGATATGGTAAGAGAATTTGTAGCGAGCATGGAGAAAACACTCTGGAGCAATTAAATATTGCCAAGCGATTGTGCCAGCTCTCAACTGTTTTAAAGCTTAAGGTATTAGTTTCCCGTACATTCCTTAAGAAGTTGTTGTGTTTGTGCCAAAATTTTACCTCGCGTGAAAAAGAACTTGAAACGGCTACCACCACACTGTTTCCATAACACAACCGAACGAATTCCTGCTAACAACAATGCACGAATTCGGTTTGCATTCTCCAGATTTGTCAAATGTATTTGTTCTCCGTTGACCATAATTTTCGGGCTTAGCTGACTAACTGTCCCCTGGTAGGTTTCTGCCAATGCACCAATCACTGCATCATCAAGAACAGGCCGATTTTCTGCAATCGCTGCTGCTTTCTCAACACCTACCCGAAGTTTTTTAACCATACCATGATCCTGCATCAATTTTTTTTCCAAAAATACTAGAACAGCTGCATAACGCGCCTGCTCTGGATCCATGGTATTACTACTCAACAATTGACGACCAAGCTTTCTAAGACCCATTGCAATACCACCAAGGCCACCAAAGACATCGTCAACGTTATCAGCATCAATTCTTAATACGCTGGAGATACTCGATTCGATGGTCGATGTTTCAGCGATTCCACGTTTAGCTAGTTGTTGTACTAGGTAAACAGCCTGTGACACACCTGCCATTGCAATAGTTTGGTTTCGAATAGATTTAAGCATATTTATTTGCGAATCAACCCTTCCCGTTGTTTATCACTGTTCTTAAAAAACGTATCATTTATGAGGAAGCTAGCCAAGAACAGAATCGTAACCTAAGTCTACCAATTTTCTACCTCCGATAGAATTCTACGGTACTTTAAATTTAAAAACCAATCATGAAACCAACATTAAGAAAAACATTTTTGATCCGTTTATTTTTGGTCAAATTATTCGATTTGACCTGTCGATTGATTAAATGGCGTAAGCTGGAAAATACGATTAAAAACTACATGAAAAAGAAATCTGGAGATTTTTTTTTCGTTCAAATTGGCGCAAACGATGGCATCATCTATGATCCTATCCACCGTTTTGTTAAGCACTACCGATGGCGGGGCGTTTTAGTCGAACCAATCCAATGTTACTTCAATCAATTGAAACTAAACTATGCTGACAATCCAGGATTAGTTTTCGAAAATTGCGCAATTTCAGACAAGCAAGAAGTCAAAGATTTTTATAGAGTAAAAGAAGGACTGGATTTTCTTCCAGTGTGGTGTAATGGGTTGGGAACATTTCATCTCGATGTGGTGATGACCCATAAATGGGCGATTCCCAATCTAGCAGACTACTTGGTGAAAGAGCAAGTCGATTGCATAACCTTGAACACCCTCCTTGAAAAACATAGTATTTGTCATATTGATCTTTTACTGATCGATACAGAAGGCCATGACTATGCAATTATTCGCCAAATCAACTTCGACCAAATACGTCCTCAAATCATTGTTTACGAACACCAGTACATTGGCAAAACAGATCAACGAAAGTGCGAGTCTATGCTTTCGAATTATGGTTACAAATTGGCAAAACACATGGGGAATACGATGGCCTACTCAAATTAATCCATGATTCCCAGAACATCAAATTGATCCCATTTAGCCCCACGTGCAATAGCTAACTGTACTTAGACTATTCTCCCCTCTTCCGTCGTCTTGACATTAATTGGGTTTTTTCCTTACTGCCAGAACTGGAGCCAAAAAAGAAAGCAGCTACTTGGCTTGATATCGTAGTCAGGGCACCCAAAATATAAATTACGATCTCCTTTTTTTCCGATACCATCGAAACTTCGGAAAAAATTATCCAATAAAACAGTACGAAGGTCAGAGCAATGATCACCAAGGCCAAAATTGGCTGTATATTCTTAGCCAACCAGCTAGCGTGTTCACTTTCTTGAACTCTACTCTGATTGACTCGAGCACTATCTGTGTCAGCTAAAAAGACTTGGTCTTTTTGAATACCGATCCTTGCCGTTTCAAGATCATAGATCATTGAAGCTTTAGCAATTTCGTGTTCCATTTCCAATCGCTCTTCATCCGAAGTCACATTCTTATCGATCGCATCTCCAACGGCTTCAACCAGAGAACTGGCACCAGTACTAAAAAGTTGAGTTAGAAGATTTGCCATTTTTATAATCCCTCCAAGCTACGTCTGACCCAACCAAAAAAGAATTTACGGCTTGCAGGCCGCTTCTCGCAAATATGAACATATCGACCAATTTTACTAAGCGCGAATACTGCTAGGAAAGCCCGTGGATCATCCTGATTTATTTTTTCTATCGTGTTGGGCCCTACCACGCCATCAACACTAGCCCTCACTGTCATTTGTGCAAGCTTTGCACTAGTGCGTGGACCAGCGTTAACGGCAAAATCAAAAATCGAATCCGCTATGTCCTGGTCCAGAATGTCATCCCCAGCGATCTTATGCCAGTAATTCACTTCATAGAGACTTTTAACCTGTCTTTCCAAATCATCACTCGAATCTAGGTTTTTAGGGAATCCACTTTTATTTTTTAACAAATCGACCGTCACCCACCCTGGCCACTTAGGATTACGCGTTCTTGCTATCCCTTTATAGGTTTCACCACCCGGATCTTGAGGATCGTGAACATACCCCCCTTCAGCTGCCATAGTCGCTTGATACGCCAATTCAAACTCCGCCATGTTTCCTCCCAAATCAAAGTTGTTTAAGATGTTGATTCGCTGAATTCGTACTCATCGCCGGCGAGACTTAAATAAAACATTTTCACAATACACGTTAAACGAAGAACCCGATTGGCTATACAAATCAGATTTTCGAAAAGTGCACAATAATGAACATTAATTTAGGTTGCCATACAACATCAGACCACTGGCGACCAACAGTCATTGTGGCTACCTTATTTTTAGGTTACAGTTGCAAAAGTGATCTGGCCTGTTGCTAACAGCTTAGAACAATCTAATGATAATGTAGGAGGAACTATGGAACATCAAATTGTGGTAGTAGGTGGTGGTTCAGCGGGCATCGCGGTCGCCGCGACGCTTTTACGAAAAAATAAATCGCTCGATATCGCCATTGTCGACCCTTCTGACACCCATTACTATCAACCAGCATTTACCTTGGTCGGCGGTGGGTCCTATAACATTGATGATACCAAACGTGCTGAATCTCATTGCATTCCCGCTGGTGCCCACTGGATTCAAGAGTCCGTAGAAAGTTTCGACCCGGGAAACAACACACTGACCACATCTGCAGGAACAGCAATCAGCTACAAATATTTGGTCGTCTGCCCGGGGCTACAGCTCGACTGGAATAGAGTCGAAGGACTTGAAGATACTATTGGAAAAAATGGTGTTTGCAGTAATTACCTCCCGGAATACGCAACCTACACTTGGGAATGCATCAGGAACTTTAAAGGTCGCAATGCCTTATTTACCCAACCTCCAATGCCTATTAAATGCGCGGGCGCACCACAGAAAATAATGTACATGGCAGCCAACCATTTTCAGCGCAACAACGTAGCTGCCGATATAAATTTCAATACAAGCATACCCGCTATGTTCGGTGTACCCCTGTTTGCAGCCGCTTTGAATAAAACCATTGACCGCTATGGTATTAAAGTAGATTTTAAAAGTACTTTGGTAGCAATCGACGGAAATGCAAAACAAGCCGTATTCGAAATCGGAAACACCGATGGGAATAAAAGTCGGGTGACCAAACCTTTCGACATGATTCACGTAACTCCGCCTCAGAGTGCACCCGATTTTATTAAATCCAGCCCACTAGGTGACGCGGCAGGATGGGTCGAAGTCGACCATGCAACACTGCAACACGTGCGCTTTGAAAACATTTTTGGCCTAGGCGACGCGACATCCACCCCCAACGCAAAAACAGCGGCAGCAGCACGCCTGCAAGCTCCCATTGTCGCGAAGAATCTCCTAGCCCTGCTCAACGGCGAATCGCTTCCGCAAAAATACGATGGTTATGGTGCTTGCCCACTTGTTACCAGCCATAATACTGTGATGCTTGCAGAATTCTGTTACGGAGGAAAAGTCACGCCCTCCTTTCCCTTAGACCCCACTCAGGAACGTTATGGATATTGGTTGATGAAGAAATATTTCTTTCCCTTCCTATATTGGAATTTTATGCTTAAAGGCATTGAATGGGATATTTCACATAAAGAATTGAAAACTTAAATTAGAGGCAACTTGATTTTTTTAATCCGCTGCCAAAGCACAACCCTCGTTTCGACGAGGGTTTCTTATCTTCAAAAAGTTTCCACGACGTCTATCCTAAGACCATCACGTTTATAAAACTAGGTCTATATAGCAATGAAATTCGGTAATATTCGAATAGTGGTTCTTTTAATGCTAGTGTGCATTGAAGTTTTTGCTTTGGATGATGGATTGGATGAGCCAGAGAACTTAGCCTATCAACTTCTCGAGTTAGCAGCGGACCACCACTTTGAAATACAAGGAATCGAAAAAACAGATTTATATGATTTCAAGCGAGTCCGTGGGAACTCAGAATCACAAATCAAACAATTACTATCAGGATTTAACTATGTGATGGTACGCACCGACCATGGCAAGTTAGAACGTCTGATAATTCTCGATGAGAAATCCGTTGGACCTAAACAAATTGTAATCAGCACACAAAAACGTGGCCAGCAACATATCTTAAGCGCGTCGATAAAAGGTCTTACCGACGAATGGCTAAGTGTCGACTTTTTGGTCGATACTGGAGCTGAACGTATCGTCCTTCCCTATTCGATAATGGAATCGTTAGGATACGACGCTGAAAAGCTGGAAAACCTTAAACTACAAACTGCTAATGGCATTGTCGAAGCAAAAAATGGACAACTCGACGCAATTGAGATTGGCCATGAGATTATTCGTGATGTTGCCGTTGCCTTTGTACAAGATGAACTATTGGGTGAGAACAAACTATTAGGTATGAACGTTTTGAGTCGTTTTCGGTTCACCATCGATAATGAATTACAGGAAATTACATTTAAGAAAAAAGTTAATTAGCGTGTCACCAATCGGTTAGAACAATGCCCATATCATTACATGTCTAACGCCTTCCTCTTGTGGGTTTGCTAACCCAGGGTGATGTTGGATGTCAACATATGCTACATTTCCAAAACGCGCTTAATGTACGATTAAATAAATCTCAGCATATTTTCCTGTAAGTAACTTGTATCCTTGTGACCTTACTAAATCAAGAAAAAAAGACAACGAAATGGCAAATTTTAAGTGTTACGCACCAGTTTTTCCTAAACGCAATGGTTTTGCTTGCTTATTTGAAACTGTAAGCAATGCTGCAACAATCAGCATTATACTGATTGGCACGTTATTTTTGATCTTACTGAGTGACAAAGGTCGATGTTTACTCAAACGGTATGTTTTTCGTATTACCCATTGCAGTGAAGGGAATTCCCATTCCAAAAGAAGTATCTAGTTTTAGACAAACAAGTTTCCTTTGCTCAAGGACAAAGTTATATTCGACGTCTAATATTCCAAGTAACCGCTTAGGGGCGATAGTGTCCCATCACTCGATCGACATATTCTCGTGTTTCCCGATACGGTGGAATTTGATTTCCATATTTTATGACTGCATTTTCGCCCGCGTTATAGGCGGCAACAGCCAACTTGACGTCGGATTTGAACATCCCCATCAGCATACTCAAATAATTGGCTCCACCGTTGATGTTTTCAGTCGGATTCCGTCGGTCTTCAACACCGTATCGCTCTGCCGTTTTTGGCATTAATTGCATTAAACCAACAGCCCCTTTTACCGATACAGCGTCTGGGTTAAACGCGGATTCAACACGGATAACCGCGTGCAATAATTGTGGGTCTAATTCATGCTTTTTAGCAGCGGCTTGAATAATCGGGGCAAATTTTTTCTGGTTGGCCAACATCGTTTTCAGACCCTTTGATTTTCGTTTAGTCCGAATAATCAACTTGTATTTAGTACTTTTGGGCTTATCGGTAAAATAAATATCGCCATTTTTATCGACGAATTTATAAACATCAGCTTGAATGGCAAACGGTACTAGAGACCCAACAATTAGTATTAGCGAAAAATAAAACTTTGTTTCAATCATATTTACTTTTTAAAAACCAACAAGCGATTATTTGCAGGCATCCCACAGTCATTTGTTAATTTCAATCCGTTTTGTTTCGCTAAATCGCAAACCATTTCAAAATCTCGGATACCGCTTAGCGGATCGCGTTGTTTAAGCCAAACATCGAATTCCGCATTGCTTTGACTAGTATAGTTTCCCTGATAATTAAAAGGACCATACAATAAAAAAAAGCCTTTTTCTTCCAATATATTTCCAACTCCAGCGAATAGATTCTTGACCCCTTCCCAGGTGACAATGTGGGCGGTGTTAGCGCTAAAAACTCCACCTGCCCGGGCAATTGGCCAATTCAATTGATTCACATCCAAGACCAAAGGAGACCTCACATTCATTAGACCGGCCTCCTTCAGCCAAACCGACATCCCTCGATGGTGCATTAAAAGATCGGTAGGCTGCCAAATTAGCCATGGCAAATTTTTTCCGAAATAAACAGCATGTTGACCAGTTCCGCTGCCAATTTCTAAAACATTGCTCGTATCTCGGAAAACCTCTTGCAATACAACCAAAATCGGATCGCGATTACGCCCACATGCTGAGGAATAGGGTTTCAATTCATTCATGATACTATTCTTCTTTGCCAAGCTTTTTCCAATCTTTTAGCAGAGATCGGGAATGCAGTTTTCAGATGTTGCGCAAATAAGGACACGCGGAATTCTTCCAAGCTCCATCGAAATAGATCGCTTTCTGGATCAATAGTGATTAATTTAGGTTTTAGCTTTGTGTTATCCCAATAGTTTTTCCAGAATGGCAACAATTCGTTTAACTTTGATTCGTCGCGTCGTACGTCTTCCTCCGATTTCTCCATTCGAAATAATATTGCGCGCAAATAACGTGGAAACTCACGAAAAGCACTGAAGGGCGTTCGTACTAAAAATCCTCGATAAATCAAAAACCCGAGTTGCTCATTAATATCATCTTTTAAGTACCTTGATGGGTTGACCTCCAATGTCTTTCTTATCCTGAAATAGTCCGTAAGCGTTTCGGACAACAATTCACACATCTTGTTGGCGGTTGTTATAAGTTCGGGCTGAAAATCTTTCAGCCGTTTTCTAAAAGTGTCCTCAGACCGAATATCGTTTTGGCCATCAATAAAAACCGTTGCCAATATAGCTGTCACCAAAGCATCTTCAACCGTCTGAGTTTTTTCAGTTTGGTACAAATATGGATGCGAATCTAATCGTTCATAGTTTATTTTATGAATGGACTGAATTTTAATATTCTTTTTTAGGTAATTGATGTCCCTAGGAAGACTGAGCTGAATCAGCCGAATTAACCCCCAGCGATGATGCATCTTCGCTTCGCACTCGGTTTCAAAATTTCTAATCCCTACGGAAATACCTTCATCGATAATAGCCGGATAGCCGGTAAACGAATGACCACCGTTATTAATTGCAACGTGTTCGGGTAAATCCCCCATGTCCCAAGCCATCAAACCACTCCATGATCCGGCGTCTTCAGCCGCAAGAAGCCTAAATCCATCGGAGGACTGTCTTTGATATTTTTGTTGTAGCATTGATAAATCGCGGCTGCTTTCTATCTCAACACCATGCTTATCAATTAATTTATAATTCGCTTGAAGATGATTTTCTAAACTTATATCTTTCCAAATTCTTTTATCAAAAGCTGTTCCGCTCATTTTTGATAAAACTAATGCCAACGCGTCATGGAGTGATGATTGTGTCTTATCTAATTGGCTCATGCTGCGGTCAGCATAGTGCGCCACTGGTACAAGCTTCCGCCGAATCAATTTGGGTAGCGCCTTAATCAAGGCGGTAACTTTTTCTCTCAGCAATCCCGGCACTATCCATTCGAAAACGCAAATTTCAAGCTGGTTAAGCTGATGTATAGGTACAACTACGGTGATACCGTCTTGTTCATGCCCTGGCTCGAAACGATACTCTAGCTTTAATTCAATCGACCCAAGTTTAAAGTGGTCTGGAAAATCCCCCTTATCGAATTCCTGGTTTTTTTCAGTGCAAAAAAAATCGTCTGTTAAGGTCAAAAACCCGGGGTTCTTCTGCGCTTGTTTTCTTTGCCATTTTTCAAAAGTAGCTCCGTTGACGACCGACAGAGGGATACGTTCGTCGTAAAATTGAAAAATTAGCTCTTCATCGACCAGAAGGTCAGCTCTTCGTCCTTTATGATGTAGATAATTTTTGGATTCAAGCAATGCTTGATTTTGCTTAAAGAACGTGGCACTTGTTTGAAAATCTTGATTAACCAATGCCGACCGAATAAAAATTTCCCTAGCGCCTATAGAATCAACACGTTCATAAGGTATCTTACGGCCTTTCGATATTGTCATCCCATACAACGTGACCTGTTCATAAACAGCTGTTCTCGCCGCCTTTCGTTCCCAATGAGGTTCAAAATAGGTTCTTTTTACAAGATGGGCTCCCACTCTTTCAATCCATAGAGGTTCGATTTTAGCAATATTGCGAGCAAAAACTTTGGTGGTCTCAACTTGTTCCGAACACATAACCCACTTTGGTTTCCCACGAAATAGTCCTGAAGAGGGGTGGATGAAAAATTTTTGATTTCTCGGGCCTAAATACTCGAAAGTATCATGCTTAAATCCTATATTACCCAGAAGACCCGAAAGCAATGCGCAGTGTATTTCCCTGTAATCGGCAGGAACCTGGTTTGGTTTCATCTGCAAATCACCGGTGGCTAATTCCATAAGCTGCTGGTTAATATCCTGCCATTCACGCATTCGACGGTAGGATAGGAAGTGCTGACGGCAATAGTGACGTATCTTATTGTTGGACAGGCTGAGTCCCTGTTCTTGAAAATGATTCCAAAGGTTAAGAAAACTAAGAAAGTCTGAATGATCCGCATTGAATCGAGCATGGCATTGATCGGCTTTCTGAGCAAATTCAGTGGGACGTTCCCGCGGATCCTGTATGCTCAAGGCCGATACGATAATAACTACTTCGCTCAAGCAATTTTCTTTGTCAGCAGCAAGCAGCATACGTCCGAGGCGAGGATCAACCGGAAAGCGAGAAAGCTTTCGGCCTACCGGAGTTAGTTCACCTGATGAATCAATAGCGCCAATTTCCTCCAACAATTTGATCCCATCTCGAATCATTCGTCCATCGGGCGGATCAACAAAGGGAAAGCTTTGAACATCACTCAAACCTAACACTTTCATGGTAAGAATTACCGATGCAAGACTGGTCCGCAGAATCTCGGGGTCTGTATATTCAGGGCGCGATTCGAAATCGTCTGCCGAATAGAGACGAATACAAACACCCGCCCCAAGGCGACCACAACGCCCCGCCCTTTGTCTAGCACTTGCTTTAGAAATGTTTTCAATCGGCAACCGCTGGAGTTTTCCTCGGGGACTGTATCGACTGATACGCGCTGTTCCGATATCGATTACACTACGTATACCAGGGACTGTTAGTGAAGTCTCGGCAACATTGGTGGCCAAAATGATTCGCGGTTTTTTGTGGTTTTGAAAAATTCGATTTTGCTGACTAACACTAAGCCGTGAATATAGTGGTAGGATCTCAAACTTTTCAAGATAGTATTTTCTGAGCATCTCGGCGGTTTCTCGAATCTCTCGCTCGCCACTCAAAAAAATCAGGATATCTCCTAAATTTTCGTTACTCAGTTCTTCGACCGCATCAATTATTCCTTGTTGACTGTCTTTTTCAGGTCCTGCATCAGATTTTGATAATCTGTACCGAACGTCAACAGGAAAAGTCCGGCCTTCGACCTGCACGATGGCGGCATCATCAAAATGCTTAGAAAATTTTTCAGCGTCGAAAGTTGCCGAAGTGATAATAACCTTTAAATCCGACCGCTTCGGCAGCAACCATTTTAAATATCCCAACATAAAATCAATATTCAAACTGCGCTCGTGGGCTTCGTCGATAATGAGAGTATCGTATTGTTCTAAAAAACAATCCGATTGAGTTTCAGCTAACAAAATCCCGTCGGTCATTAATTTGATCAAAGATTCGGGCTTGGTATTGTCTTGAAAGCGAATTTTGTAACTCACTGTTTGACCGATCTTCTCACCAAGCTCTTGAGCAATTCTAGCCGCGACGCTTCTGGCAGCGATCCGTCTCGGTTGAGTATGGCCGATAAAGCCATCACTTCCCCGTCCAATCGAGAGGCATATTTTTGGCAGCTGAGTCGTTTTACCAGAACCGGTTTCACCACAAATAATAACGACCTGATGGTCTAATATTGCCTTTGAAATATCTTCCTTTTTTTCGACAACTGGGAGATCGGGGAATTGGATACTGGGCATAGCATTGATGCGGCGGGCCTTGAAACCTATGGAATATTCAATACGCTTACCGAGCTCGATAAGATGCATTGAAATATTACGACCACAGTCATAATTTTTCTTTAGCTTGCTCAATCGTCGCACAAAAGTCCGCTGATCTTTTCGAAGACATCGGTCGATTTCTTTGGAAATTTTCTTAAAGGTTTGGTGCATCACTTTTTTGATTTTGGTCTAAATTTAAATCAATCAATATCCCTTAACATAAAGAGCAAAAAAAACCGGCGAGTCCAATTTAAAATGAAAATATCGTCACCTCTTGTACCCAATTATGCGGAAGACACCGACAAAGCAGCGGAATATCTCCGGATGGCATTGCCACTAATGTCCCAACACGGAGCACCGGTTAACCCCACTAACTACGCGATCTGGTATGAATACGTATCAGGTAATAATAAAGGATTAAACGAATTGCTCGATAAACAGATCATGGCGAAAAACGCCATAACACCCAATTTCTGCCAAAAACTCTATGAGGATTATGTACTAAGCGGTTCACCGGAAAAGTACGAACGCGTGGGTTCCAATTTAAAAACCCTTGTCGATAAAACAATACTGGAAATAAAGTCGACTTCACAAAAAGCATCCACTTGCAATAATCATTTTACCGACGAAACCAATAAACTAACCACCACGAAAACCACCGAAGATGTCAAACTAGTGGTTGATGCAATTATGAGCGAAACTAAGCAGCTCGCGCAATTAAGCCAGGATCTTCAATTAAAACTGACCGAAACCAATGACGAAGTCGAACGGTTACGAAGTGAGCTGGAAACCATGAAAGAAACTGCGGATACAGACTCTTTGACCGGTATCCTCAACCGGCGCGCTTTTGACCAAATCGTGCATGCTCTGTTCTATACCAAAACTGACAAACCTGTAGAAACATACTTTGTCTTGATTGATCTAGACCATTTCAAGCGTGTAAATGACAAGCATGGCCACTTAATTGGCGACAAAATACTCCGATACACTGCGACCCTATTAAAACAGTTCGTTAGAGAAAACGATACTGTTGCCCGATATAGCGGCGATAAAATGGCAATGTTATTGCTGAATTCGACGGAAACACGAGCCAAACAGGTCGCAAACCAAACATGCGATGCACTGTCAAAAAGTCGATTGCAAAGAAAGGATAACGGTGAACCTATTGGCCAAGTGACTGCCTCAGTTGGAATATCAAAATTGCGGAATGACGACAATGTGGATAGTTTTTTACATCGTGCTGAGTCCGCACTTCAGCAAGCTAAAGAAAAGGGGCACAACCGGGTAATCGCAGATGATCGACTATGATGCAGGTTTTGTTAAACAGACCATATTCAGTGACTGATGAAGAGGGATTGCATTAATTTGACGCAATGATAAATGTTCACGTTATTCCCGCACCCACTGCTAGCGCATTATCTATTATCTCATTCAAATGGGCAAAATCAAAAGGCTTAGTCACATACTCTTGAAAACCTGCCACCTGAGCCTTTTCTATATTTTTTGGCATAGCATCAGCACTGACAGCAATTACCGGGATGTCTCTGGTATCCCTTCGACTTTTCAATTGTTTTAAAACTTCGTACCCGCTCATTCCAGGAAGGTTAATATCCAGCATTATAAGATCAAAATGTTGGGAAAATGCTAAATCCAAACCCTCTTGGGCTCGGGGAGTCGCAAATAAAAGTGTATCAGGCCTTCTTTTTATAAATTTTTCCATTAACCTCAGATTGGCGATATTATCTTCAACATAAAGAATTTTTGAGAAACCACTGGTTTTTATTGGGGGAACCGATTTATTTTTCTCTATCGTAGGATTGTCGGTTTGTTCGGCTTTTGAAACCTCCCCAGGCGAAACGGGTATTTCGTCAATAATTTCCATCAATCGTTCGGCGCCTTTAAGAATCCACTTAACCCGGTCATGTTGTACCTTATTTAAAGGTTCTTTCGAATCTGAAAGAAGCAGCTTGGCATAACCTAAAACAACGTTCATCGGCGAGCGTAAATCATGGTTCAAACTTTCCAACAATTCAGTCGTCATACGGCTAGTACATTCAGCTTCCTTTTTTGCTAGTCGCAATATTTTCTCCTCCCTCATGCGTTTTATTTCAACTGCAGTACGGACGGAGGTAACGTCTAGGATAGATTCAATACAGGAAACATTCGTTAACGCCTCCTGATGCAGAACCGCCAGCACTCCTAAAGGCTTCCCCAATGAATCGAATAGTGGAACACCTAAACAATTGTCGATACATATATTAGGCAAAAACTGACTTTCTGGCAAAAGGTCCACAATGTTTTCTGAACAATAACAGCTCTTATGATCCACAGCGGCTTTCCATTGAGTACCAATCAATTCGTATTCGAAATTGTTATGGAATTTGTCGCCTTCCCAAATTGCTAGCGTTTGGGCACTCCGCAAGTCAGGCGGTATAACCTCACAGACAATCACACACCGCACCTTCAGCACAACTGCGATTTGCCACACTAAAGTTCGATAAAATTCAGCTCCTGTCAAGCCGGCTGTTACTTTGATAATTTCATTTGCGTCGCTGTTATTAACACTAGCAAGCTCTTCTTTCTCTATCATTTTTTAAAAAAGTTTATTGTTCAACTCGCAAATGTATTTGTACAAATACGCGGGAAACCAGCATCTAGAATTATTGTGTAAATAAAGAGATTTTGCCATACTACACCAGTTTAATTGCGGCACAAATTAAAGATAATAACCATTCCATATGGGGAATACAGCAAATTTAACTTGTTCCTTCAATATGCTTTAAAAAAGGCACAATCATTACCCAATTCTTCCTTAAAATAAGGAATTCTCCAGTCTTTGGACTGAAGTGACACGTACTCCTATGCGTCATTTAGCCTGTGCATCTAAAGGGCAAACACCGTTCGTTAAGCCTAAATCAACCGATGAGTCTTATATTGAAACTCAAAAAAGATCACTTTAACGTAGCTCGTTGTATCCTGATAGTACTACTTGGTTTTACGGCCAATCTATCAGCCGAAAATCTCAACGATCAGAATTCAAAAACCAAAAACCAAAAACTGATTTTTTTAAATTGGTCCCAGTACCTTGATCCCGAATTGGTCAAAGAATTCGAACAGCAGTTCAACGCGGAAGTCTCAGAAGTTTATTTTGAAACCTCAGAAACCATGAATGGGATTCTCGCCGAGTCAGGAGGCCGGGGATACGATCTGGTGTTGATGACAGGCATCCAAGTCGATGCCTACCGATCAATGGGTTGGCTTGCTCCGATAACAGAAAAACAGATACCCAATCTCCGCCACGTCGGTGCGCGGTGGCGTACAGCGTATATAGGCGTCGACGGATTTTCTGTGCCCTATTTTTGGGGAACATTGGGCATCGGCTACCGCTCTGATCTTGTGCTGGAAAAGCCTACAACTTGGAAACATTTGTTCAATCCACCCGTATCGCTGCATGGAAAAATCCTGATGCTTAAGGATTCCAGGGATCTCATCGGCATAGCTTTAAAGGCGCTCGGTTATTCCCCTAATACCAACAATCTTAAAGAGCTGGCTGAAGCTGAACACCTATTAACAAAACAAAAACCCTACGTTAAAGACTATGGTTACATCGAAATGAGCCCACAATCCAGGTTAATCACAGGTCAAATATGGGTATCAATGATGTACAGCGGAGACGTACTCTTTGCGCGGAAATTCCATCCGAATATTGAATATGTAATCCCCGAAGAAGGCGCAAATTTATGGGTCGATTATTTGGTAATCTTGAAATCTTCCAGTAACAAAAAATTGGCGATGGCCTTTATTAACTTTCTCAATGAACCCAAAAATGCGGCTCGTTTAGCTACTTATGTACACTATCTTTCGCCAAATACAGCTGCAGAAAAGTACTTGCCCAAAAAATTATTGGAGGACCCGGTTCTAAAAGTGACTCCCAATCAACTTAAAAGATCAGAATTTAATAAAACACTTCCACCACGGATTGTAAAAGAGCATAACCGGATATTTGCGCAGATTATCCATTGATGGGATGAAACATTGAAATTAAAAACCAAGTTAATTTTGGTTGTAGTACCAATTATTTTCGCGCCCTCGCTGATAATCGCATGGATCGCCCAAAATGAATTGCGAAATACGACATCGAAAATGATCCTGCGGGCAATGGATACGGTACTTACACAGGTAGCGTATACGGTTGAACACGAGTTCAACAGCGCCGAAGCAAATATTAGCCAATTTTCCAACGCTCCATATCTTCATAAATACATCCTTACCGACGACGAAAAGCTACGATATACAATTTTCCAACCTAGGCTGTTACAAATGCTTGCTGGGTATCAAAAGGCATACCCACACTATTCCGATATTCGGATACTTCTAGCCAATGGAATCGAGGATGTCAGAATGACTGCAGGACTGAATGAATTCACTCCAGAAACTAAGGTGATCCCACCGTATTTTGAATCATTACGTCATTTTACTGGCGAAGTTTATTCGTAATCCAGATACCGGCAAAACTGCATTTTTAATGGCGAAAGCAATCAAGGCTTATGACCGCTCAGTAACCCCTTATCGTAGTCCGAGTAATCGGGGTTATTTCATTATGTGCATTGATTTAACGTTTTTGCAGAAACTCATCGAGGAAACCCGCATTGGCATGTCCGGCGAAATCTTTTTTACCGATATCCAGGGTAATATTCTAATCCAGAAGGCTTATAGTAAGATAGCATCTAAACTTCCACAAAATCTAGCCTACCCACTCAATGATAGAAATCGAAACAAGGAGTCCTCTACTACAATTCTTAACGGTAAAAAGTGGGTTTTGCAAACCAAAGGTATCCATTCTAGTTTTGTTTTAGTGGCTGGCTTGCCCGATCAAGAATTATTTTCAGCGGGTAACAAATTAGGATATATCGTAGTAGCAACTTTGATAACAACTGCTGTATTAGTTGCAATAGCGATATTCACCGCATTGAAATTTTTGTTCATTCAACCTATTAAAAAATTACATAGTGCTATCGACGAAATCCGTAGGGGCAACCTACAAACACCCGTTGATATTCAAAGTAGCGATGAACTCGGAAAACTTGCTAACGCTTTCAATAAAATGAGCGCAAATCTTTTTAGTGTTCAGCAACAGATCGCTGAGCGTACCGATGCGTTGTCAAAAGCCAACCAGGAACTAAAATCCGCCCACAAAGCAATGGTCGAAGCCAAAGAATCGGCAGAAATAGCGAACGAGGCCAAAAGCACATTCCTATCCCGTATGAGTCATGAATTGCGTACCCCTCTTAATGCGATACTCGGTTTTGCTCAGCTCATGGAATCCGATCCTGGAGGTGAATTGAACGAGTCGCATCGTGAAAATGTACTGGAAATCTTAAAAGCAGGACACCATCTTCTTAAGCTTATAAACGAAGTACTTGATCTCAGTCGCATAGAGACTGGACATTTACAATTATCTTTCGAAAACATTCAGCTAGAAAACACTGTTGACTCTGTTGAATCGATCATGCAACCACTTGCAAGGCAGCATCAAGTTACTTTGGTTACTCAAATTCAGCCTACACCTAACCGTTACCTGCACGCTGATCCTGTCCGTCTTAAGCAAATACTAATCAACCTTGTGTCCAATGGCGTCAAATATAATCGAAAACATGGAACCGTTACTCTTTCTGTAAAAAGTATGGAACAGCATTGGTTTCGCTTTGAAGTCGTCGATCAAGGCATGGGGTTTTCGACCGAGCAACAAGAAAAGCTTTTTCAACCCTTTGAACGCATTGAAATGGACCATAGTGAAGTTGAGGGAACGGGAATTGGACTTGTGATTGCTATGAATTTGGTGAAAATGATGGATGGCCGCATAGGTGTCGACAGTATACCCGGGGTTGGTAGTACTTTCTGGGTAGAGTTACCCGCCTCCAATGAGTCATTTGTATCTAAAGGCCAGTAGCACTTTCGCAGTATGGGGGCCTTTAAACTTAAAGATCGGTAATATGCTTAATTGATAATCCTATGACTGAAACACTGCTGGAAATAAAGGATCTAAGAACCTATCTGGAAACAGGTGGTGAATCGGTTAAGGCTGTGAATGGCATTAGCTTTGAGATAAATAGGGGAGAAACATTTTGCTTAGTCGGTGAATCAGGTAGTGGCAAATCCATTACTGCATTGTCGATCATGCAATTGCTACCAGCAGATATTAGTTCCCACCCAAGTGGAAGTATTCAGTTTCGATCTAGAAAAAACTACTCCGAACCTAAAAACATCGATTTATTGAGTCTACCCGATGAGGAACGCCGAGCAATTCGCGGGTCCCGAATCGCCATGATTTTCCAGGAACCCATGACATCTTTGAACCCGGTGTTTACCATCGGAGATCAAATCATCGAAGCATTGCAATTGCACCATCCATACTTGAATTACACACAAGCTAAATTCAGGGCAATTGAATCGCTAAAAGAAGTCAATATTCATGATGCGAAGGAACGATTCGATGATTATCCACACCGCCTTTCCGGAGGTCAGCGACAACGTGTCATGATAGCCATGGCCATTGCTTGTGAACCGGAATTATTAATCGCAGATGAACCCACCACTGCTTTGGACGTCACCATCCAGCAAGACATCCTACAACTTATGCGAAACCTCCAAGAAAAAAAGGGTATGAGTATTTTGTTTATCACCCACGATTTTGGGGTGGTATCGAAAATGGCCCATCGCTTGGCAGTGATGCGTTTGGGGGAAATTGTGGAATGTGGAACCTTAAACCAAGTATTGGGACAACCTCAACACGAATATACCAAACAACTGTTGGCAGCCTTACCCGAAAACTTAAAGCATGCACGAGAACAGATAGACACAGTGGTAAGTAGCGTCTCCTACCCCCTTCGGTCACACTCTTCGAATGAAACAACATCACATTCCACCCCTTTGATCGAATTAGAAAAATTGAGCATTTATTTCCCAATAAAGCGGGGCTTGCTTATGCACACCGTAGATTTTGTCAAGGCAGTCAACGATGTCAATATGCAAATCCCCCAAGGTCAAATTCTCGCGCTGGTAGGTGAATCAGGCTCTGGTAAAACCACTTTGGGCCGGGGTATCCTGCGCTTGATTGAACCGACAGGTGGTCTTATTCGTTTTGGTGGTGAAGAAATCTCTACGTTTAACCGGGCGTTAATGCAGCCCTATCGCAGCCGAATGCAGATAATTTTCCAGGATCCCATGTCATCCCTTAATCCAAGACTCAGCATCGCCACGACCTTAACTGAACCTATGGCAGTTCATGGCATTGGGTCGCATCGAGAAGAACGCATTGAACTGGCCAAGAAAATATTGGAGAGGGTGCAATTGGAAGCAGAGCACTTATGGCGCTATCCCCACGAATTCTCTGGCGGACAAAGGCAGCGAATTGGTATCGCTCGAGCGCTGGTTTTAAATCCGGATTTTATTGTCTGCGACGAAGTCACCAGCGCCTTGGATGTTTCGGTTCAGGCCGAAATCCTTCAGATACTGATGGATTTGCGTAGTGAACGAAATCTAACTCTGCTATTTATCACCCACGATATTGGGGTAGTAGAGTATATCAGCGATGAAACTGCAGTCATGTACCAGGGACAGATCGTCGAACGAGGGCTCACTGACCAAGTTTGTAATCGACCAAGACATGCCTACACAAAAAAATTACTTTCGGCAGTTCCTCGCATAAGTACAGGCATTTCCTGATATCTATCAACATTCAGTACCCCCACCAACTTCTTAAAGGATGCTACGATAGAAAATTTTTGTTCATTGCATGATACATCGAATCCCTAGCCCGAATATTCTGGAACCGTTTCGCTTTTCCGATTCAATTGTCTTTCCCAATTGAGCGACGTTTTAACAATCTCGGTCAAATCATCATATTTTGGTGTCCATTCGAAGGTCTGGTGTATCTTATCGACTTTGGCGATCAAAGCGGGGGGATCGCCTGCCCGCCTGGGTTGATCGATTGTTTTGATCGGAACGCCATTCACACTGTTCATAGTATCGATCACTTCCCGTACACTGTACCCATGGCCATACCCACAATTCAAGGTTGTAGATTCACCACGATTACGCAGATACTTCAATGCTTGAATATGAGCATCCGCAAGATCAGATACATGGATGTAATCACGCACTCCAGTACCATCGTCGGTAGGGTAATCGCTCCCAAATACGTAAAGATGATCACGTTTCCCTACCGCGACTTCGGCCGCCACTTTGATGAGTAAAGTGGCATTTTTCGTCGATTGCCCAATGTTACCTTCCGAATCAGACCCTGCCACATTAAAATAACGCAGAATAACGTGTCGTAGATCATTTGCTGAAGAAAGATCTCTAAGCATCGTCTCACTCATGAGTTTAGAAGTTCCGTAAGGATTTATCGGATGGGTGGGTGAATCTTCCGAACAGAAAGTGCTTTCCGGTATACCATACGTGGCGGCAGTTGAAGAAAAGATAAAATGCTTGACCCCTATCGCGGCGCAGCACTCAAGCAAATTACGCGTATTGCAGGTGTTGTTGCCGTAATATTTTAAAGGATCCGAAACAGATTCTGGAACAATGGTGTGCGCGGCGAAATGAAGGACCGACTCAATCCCGTGGTCTTTCAGAATTCTTTTTACCAAAACCTTATCACCGGTATTTCCGACGATAAGTTCACCATGAAGCACGGAATTTGCAAATCCAGTGGACAAATCATCAAGAACAACAATGTTCTCGCCTAATTCGCCTAGCTGTTTGACAACATGACTGCCAATATAACCCGCACCACCGGTCACTAGTATGCCTTTTCTACTCATATAGCTTCATTTCTCCTCAAAGGGTCATAAGGTTGCAAAAAGTTCAACATCCACATATTGTCCCTCCTCTAATCCGGTGCTTTCTTCAGGTAATACAATGAAGCAATTTGATTGGCTCACCGAAGTTAGGATGTGGGAACCCTGACTTTTAAAAGGTTTAACAATCAATTCCCCATCTTCATTCCGCTCTAAAAAGCCCCGTTGGAATTCTCGCCTTCCTGCCTCTTTTGTAAGTATAGAACCACAACGGGCTTTTATTTTAAGTGTTGATTGGTGTTTTTCTCCCATCATTACTTTCAAAATCGGCGATACAATCTTATGGAATGTCACTGCAACAGACACAGGATTTCCTGGAAGCCCGAAAAAAACCTGGTCATTAATATTCCCAAACAAAAGTGGTTTTCCAGGTTTAATAGCAATTTTCCAAAATTTGATTTGTCCAACCTCATTAATCGCCTCGAACAAATAGTCTGCTTCTCCGACAGAAGCGCCACCGGTGGTAATAATCACGTCACTCTCCGCCGCAGCTTCCGTTAATGCGCTTTTTATTTCATCAGAATTATCCGGTATGGTACCCATATCCAGCAGATCAATACCTAAAGACGACAAAAGTCCGTACAAAGTGTATCGATTGCTATCATAAATTTCACCAAACTCCAAAGACCGCCCGAGTGGTCGAAGTTCGTCACCCGTTGAAAAAAATGCAACACATAGCTTTCGAAAAACCGGGACGGATAGCCGTCCAATTGAGGCGAGGATTCCCAGATCTTCAGCCCTTAAACGCCTACCCGAAGAAAATATTTTCTGGCCCTTACTAACATCGTCACCCGGATACCTAAGATTTTCTCCAGCCTTGATCGAGTTAGGAATCTCGACTGAATCGTTTTGACGCCTAACATCTTCCTGCATTATGACCGTATCAGCACCCTCTGGAACCGCCGCGCCAGTGAAGATTCGAACACATTGCCCTGGAGATAAGTTGTTTAGATACGGCCTTCCCGCCCAAGATGTTCCGACAACAGTCAAGTAAGAGGTACCTGAAACTGGAATATCACGACTGCTTATAGCATATCCATCCATCGAGGAGTTTCGATGCGGCGGAATATCGTTTTCCGACTTTATATCCTCCGCAATAATGCGATTCAAACTGTCTTTTAAATTTAAAGTTTCTCTCCCTATTAGGGGCCTAATGCTTTCAAAGATTTGTTCAAAAGCCTGCTCAAGAGATAACAATTCAGCCTTATGAGATTTCACACAAGAGTCAATCTGGGTCATCGGTCAAGAAACGGTTGACGATGAAATCGGCTATCTGAGCAGGTCTGTTCAGATCAAACACCGGCAATTTAATAGTCGCCAAAAATTTATCATCAGACGCGATGGCAATAATCGAATCGTCTTCTGGGAACAGCAAGGGTTTGCCAAGGGACGGTCTGTGCAGTTCTATCTTGGGAAAAGGTTCACGTTTAAACCCTTCCACCAAAATAAGATCCAGCCCAGCCTTATCGAAATAACTAAGCTCCTCCAACAACGACGGTTCACTGGGCTCACTTCGCTCCCAAATCACTGCTCTGCGAAAACGAGAGGAAACCATTACGGGTGATGCACCGGCTTCCCTATGGCGATAGCTGTCTTTCCCTGGCTTGTCTATTTCAAAATTGTGATGGCTGTGCTTTATTAACCCAATGCGAAGGCATTGAACTTTGAGCAAGGGGATCAGTTGGGTCAGTAAAGTGGTCTTTCCAGTACCGCTATAAGCCGCAAACCCGAGAATGGGAATGTGAGAAACATCCATTCACACATCATAAAACTTTTTATACCATTCAACAAATCGTTCAATACCAATTTCGACCGGGGTTTCGGGTTGATAGCCAACGTCTCGCATTAAATCATCGACATCGGCATAGGTATCTGGTACATCTCCATCTTGTAAGGGAAGGAAATTTTTTTCCGCTTTTTTACCCAAACTATTTTCCAAGGTTTCAATAAAATGGAGTAAATCAACCGGCTGGTGGTTACCAATATTATAAAGGCGATAGGGCGCTTTGCTGGTCCCAGGGTCAGGCTGGTCACTACGCCAATCAGGGTTGGGTTCAGCAACGTGATCGAGAACACGCACAACTCCTTCGACAATATCGTCAATATAGGTAAAATCTCGACGATGTTTACCATAGTTGTACACATCGATGGGTTTATCCTCAAGAATATTTTTGGTAAACCGGAATAAGGCCATATCCGGCCTGCCCCACGGCCCGTAAACTGTAAAAAAACGCAACCCGGTTGTGGGTAAAGCATATAATTGGCTGTAGGTGTGTGCCATAAGCTCATTAGCTTTTTTACTTGCCGCATATAAGCTAAGCGGATGGTCGACATTATCATGTATTGAGAACGGCATAGAGGTATTAGCTCCATATACCGAACTGCTGGAAGCATAAACCAAATGCTCTACTTGAGTGTGGCGACACCCTTCCAGGATGTGACAAAAACCAACTAGGTTCGAATCTATATATGCATGGGGATTTTCCAACGAATATCGCACACCAGCTTGGGCAGCGAGATTGATGACTCTTTGAGGACGATAATGATCAAAAGTATGACTAATTGCCTTTCTGTTTTCCAGGTCTTCTCTAACCTCAAGAAAGTTTTCAAATTCTTTAAGGCGAGCGAGACGTGCTTCTTTCAGATTAACATCATAATAGTCGTTAACGTTGTCTAAACCGATAACCTCATCTCCCCGTTTCAACAAACGTAATGCGACGTTGGAACCAATAAATCCCGCTGTGCCTGTGACCAGTATTTTCATGCGATCTAGTTTTAGTGTTTGTTACAAATAAGCGTCTACAGATTCTTCCGGCAAGATATATTTTATATCGAAGAGAACAGCATTCGCTTTACCCAACGCACGGATAGTATCCACTCCCATTTCAATAAACTGTTCGTGGGCAACTGCAACGATAATAGCATCATAGAACCCTTCATCTAATGTCGGCGTCAATTCGAAACCGAGTTCCTTCTTAGCCTCCACCGGATCCACCCATGGATCGTAGACATCAACGTTGGCATCGTAGCCTTGAAGTTCCTCGATCATATCGATGACACGAGTATTTCTTATATCTGGACAGTTCTCTTTAAACGTAACACCAAGAATCAACACATTCGACTGAGCGATATGAATACGTTTATTGGCCATCAATTTGACCACCCGATTCACCACATAAACACCCATACCGTCGTTGGTTCTTCGACCTGCCAGAATCATTTCCGGGTGATACCCGATTTCTTGTGCCTTATGAGTCAAATAATAGGGGTCGACGCCAATGCAATGACCACCAACAAGACCTGGTCTAAACGGTAAAAAATTCCATTTGCTTCCAGCTGCCTCCAACACTTCTAGTGTATTCAAGCCAAGTTCATTAAAGAGCATCGCCAGTTCATTAATTAATGCAATATTAACGTCTCTTTGAGTGTTTTCAATGACCTTTGCAGCTTCCGCAACCCTGATACTACTGGCTTTATGGGTGCCTGCAGTAATTACAGCACGATATAGCTCGTCGACCAGCTCAGTGGCCTCCAACGTAGATCCAGAAGTCACCTTTTTAATCGTAGTGACCCGGTGATTCTTATCACCTGGATTGATACGTTCGGGACTATATCCGGCAAAAAAGTCTTGATTAAAGCTTAATCCAGATTCGGATTCTAAAATGGGGATACAAACTTCCTCAGTTGCACCAGGATAGACCGTGGATTCATAAATCACCACATCCCCTGACTTTAAAATTTTACCCAATAACTGACTCGCCCCGATTAAAGGCGACAAATCCGGTCGTTTGTTGGCATCAATTGGGGTCGGAACGGTAACGATAAAGGTATTACACCCGGACAAGTCCTGATAACTATCCGTGTAGCTGAGACCTTTGATATTACGAAGTTCCTCGGGATCAACTTCTAAGGATTTATCTTCTCCCCGTTTAAGCTCTTCTACTCGCTGTTTATTAATGTCAAAACCAATCGTTTGGAATTTTTTACCGAACTCTACAGCAAGCGGTAGGCCCACATAGCCTAGTCCGACAACTCCTATTTTGGAATCACAAACTCGGTGCATGATGTCTCCTATTATTTGAGGGTTAGTGCCAATAATTTAGATTACTAGCAAAAGCTTAGTCTCTTCACTAGTATTTGACCAGAAGGATACGAGAAACCTCAAATCCTGAACAACGAGGACGTCCGAAAATTGGATGATCTACTCCAGACCAGCCTGATTGGCATTAATAGATTTCTAACTTCGAAAATACAAATGATTCGAATTTTTCGCCATTACATCTCGGCAGTTTATTTTTTCTTGGTAGTCATAGAAATATGCATTTTTTTTGCATCGATCTATCTAGGTTATTGGTTCAGATTTCCCCAACATCCCGAATGGCCCGAAACTTTGCTCCTACCCGCCACAGTGCTTTCCATCACGTTTTTGGTATGCGCCACTAGTATGGGCTTATACCAGCGCACAACTGACTACAAAAGTGCTGGCGTACATCTAAGGATTCTAGCCGGATTTTTAATCGGCGCAGTCGTCATGAGCCTTTTTTTCTATACTTTCCCAACCTATTTCGTAGGACGTGGAGCATTTGGTTATGCCCTATTGGTTGCTTTATTCGGCGTGATAATTATTCGGCTTATATTTTACCGGGCAGTCGATCAGGAGAATCTGAAACGTCGTGTACTCATCGTAGGTTCCGGTACAAATGCCGCAAAAGTTCTAGCATTAGAAAACAGCCCACTTTGTCAAAATTTTCAAGTTGTAGCTGGCATCCGAATGGCGGGTGAAACCTCAGTGCTGCCTGAAAATCGAATAATCGATTTAAATATACCGTTGAACGAATATGCAATAGAACATGATTTAGATGAAATTGTTGTTGCTCCGGACGATCGACGTCAATCCTTAGCGGTTGATGAAATTCTCGATTGCAAAATGAATGGATTCGAAATCGTAGATTTGCTAACTTTTTTCGAACGCGAAGCCGGCATGATCAAGGTTGATAGTTTACAACCCAGTTGGTTGGTATTTTCTGATGGGTTTCGTATCGGTGGTATGCAAACCATCCTCAAGCGTCTGTTCGATATCGTAGCAAGTTTAACTTTGTTAGCACTAATCTGGCCAATTATGTTGATTACAGCATTGGCAATTTTGATTGAATGCCGATTTAAATCCCCCATATTTTATAAACAAGTGCGGGTTGGGTTGAATTGGCAGCTATTTGAAGTCATTAAATTTCGTAGCATGCAAACCGACGCGGAAAAAAATGGTGCGGTCCAAATGCAAGAGGGGCAAGATGATCGGATAACGCGAGTCGGTATGTTTATTCGAACTTGTCGTATCGATGAGCTTCCTCAACTAATCAATGTGTTAAAAGGCGAAATGAGTTTTGTCGGACCTCGGCCTGAGCGGCCCGAGTTTGTGGAAACCTATGCCGAATCTATTCCCTTTTATTCAGAGCGGCATCGTGTTAAACCAGGAATAACCGGGTGGGCTCAACTCTGTTACCCCTATGGTGCAGGTTTGGAAGATGCCATACAGAAACTTCAATACGATCTCTATTACGTAAAAAATTACAGCTTATTTTTAGATCTTATGATTTTGGTGCAAACGATTGAAGTTGTATTATGGGGAAAGGGTGCCCGCTAAAGCAGCTAATATTCGGCAGAGATAGAACTGTATGGATATCGGATTTTACAGCTATCTAACCGCTGCCCTAACCTACCTTCTTTTATCGGTCTTACTATTCACCGGATGGCGTGGTGGAGCACAGGGTAAATCCCTTATTTTTGCCACTTTGGTTACCGCAGTTTGGGCAGGTATTATCGGATTAGAATCCAGATTTGTATTTATTTCACCTGCCATAGTACGGACCTTGGAGGTAATTCATTCCTTTGTTTGGTTAATCTTTCTCTCCCAGGTACTAAAAGTATCGGTAGATCCTACAGAATCTAAGCTCAGTCTGTTTTTCACCTACCAAACCCATGTGATATATGGGTTATTTTGTTGTAGCTTGTTCTTTGTATGGGGCTTCCCATTCATACTACCCCCCTTATCTTTAATCGATTTACCCGATCCACAAATTTTCACCCAACTACTCGCGGCAGTCCTTGGTTTAGTAATAATTGAACAGCTTTACCGAAACACGCGTCCAGAGCAACGCTGGCATATTAAATTTTTATGTTTCGCTCTAGGGTGTACGTTCACTTATGACTTCTATCTCTTTTCCGATACTTTGCTTTTTAAGAGAGTATCCTCTGAAATTTGGGCGGCACGAGGGATCGTCGTCGCACTGTTAACACCCTTAATTGCTATTGCCTCGATTCGCAATCCGTCCTGGTCGGTCGATATTGCGGTTTCAAGAGGCATTGTTTTTCATTCCGCAACACTATTGGTAACTGGCTGTTATCTCTTGGTCATGGCCGTTGCAGGCTACTACATCAAGATATATGGAGGACAATGGGGAACAGTTGTACAGATAATTTTCGTTACATTCGGATTTTTGTTTTTGGTTTTGCTTTTATTCTCGGGTCAGGCACGAGCAAAATTACGTGTATTCCTCAACAAACACTTTTTCAACTATAGCTACGATTATCGGAATGAATGGCTCCGGATGATCTCTCGATTATCCGATGTTTCAGATAATGTGCCTCTAGTGGAACGTGTGATTTTGACCATATCCGACCTTGTTGAAAGCCCTAGCGGATTGTTGTGGATAGCAGGAGAAAATGGCGACTACGAACTACGAGGAAGCTATGGCAATCCAGACATTCACATTGATCATGTATTCAATCACGATCCAATCGTTGAATATATGAAAAATCAACAATGGGTGCTCAATTTAAATGAAATCGAAACGCTGCCAGAACTGTATTCGGGCCTGCAAAAACCTGGATGGCTTCAAGGACATAAAAATGCCTGGCTTTTGGTCCCTCTTTTTCATGGTGACATTCTACTTGGGATTGTTTTGTTGACTCAGCCACGTACACCAATCGATTGGAATTGGGAGGTTATCGATTTGTTAAAAACAGCGGGTCGGCAAGCTGCAAGTTATCTAGCTCTTGAAGAAGCGGCTAAACAATTGGCGCAAGCCCGTCAATTCGAGGGGTTCAATCGGCTATCGGCATTTGTAATACACGACTTGAAAAATTTGATCGCACAGCTATCTCTTGTTGTTTGTAATGCTGAGAAACATGCAAACAACCTTGAATTTATGAACGATACCGTGAAAACAGTCGATCATGCTGTTGGAAAAATGAACCGATTAATGTCTCAATTACGAAATGCGGGATCCGGGGGATCAAAAAAAGAAATAAACTTAGATCAATTGTTGATTGAAGTGACCAATTCACGCTCAAATCAACAACCCAACCCCATATATACCCGCAATACCAAAAAGATTACTGTAAAAGCCGATCACGATCGCTTGTCGTCGACTTTCGAGCATATTTTACAAAACGCGCAGGAAGCTACAGGCAAAAATGGAGAAGTATCTGTAACTCTACAAACCAGAGAAAATTCAGCTATAGTTTTGATTAAAGACAACGGGTGTGGAATGGATGAAGAATTTATCCGTAACCGGCTATTTAAGCCTTTTGATACCACTAAAGGTTTAACCGGCATGGGAATAGGGGCCTATGAAAGTCGTGAATATCTCCTTTCCCTTGGTGGTGATCTCAACGTTCAAAGCCAACCCGCTTCTGGGACTTTATTCAAATGCATAATTCCACTTTTGTCTCCGCAATCATTAGCCTAAGGTATCTAAGAATTGAATAACCAAACCATGCTTGTCGTCGAAGACGATCCGGGACTACAAAGCCAATTGAGGTGGAGCTTTGACAACTACAAAGTACATGTCGCGGCAGATCATGAATCAGCAATAAATGCCGTAAAAAAACACGCGCCATCGGTTGTAACCCTGGATCTTGGATTACCGCCAGACCCTGGCGGCAGTACCGAAGGGTATAAGATTTTACAAGAGATCCTATCGCTGAGACCACACACAAAAGTGATTGTGATAACGGGCAATGATGATACCGCCAATCCCGTCAAATCAATCGGGTATGGAGCCTACGATTTCTATCAAAAACCGATTGACGCAAAAATATTAGGATTGGTGGTCGATCGGGCATTTAAGCTATTCGAGTTAGAGGAAGAAAATCGGAAACTCGCCCATGTTAATGTGAGTAATCCACTCGATGGAATAATTGCTGCTAGTCCCGAAATGCACGAAGTATGTCGTATGGTCGAAAGATTAGCACCAACCGACATGACAACGTTGCTACTCGGCGAAAGTGGAACAGGTAAAGAGGTACTTGCCCGCGCACTACATACCTTAAGCGCAAGAGCAAAAAAACCTTTTATCGCGGTTAACTCAGCAGCAATCCCAGAAAATCTTCTAGAAAGCGAGTTATTTGGGCATGAAAAAGGGGCCTTTACCGGCGCTAACCAGCAGGTGAAAGGCAAATTCGAACTCGCTGACGGCGGTACATTTTTTCTTGATGAAATTGGCGATATCCCATTATCTTTGCAAGCCAAATTGCTTAGATTTCTCCAAGAACGCGTTGTTGAACGGGTCGGTGGGAGAAAATCTATCGCGGTTGATGTTCGTGTCGTTTGCGCAACTCATCAGAATATTCCCGAGATGATTGAAAAGGGTACATTCAGGGAAGATTTATTCTATCGGATTAATGAAATGATTATCGATATTCCTCCAATTCGTGAAAGGACTGGAGATATCCCGGTCCTGGCCAAAGCATTTCTATCGAAATTTACAAAACAAATGAAAACCAAAGTAACCGGGTTTTCAGATTCCGCGACTGATGCCATGGCTGCATACGATTGGCCTGGCAACGTACGCGAATTGGAAAGCCGCATAAAACGTGGGGTAGTTATGGCGAGTGGGTCTCTGATTGATCTCAATGATCTTCAGTTAAGCCCGGGCGAAAACCCTATTCGCCTTAAAACACTGCGTGAAGAACGAGACGCAGCGGAACGCCATGCGATTTGCCAAGCCATCAACGAAACTGGGGGTAATGTTTCCAAAGCTTCCGAACTATTAGATGTCACACGCCCCACATTATATTCGTTACTCAATAAATTCAATTTGAAGGTCTAGGAGATTACATTGAATAAATTACTTGGAATTCTATTTTTACTGGGCACCGCGAATTTTGTTTCGGCGGATTCCGACCAACATTATTTGGAAGAAGCCAAGCAATATTTGAGCAAAGGAGAGGTAAAATCGGCCATAATCCAGCTCAAAAATCTGTTAAAAGATTCACCTGGAAACGCTGACGCCCGGTTAATGCTGGGAGAAACCTATCTAAAATTTGGCAAAATACCTGCTGCAATCAAAGAATTGGGAAAAGCGAGGGACCTCGGTCTGGATAAAAATCAATGGGCTGTTCCATTAGCACAAGCTTATCTTTTGGTCGGCAAACCGAAAAAATTATTGAATGGTTTTGAGGTTAATGATAACGACCCTAAACCTTTTCGAGCACAGTTGCGGGCATTACAAGGGAGCGCTCATTTGCAATTAGGAGAAGTAGAGAAAGCACGTTCAGATTTTGATTTGGCCCTTGAATCGGATCCCTCGTCCAGTGCGGCCTTTTTGGGAAAAGCCATGCTGGCATTTTTAGAAAAGGACTACGATAAAGTCACAGAATATGCAAACAAGTCAATCGAAAACGACGAAACAAACGTCGGTGCTTTGTTAGTTTTGGGGGAGATGCATAGGACAAATGGTCAACATCAAGATGCACTGAACGCGTTTTCTAAGGCTATCGATTTACAACCGAACAATCCCAAAGCCCGGGTCGGTAGAGCCTTATTAACCATAGCCAACAAAAACTATGACAGTGCTCAAAAAGATCTGGACCACGTTGCTAACACCATAGGCAAATTTATTCCTGCAATCTATTTACAAGCCGTAATTGCATTTCAAAATAACAAACCACAGGAAGCGGAAGATCTATTATTAGAAGTCGTTAACGCAGAACCTAATCACCTTCCAAGCCACTTATTGCTTGGAAGTATCGCTTACGCCCAAAATGAATTTGAGTCCGCTGATCGTTATTTGTCTGGATACTTACAGCGATACCCCGAAAATTTACCGGCCGTTAAGCTATTAGCCGCTGTAAAAATGAAACTCAAACAGCCCAAGGAGGCTTTGCGTTTGCTGGCAAAATTCGAGTCTGCAAGTGAAACCGATGTTCAGTACCTAGTGTTGCGAGGTAGCGCGTATCTGCAAAACGAAGAATTGGATAAAGGCACAGCTATGCTAAGCCAGGCAGCAAAACTCGCTCCCGATGTGACCGAAATACAAACTCAATTAGCGTTAGGACAAATCGCTTCGGGTGATTTGAACTCGGCAGTGAGCACTTTGGAGAGCGCTGTAGATGTTGGTTCGAATTTGATGCAGGCTGACATGCTCCTTGTTTTGGCATTGATAAAACAACAAAAATACGACCAGGCAATCAAAATAGCCGATCAAATGAAGGAAAAGGAGCCTGAGAGCCCCATTCCCACAAATCTGATCGCTGCAGCATATTTGGCCAAAGGCGATGTTGAACTCGCGGAAAAAAACTGGAAAAAAACGCTAACCCTAAACCCAGACTTCACTTCAGCTGCGCTGAATCTAGCACAGTTGGAAACCAAACGAAATAATTTGGATGAAGCTACTAACTGGTATGAGCATATCTTAAAAAGCCAACCTGGCAGCACTTCAGCCCTCATTGGATTGGCCCAAATCGCTGAACTCCGAAAAGACGACAAAAAAATGGTCGCGTGGATCGAAATGGCCCGCGATAAAAACCCGGATGAGCTAAGACCCATATTAATGCTAGCCCGGTATTATTTAAGAGAGAAAAAATCATTAAGGGCTTTGAGTATTACACGCGAAGCCTATAGGCATCATCCAAAAAATCCTATAGTACTCAAAACTTTAGGTTTTGCCCAAGTGTCGGCCGGGGAAAATTCCAGTGCATTAGGAACATTTGAGAAACTTGTCAAGCTTTTCCCCAAAAATCCCGAACATCATTTTCTATTGGCCCAAGCACTCTATACCGAGAATCAAACAGAAGACGCCAACATGGCATGGGATAAAGCTCTGGAATTAGATCCTACTTATCTTCCTGCTGCTATATCTAGAGTCCAAAATGCACTACGGGAAAAAGACTATCAAAAATCAATAGATCTTTCGCAAGCCATTCAGAAGAATAATGCAGAATCACCCATCGGCTACCAATTGGAAGGAGACGCCGAAAAAGAAATGAATCACCTATCTAGAGCCAAAACACTTTTTCAGAAAGGGTACAAAGTCAAACAGACTTCAATGCTGGCACAAAGGCTATTTCAAACTCACAAAGAATTAGGCGAGGATGCATCCGCATTTGCAATCTTAGAGGACTGGCTCGAAAAAAACGAAGACGATTTGGCATCGTGGACTCTACTGGCCTTAGGATATCAACATAACGGTCAACAGAATAAGGCGATAAAAGCCTATGAAACAGCATACACCCTTGACCCCAAAAATCACGTTGTGGTAAATAACTTGGCTTGGCTATATCAGGAGAAAGGAGATAACAAAGCAGTCGACTTAGCCGAGAAAGTGCTTCTTTTAGCGGAAAATAATCCCCAAGTCGCGGACACCGTTGGGTGGATTTTCGTCCAAAACGGCAAACCGAGTCGCGGACTCGTTCTATTACAACAAGCCGCTCTACAGGCGCCGCATTTGCCAGAAATCAGAATTCATTTGGCCGAAGCGCTGATAAAAACGGGAAGAAAAAACGAAGCCCGAAAAGAACTGAGCCGTTTGATAGAAGAAAAGAAAACTTTTCCAGAACGCGAACATGTTGAAGGACTTTTACGTTCGTTATGACAAAATTTATTTTCTCAACGAACTGGAGTGACGATTAAGTAATTATGTAACAATTATGCTAAAAAAAGCTGGTCTTAGGGCGCTTCAAGCCCAGCACAAAAAGTTCTAAACAACCACAAATAGGTTTTTTGTTTGAACTTAAATAAAGCCGATGGGATAATCCATCGGCTTTATTGTTTTTTAGGACCTCGAGTGTTACATAAATAGATGAAATTTTCGAACTTATTTCGTATTGCTTTCATCTATTTTCTATCTAGCTACGTTGGATGGGCTGCGGAATCTTTTACTGTTGATGACATACGCGTCGAAGGACTCCAACGCATTTCCGCAGGAACGGTGTTCAGCTACCTACCAGTCAAGGTAGGTGACGAATTCACAGATTCGAAATCAGCAGCGGCGATACGTGCACTGTTTAAAACAGGACTTTTTCGTGATGTAAAGCTAGAACAACAGGGAAACACTCTCGTTGTTTCGGTAGAAGAACGGCCTGCAATCTCTGGTATCCAAATTAGCGGAAACGACGACATCGGTACTGAGGACTTACTTAAGGCATTAAAAGCCATCGGTCTTTCAGAAGGCAAAGTGTTTAACCGGCAGGTGTTGGAAAAGGTAGAGCAAGAACTTCTTCGACAATATTTCAGCCATGGAAAATACGGTGTCAAACTTAAATCTGAGGTCACCACTTTAACTCGAAACCGGGTTGCGATTGAGATTGAGATTTCTGAAGGTAAAGCCGCAAAAATTAAACAAATCAATATTGTCGGAAATACAATTTTTGACGAAGACGACTTATTAGATGTATTCAAACTAGGCACAAGCCATGTGCTGTCCTTTTACACAAAAAATGATCAGTATTCCAAGCAAAAATTATCGGCTGATCTGGAAAGGCTCCAGTCATTTTATCTTGATCAAGGTTATGTCAATTTTTCTGTAGAATCGACTCAAGTATCGATTACACCAAATAAAAAAGAGATTTACATCACTATAAACGTGAAAGAAGGAGCCGTTTTTGTATTAGAGGAGGTAAAACTTTCCGGCAAGCTAATCGTTAACCCCGACGAATTAATTCCTTTGGTCAAATTGGGACCGGGTGATATTTTTTCCCGCAAACTTGCAACGGAGACCTCCAAAGGAATATCAGATCGACTAGGGGATGAAGGCTATGTGTTCGCCAACGTAAACATGGTACCCGACATTGACCAAAAGCGAAAAACCGTAAATTTGACATTTTTTGTCGACCCTGGGAAACGGGTTTATGTCCGCCGAATCAACATGCTCGGAAATACCAAAACTCGGGATGAGGTATTACGACGGGAAATGCGACAGATGGAGGCTAGCTCCGCATCGACAGCAAAGATTGAAAGATCTAAAACCCGGCTCGATAGGCTAGGTTTTTTTGAGGAGGTTAATGTTGAAACACCTGCAGTCGCTGGCACGTCGGATCAAATTGACGTCAATTACAGTGTGGTTGAAAAGGCGTCGGGAAATATCTCCGCGGGCTTCGGGTTTTCCCAAACGCAAGGACTAATCTTCAATGCTAGCGTGACGCAGGATAATGTATTTGGTTCCGGCAAGCGGGTTAACTTTACCTTCAACAACAGTGAGGTTTCTACTGTTTATAGAGTAGGTTTCTTTGATCCCTACTATACGGAGAGTGGGGTCAGTCGGGGCTTCAATGTCGGTTATACAGAAACAGATGCGGATGCGGCCAATATTTCCAACTATTCCACTGATGTCGCCAATGCGGGTCTAAATTTTGGGATACCTTTATCGGAGTTTAACCGGTTGCAGACGAATGTTGATCTTAAGCAAACAACACTCAAGACTGGCAGCGACGTCTCAACGGAAATCCAGGATTTTATTGATGCCGAAGGTGATTCTTTTAATACCTTGTCGTTCTCATTGGGTTGGTCCCATGATACTTTAAACAAAGCCATATTTCCGACCGAAGGAGGTAAGCGGAGTTTATCCGCATTGATCACGGTTCCCGGCCTTGACCTCGAATATTACAAAATCAATTATTCGCAACGACAGTATTTCCCTTTGGCCAAAGATCTTGTATTGTTTTTACATGGGGAGGTGGGCTATGGTGATGGTTATGGTGACACAGAGGATTTGCCGTTTTTCGAGCATTACTTTGCCGGTGGTGTCCATTCCGTTCGAGGATTTCAGGATAATACTCTCGGCCCCGTAGACTCGCAGGGTGATACGTTTGGTGGGGATACCAAATTGGTGGGTGGCGTGGAAGTATTTTTCCCTGTGCCCTTCTTAGAAGATAACAAGTCGCTTAGAATGGGTACCTTTTTCGACTTTGGGAATGTATATGAGAGCGGTATTGATTTGGGTGATATCCGTTATTCGGCTGGCCTCTCAGCGACGTGGTTGTCTCCATTTGGCGCTTTAACGGTTAGTGTTGCCCTGCCCTTTAATGAATCTGAAGAGGATACCGTCCAGAATTTCCAATTTTCTTTTGGCTCGTCAGGTTTTTAGGCCCCAAAAGGAACTTCGAACTAAGTGGCTGTCCTAGAATAAATGCTGTTTTTTCCGACTAACAATCTGGAGTAAAATTTTGACCATGTATAAAAAAATCCCTTTTTGTTTAATCCCACTACTCATGTATTGTGGATTAACAAACGCTAAGGAGTTAAAAATCGGCTATGTTAATTACGATCGTGTGATAGCCGAGTCCCCCGAGGCGAAACGCGTCAGCAAAAAACTTGAAAAAGAATTTTTGCCCAGAAAAAAGAAAATCGACGCTGAGAAAAATAAACTCAAAAAGCTTGAAGAAAACCATTCCCGTGATTCCTCGGTCATGAGTGAAGCTGAGAGAGCAAAGCTAGAAAAACAAATTATTGCTAAACGAAGAAATATTAAGCGTTCTTTAGACGAGCTGAAAGAGGACATTAATTTGCGGCAAAATGAAGCATTCGGCAAATTACAAAGGCAAATACTGGAGACGATTCAAACATTTGGGAAAGAGGAAAATTTTGACTTGCTGCTCCCTCGCAACGTAGTGATTTATGCCACGGATAGAATTGACATCACCGAGCAAATTCAACAAAAATTAAAATAACAACCATATAATGAAGGAAATCGAGTTGGATATTCAGCAAATTAAAGAATATTTACCCCACCGTTATCCATTTTTAATGGTTGACCGAGTTGTCGAATGTGAACCTAAAGTACGCTTGCTAGCAATCAAGAATGTAACCCATAATGAACCCTATTTTTTAGGTCATTTTCCAGCCCAACCAATTATGCCAGGGGTTTTGATCATGGAGGCTCTAGCCCAAGCGACAGGACTTCTGGCATCGGAAAGTGCGCCCGAGGAATTAGGAAAGGGTATGACCTACTATCTTGTAGGCTTGGATAAAGCTCGATTCAAACGTCCGGTTGTTCCAGGGGATCAGTTAATGCTCGAAGTCAAGTATCTTAGAAATAAAAGAAACATCTGGGCATTTTCATGTTGTGCTATGGTCGATGATGAAGTGGCGGCAAGCGCTGAAATAATGTGTGCAGCAGCGGTGGACGAATCTTGATCAATTCCCACGCAGTTGTAGACCCGAAGGCCAAAATAGCAAGCAACGTCACGATAGGTGCTTTTTCAATAGTGGGCCCTGATGTGCAAATAGAAAGTGGGACAACCATTGGTCCCCATGTAGTGATCAATGGGCCAACAAAAATTGGAAAAGACAACCGTATCTACCAATTCGCGTCCATTGGTGAAGACCCTCAAGACAAGAAATATTCTGGAGAAAAAACCTCCTTGGAAATAGGAGACCGCAACACGATCAGGGAATTTTGCACCATACATCGCGGAACAACTCAGGATAAAGCAATTACCCAGATCGGAAACGAAAATCTGTTTATGGCCTACACCCATGTCGCTCACGATTGCGTCATCGGCCACAAGGTTATAATGGCCAATGCGGCGTCGTTAGCCGGCCATGTCCTCCTCGATGACAACTCGATTCTAGGTGGCTTTACTCTCGTCCATCAGTTTAGCAAAATTGGCCAATACAGTTTTTCCGCAATGGGAAGCATTATTACCAAGGACGTTCCACCCTATGTTATGACGGGTGGTCAGCCGACACAACCTCATGGAATTAATTCAGTGGGGTTGGAACGTCAAGGTTTCAGTTCGGAATCAATCCGTCAGATTCGTAAAGCCTATAAAATCATCTACAAATCTGGTTTAAAACTGAAAACCGCGATTGACGAGTTAAACGAATTATCTAAAGAAGTTCCAGAGATAAAATGTATGATTACTTTCCTTGAGAATGCGGAGAGGGGGATTTTGCGTTGAATCAGCCTGTTTTCAAACAACGGGATACCTATGTTGATTGCTGGAGTTGATGAAGTGGGCCGGGGGTGCCTCGCAGGCCCTGTCATAGCCGCAGCGGTTATTCTTGACCCCCAAAGGCCAATTTCCGGTTTGGCTGATTCAAAAACATTGACGCCTAAACGACGCAAAGTCCTTTCAAACCGAATTAAAACGCAAGCACTTGCATGGGCGGTCGGTCGCACAGAGGCCAGCGAAATTGACCAAATAAATATTCTTCAAGCCTCTTTATTGGCGATGAGTCGTGCGTATGTAAAACTGGAACCCCGCCCTCAATGGGTCAACGTAGATGGTCCGAACTACCCTCCTATTCCTTGTCAGGGAGAAGCGATAATTCATGGGGATAGTTTGATACCCGAAATTTCAGCTGCATCCATATTAGCAAAAGAGTATCGTGATGGTGAAATGGTTGTCATTGACGCCCTTTTTCCAGGTTACTATTTTGCTAAACATAAGGGCTACCCAACGAAATTTCACCTTTCCATGCTCCAGCGTAGTGGAATTTGCCCACTACATCGTAAATCCTTCAAACCGGTTAAGCTTTGGATAGACGCATCCACCCAAATCGATCCTAGACGTTAAGGAACAAAGGAAATCCATATGGCTTGTGAATATCCAATTATAAAAGCTAATAGCCACTAACCCCTTATTGCTTCAAATCGGTATGCGAATCGCCATTGGCATTGAATATGATGGAAGTTCTTATAGTGGATGGCAAAAGCAAAAATCCGGCAATACTATCCAAGACCATGTAGAAAAAGCATTAACTAAGGTCGCCAATTCTTTGGTCATGATTGTTTGCGCTGGAAGGACCGACGCGGGTGTTCATGCGCTCGAACAAATTGCCCATTTTGACGTCAACGTTATACGCGACTTAAGAGCCTGGGTGATGGGAGCTAACACCTACTTGCCTCGGGATATCAGAATACTTTGGGCAAAACATGTAGCTGAGAACTTCCATGCCCGCTATTGCGCAATCGCTAGATATTATCGTTATGTTATAAGGAATCGGCCTTATAGGTCTGCGTTTTTACATACTCAAGAAACTTGGTACTATCGACCACTTGATGTCGATATCATGCAATCTGGGGCAAATTTTCTAGTTGGAAAACACGACTTTTCCTCGTTCAGAGCTCGACACTGCCAATCGAAAAGCCCAGTTCGAATGATGTACTTGATTGATGTAAATCGTGAAGGTGAAAACATCCATATAGATTTGGTAGCAAACGCTTTTTTGCACCATATGGTACGAAATATCACTGCTGTTTTAATCAAAATAGGCTCTAGACAAAAACCACCCGAATGGGCTTTACAGATATTATTAGCGAAGGATCGACAAGCCGGGGATGTCACTGCTTTGCCCTTTGGATTGTATTTGGTAGGTATTTATTACCCTAAACAGTTTGAAATGCAGAATCATCCGATGTTTGCCCGCTTGCCAAATCTTGGGAGTTAAAAGCTTTGAGGTCCAGAAATAGAGTATTTTTGTACAAAAAATGAAAACACCGTATCACTTTCGTCGAACGCGGGTTAAAATCTGTGGCTTCACTCGAAAACAAGATGCAATTGAGGCTGTACGGTTAGGTGTAGACGCAATCGGACTTGTGTTTTACCCAAATAGCCCTCGCGCGGTCGGAATCTCTGAGGCTCGAGATATAATCGGGTCGCTCCCACCGTTTGTTTCGGTGGTAGCCCTATTTGTAGACGAACAGGAACAGATTATTCGAGATGTATTGAATTCGGTCAATATCGATCTAATTCAATTTCATGGAAACGAATGTCGTGAAGAATGTGAATCTTTTGGCATCCCATATATAAAAGCAATTGGCATGAGGGATAGTTTGGATGTAGGCACGGCTGCTCGCAGTTACCCTAGCGCAGCAGCATTGCTCCTGGACGTTTGGGATCCCCAAAAAAAAGGAGGTACAGGCCATCAATTTGACTGGAATCATGTACCTAAGCAACGTGACATCCCAATCATACTTGCCGGAGGGCTAACTGTGGAAAACGCCGGATTGGCTATTGCAACCGTTCGCCCCTACGCGGTAGACGTCAGTAGTGGTGTAGAAACAGCCAAAGGTATTAAAGATGCCGATAAAATGGCACTATTTTTAGCAGAGGTTAACAAATTTGAGCGCACAAAATTTAAACATGGGTGAAGAATATCGGTTGCCCGATCAAAATGGGCACTTCGGTCCGTATGGAGGGATTTTTGTCGCTGAGACACTAATGCTTCCTCTTCGAGAATTGAACGAAGCCTATCAGCGCTATATTCATGACCCAGAGTTTTTGTCGGAATTTGACACCGATTTAAAACACTACGTCGGCCGCCCTTCCCCAATTTATCACTGCGAACGATTGAGTCAGAAACTGGGTGGTGCGCAAATCTATCTCAAACGCGAGGACCTTAACCACACGGGTGCTCACAAAGTGAATAACACCATCGGGCAAGCATTGCTGGCTCAACGTATGCGAAAATCTCGGATTATTGCCGAAACCGGCGCAGGACAGCATGGAGTGGCAACCGCCACGGTGGCAGCCCGGATGGGCCTGGAATGCGTCGTTTACATGGGTGCGGAAGACATTAAGCGGCAAGTCCAAAATGTATATAGGATGAAGCTACTGGGTGCTGAAGTAGTGCCAGTAGAAGCTGGCTCCAAGACATTGAAAGATGCGCTGAATGAAGCACTTCGTGATTGGGTGACTCATGTTGACAACACTTTTTATATCATCGGTACTGTGGCAGGCCCCCACCCTTACCCTGCTATGGTTCGCGATTTTCAAGCCGTAATAGGTCGTGAGGCTCGGGAACAAATCCAAGAAATGACTGGCAAACTTCCTGACGCATTGATCGCGTGTGTTGGCGGAGGATCCAATGCTATCGGATTGTTTTATCCGTTTTTAAAAGACACATCGGTAAAAATGTATGGTGTCGAGGCAGCAGGTGAAGGTATTGAAACGGGCCGTCATTCTGCACCACTATGGGCTGGTAAACAAGGTGTTCTCCATGGCAATCGGACTTATTTGATGCAAGATGAACATGGTGAAATTCTCGAAACTCACTCGATTTCGGCAGGCCTTGACTATCCTGGCGTGGGTCCAGAGCATGCCTGGTTAAAAGATGTGGGCCGAGCCGATTACGTCACTATTACCGATAAAGAAGCCCTGAAAGGGTTTCATACTTTAACCAAATTGGAAGGCATAATCCCTGCCCTGGAATCGAGCCATGCGATAGCCTATGCGATGAAACTAGCACCGTCCATGGCAAAAAATCAGACACTTTTGGTTAATCTATCGGGACGGGGTGACAAAGATATGCATACCGTCGCAAATTATGAAGGAATCGGATTGTGAGCCGTCTTACCTCAAGATTCTCCTCTTTATCGAAGCAACATCGATCCGCGCTTATTCCGTTTATCACTGCGGGAGACCCAAACCCACAATTCACTGTTCCACTGATGCATGCAATGGTGAGTGCAGGTGTAGATATCATAGAATTAGGGATTCCGTTTTCCGATCCAATGGCAGACGGACCAGTGATTCAACGCGCAAGTGAACGTGCCTTGAAATTTGACCTGAGCCTAAAGGATGTTTTAGGTATGGTCGCTGAATTTCGCCGTGAAGATGTGGACACACCAATTGTACTGATGGGTTATTTAAACCCTATCGAATGCATGGGTTACACCCAATTTGTCCGAGACGCCTCAGATGTCGGTGTAGATGGTGTGTTAATCGTCGACATGCCACCGGAAGAGTCCAACGCGTTGGTTCCATTATTAAACAATTCAAAGATCGACCCAATTTTCTTATTGGCGCCCAACAGCGACGAAGATCGAATAAAAAAAATCAGTGCGGTCGCCGGTGGCTATTTGTATTATGTATCATTGAAAGGTGTTACCGGTGCTACAAATTTAGCAGTTACAAGTGTAGAAAAAAAGCTAGAGGAAATAAGACAATTAACCAACCTACCCTTGGCCGTCGGTTTTGGTGTAAAAAATGCCGAAACTGCTGCAGCATTAGGAAACTTTGCAGATGCTGTGGTAGTGGGTAGTGCACTAGTTGCCCAAGTTGAATTCAATCTTGAGCAGCCTGAAATGATAAAAGGCAAAATAATTGAAATATTAAAATCCATGCGTTCAGCGATGGATACCCTAAATAGTGACACGAGGTAAGTTCCAATGAGTTGGTTCCAAAATTTAGTCCCCTCTAAAATTCGCACTGATGGATTAAGTAAAGGTGCAGTTCCCGAGGGATTATGGAATAAGTGCCCTAGTTGCGACGCGATTCTCTACAAAGCCGAAGTCGACCGAAATTTAGATGTCTGCCCCAAATGCAATCACCATATGCGAATTAGTGGACGAAAACGCCTTCATTATTTTCTCGATCCAGAAAATCGCTATGAGATTGGAGAAGACCTTCGACCGACCGATCCACTAAAATTTAAAGACAGCAAAAAGTATAAGGATCGAATTGCCCAGGCTCAAAAAGCAACCAGCGAAAAGGATGCGATTGTTGTTGTCCACGGCCAACTTTTGGGTCGAGAATTGGTTGCAGCAGCATTCAATTTTGATTTTATGGGAGGATCCATGGGTTCTGTCGTAGGTGAACGTTTTGTTCGTGGCATCAATATGTGTCTGGAACGCATGATTCCCTTGGTGGTTTTTTCAGCAAGTGGTGGTGCTCGTATGCAGGAATCGCTCATCTCTCTTTTTCAAATGGCGAAAACAAGTGCCTCCTTAAGTAAACTTTCTGGCGCAGGAATCCCCTATATATCGGTTATGACCGACCCTACCATGGGTGGTGTCTCCGCCAGCCTCGCGATGCTTGGTGACATTAATATTGCCGAACCGAACGCACTTATCGGTTTCGCTGGGCCCAGAGTGATCGAACAAACCGTTCGAGAGAAATTGCCGGAAGGCTTTCAGCGAAGCGAGTTTTTGCAAGACCATGGTGCTGTCGATATGATCGTTGATCGTCGGGAAATCAGAAATAAGGTCGCCAACTTATTCGCCTTGCTTATGTTTCCTTTTGATGAAGATTTCAAATCGGAAAGTAACAAAAACAAAAAACGCCGGATTTCTGATCGAGTTAAATCCGGCACCTAAACTCGTGTATCGACGACAATGGGATTCAATACCTTAGAAGATTGGCTTACGTGGCTGGAATCTTTCCACCCTACAGAAATAGATTTGGGACTCGAGCGCGTCAAAAACGTGTATCAGTCACTCGGTCCATTTGACACTAAACCATTTACGATCATTATTGCCGGCACCAATGGCAAAGGTTCCTCGGTAGCTATGCTCAATGCTATTTTTTGCGCAGAAGGCTATCGAGTAGGTGCCTATACATCTCCTCATTTGCTCAATTACAACGAACGAATTCGGATCAATGATAAAGTAGTTGAGACCCAAGAGATATGTGAAGCATTTGAACACGTCGATAAAGCGCGTGGAAGTACATCGCTAACGTATTTTGAATTTGGAACTCTAGCGGCACTCGATATATTCCGACACTACCAAGTTGAAATCCAATTATTGGAGGTAGGACTTGGTGGTCGATTGGATGCGGTCAACATAGTTGACCCAGATATCGCTGTGGTCACAACTACTGCGCTTGATCATTGTGATTGGCTAGGTAATTCTCGAGAATCTATTGGATTAGAGAAAGCAGGAATCTTTCGTAACAATGTTCCCGCTGTTGTAGGTGATCCGAATCCTCCAGATTCGCTTTTGAGTTATGGTGAATCAATCGGTGTTCGGTTTTCCCGTTTAGGAATCGATTTCAACTTTCAACATTCGGGATTAGACTGGACATGGCATGGTAGCAAAAATGTAATTACCAACTTACCGTTACCAAAGTTGCATGGTAATCACCAATTAGCAAATGCCGCTGTCGTTTTGCAGGTACTACATTTGGCTCAGATAGAAAAACCAGTGTCAGATCATTCGATCAGACAAGGTTTATCGACGATCAATTTGGCTGGAAGATTTCAGCTGATTTCGCACGCCAAACCTGAAGTGCTTTTAGACGTAGCTCATAACCCACAAGCTGCAGCCGCATTGGCCCAAAGTTTGACACAGTTATTTCCAAATCGGAAAATCCATGCTGTTTTCTCAATCATGGGAAATAAAGACATCAACGGTGTACTCTCCCCTATGAAACCCATAATCGACCGATGGTATATTTCACCCTTGAATATGCCACGAGCAGCATCAGTGAGCGACATTAAAGACGCCTTTACAGCATGCTCTATATTTCCCCACGGACAGCAGCAATTTGAAGACTTTCATGCAGCGCTAAAGATGGCAAAACATGAATGCGCAGAGAATGATTTAATTGTCATTTTTGGCTCTTTTTTTCTGGTGGCAAAGTATTTAGCCACTATTCCCGGTTAGTCGAGTTGCATGATAGACGAAAAGCTTAAACAACGTCTGGCCGGTGCGATTGCACTATCAACTTTGGCTATTATATTGATTCCTATGCTGTTTGATGAAGAAGTCCAGCAGAGTTCAATCGCAATGCAAAACATCCCCGAATTTCCGAAATCATTTGAGGACAACATCGTAAAAATTCCTTCCCAAAGGGAAATTTCAGAGAAAATTAAACGTTCAAAAGATGGTTTACATAAATTGAACGACAAGGTTAAAAAACAGGTCAAAGCCTGGGTAGTTCAGGTAGGAAGCTTTGCAAAAGAAGAAAACGCCGTCGAGTTTCGAAATAAACTTAAAAAAGCTGGATTTGTGGCATTCGTTGAATCCACTGACAATACCAAAGGCAAGTTATTCAGAGTTAGGGTTGGCCCCGAATTGAATTATGAGCGGACGGAAAAAATGCAAGAACGGATAGAGATCGAATTTGATCTAAAAGGGATAATTGTTTCCTACCCAAATTGAGTCTTTGATAAAAATAAATCTTATAGGTTCTCAGTGGTGTATCACCAATTGATTTGGATCGATTTTGTAATATTGGCGCTTGTCGGAATTTCCGCTATTATCGGATTACTAAGGGGCTTCGTCCTGGAAATTTTTTCAGTAGCTACTTGGCTTGTTGCTATTTGGGTTGGTCTATCTTTTAGCCGCGAGTTTGCCAGTTACCTAGAACCGTTGATTTCACTCCCTTCCGCTAGGATGGCAGCATCATTTGCTGTTTTGTTTTTCGTTACCCTGATTCTAGGTGGTATACTCGGGTCCCTACTCTCTCAGATAATATCGAAAACAGGACTGACAGGCACGGATCGGTTTGCGGGATTACTTTTCGGTATTGGCCGAGGCATGCTAGTGGTTTCTGTTTTAGTTATGTTGGCTGGCCTAACGCCTCTGCCCGAAGACCCTTGGTGGCGAGAATCACAACTCATTGAACCGTTCCAAAACCTTGCGCTCTGGCTGCAGAGTAAAATTCCCGCAGGAATGGCGGGTTATATCGCATATCACTAGCCTGTATGCTCGCTTAAAAAGTAGAATCAAATGTGTGGAATTGTTGGTATTGTAGCTCGCGAAAACGTTAACCAGGAGCTTTATGACGCGCTGACGGTCCTCCAGCATAGAGGCCAGGATGCAGCCGGGATGGTAACCTGTGAAGGAGGAACACTGCACTTACGCAAAGGACAGGGTCTAGTCCGAGACGTATTTCATATACGGCATATGATGAATCTGACAGGCTCTTTGGGCATTGGACACGTTCGATACCCCACTGCTGGTTGCTTAGGGTCGGCTGAAGCTCAACCCTTTTATGTTAATTCTCCCTATGGAATTACTCTGGCCCACAATGGTAATTTAACTAACGCCGAATCCCTAAAGCATGATTTATTTGTTGATGATCAACGGCACATCAATACCGATTCTGATTCCGAGATACTTTTAAACGTTTTTGCCCACGAGTTACAACGTGTAGGCAAGCTTCGTTTGGATGCGAAAGACGTATTTCAAGGCGTTGCCGCAGTGCATAACCGATGTCGTGGTGCCTATGCAGTCGTTGCCATGATCACTGGATTCGGCATTTTAGGCTTTCGTGACCCTCATGGTATTCGGCCTGTGGTATTCGGAAAACGAGAAACCGAGCAAGGACCAGAATTTATGATTGCATCGGAAAGTGTGGCTCTAGATGTTTCTGGCTTTGAATTAATTCGTGATATCGAACCCGGTGAAGCTGTTTTCATTGAGAAAAACGGCAAAATACACACCCAACAATGCGCTAAAATATATAGCCATACACCCTGTATCTTTGAATACGTCTATTTAGCTCGTCCGGATTCGATAATCGATGATATTTCCGTATACAAAGCACGATTACGCATGGGTGAAAAACTGGCCGAAAATATAATGTCCGTTAAACCGGATCATGATATCGATGTAGTCATCCCAATTCCCGATACCAGCCGAACCGCTGCGCTTCAGCTTTCGAACATTCTAGGAGTCAAGTTTCGGGAAGGATTCATCAAAAACCGTTATGTAGGCCGGACATTCATAATGCCAGGTCAACAGCTCAGGAAAAAATCTGTTAGGCAGAAACTCAATGCTATAGACCTCGAATTCAAAGGAAAAAATGTACTGCTGGTCGACGACTCTATCGTACGTGGTACAACGTCCAGCCAAATCATTCAGATGGCGCGTGAAGCTGGAGCAAAACGTGTTTATTTCGCATCGGCTTCACCGCCAGTACGTTCGCCGAATGTTTATGGTATCGACATGCCCGATGTCCGCGAATTCATCGCCAACAATAAAACCGAGGAGGAAGTTCGACACGCTATTGGTGCAGACTGGTTGGTTTATCAAAATCTTCAAGATCTAATCGATTCTGTACGAAAAGGCAACCCGGAAATTAAAAATTTTGATACATCATGCTTCAGCAGCGATTATGTGACGGGTGATATCAGCAGAGAATATTTGAACCGTCTACAAAACCACCGAAATGAACAAACTAAAACTGAGCAAAATGCCGAAGATACTGTTATCGGCTTGTATAATACAGCATAACAATGAGCGAATTTGATTGGACTCAATACTCGATTGAGACTCAAAGTGTTCGGGCCGGTCAACACCGAACCCTAGAGAATGAGCATAGTGACCCGATCTTTGCCACATCCAGCTACGTTTTTAGGAATGCGGCCGAAGCTGCGGCTCGATTTTCCGGCGACCAAGCAGGAAACATTTATTCTCGCTTCACCAATCCTACGGTCAATGCCTTTGAGCAGCGCTTAGCCGCTATGGAAGGAGGAGAACGATGTATCGGATTAGCATCCGGTATGGCAGCTATTATGTCCTTGGGGATGGGTCTTTTAAAGTCGGGCAGCCACGTAGTCTCATCACGAAGCGTATTTGGCAATACAGTATTGTTATTCCAAAACTTTTTTAGCAAATTTGGTGTTGACACTACATTTGTTGATTTGATCGATGTAAGCGCTTGGGAATCAGCGATCAAACCGGAAACGCGTTTTTTATTTCTAGAGACACCATCAAACCCTCTAACAACCATTGCAGATATCAGCTCCCTGTCTGAGTTAGCTCATGATTACGGCTGTTTACTCGTCGTCGATAATGTATTTTGTACCCCTGTATTACAGAAGCCTCTGGAACTAGGCGCAGATCTTATCGTACATTCAGCTACTAAATACTTGGATGGACAGGGACGCTGCATTGGGGGGGCTATTATCGGTTCTCATGAAATTCTTGAAAAAGAGGTCTATCCTTTTCTTAGAACCGGTGGTCCTTCCATGAGCCCTTTTAATGCTTGGGTATTCCTGACAGGCTTAGAAACATTGTCTATACGGATGCATGCCCATTGCGCAAATGCTACGAATTTGGCCCACTGGTTAGAGAACCGGCCAGAAGTCTCGCGGGTATACTACCCGGGACTACATTCTCATCCGCAATACGCCTTAGCCTGCGAACAGCAAAAAGGTTCTGGGGGAGTATTAAGTTTTGAGGTGGAAGGTGGAAAAGAAGCGGCGTGGGCATTGATCGATGCAACCGAAATGCTTTCTATTACCGCAAATCTGGGCGATGTGAAATCTACGATTACTCACCCGGCAACCACTACCCATGGCCGTTTGAGTGACGAAGAAAGGACAGCAGCAGGCATCGGTGATGGATTGGTTAGAATTGCGGTCGGAGTTGAAAACATCTCCGATATCAAAAACGATCTGGAACGGGGATTTGCTGCGTTTGGGTGAGTGAAACTTAACTGAATAGGCAAAATATGAAAATTACAATTTTCGGATCGGGTTATGTCGGATTAGTCAGTGGAGCCTGCTTGGCGGAGGTTGGAAACCACGTTGTTTGTGTTGATGTCGATAAAGACAAAATCGTACGGCTAAATAATGGTGACGTACCCATACACGAACCAGGCTTGGATGCTTTTATAGAACGGAACATGTCTGCTGGACGTTTGAGTTTTACAACGGATATTGATCACGCTGTGGACCACGGACTGTTTCAGTTTATTGCTGTTGGTACACCTCCTGACGAAGACGGTTCGGCAGATCTTCAGTATGTACTCGCAGTGGCTAAAAGCATTGGCGAAAGGATGAATGAATATAAAATCATCGTGGATAAATCGACGGTACCCGTCGGCACCGCCGATAAAGTTCATGCTGAAATATCATCAGAATTAAACAAGCGGGCTAAATCGATGGAATTTGACGTGGTGTCAAATCCCGAATTCTTAAAGGAAGGCGCGGCCATCGACGACTTTATGAAACCCGACCGCATGGTGATAGGAACCGATAACCCCCGAACCACAGAACTTCTGAAAGTCATCTACGCACCCTTTAATCGCAACCATGAACGGCTTGTCACCATGGACATTCGTTCAGCTGAACTTACCAAATATGCCGCAAATGCCCTATTGGCAACAAAAATCAGCTTTATGAATGAACTTTCCAATATTGCCGAGCAAGTGGGTGCCGACATCGAAAAGGTCCGACTAGGGATCGGATCAGACCCCCGGATCGGTTATCATTTTATCTATCCAGGATGTGGGTATGGTGGGTCGTGCTTTCCTAAGGATGTTAATGCGTTGGATCGTTCTGCAAAAGAGATTGGTTACGATGCTCGGTTATTGAAAGCAGTCGAAGCCGTCAATGCAAGCCAGAAAGAAAAAATCTTCCATAAAATCAAGCGTTATTTTGGTAGCAATTTGTCGGGTAAAACGATAGCACTTTGGGGATTGGCCTTCAAACCAAATACCGACGACATGCGGGACGCTCCAAGCCGTATAGTAATGGAAAAACTTTGGGAGTGCGGAGTAACAGTCAGAGTATATGACCCCATTGCGATGGATGAAACAAAAAGAATATACGGAGACCGTACCGACCTGGTATTTTGCGAAAATCCTGATATGGCCTTAGAAGGCTCCGATGGACTTGCAATCTTAACCGAGTGGAATGTATTTCGAAGTCCGGATTTTTTTGCTATCAAGAATAATCTATCCCACCCAGTTATTTTCGACGGAAGGAACCTCTATGAACCCGAGCAGATGAAAACACTTGGTATCGACTACTTCGGCATCGGTCGCGGTCTATTGAGCCAGGATACCGTTCTTTCTAACTGCGAAGAACCTCAAGAAACTAAAAGAGAACCCAATTTAGTGGCTTAATATTCATACTTTTGGGTAAACAAATAAAGCGGAAAAGCCGCTGCTCTCCGAAAGTATAGCGCTCCTCACACAGGGAGCGTTATAACTCTCTATAAACTACATGATAGTGCAAAACTGCGTTTGAGATCGTCATTTCTTAGCAAAGACGCCCAAGAATAGAAAACTCACTGGGCATCCCTAGTTTGGGACTATTTCCCCTCAAGACCGTGTATATCCTAGAACAACCCCTATTAAATGGGAGATTTAACTATTAAAGATTTATCCAGCTAGTTAGTGCACGCAATTTGAATTTTAGCGATTTATAGCGCAGAACAACACCGTCCGCTAATATCTTATCAATATAAAGCTCCGGTGATACTTGGTCACCGACATGAAGCAGGGTTTTATTGAGGGTAACACTCGCACCCGATTCAAGGTAGTTATGTGCTGAATAGATAAGAGAAGGTATTTCTGCTTGCACTTTATGGGGTAAACTTCGAACACCAACTAGATTAGGATAACCGCTCATATATAGCTTTTCTTCCCCTGTGCTGGGAGGTACTGCTTCCTGTTTAATTAGGCTAGAAATCTTATTTTTTTCTTGAGTCTTTAATTTCCGCTCTTCGCGTACACGTTCAATTTCCTTGAGTTCTCTTTTTTCCTTGGGTTCTCTTGCTTTATAAAGCGCGGCAATCATTTCTTTTTCGCGTAAATTAGGCTTGGCACCTTCCACTATTTTATGGCTCGTGTTTGAGTGCTTCTTTGTCTCTTGAGCAGCCTTTTCATATTGCGTCGCAATGAGTTTCTTTTTTAAACGCTCATGTTTGCTTCTTGTTTTGCTATCTGGCTTTTTTTGGTTATCTTTCAGTCTAAGGGGAACTACTGAAGGGTCTGTAGGGTGTGCTTGAACAATGTTTTCTTCGCCTAATTTCCTCATTAAAGAATCTGGCTTTTCATTCAACGCAATGATTAAAGATACCAAAATAAAGGCTATAGATATGCCTAGAAGGTAAGCAATTGTACTTTTTTTAAAGGGCTTTTCAGCTTGGGAAGCCCGGACATAAATGTCACCCAGAGTTGGCTTATCAGCATCCTTTTTACGTTCGTGGTCTGCTTTGTTTAATGCGTCTAATATTAGTGACATTCTTTACTCAGTTCCTAATTTGACGTGGTTAAGCTCATTCCGTCAAAAACCTTTAGGGCAGACCCAATTTCCTACCGTAGGAAACATGGTTACAAAAATTGGTTGTTTAAAATAGTACTCTTACCAAGATGTTCATTTATTTTCATAAGTGTTCGAGCGCCCAAAATCCCATCTGGGTTTAAACCATTATTTTTTTGAAATGTCTTTAGCCTATTTTGCAATAGACCATTAAATTGATTTGTTGTTAAGGGCTCTGGTTGGTTGTCGATTTGTTGAAGTGCCTTTGCAACCATTGCTACCGTGGCATTCCTAGCACCAATATGAAGGGGTTCTTGGAATGATTTGGGTTTTTCCCATATGTAAAAGACTTCTCCAGTCCATATCGGACCTAGTGTTTCTAATTTGATTTTAGATAGTTGCCTGCTATCAGTGAGCAGCAATGCGTAGTCCCCTTCAATTCCTACTAGTACTGCATGAGAGCTAAATTTTTCGGGTGTGATGAGATTTAAAATCACAGGCCGATTCAAGGATATGATATCTTCCCAGGTTTCAAATTTGTCATTTTCGCATTGAAAATTCTGAGCGTTAATTTGCCAACAAGGATGATTGTTTGGGTCGGTCTCAATATTGATATGTTCGAAAAAAGCGGCTTGGGCAGCTACTAATTTTTCAATGAAAAATTCTTTTTTCGGTTCGTCTTTCGTGGCCGGCAGATCTACGTTCTTTAACTTTTCGCTTCCAATTTCTTCTATGTCCTCATCAGGTGGACTATTTTGAGGCTTTGCCACGAGTAATTGACTTGTTAAATACTTATCAATTTTAGGCGCATCTTCTGTGTTATTCTGCCAGCCAGTAAATGGCAAAAGCGTCATTAAAAAAATCAAAATACCTGTGGATCCAGCTCCACCCACGAGCGCCCATTTCAGCGTAGTATTCCTGGGGGGGTGGCTCTCTACTCTATTACCTTGAACTTCTCGTTTTGCTAAATTAAAAATCTCCGTGTCAATTTCACTCTTATTACGTGCGTACGCACCCACTAAACAACGCTCGCAGAGAATATTAATCAATCTAGGGATACCACCGGTAAATTGGTAAATTTTCTTAACCATTTTTGGCCTAAAGGGGTGGTGGGCGCTAGCGATGCCCGCAATCGATAGACGGTGATTAATATAATACTGAGTTTCATCCAGAGTTAAGGGAGTTAAATGGAAACGTGCGGTGATTCGTTGGGATAATTGCCTAAGTTCTTTTTGAGCCACTTTATCATTTAGCTCAGGCTGACCGACAAGAATTATCTGTAGAAGCTTTTCAGTCGATGTTTCTAAATTTGTTAACAATCTAATTTGTTCAAGAACTTGGATGGATAGAAGTTGAGCTTCGTCAATTAGTAAGACCGTATTCTTTCCCTCACGATAGCTGTCCAGTAAATGCCGATGCAATAGGTCTATAAGGTCTTTATCATCCGTAGTGGAATTATCTTCATTTATATGGAGCTCGTCACATATTACCCGCAACATTTCTTTCACGCTAGCCATTGGATTGAGGACAATAGCTATCTCGGTATTCTCTGGTAACTGTTCTAATAAACAGCGAATAATAGTGGTTTTCCCTGTCCCCACCTCCCCAGTTAACATAACAAATGCTCCTCCTTTGACCCCGTATAGCAGATGAGCAAGAGCTTCCCGATGTTGTGCACTCATGTATAGATAGCGCGGGTTTACAGCTATTGAGAATGCTTGCTCCTGCAGGCCAAAATGATCTTGATACATATGTTTATCGATTTCTTTCTTTTAAGATGGGGAAATAGGATGCCAATGTTTGTGTAGTCTAATTATAGTACTCCCCAAAAACTGGACGAGTGTTTAAGAGAAAATTCTGCACTTAAGATTGAAACATAAAAATAGCAATAATCTAAATGGGTATTTAGATCAAAAGCTCAATAGAAAATCAACTATCAAGACCGATAATTTTAAATTCTATCAAAATTCGAGACAAGTTCAGATATACATTGTATAGGTATAGTTTTCAAAGTGAAATCAACTACTTTTTGACACAAGAGAAGCTACCAAGAAAAGCAAGGTGTTCGATAAATTTCTTCCTTATTTCATTTTGTCACTATCGCGAAAACAATGAGAAACGTCTAGATCTTTTAATTCTATTGGTGCAAAATCGGGAATTATAAGATGTGTGATTCGCACAAGCTAAATCTAGAGTGACCAGGACAGAAGATAATAATGAATATCCCAAAAATTGATTTACCACGTTTAGTCATAATTGGTGCTGGATTTGCCGGACTAAATTTAGCTAGAGAAATCATATCGGGCAATTACCAAGTTGTTCTTATAGATAAAAACAACTTTCATACCTTTCAACCTCTTCTGTATCAAGTTGCATCAGCTGGGCTCGAACCTGACTCAATTGCTTATCCAATTCGAAAGATTTTGGCCAATAAAAAGAACACTTTCTTCAGAATGGCAGAAGTAAAGAGTATCGATCTAAATGCTAAAGCAATCCTTACAAACATTGGATCACTCGATTATGACAAATTAGTCATTGCAACTGGTGCTACAAATAATTTTTTTGGTCATGAAGTCATTGCGGTGAACGCTATGCCGATGAAGTCCCTCATCGAAGCTCTTGACCTTCGATCTAAGATTTTAGAAAATTTTGAAAAGGCCCTGAATACAATGAATCTTTTAGAAAGAGAAAAGCTTATGAACTTTATAATCGTTGGCGCAGGGCCAACCGGAGTTGAGCTTGCAGGTGCTTTAGGCGAATTAAAGAACAAAATCCTTCCAAAAGATTTTCCCGATCTCGATTTGAGAAGAATGAAAATTCATCTGATCGAAGCTGCCCCAAGAGTCCTGTCAGCCATGGATGAAAAGTCTTCAGACAAGGCAAGTCAATATTTAAGAAAATTAGATGTCAATATTTGGACTGATATAAAAGTTGAAAATTATGAAAATGGGTTGGTAGAAACAACAAAAGAGAATTTTCATTCAGATACATTGGTTTGGGCAGCCGGAGTAAAAGGCAAAACTATGAATGGAATAAAGTCAGATGAAATTGGAAGAGGAAATCGAATTAAGGTGAATGAATTTTGCCAATTGAAATCCCATACAGAGGTCTATGTCCTGGGAGATGTAGCATTGATTCAGTCTGACCAATATCAGCAAGGGTTGCCAATGATGGGTTCGGTTGCTATGCAACAGGGAAAGTATTTGGCCAATATTTTGAATCATTTAAAAACCGGTAAAACAATAAAACCTTTTGTCTATATTGACAGAGGAAGTATGGCAACTATCGGTAGAAATTTAGCGGTAGTTGAGATAGGTAATTTGAAATTTCAGGGAATGTTTGCCTGGATGGTGTGGATGTCTGTCCACTTAATGCTCTTGGTTGGATTTAGAAATAGGGTAATCGTATTTATTAATTGGACTTGGAACTATTTCAAATACAATAATGGCCTGAGATTGATCATTCGACCCTATAAAAACCAGAAATCAAATTAGTTTCTGAAAACGTTTAGAAAAAGAGTTCGACCTTAACTGGTTTAGTTAAAAGCCGAACGTTTTATAAATATTCTGGGCACTAACTTAGATTCTATAGGAATAACCGAAAATAAAACCGACACCGCAGGGTGGTAGTTTGCCTTAGTACCGGTATCGAAAACTGAATGGCTTGTGCAAATTTCTCAAAGTGCACAAGCGCCGGGCTCTTTAAAGCCTTGCTTCTCGATTTTGTAAAGATCTACGGAGCCGGACTATCCGAGGGTTGGCCCATATTCGATTCGATACCCTCCATATTTTCTTTTATCGTTTCTTTAGTATCGTCGGCCAATTTTGCTGCCCTATCAGCGGCTTTTTGAGTGTCTTCTTTAGTTGCCTCCCAAGCGGACGAAGCGGCATCTGCAACGTCCTGGGCATCCTCAGCCATATCATTTGCTGTATTCTCCGCACCCTGGTTAACCGAATCAAGTCCCTTTTGAGCACCTTCGGTAGTTGCTTCCAATACATTCGTTTCCGTATTGGATACATCATCTGCAGTCTGTTCTATTTTTTCGACCACCTTAGCCGCAGCATCTTTTGCTGCATCTTTTTGCTCTTCCGAACATCCCGATAAAAAACCAGTTGCGATTACAAAACTAAAAACAGCCACCACATTAAGAGTTTTTGATTCCATTGCCATTTCCCCCCTCGTTTTAAGGTTACGTAAAAGACATCCACCTGTGACTACCGAAAACGAAAATCCAACCACAACTCACCAACACTTGGATAATTATTTGATAAATTTTTGGGGTCACTGTGCAATACCCCCAAAATCAGACCTCATCTGTTAAAGGCTTATTTGCAGCCATTAACCCATCATGGTCTACCACACCACCTACCAAATTCCTAGATTGGCAATGAGCCGATTTAGATCTATTTTCAGCGTTCCGTAATGCGGGTATTCTTGAGAAAAACAGGAAAAACTGAAAACCTTTTTAGCATTTGAGCCAGAATGTACATAAAGACATGTGAATTGTCAATTTCTGTGGTAACCGATGGAACAATAGGGCTTATAGCGTACGACATTGGCATTTCGCTTGGGTGCCAGACAACGGGTACGCTTAGCTCGCGATAAAATCGAATTGAAGTGGCCATACTTGGTAATTAGGTGTTCTAAAATGGACAAAATACCTAAATCTTATTATCGAGGCTGCACATTTTATTGGATCATCACCCTTTTTCAGGTCTAGTCCTGATCATCCGAGTCACCATCACTTGAGTCATCATCAATTTTATTCGCAACAAAGTAGGGGCGCATCATTTCATTATCTTCATGCTCAAGTATGTGACAATGCCAAACGTATAAACCAGGGATATCGAATTTAGCGCGAACCGTAGTAACTTGGCCAGGATGCGCGATCACAGTATCTTTCCAGCCTTGCTCTTGAGGGAATACAACATCATTCAGATTTCGATCCCAACAGATATCAGAATTCCATACAGCATTATTACCAGGCGGGGGAGATTTCGGGTCACCATTCTTGTCACAAGCAGGTATAAACCCGTCCTTTCGTCGATTCCCAGGAATCCGATTTCTATTGATCACATTGAACTGAACAAGATGAATATGAATAGGATGGGCATCGGGGGTAAAGTTGTAAATTTCCCAATCTTCGATAGTATTCAGAAGAGGATCTTCGGTAACCTTGACCTTGATCGAACCACCCGATAGTTTTACCTCGAATTGACGGCTGTCCCCGGAATCATCAGTCCAACGCAATGGTATCCCAGTAGGATTGTTATTAGCAGCGGCGAAATCACCAACGGTTCCAAGAAGGTCCACCATAGGTCCATAGACACCTAAATTTGGTGATCCTCCTTCGCAGCTGGGATCTTGAGGATCAAATGGCTCCTGCATAAATCTATAGGCATTATCACCGTTGTTGGTATCGGGGCAATCCAATCCTCCAGGATCAAAGCCACTGACTGACAGAGGTTTGCAGGGTGGTTCCGCACAGAAAGGTTCATTTTGGACCTCATCGGTACACGATTTCTCGGCGCAGACAGTATATTCTCCAGTGTCGGGAATTTCACCCACGTCAGCCCCGAGAAATGGCGGATAAAACACATCTTTCATGTTATACGAAATCCCAAAATCGGTATCCTGTTCGTTGAGCGACACTTTTCGCACATTGTCAGCTTTGGCAAATTTAGTCCTCGCAACCGGCTGCAAACTATACGGATCAGTTGTTCTTTTATCACGTTTGTTGCGTAACTCTTTATTGACGACAAATTGCATAATCTGCCCGGTAGTATTGCAATCGGCTGGCGGATCGCCTCGACCGAAACCACCGAAGGGAGAATCAGGCGCAGTATTGGACAGGCGAATAATCGTGCCGTCTTCAAGTTGACTAAAATCGACGATAACGTCAGCCCGTTCTGCCGGAGCCAGCAACAAAGCTTGTGCACCATAAGGTGTAGGACGCCGTTTGGGCTTTGTGCCATTCCCTGGCAAGGGTGTTGCAAACCCAGTCAATAATTCAACCGGCTGCTCCATAAACCCTCCATCGCTACCAATTTGAATAATCGGTAGCTCTATATTATCGTCCGGTGGATCACACAATTTTGCGGCCCCAGGAACACCAGGTTGTGATGTCGTAAACAGTGCCATATTAAACGTTCTAGAGTTGGCCCCATTTAAAAATCGCAAACGATACCGAGCTGGCGCAACATTTAATGTTGGCCACGTTACCCCGTTGACCAAAATTGTGTTAAAAAACGTTTCGGTATTCCAAATAGGTGGAACCTGTGATTTAAGAGCTGGATCGTCGGTTAGGTCCGGTGGTGCAAATTGCATTATTAACTTGCCCACAAAGGGAAAATCGAAAAATTGATTCGAATCGGGACCCACTTCAGTATTCAGTGTCTCAAAATAAGCGCGGTTGGCTGGGTAAAAAAGCGAACCATCAAGATTGAATGATCGATCCTGTATCAGTAACGGTATTTCGCGAACTGCGTTACGCACTGGGCTTTCCGGTGTATTCAGTTGACCCATAGTATCCCTACGAAGAGGTGCCGGTGACGGCAAACGCGCTCTTCGATATTTTTTTGAACCATTTTTCACAACATCGAATGGACCACCCCGAATTAACCAGAATCCAGCCGGACCTGCATAGACATTGAGGCGAGTAATGCCCAGTGAGTGATCGTGGTACCAAAGTGTAGTCGCAGGCTGATCATTGCGGTAACGATAATCAGCGTAACCCAGATCTCCAGGGTTTTCTCCGGTCGCATCATCAAAAAAACTGCCACTGGATGCAAAATTGGCCGGGAAGGATTGGCCTCGTCCAGGTTTAGGAAGCCACCAAGCTTCTGGATACCCATCACTATTAGGATCTACATGCGAACCGTGGACATGGGTTACAATGGGTACAGGACCCGTGTATTGCTCCGGGCTTCGCCCTGCACAATCAGTTCTGCGCAGAGACCCACCGATTTCTGGGGAAAACGCACAATCTTGGGGTGGGTTCGCCCAATGCAATGTCTGATCAACCGGCAGTAGATGCGGAAGTGTTTTACGTTTCCTTGAACGAACCGGAAAAGGCTTGCCGGTTTTGTCGTTTATAGTAACCAATTCGTTAATCCAGCGTACGTCAACTGACTTAGCCGACTCGGTCTCAAAAGTGAACGCAGGGTAGTTGAAGCCCGACTCACCAGTCAGATCTGGCGCAATATGCAGCTTTGACCCGGGATTCGGCACCGGCTGTGCCGCCGGTCCATAACTCCATACTGTGGTTGCATCATAGTTGCATTGAGAACGTCGTTGTTTTTTGGGTATCCCTATAGCCTGCAAAGACTTTCTACATCCTTTTTTCCAAATTCCCCCTGGAAGAATTTGCTGCTCAAATTGGCGAACAGCAATATCATAATTGTTACTTTTCCCGTTATTCTGCATAACAGGTGGAAGCACCAATGGGATAACATATTTCGGGATTTCATCAGGACTAAGCGATCCGCCTGGAAACATCGGTTGAGCAAATAAAGAAGACGAACCTAGACTAAAAATGACAAGTACCAAAAAACCCCAAGTACTTTTGAAAAAATAGCGTCTTGGACGGGACAACATTGAACCGAGTCTTTGTTTCACTACTACCCTCCTCATACCCGACACACCAACGGCAATAAGGTAAAGCTTAAGTGTTTATACCTCTCTACCTCTAAGCCACTTATCAAGTAAAAATAGATTTGGGTATACAATGGAAACCCGGGTAACTTTAAACCTTATCCACCCTCAACCCTACAATACATTTTTCTCCTTTTCGATCATTTATCCTCCGCTTTATCCAACGATATTAGGCAACATTGAGATAAAGCAAAATTTTTTTACGCAAACAAAGAATAATAAAGAAAAAATAAAAAGTCAATTTCGACCTCAGCCTGTGTTAGAAACAAAAAGAATTGTCCACTTTTCTTTTGATTTAGGAACGGCAAAAATATGTCTAATCCAGAATTTGATATTGCCATTTCCATTGCGACCCAGCAATTTTGATGGTCAAATCTGATTTGGCACAATCGTCCATATCGATAAGCATCTGAGTCGCGAGTATGGCCATACTCATCAGACAAAGCAAAGGAACTAGTGTCCAGATATTCTCAATTTTCGGAATATACGTAACTCGCTGAAAACAATTTATGCAACTACGGTTGCTAGCCAGCGGCCAGTCGGGTTAAAGTAAACTTTTCTTTGCACCATTGTTGAATTGAGCAGGGAGTAACCCGATGAAACAAGACGTTTCGCTAATTGGCAACGCGCTATTAGAAAGTCCTTTACTAAACAAGGGAACCGCTTTCTCTGAGACGGAGCGAATCGAATTTGGTTTGCTTGGATTGTTGCCACCCCACGTCGAAAGATTGGAAGTCCAGGTTGAACGAGCCTATAGGGCATATTCGATGTTTGAAACTGACCTGGAAAAGCACATCTATCTTCGGGCGTTGCAGGATACTAATGAAATTTTATTTTATGCTCTATTGAAGGAGCATCTTGGCGAAATGATGCCAATTGTCTACACGCCAGTTGTCGGCGAAGCTTGTGAGGATTTTAGCGAGATTTATCGTCGTCCAAGGGGTTTGTTTATAGCCTATCCTGAACGCGAACATATTGACCAAATTCTCGACAACTCAATGGTCGAGGATGTCCGAGTGATTGTGGTGACCGATGGCGAACGAATACTAGGCTTAGGGGACCAAGGCGCTGGAGGAATGGGCATTCCAATCGGTAAATTGTCCCTCTATACAGCTTGCGGTGGAATTGACCCTGCCAATGTGTTACCGATTGTTCTCGATGTTGGGACCAATAACCAACAACGTTTGGATGATCCTTTCTACATTGGTTGGCATCACGAACGAATTTCGGGAGACGAATACAATGGTTTTGTCGACGACTTTGTTCAAGCCGTCAAACGAAAATGGCCGAAAGTACTTCTTCAGTTTGAGGATTTTGCCCAAACCCATGCCAGCCCACTATTGAGAAAATACAGAGATCAACTCTGTACCTTTAACGATGATATCCAAGGAACTGCTGCAGTTACGGTAGGGACCATTCTGTCTGCTGTGAAAGTGGCAGGAGTCGATATTACCAAAATCAATGTGGTATTTCTCGGAGCAGGTTCGGCCGGGTGTGGTATCGCAGAACAGTTGATTGCCGCAATAGCTGGCAAAGGACAGGACGAGAATTGCGCACGAAACCAAGTTTTTATGGTCGATCGATACGGCTTGGTGCATGATGGTATGAGGGGTTTACTGGATTTTCAAAAGAATCTGGCCCAATCGCTTACCCGTGTAAAGAACTGGGCTGAGTGCGAATCCGGTGAAATCGGCCTTGACTCAGTTATCAAAAATGCAAAACCTTCGATATTAGTTGGCGTCTCGGGCCAACCAGGGTTGTTTACAGAAACAATGATTCGGGGTATGGCAGCTTATTGTGAACACCCGATGATTTTTCCCTTGTCCAACCCAACTTCCAAAATCGAAGCGGTGCCGAGTGATCTGTTAGAATGGACCGATGGCCGGGGATTGATTGCAACAGGAAGTCCATTCGATCCGGTACTCTACAATGGTAAGGTATATCCGATCGCGCAGTGCAATAATAGCTATATCTTCCCGGGTATGGGACTGGGCATACTGGCAGTCGGAGCTACGCGAGTAACCGATGCTATGTTCATGGCTGCATCCGAAGCGCTGAGTGCGTGCTCACCAGCAATAGAAAATATCGACAGCGGTCTGTTACCGCCATTGAGTGAAGTCCATACCGTTAGCTCACGAATTGCACTTGCCATTGCACTGCAGGCGATTGCCGAAGGCGTGGCCGATAGGCTTAGTGAGAATCAAGTTCAGATGCGAATCAATGAAATGTATTGGGAGCCCCACTATCAGGCGATGAGTCTAAATGTGGCAAACAATTTAGGGGTATAGGTTTTTAATTGAGGGTAATTCGATGAATCTCAATCTTTCCGATTATCAACCAGTTGGCGACAAGAAAAACTCTGATTTCTTTAACGAATATCGGCAAAAGATATACGAAAGGCGTCGTTCCAGTGGTTTGGAAGATCTACTACAGGAAATTTTCGCACTCGTTGTACAAGTTGAAACTGGGGATGCCCTACCCTATATGGAAGAGCTTTATTTGATGACGCCCTACCGATTTCGGGACGCTTATCTAAACGCGACCCACAAAATTTACATCATGGAATCCCAGCCAAAGTGGCCACGCTTCATTATTTTGGAGCCTGTTTCGACAAACTTTGAAGATGACCTGACGCGCCTTAACATGTTGTATCCCCTGGCTAGAAAGAAACCCAACGCTCGTTATGTCGGTGAAATCTTCAGAACAAGAGATCTGGCGACAACCCGGGAAATCCTGGAAACACATAATGTTCGCTTCCATTATCCACATGAAACTGAGAACAGTTTTTTTTCTAATACTCATTTCAATTTTACCTTTCCCTCATCGATGACTGGAAATCGGGTTGGCTATATGCCATCGGACACCTTTGAACTTGATCAGTTGGAACTGGGACAACGTATCCTGCTCAGCGGAGACGATGTTAATGCACTGAATAAGGCTCAGGCGAAAGCCGCTCAGAATGGCACGGATTCTTTAATTCTTGGGGTAGACCATATGGCTACTCGAATATTGTCGGGCGAACGTGAGGATGCAATTCTCGAATTTCTGACCCTATCGAACTATTACTTCTGGGGAGCGTACAATATCGCAAATCAAAATTCTTCGACTAATGTCAATCGAAATCCGCATGTTGAGGACGATAAGCGTTCACCTGCCAAGGTTTTTACAGCGAACAACACACCCTCATTCGTGAATTCTTTCGAAAATTTACCTATGCCAACTGAAAATTTCGTCCGTAATTTTGGCCGTCGGATGCATCATATTGCCTACGAAGTAATGGATGGGGATCATATGGCGGGCGAAAAGAATGTCGATTTTGTTGTGGATTCGCTCAGAGAATACGGCATCTCCTTTCTTGCCAATGTAGTCGGCGAATGCACCGACAAACCCAATCTAAAGCAGATATTCTCCAAACATTCCGAATTTTCCATCCTGATCACAGAATACGTTGAACGCTGCCATGGATTCGACGGATTTTTCACCCGGAACAACGTTGCGGCACTAACAGAAGCTGCAGGTGCGGACGAACGCTATCATCATGGTAATATTTTTGATTGAAAATAACGCACAGCCTACCGTTAAGTTGTTTCGATGCCTACGAGTGAGCCAAAACACTATAGACAAGCAAACTTTCGGAACCAAATTGGATGTTAGCAAGTGCAGCGACTTAACCTAGGAAAGGTCTGAGCCGTTGGAAAAGGGCCATCATACCTAGGTGCATGCCGTAGGTAGCTTTTTGGGAGAAACTGCATATTCTTTATTTCCTTTTTTTCTTCCAAAAGTTTCCCAAACATAATCTGAACTGAATCCTCACCTCTCATAATTGGTGAGGATTACCAACAATTAGAGATTGTGACCCTCTACACCACTCTTTAAATTACCCATTTACAAGATAGTGGCTAATGATACTAGCAAAATATCCTAACACAATTACTGGCGTCCACTTCAAGTGTGTGAAAAAGGTATACATCCCTTTCGATTGCCCCATCAATGCGACACCTGCAGCAGAACCTATAGAAAGCAGTGAACCGCCAATTCCGGCAGTCAAAGTAACCAACAACCATTGATATAAATCCATTTCCGGTGACATGCTCAACACTGCGAATACAACAGGGATGTTATCGATTATCGCCGAAAGGATACCGACCAAAATATTTGCAGTAGTCGGTCCAAGGCCCCCATATATCCCTTCCGACACTAATTCGAGATATCCAATATAGCCAAGTCCTCCCACGGCAAAAACAACGCCGAAGAAAAACATCAAGGTGTCCCATTCAGCATCTCTAACTTTGTTAAAAATATCGAATTGGGCTTCCCCAGGAATAAAAGTCTTTATGTGGTACCCATAAAGCATTAACAAATTAAGTCCAGTCATCATACCGAGGAAAGGTGGTATATTTAGAAAATTTTCGAAACTAACCGCCAGTGTAATTGTTAGAACAAACAGCATACAAACCTGAACTGCGCCGTGTTTAAGAAGAAAAATTTCTTGGCCGGGTGCTCTCATCGGTACTTCATCCGGCACCGCACTATACATAATGGCGGCAGGTACTGCGTAGTTAACAACCGACGGAATAAACAATGAAAAAAAATCAAAAAATTCTGCTTGTCCCGATTGCCATACCATCAACGTAGTTATATCACCAAAAGGACTGAAAGCTCCTCCGGCATTGGCAGCAATAACTACATTGATCAGGCCAATGCGAATGAATGTTGGATTATTTGGCCCAACCGCCATAACAACCGTTCCGATCAATAGCGCTGAAGTAAGATTGTCAACAATTGAGGAAAGGAAAAAAACAATCACACCGGTAATCAGGAAAAGCTTTCTATAACTGAAATTTTTCGCGATAAACCAAGAACGTAATACTTCAAATATATTACGTTCACTCATTGCATTAACATAGGTCATTGCAACCAGCAAGAACAAAAATAGTTGAGCATACTCACCCAAATTGTACATTAATGCAGCATGCGTCTCCTCCACCGCTACACCCAATTCATGTGCCATATATGCCACATGCGCCCAGATAATGCCGGCGGCAAGAATCATCGGCCTTGATTTCCGCAATTTGGTAAATTCTTCCGTCATCACGAAAACGTATGCAATCACAAAAATCAGCAGACAATAAATACCTGTTTCGGAACCTGTAGCTCCTAAGACCCTAATTTCCTCTGCCATTACATATCCAGGCAAAAACCATAACATCAATGATAAAACTACACGCATCAAAGTC
>Ga0209992_10000222_pt1 | contig 80523 bp, 86 predicted proteins | sample 2SBtaG_2_FD_182564 | JGI IMG/M metagenome (GOLD analysis project Ga0209992, IMG submission 182564) | Deep subsurface microbial communities from Kolumbo volcano to uncover new lineages of life (NeLLi) - 2SBTROV12_ACTIVE470 metaG (SPAdes)... | ecosystem: Environmental > Aquatic > Marine >... | reverse complement strand
CAGAAGGAAATTAACCGAGCAATGAATAGATTAAACAATCGACCAAGAAAATGTCTTGGTATTAAAACGCCTAATCAGGTATTTTTAGGCATCAACCCATCTGTTGCACTAGCAACTTGAATCCGCCAATGCAAGTCAGTAAAATTTAATTGTTTACTCATGAAGCAGTAAATAATTTAACAGTGACGAAAGATTAAAAAACCTGAATCACAAAAGTATCAGAACAGATGTTTAGTATCCTCTAATATTTTAACTTCTCCATATAAAATAGAACTGAAGTAGTGTATAAAACACCATTACATTTTATTTCGTTACTCAGGAAACACTATGATTCAGGTGTTTTCCAAGAAAATCATTCTATTGATTGCTTGATATATATTAGTACTATGTTGAATCTTTCTAAAATGAGATAACTTAAATGGCGACACATGATATTGTTGAAATCTCAGACTATTTGTCTGTCATGGTTAAAGATTCTCTAAACGTATCTAAGTTCCAACAGATTACCGATGATATTCTGAAAGTATGCCAGGCAAAAAAAATCCATAAGGTCATCATTGATGTAACGGATGCAGGAGGACCTTTTTCTGAGGATGATAAATTTGAATTCGCGGCATATGCCTCAGCAACATTAAAGAATGATGTTAAAAAATATGCCTATATCTATCCTAAGGAACATATCTCTTATGCATCACAAGTTGTCTCTCAAGGTAGTGGTTTTAATGTTAGAGCCTTCACTTCATTAGATGATGCCTTGAGCTGGATCGATGATTGATGGTCATTAGAAGTAGAAATAAAAAAGACCTTACAGAAAAAATCTCTAGGGTCTTTTTTGATTTAGCTCCCCTGAACAGGCTCGAACTACCGACTCTGTTGCTCATGCAATCTTCACTTTTGAGTGCTATATTTAATAGAGACTAATAAACATCTAATCTTGGAGAGAACCAACAGAGGGTCATAGTATGGCAAAAGAGATAATTAAAATACCCCTGCTAAAAGTAGCTTCCGACATACCCGTTGATACCCCGCATTCGGATAATACGACCGTGTCGGAAAACGATGAGGCACTTAAAGTCATGACAGATTTCACCGAAGTTATTCCTCTGATAATAAAACATGACGCTACCCTGGCGCAGGCACTGGAAAGAATGCTGGAACACGGTGTTAGACTATTAATGGTCATGGATAATCAGAGTAATATTGGCGGAATCATTACTGCTTACGATATTCAAAGCGAGAAGCCAATGAAATATGCAACGGAACATAGTGTGCAGGTGAACGACATTTGCGCTGACATGTTAATGACAACGGTTGAACAGACTCCTGCCTTCGATTTTAATTCCGTACAAAAATCAACAGTAGCTCAAGTTGCAGAAACCATGAAGGATCTGGACGAACCACATATTTTGGTCATCGAAGATAATAATGGACAAAGGATAAGAGGCATTTTTTCCTCTTCTAATATCAATAGATTACTGGGTCGACCCGTGTACCAACCTCTGCATGCTGCTCATTCCTTTGCTGATTTACAGAATAAGATTGGCGATCATATAGCACAGTAAAAAAACACAATTAATTTGAGTGCATATATAAGAAAAATACATGTTTTACTTCTATAATAATTAATATACATGTCCTTCAAGGGACTCCTTAAATATACAAATAGGAGGAGTTATCATGAAATTACTCAGACATTATTTCATTAGTGATAATTTGGATGACTTGGAAGTCTTTGAGAAACAGCTGGAAGCTGCCGGTGTCACCACTCCACAAATTCACGTGCTAAGCCGACACGATACAGAAATAGCGCATCATGATCATTTGAACTATGTTCAATCCTTTATGAAAAAAGATGTTGTTCATTCTACCGAGATTGGTGCTGTAGTCGGGATTTGCGTGGCTGCACTCACTCTAATCGTCGCCAACCTTTTCGGATGGAATGAATCCCCTGCAGGCTGGATTCCTTTTATTTTTCTGGCAATCATGTTATTGGGTTTTTGTACCTGGGAAGGGGGACTGATTGGGATGGAAACGCCCAACTTTCACTTTTCGCGCTTTGCCGATGCCCTTAAAAATGACAAGCATATCTTTTTCATTGATCTGGAACCCAATCAAGAAGATGTCCTGAGTGAAATGATAAAATCACACCCGCAGGTGGAACTGGCTGGAACAGGTCAGGCAACTCCAAACTGGCTGCTCGTGTTGGAAAATAGAGTACCCTATTTTTTCAAACACACATTTCCTTAGTCGATTAGTAAGGGTTATTGTCAATAGCGGAGTCAGAACCAGGTCTTTTGATGGAAGTTAGATTCTTGAACTGATTGTTTAAAACGATCAGAATATTTAATAGCATATCCCATGTATTAAACGAGTAGAACATAAGCTCAATTTTCCTGAGCAAAAAAAGACCTTACAGAAAAAATCTCTAGGGTCTTTTTTGATTTAGCTCCCCTGAACAGATTCGAACTACCGAACCAGTGATTAACAATACACGTGATCTTCCTTATAAGTGAATGGTCTATTTATTGTTCTATATTTATGCACAAATTAAATCAAAGGAGATAATTTAATGAACAAACAATCTAGTCTTTATCTGTTTCTGTCAGCAGTATTTTTCATGTACATAAATGTTGCCTTTGCCGAGTCAGATGATGATTTTAAAATGGAACGAGATAAGCACATCGTTGAAATGCAAGAGAAAATTTCATGTCTTAAAGGAACACAAAATTGGGAAGAGTGGGAAGAGTGTCACCAACAGGCAGAACGCAATGAGAAGCGACAACGTATTGAAGATTTAAAGGAAGAGCAGAGGAGGTTGGAAGAAGAACTTGAACATGATTAGTACAATAAATTGAAATAATTGAGTCTTAATGGTGAGTTAATAGATCAATAAATTGCTTAAATACTTATACCTTCCATGGTAGTTCTATCGCCATATATCCATGAAATAAGTGCCACTACACCGCTAATAAGAGAGAAAAGCAAACTTTCCATAACCCATATATGGATAAAAAACTTGATTATTGGATATTTATGGATATTATTGGATAATAATATCTTTAAATTGGCTAAATATGGATTTAACATCTCTCTCTATTTCTCCCGAATTACTACGCCTCATCTCGGAAATAGATGAATTCAAGGGAAGCTGGCGTGCACAGAACACGCAAAGCCCTGAGCGTCTTCAGGCATTGCGGCATGTTGCCACGATTGAAAGTATTGGCTCTTCAACTCGTATTGAGGGTTCAAAACTCAGCAACTCAGAAATTGAAGGATTATTAAGTAATGTAGGTAAAACTTCATTCTTAACCCGTGATGAACAAGAAGTAGCTGGCTATGCTGAGGTAATGGAAACCATATTTGAAAATTATGTAGACATTCCGGTTACCGAGAATTATATCAAACAGCTTCATGCAACACTTTTAAGGCATTCTGAAAAAGATACTCGGCACAGAGGAGAGTACAAAAAGCACTCCAACAGTATTGAAGCCTTTGATCCTGACGGGAAAAGCTTGGGCGTTGTTTTTGAAACAGCACCCCCTTTTGATACACCAACACAAATACAAGATTTGCTCGTATGGACAAGGGAAACATTGGAGGACAATGCTTATCACCCGCTGATTGTGACAGGGGTGTTTAATGTTGTGTTTTTAGCGATTCATCCTTTTCAGGATGGTAATGGCCGTTTGTCTCGCGTGCTTGTTAGTCTTCTACTTCTCAAGGCAGGTTATAGTTATATTCCTTATGCCTCACTTGAAAGTATCGTAGAAAAAAATAAGGATGCTTATTATCTGGGGTTACAGAGAACTCAAAGAACATTACGTGAAGAGAAAATTGATTGGCTACCCTGGTTGCGTTTTTTTCTAGATTCCCTGAAACGACAAAAAGACCATCTTGCAGAAAAAACTAACCAGCTTGATCAATATTCGGCTTTGCCTATTGAGAGTATGTTAATCATGCAATATGTTGACAACAACCATCGTATTACTATCAGTGATGCTGAAAAATTAATAACGACAGTTACCAGGCCAACAATTAAAAATCGTCTATCCAAACTGGTTGAACAAGGTTTGCTTGTTCGTCATGGCAAAGGGCGTGGTACTTGGTATAGTAAACCAGAATAGGTCGTATTTTTTGACAGGCTTTTTTGTTTGGATCCTAATAAAACTGGCCATGCAGTGATTATACAAGAGCGCGCTTCAGGATTTTTGGTGTAAAACCAGTACACGAAAGGTTAATAGAAAACAGTATGGATAATGACCACACAGTTTATATCGATCTAAAAGAATTGAATGGTCTTCAGTTTAAGGCTAAAGGTTTTCCCTTTTTACCTAAACAAACTGTCCATAGTGTTCTAACAGCCTTCTGCAATGAAGTCGATGATGAGTCGTTGGACTAGGTCTTGAATGATGGGGTAGGCGGGATTTTTGGATGTTAGCTTTTGTAGGTCTTCATGTGATTTGAATAAGATCATGAGTTACTCCTTGTATATTTAGAAATAAGCTTTTTACACATATTGATGGGGTTATGAATTAGACAACGCAATTGCAACAACAATATCACCCACAAAAAAAGCCCACATAAACATGCAGGCTTTTCATTTGATATGGCTCCCCGGGACAGGCTCGAACTGCCGACCTAGTGATTAACAGTCACCCGCTCTACCGACTGAGCTACCGGGGAATATTCGAGAACGCGTATAGTACTGATGGCGCTAGGTATGGTCAACTATCTAATTATTTAATGCTGTTTTAATCCTTTGCATACTCTTTTCAAGGTTTTCCATACTAGTGGCGAATGAAATGCGCATGCAGCCGGGTGCACCAAATGCTGAGCCAGGCACCATCGCAACTTCTGCTTTTTCCAGAAAGAATTCCGCCAGCTCAATATCATTGTTAATTCCATCCAGCTTTTCTATTAATCCATTCATATCTGGAAAGCTATAAAAAGTGCCTTCAGAAGCGACACAGGTAATTCCGTCAATTGCCTGTAGTGACTTAAGTACGAAATCATGTCTTTCTTTAAAAATGACGGTGCTTTCTTTAATATAAGTTTGATCGCCATCTAGAGCAGCCACAGCCGCCGCTTGTGCCATCGAGCTGGCATTAGAGGTACTTTGAGACTGGATCTTTTTCATTCCCTTGATGATGTCTTCAGGTCCGCCAACATAGCCTATGCGCCAACCGGTCATAGAATAGGCTTTTGAAACACCATTAACGACGATAGTACGCTCATATAAATCAGGACATGCATTGACAATATTAACGAATTCATCCTGTCCCCAGAGTATATGTTCATAAATATCATCGGTAACAATAAGAATCTCGGGATGTTCAAGCAACACCTCTGCCATAGCCGCTAATTCATCTTTGCTGTAACTAACACCAGTCGGATTTGAAGGGCTATTAAAAACAACCATGCGAGTCTTTTCAGAAATCGCACCTTGTAATTGTTTAGGACTAATTTTGAAATCGTCATCAACCGTTGTTTTTAGAATAACGGGTTCAGCTCCTGCCAGTTTTGCCATATCAGGATAGGAAACCCAATAAGGTGCAGGGATGATGATTTCATCGCCATCATTGAGTGTAGCCTGAAATATATTATAAAGACTGTGTTTTGCCCCACATGAGACTAAAACCTGATTTTTATTATATTCGAGATTATTTTCCCGTTTAAATTTATCAATAATCGCCTCTTTTAAGTCGACAGTGCCATCAACAGCAGTGTATTTTGTTTGACCTTTTTTCAGGGCTTCAATTGCTGCTACTTTAATATGTTCAGGGGTGTCAAAGTCAGGTTCGCCTCCACCAAGACTAATAATATCTCTGCCTGCAGCTCTTAGTTCTGCTGCGTGTGCACCTACAGCTAGCGTTGGTGATGGTTTAATACTCTGTGCACGATGTGATAACGAAATATCCAACAATTGTCTCCTAATTTTAGAACGAGTTTCAAAGGGCGTGTAATATACTCGAATCTGAGTACGTAAAGAACCAGTAAAATGAAAGAATTTTCACTTATTTCCGACTATTCTCCTGCAGGCGATCAGCCTCTGGCGATCAAAAACTTGAAAGAGGGCCTGGTTGACGGCTTAGCCTACCAGACTTTGCTAGGTGTTACCGGCTCAGGCAAAACCTTTACCATAGCCAATGTCATTCAAGATCAACAAAGACCAACGTTGATTTTGGCGCCAAATAAAACGTTGGCAGCACAGCTCTATGGTGAAATGCGTGAGTTTTTTCCTCATAACGCTGTTGAATACTTTGTTTCTTATTACGATTATTTCCAGCCTGAGGCCTATGTTCCAACGACAGATACCTATATTGAGAAAGATGCCTCAATTAATGAACATATTGAACAGATGCGTCTATCAGCGACAAAAGCAATACTCGAACGACAAGATACTATCGTTGTAGCGACTGTTTCGGCAATTTATGGTTTGGGCGATCCTAAAAGTTATCTGAAAATGGTATTGCATCTGGATCGTGGCGATATGCTTGAGCAAAGAACTCTATTAAGGCGATTAACCGAACTTCAGTACAAACGAAACGATATCGAACTTCATCGAGGTACTTTTCGTGTCAGGGGAGATGTGATTGATATCTTTCCGGCAGAATCTGAAAGAGAGGCGATACGTATCGAATTGTTTGATGATGAAATTGAATCGATTAGCCAATTTGATCCCTTAACGGGAGAAGTGTTACGTAAACTTCCTCGTGTCACTATTCATCCCAAGTCACACTACGTAACAGGGCGGCAGGTTCTGCTTGATGCTGTTGAATTAATTAAAGTTGAATTAAAAGAACGTATAGAACAACTTGAGTCATTAAATAAACTGGTTGAAGCGCAACGAATAGAGCAACGAACGCGCTTTGATATCGAAATGATTAATGAAATTGGTTATTGCTCGGGCATTGAAAATTATTCCCGTTATCTTTCAGGCCGTGCTGCCGGCCAACCGCCACCAACATTACTGGATTACTTGCCCGGTGATGCCTTGGTTATTATCGATGAAAGTCATGTCACTGTTCCGCAATTAGGCGGCATGTATCGCGGTGACCGTTCGCGTAAACAAAACCTGGTTGAATATGGCTTTCGGTTACCATCAGCATTGGATAATCGACCTTTACGATTTGAAGAATTTGAAAAACTCGCACCGCAAATTATTTTTACATCAGCGACACCAGGATCTTATGAAAATGAGCATTCAGATCAAATTGTAGAACAAGTTGTTAGACCGACAGGCTTGCTTGACCCCGAAATCGAAGTGCGTCCTGTAACGACACAAGTAGATGATGTGTTATCAGAAATTAATAAGCGTGTTGCAGATGATGAAAGAGTGCTTATTACAACTTTGACCAAACGAATGTCTGAAGACTTGACTGATTATCTTGCCGAACATGGTGTTCGAGTACGTTACTTACATTCTGATATTGATACTGTCGAACGGGTTGAAATTATTCGTGATCTACGAAAAGGTGAGTTTGATGTATTGGTTGGTATTAATTTGTTACGGGAAGGACTGGATATGCCTGAGGTTTCGTTAGTTGCAATATTAGATGCTGATAAAGAAGGATTTTTAAGATCGGGAACGACGTTAATCCAAACAGTAGGTCGTGCTGCCAGAAATCTAAACGGCAAGGCGATTTTATATGGCGATAAGGTGACTAATTCTATGACGTACGCAATTGATGAAACAGTGCGTCGCCGACAGAAACAATTAGAGTTTAATAAAGAGCATGGCATCACTCCAAAAGGCATTAAAAAAGCAATTACCGATATAATGGAAGGTGCTTATACTGATAAACAGACGATAAGCAAAGCATACAAAAAAGTAGCCGAAGACAGGGCGAGTTATGAATCGTTATCGCCTAAATCACTAATGAAGAAAGTGAAAGAACTGGAAGAGCAAATGTACCAGTATGCGCGCGATCTTGAATTTGAAGAGGCGGCAAAGATTCGCGATGAAATTCATTTGTTACAGTATTCAGGATTAGGGTTATCCGATACAAAAACAGCTTAATTATAGGACTTGTAACAGACATAAGTTTCAGTATGTTATGCTGCTTTTAGGCGCGTAGCTCAGCTGAGCTTACGAATCTATGCTTGTTACAGTCTGCTTGGTGAATTATTGAGAATACTCAAAATAATGAGTGTGAATTCAAACGTGCTTGTGTTTTACTTATGATGAATTAAGAATGAATGAATTTATCAGAATCGGGAGAAATAATTATGAATAAAAATGTTGGAAAAATTGATCGAACAATCAGAATTATTGCAGGGGCTAGTATGTTGGGAGCAGGTTATTATTTTCAAAGTTGGTGGGGACTGATTGGCCTGGTACCAATGGGGACAGCTATCTTTGGGTATTGTCCACCGTATGCATTATTGGGAATTAATACTTGCGGAATAGATTCTGATGAGGCGACGGCTTCTGAATAATCACAAATTAATATAAGCAACATATATCAACATTATTTTATAAAGCAAAATTTACTGAGTGTTACTGCTAGATAAAATACGTGGTTTGCCCCAAGGCATTCGGATAGTTATTGCCTGCGGGTTTTGCCTATTGTTTGTTTTGTTATGTGTCTTCGCTATAAAGCTATCAACTATAAATTGATCACAGTAAACACTCTAACAATCTATACCAGGAATTAAGGGTGTAAAATAGGTGCGCCGATTTGGTTTCTATCTTGCAGGTATCGATGTGCCTCGGCGGTATCTTGCAAGGCAAAACGTTTACCAATTTTTATTTTAATGATGCCTTGCTCTAGCAAATCAAAATAAGCTTTTGCTCCGGCGAGTAATTCTGAATGTTCTCTCGTATATTCAAATAGAGTTGGTCTGGTGAGAAATAAAGAACCTTTTTTCGAAAGTTCTAGGACATCTATAGGATCCGGTTTACCGGAGGCATTGCCAAAACTCACCATCAATCCTCTTGCTCGTAAACAATCAAGAGAGTCCATGAAAGTTTTCTTACCTATGCCGTCATAAACAACATCGACCATTTTACCTTCAGTAATTTTTTTGACCTCTTCAACAAAATCTACTTCGGTATAAACAATAGGAAAATCGCATCCATATTTAGCAGCAATTCTCGCCTTACTGTCAGTACTAACAGTACCAATAACAGTTGCGCCCAGATGTTTGGCCCATTGACATAATATTAAACCAACCCCTCCTGCAGCTGCGTGTACAAGAATGGTGTCACCCGATTTTATTTGATACAAGCGACGAACTAAATATTCAACGGTCATCCCTCTTAAAAGACTGGAAGCAATGATTTCATCTGACATTGTTTCAGGTACTGGAACAATTAGTTTGCTATTTATGACACGTGCTTCAGCATAAGCACCGCCTTTACAAGAAGGGTAGGCAACACGATCGCCGACTTTAAAGTTTGTAACGCCATTACCCGTTTTGGTAACAACCCCGACTGCTTCATCTCCGAGTATTGCCGGTAGATCGATAGGGTATAAACCGGAACGATAATAGGTATCTAGATAATTAACACCAATTGCAGTATGTCGAAGGAGCACTTCATCAGAGTTTGGTTCGGGTCGTTCTATTTTCTCAAATTGAAATACATCAGGACCTCCAGTTACATGAATTACTGAAGCATTATTTTTTTTCATTATCGAGTTTAACTTATAGATTGCTTGAAACTATTGGTAATCACGTAGTTGGTCAACGTCAAACAATTCTTCTGTTACTTCTTCAGCACGCCCATCCCAAACAGGAGATACATGCATCATGTTAATGCGATTGTTTATTTCATTATGTATGGTGATATGGCGCCATTGAGAATCTCCGTCTGTCGGTCGCCATGCACGACTGTCATCCCATGTACGAAATGGTGTGTCTCGTTGGTCTGTTGTTAAGTGGTATTGCATGTAATAAAACTCCTTATCAATATAAGTGGTCCGTTTTTTATATTGGTATGCTCCGGTCTTATCTGTAATTTCAAGTATCCATACCGGGCGGAGTTCCAGCTCCATAGCTTCAATTCTACAGCCTGATGAATCGAGCTTTCTCGAATCATAAATATAACCTACCTCTGGTGAAGCGAGAATTAGAGTTTCTCCAAGAAGTTTGTATTCAAACTGATCCAAATCAGTTTTCCCCCAATGTGCTCGCCAATCGTCCCATGAAAGTTCAAGACCCGCCCACATGGGATCTTGTGAATCAGTCCCACTTAATAATCTAGTCCTGTTTGTAGCAGGTAAATAAATTTTAAAATCATCTGCTTTTTTACCAATTCCATAGCGGAGTCTTACCCCAGCGAAGCCTTGTATATCATAAGGAGCTAATGCGAAGATTGAACCCCCTTCGATAAATTCATCCATGCCAAAAATATTTTTTTCATCACCTATTAATGATCGACCATGGAATTTTTGCCACCACAACATAGCGACGTACTCTCGCTCCATTTTCCCATCAGAACCACAGGCGTTGGCTTCTATGGGGTCAAAAAATCCTGTCTCTGTTCCTATCCCGTGAGCGACATAATCCCAGTTTAATTCCAGGCCATCTTTAGGGTGAAGGTAAGGTATGGCAGCGGCGGTGTCGTCATTTAATAGTGTTGCTGTTCCGTCAGGGTTTAGAAGCGTGCTGTTAGCGTCTGTCACTGGAGTGATATTATTATCTATCATTGCCTGAGTTGCTTTTAACACGCCTGCATGCATGTAATAAGTATTTGTCGGGACAATAGAAACAGAATCTATATATCCTTCTTTTGTAGATAATGCCTGATACATCTCGTCTGCCATGTATTTCTTTAACCAGGGATATTTGGCAGCATCTGATTTATTGATAGTTACACCAGTCTTAAAACCTTCTGCTACGTTTGCTTTAGCAAGTAAATCATAAGCATCATAGCCACGGAGTTCTTTCCATTGTTTGGCGAGTTTTATTGCTTCCGGTTTTGATATCTCTTCTACCCATCTTGCATGATCCGGGTTTCCTGTTTTTGTAGAAAATGCACGCCAGGCATCCAGTGCCTGGTTTGAGTCAGCACTGACTGAAATTGACCAAATAGGTAAGATGCATATAGATAACAAATATTGTTTCATCAAATTACATTCCGGTAAGATGTAAATGATAGTAGGGTAACAGATGCAGTGAAATAATTAAGCATACCTCTCACACATGCAGTAAGTGATTAAAAGAGTATTGTTTGCCATGGAACACATAGTTGATGATATGATAAAATTGAAATAAAAAAATAGGCCAATAGTTTTTTAATTTATTGATTTTAAATATAAAAATAAAATGGCATATAAAGTGCACTATTGTGATTCTCAAGAAATGTCGTTTTCATAGCAAGGTGTTTTTTTAGTAAAGTTTTGGGACAATTATTTTGCAAAATACATATTCGATTCTATCTTCCGTTATAAGATTTATATGCCTGGTTCTGTTGATGGCATCTCCAGTGACTTCCTTCTCTCAAAATGAGGCAGAATCAGGCAACTTTCATCGTTTTTGGCCGGATAATCTTTTTGCAGTCGAATTTGTGAACGATGATATTGGTTTTATTGCCGGGTACAGTGGTACCGTTTTACGAACTCAAGATGGTGGAAAAAATTGGGAAGCTTTTTACATAGGTCGAGACGAGCTGGTACGAAGAATGTCTTTTGTCGACGAGAACACGGGTTGGGCGGTCGGTCACCGAGGCTCAATCTTTCATACTAAAGATGCGGGTCAAACCTGGGAGATTCAAAAGGAATTACCGGGTGTTTATTTAAGAGACGTTGATTTTGTTGATCGGAATAATGGTTGGGTGGTGGGTCACGACACTGGCATCTGGCATACCAGTGATGGTGGAAAAAACTGGCAGCGACAAGAGTTACTCGGTTTTGTTGGTCGTGATAAACCGAGATTACATGGTATTTATGCCAAAGATAAAGAGACAGCCATTCTGGTAGGTGAATTTGGCACTGTAGCGCATACTGAAAATGGCGGAGACACCTGGTTGGTCACGCCTAATAAATACAAAACTACCTGGTTATCAATCGCAGGCAGAGGTGATACCGCTTATGTTGTTGGCCTCGATGGAAATATTGCGCGTTTGGATATTGCAACAGATGAACAACGTGAAGCGATTGCAGCAAAACTCTTAAAAGATGCGGCAAAAAAAGAAAAACGTGCCCGAGCCAAAGCTAAACGACGTAAAAAAGAATACATTCCTCCTGAAGTGGTTCATTTGCCAACGAGTGAAATCGAATATCATGTAGCAAAAGTTGATTCAAATACCACTGAGCATCTGTTTGACATTACCCTTTCAGGTAATGGCGATGCAATAATTGTGGGTAAATCTACAGTGATGAAGTTAAGTGGAACAACAATAACAAAATTATCTACAGATGCAGAACTCCCTTTAGATTATATCTGGTTGGGGGGGGTCTCGGTTACAAAAAATGGCACAATATGGGCACCAGGCATTCGTGGTCTTGTTGTGACAGGAAATGCAAATGAATCGACATTTCGTCCAGCTTTTAATCTCGCTACTGCAAAAAACGTGAAATTAGTGAGTAACCGTTGGGGAGATAAATAATGATACAACGCTTTGCCGATTTTATCTGCTTACGAGCATGGACAGTTCTTATTATTCTGCTGGCAATGACTAGTATCCCGGCTTATTACGCATATCAGGGTCTGTCTTTGAATGTTGTTCTGGAAGAAATGTTGCCAGCAGGCGCAAAAAATGTGGATCTATTCCTTAGATTTGGTGCCCAATTTGGCGGCGCAAATACGACGCTCATCGAAATAAAAAATGAAAAGGGCAATATTTATGATTTTGAATTTCTTAAAAAATATAAGAAAATCGCCGAAGACGTTTATTACAATCCAGATACGCACCGACATTTAAGTCAGTCCCTGATTCTAAAGAAAACAAAGGCGATTACAGGAACAGGCGGTACCGTTAATGTGACCGCAATCATGTGGCCGAGCATTCCTCAAAATGAACAGGATATGCTTAAGTTTCGCCAGTCTGTTAATGCCCAGTATCGTGGTTTCCTGGTATCAGATGATGAGACTTCTGCTATGGTAATTGCCGACTTTAAGGATGAAGCCGATTTTGAAGAAGTATTGAGTTTCTTCGATGATCTCAAGCTGGAAATGGAAGACGATAGCCTTTCTATTAACGTCGTCGGCAGACCCATCTTGTTAGGTTATATCTACCATTCATTGGATGCTGTATTTAGCATTATGCTGGTTTCATTTTTAATTGTGGCACTGGTTCTCTTTCTTTACTTCAAGACATTAGTTGGGGTAATTGTACCCATGGCTACAGCATCTGTGGCAACCATCTGGGGTCTGGGAGCAATGGGTTTTTTGCACTACAACCTTGACCCGCTATTGATCTTGTTGCCGGCCTTTATCTTTGCCATTGTCCTGTCGCACGCTGTGCAACTAACCACACGCATATTGGATAATCTTAATGATTGTAGGACCCGGCAAAAAAATCTTAGGGAATGTACAAGACTAGGACTGGGACGTTTATTAGTGCCAAGTACCGCTGCCATTATTACCGATGCCGCGGGTTTTCTGGTACTAGGACTTGTGGCGATTCCAAGTATTAAAGGCCTGGCATTGATTTGTGGTGTCTGGTTATTATCAATCATTCCCGCTCTGATTTTTGGATCGTGTTTATTATGTGTGGTTAAAATCCCTAAAACACACAAAACCGGTTCGGTGATTCTTAACTCGATTTGGGCAGCAGTGATCAATCTCGAAGATCATAAATACCTGATGGCGGCTACGACCTTGATCTTGTTGGTTGTCGGCCTGTCTTACTCAACTAATCTGGCAGTTGGCGATACCAAAGGTAGCGCGATACTTTGGCCGGATTCCAGATTTAATCTTGATTCAGAGTCTATCAATACCCGCTTTTCATTTTTGGGCTCAGACATGATGCAGGTTTATATCGAAGGTGATGAAAATACCATGTTGGATCCAACCGTCTATCATCAGACCGAGGCAATGGATCGTTACATGTATGAACATATGTCTGAGGTCCGTCCTGCTCAGAGTCTGGTGCCAATCATCAAATTGGTGAATTCTGTTCTGTTTGAGGGTGATCCCTCTTACGAGGTGATACCCGATACCACGGAAGAAGTGGGTTTTGATATTTATATGTATCGTTCTCGTGGGGAACCGGGTGATTTTGCCGCCTTTACCAATAAGGAATGGGAGATTGGAAATGTCTCGTTCTTTTTGGAAGATCACAGTGTCGAAACCATTGCGAAAATGACCGATACCCTGAAAGGATTTTTCACTAACAAGGCTGAACAGGTCAGCAAAGCTGATTTTCTCTACTCCGGTGGACAGGTGGGTATTGTCGAGGCACTAAATGCAGAAATCACCAGTTCAAATTTGAATATTATGATTGCCATCGTGTTCGTGATCGGCGCCTGTATTGTGCTTTACTATCGCTCTCTGGTCGTGGCCCTGATTCTATTGACGAGTCTGGCAACGGCAAATGCGCTGACCTATGCTTTTATGGCCTGGAAGGGCGTTGGCTTGAATGTAAGTACCTTGCCATTGACAGCACTGGGTGTCGGTTTGGGCGTTGATTACGGTATTTATATGGTAGACAGGATTAAGGAAGAATATAGCAAAATCTCAGGCAGTATTTATGAGGCAGTTCATCTGGCTTTTCGTACTTCGGGTAACGCCATTTTTATTACGGCAGTGACTATGATTGGGCCATTATTACCCTGGGCATTTATGTCACCACTGCGTTTCCAGTCTGAAATGGGTATGTTATTAGGGATAGTGTTATTTATGAATATGTTGGGCTCTTTATTGTTTATCCCTGCGGCTCTGACAATCTTTAAACCACGGTCAATATTTCAAACTGGCTCGTGAAAACTAGTAACCAAGTTCCTACAGCGTATTGTTTGTTCCTATGATTGATGAAATCAATAAATTTATTCAAACTAAATTTAATGATTTCATTAGTATTTCTCGAAAGAATATATAACTTATTGAATTAATTAAAAAAATATTTGGTATCTATTTTGCTAGTTATATCTGATGTATAACTTTAATTTACTGTAGACAATTACAGTAAATATAGGTTAAATGTGAAGTTTATAAGATTAAAGAATTATTAATTCATGACTATTTTAGGGGAGCGTAGCATGAAACACAGCATAAGACTTATTATTACAATGGTATTAATCTTTACCAGTGTCCAGATTATGGCCGCAGGTAAAAAATACAGCGTTAATGGCCGTATTAAACAGGGATCATCGGCGCTGGTTGACCTGGATAATCAGGGTGTTACCAATGGTCCAACAAATTATCTGGCTGAGGTCAAATGGTCCTGGCGGCCATCACGACAATGGACCTTTATTGCCAATGGCTGGTTACGCGGGGACTTTGCGCCTAAGAGTGGTGATTTTCTAAGACAGACACAGGGTATTAAGAGTCCTTTTGATGCAACACCTGGCGCATTATTTCGAAATTCTTTACCTTATCATGTCAATAGGAGTGACTGTACCGGATCTGTGACAGATACTTTTTGTTCTGGCTCTCATGAGCAAAGTCAATTTAACGACCTGAATGAAATTCTGCGGGAACTATCCGTCAAGTATCGTGATAAGAAAAACCGCTTCACCATTAAAGTAGGTAAGCAACAACGTGGCTGGGGACAGTCAGACGGTTTGCGCTTGATGGACTTGTTACATGCGCAGGATCTGCGCGAACGCTTTGCCTTCCGTGATTCAGATGAGTTACGCGTACCCGCCTTCATGGTCTCTGCCGATTTTAATCTGAGAAAAATGGGTCTTGCCGGTGCCTTCGAATCATTGGGTATGAAACGCCCGATACTTGAGATTAATGTTACCCCTGAAGTGCATCACAGTCGTTTTAACATTAATAACCCGAACCCCAGCACCGCTGGTGGTGCCAGCGGCGGCGGCGCATTTGGTCTACCCTACCCGGATGTCTATGATCCTGTTTCTGGAGCTGGATACGTTGGCTTTGGTTTCGATATTAGAGAGAAGACATCTAAGCGCTGGAGTCTAGACGATGCGGAATATTCTGCGCGCCTGAAATTCGATACCCTTGGTGGACAGGCCACGATTAATGGTTTTTATGGCCGACAAGATTTACCAGTATTGACTTTGCAAGGGGGTACTTTGTTCCTAGGAGATGGTTTTAATAACGCAAGTGGTGCAGCGATTCCGGTTGGATTGTCGGCTGCTGATGTGGCTACTGTGGTCAATGGTGCGCCGGGATTTTTAGGAGCAACCACAGGTGGTTATTTGGCTTTTCTGAGAAGCTTGTCTACAGGAGCGCCTACTATTGCTAGCCCATTAACTACTCTTTCACAAGCAGCAAATGGTGTTTTGGGCACACCCATCTGTATTGATCCAACGGGGATAAACGCAGCGGGCACTGTGGCTTGCTCAATTAATGGTATCGTTGATCTGGATTATACTGCACGGCAGAAAGTACTTGGGTTTACCTTTAGCCGTGACATGGGTGACTTCAAGTGGCTGCGCTTTGGTCCTAAAAATACCTCGCCTTCAATGCGTTTTGAGGCCTCTTATGAATTCAACAAGAAATTTAACCGCTCCAGAGTTGCTGGCCCGGCAACAGGAACAATACCCTTAGGTGAAGCACTTGGTCTATTTCCAGCAGGTACTGCATTTCCTTTAAATGGCGTCACCGCAACAGGAAGTAACTCCCTAGCACAATTGCAAGCTGATGCCATTACCGATAGCGATGTTTTGTCCACCATGATTGGTTTTGACTATCCATTATGGGTACCCGGTTGGGATACGCAGGAAAAATCTATCTTTACCAGCTTCCAGTTCTTCAATATCCATACCTTTGATGCTGATGAGGGTCTATTAGTACAAGCGCCTTATGCTTTTAGTGAAGTGGCTGAGGATCATCAGTTTGTGACACTACTTTGGAGTGCGCCATTACATCAACAACGCCTGGTATTGGAAGGACTATTTATAAGAGATTTTGATCAGCAGGGTACTTTCTATCGCCAAAGAATTGATTTCAATTATTTTGGTAAAAGCTGGCGTCCAAGAATTGAAGCGATGATCTTTGATGGTGGCGCAGAAACTGCGCCTATAGGAATATACGATGATAAAGATTTTGTTGAATTTTCCTTAACTTATCAGTTCTAAGTTCAAACTATAGTATTAAATTAAGCTACAATAACATCTAAATACCCGACAACTTTTGTTGAGGAGAAGGAGACATGAATAAACTATTATTACGAATAGTCCTGGCAAGCTTTACAGCAGTAAGCATACTGATGGCACCGCTGGCTCAGGCTGAAACAAACAAGGCGCTGGAAGCCTGGAAAGCATTTGCTGCTAGTAGCGGTAATCCGAATCATCAGAAATGGGTGGATGAAATTTCCAAACCGGAAGCGATAGCACTGGCTAAAGAATGGAAAGATCTGCGTGGATACGATTCATACGATCTCATGGAAAAAGCAAATTTACCGGCCGAGTTGAAACCGGGTCTTAAAATTACCAAGGATAATGCGGCTCAATTTCCTTGGCTAAAGGATTATCTCCCTGCTGAAATGTTGGAGCATCTGTCATCTGACTGGAGCAATATCAAGGAAATTACGATTGTCCCTACCAATACTTATTATATGCATAAAGGTTATTTGGCAGGCACGAAAGAGTTGAAGGAAAAAGGCATAGAACTACAGATAAATGACAGAGGTGAATTACTCTATCCTGACGGTAGTTATGCCCTAATGAGTGGTCCAGGTGCGACTTCCGTTCCGTTTTTAAATCCAAAAAATGGTCTGGAATTAAACTGGTCTTACGTAGCCCATTCGGTCAATACCGACACGCTAGACTTTGAACCGATTCATATGCGAGCGTGTACAGCGAACGGCAAACTTGATTCCGAATACAAGGCCGATTTGTGGTGGTGGCATTACCATAATCGACAAAATGTGGGGCCTGTTGGCAGCGTTGACGGTAAAGAAGATTATATTGAAGGCGGCTCCATCTTTTTTCTTGAGCCAAATGATATACGCGGTCTTGCTGGTGTAAGACAGCGTTATCCTGATGCGGATAAAGATGATGATTTTAAGGTCTTTATTCCAAGCTTACGCCGTACTCGACTTTTGACCGGTTCGGATGCACAGGATCCAATTGCATCAGGTCAGGAGTTAACCTGGGATGACTGGCGTGCCTATTGGGGTAAAACCGATGTCACAAAGTTTGATTATGAAATAGCCGGTGAAGGCTGGATACTTGCTTCGCCTGAAGTCGGTTATATCTATGATTCTGCTGTGCTGACAGATGATCAGTGTAATTACAAATCATTGGAACTCGAACTTCGACCTGTCTGGATTCTTGATATTAAAGACAAGACCGGCAAGTATATGTATTCAAACCGACGTACCTGGGTTGATAAAGAATTTTACTACATGCAGTACCATGTTACTGAGGATCCACGCGGTAATAAATTTAGAAACTGGGAAGATAGTCGTGCCTGGCGACCAACCGAAGGCGATGCTCAGTGGCGTTATGTGATGGTGAATAATTACATTACCAAGCGCATGTCGACCTTATATATGGATCCACAATGGGATGATAGAGAAGGTCGCATTTCTGAAGAAATGTTTGATGTGGATCAATTACGCGACTATAGATAGGAGCTACACTGAATAAAAGTTTATCATAGAGTTTATGATTTAACTGAAGTAGTAAATAGCAGGGTAATGGTATCAATTATTGAGCCATTACCCTGTTTTGTTTCAGGTGGTCATAAATATTATCCGGATTTTAAATTTGAACAAGAAATACACAGTTTTAGTCACGGATAATAATGAATCTTTTGCGTGTTATGCTAATGAAAATTTACTCAAAGGCATGACGAGGTTGGGACATAAAGGAATTCCCGTAGGCTGCAGAAATGGTGGTTGTGGAGTTTGTAAAGTGCAGATCAAATCGGGTGAATATGAAGCCAAAATTATGAGTCGCGAACATGTGAGCGTGGCTGAAGAATCAGAGGGAATTGCTCTGGCATGTAGAGTATTTCCAAAATCAGATATCGAGCTATCCGTGCTCGGGAAAATGAAGCAAAAGGATTTTTTTGCATCGATAAGTTAACAAACAGCTAGTCCAGTTAGATGACTGAATTATAAATAAAAATCTATTTTAATTATTTGAAAGAGGATTATAGCAATGGCAATAACAGGTGTAATGAGACCCGGGCATGTAATGCTTAATGTTTTGGATATTGACGAGTCAGTAAAACATTATTGCGAAAACATGGGATTAATTGAAACCGACCGAGATAAACAGGGGCGGGTTTATTTAAAATGTTGGGATGAGCATGACTGGTTTTCAGTGGTGTTACAAAAGAACGATAGCCCTGGCATGGATCATATGGCCTTTAAAGTTGATACTCAGGAATCATTGTTGAGACTGGAAGCTAATCTTAAAGAGTTTGGCTGTAATGTTGAACGAGTTGCTGCTGGTGAATTAAACCATTGCGGTGAACGTGTTCGTTTTGATTCTCCAACGGGACATACATTTGAAATCTATGTAGAAAAGGATGTGTATGGTAATGGTTTGCCGACAACGAATCCGGCACCGTGGCCAGAAGGTTTGAAAGGTATGCAAGCGGTTCGGTTTGATCATTGTTTGCTTTATGGTGATGATCTTGATGGTTCGGTTAAACTTTTTACAGAGGCTTTAGAATTTGATGTGGCTGAACAAGTTGTTGATGGTGAATTACAGATAGCCGCTTTTCTAAGTTGTTCTCACAAAGCCCACGATATCGCATTCATTCGCCATGAAGAAAAAAATAAAATACATCATGCCTCGTTTATGTTGAATACATGGGAAAACGTATTGCGTGCGGCCGATATAATTTCGATGAAAGATATCCCATTAGATATTGGTCCAACACGCCATGGCTTAACACGAGGGCAAACGATTTATTTTTTTGATCCTTCAGGCAACCGTAATGAAGTATTTTGTGAAGACAGTTATCGTTATCCGGACAGTCCTGTATTAACATGGACACCCGATCATCTTGGACAGGCAATCTTTTATCATAGTAGAGAGTTGAACGATAGATTTCTAAATGTTGTAACGTAACTTCTATTATCGGCATGATAATAAACATCATGCCGATCTTTCATGAATTATTCCTTAAAATACGAATAAGGATACCGATACATCTAAGTTTCGGCACCATGATTAAAATAATAGAAATCATCTCATGCGAATATGGCTTTCGCTTTATTGCTAATATCCTATGAACCATTCATATAAGATAAGTGTTTTAGATCAAATACCCATACATAACAATTTACCTTCTCATTTGGCACCAGCGCAAACGATAGCACTAGCAAAACAATGTGATGCCTTGAGATATTATCGATATTGGATTGCAGAACATCATGATACAGAGGGTTATGCCTGTTCTTGCCCGGAAATTATGATTGCTGAAGTTGCTGCAGCAACTAAAAACATACGTGTGGGTAGTGGTGGCGTAATGTTGTCTCATTATAGTCCCTATAAGGTTGCCGAGACATTTCGACTGTTATCGAGCTTACACCCGAACAGAATAGATTTAGGCGTTGGTAGGGCACCGGGTGGTAATTCTGTTGCAGCATCAGCACTGGCTTTTCCTCATCATGCAAACGCTGCTGAATTATATGCACAAAAAGTCTTCGACTTAAGTGGATTTTTACACAATAATTTACCAACGGGTCATCCATACTCGACTTTAAAAACAATTCCTGAAGCAGAAGTAGCACCCGAATTATGGTTGTTAGGATCTGGCGCAGGTAGTGCTGAGTTTGCTGGAGACGTCGGCGCTGGTTTTGCGCTAGCCTTATTTATTGGTACCCATAATCGACCCAAAGAAATTATTGATGCTTATCGAAATGCGTTTAAACCAATAACAGCACAACAAAAATCAAAAGTGATGCTTGCAGTTGCAGTAATCTGTGCAGAAGACAGTGATGAGGCAGTACGGATTGCCAGTACTCACACTTACTGGAAGGTGCAGGCATTTCGTCACGGTGTGCGTATTCCTTTATTGCCCCCTGAAGATTGTTTAAACCTAAAACAAACTTTATCTATTGAAGATCAAGCCTACTATGATGAAACATTGAATTCGATGATTGTTGGTACTGCTGATAAATGTCGTAGCAAAATGAATAAGCTTGCTGATGAATATGATGCCGATGAAATAATGGTGGTTAATGTTTGTTATGATTTTGAAGATAGAAAACGATCATACCAACTTCTTGCTGAAGAATTTGAGTTAGGTAACAAGGTGGCAACAGAACAGATAGCTATTTAAGTATCTCAAAAAAAGACCCGTCATACCGCACCCCCGTTTTCACGAGGGCATGCTTGATGCGGTATCCAGGAAATTAGAGCGTTCCTTTTAGACAGATATGCTGTCTGACTGATTACTGGATCAAGTCCAACATGACACTCTGTTAAAATCCAGCGGCAATTTCAGCAGCCTTGTTACTACTTTCGCCAATAACAGATTCAACAGCATCAGGGGCTGCCAGTGTAGGTTCTATATCAATTGAATTAATCGTAGTAAAACCAATAAATCCCAACCAACCCATGACAGACGGTTTTTGTAGATCATAAGCTTCTGTTGCTGAGCCAGCTGCATATTCACCACCACGAGATAAGATCACAGTTACGGGTTTATCGGTGACCAATCCCTGGTAACCAGCATCCGGTGAAAAACTAAACGTTAGACCGGGTTGGGTAATCACATCTATATAATGTTTCAGTTTGTACGGGATACCGAAGTTCCACATCGGGACACTTAACAGATATTTGTCCGCAGATTTAAAATGTTCAGCTTGATTGACAACGGCTTCCCAGGCATCGGCTTCTTTATCAGTATGTGATTCGCCGTGAAGTATGGCGTACTTTGCATTAATGGTATCGCCATCGAAAGAGGGTAGATTAACAGACCAAAGATCCAGGGTTTCAATCTCATCATTCGGGTTTGCCGTTTTATAAGCATCCATGAATGTTTGAGCAACCTTTATTGAGTGTGAACGGTCTTTACGTGGTGATGCTTCTATGTAGAGTAATTTAGCCATAATTTTCCCCTTGAAATAATATTATTGTTCTATTTAGTATCCGTGCACCTTGATAAGTTAAATCGATTGCCCTGCCAATGATAACCAGGTCTCGATGACAGTGTCTGGATTCAATGAAACACTTTCTATACCTTGATCCATTAACCACTGCGCCAGATCAGGATGATCAGAGGGACCCTGTCCACAGATACCAATATACTTATTTGCATCCAGACAAGCTTTAATAGACATTTGCAGCATGGCTTTGACCGCCGGATTTCTTTCATCGAATTTATCTGCGACCAGACCTGAATCTCGATCCAGACCCAATGTCAATTGTGTCAAATCATTGGAGCCAATCGAGAAACCATCAAAATACTCAAGAAAATCTTTTGCTAATAATGCATTAGAAGGTAATTCGCACATCATAATAACTTTTAGACCATCTTTACCTCGTTCCAGACCATTCTCTTTTAGCAGTTCGGTGACTTGTCTTGCTTCATCAACCGTACGTACAAATGGCACCATTAATTGAACATTAGTGAGTCCCATGTCATTACGGACTTTGACGAAGGCCTTACATTCCATTTCGAAGCAATCTCTAAATGTTTCTGAAATATATCGAGATGCACCGCGAAAACCAAGCATCGGGTTTTCTTCTTTTGGTTCAAACTGATCCCCGCCGATGAGATTGTAATACTCATTAGATTTAAAGTCTGACATTCGAACGATGACCGGGTTTGGCGCAAACGCAGCCCCTAAAGTTGATATGCCTTCTGTTAATTTATCGATAAAAAAATCAACCGGAGAACTATAACCGGAAATTCTTTTTTGAATTGTTGTCTTGATATTATTTGGCATGGTGTCCATATTTATTAATGCTTTGGGATGCACGCCTATCATCCTGTTAATAATAAATTCCAGACGTGCCAGGCCAACACCGTGATTCGGATAAGAGGCAAAATCAAATGCCCGATCTGGATTACCGACATTCATCATCACCTTCAAATCAATTTCCGGCATGGAATCAAGCTGTATGTTTTTCAATTCATACGGCAGTATTCCTTCATAAATAAAACCAGTGTCACCCTCAGAACATGAAACAGTAACTGCATCGACGCCAGCAAGTTCTTCTGTGCCGTTGGAAGTTCCGACTACAGCGGGGATGCCCAGTTCTCTGGCAATGATCGCTGCATGACAGGTACGACCACCACGATTGGTGACGATAGCCGAAGCCCGTTTCATAACGGGTTCCCAATCAGGATCAGTCATATCCGTTATCAACACATCACCTTCTTTTACTTCATCCATATATTTAATATCTGAAATAATTTTTACAGGGCCATTACCTATGCGTTGACCAATACTTCTTCCCGTCACCAAAATTTCAGAACGCTCATTCATTATGTAACGTTCAATACTTTTGCCTGAGGCACGACTTTTGACCGTCTCTGGTCTTGCCTGAAGGATATAGAGCTTGCTATTTTCACCATCTTTACCCCATTCGATATCCATCGGACGGCCGTAGTGTTTTTCTATGGTCAAGGCATAACGTGCCAGCTCTTCAATGTCTTCATCTTTGAGGGAGAAACTCGTGCGTTCAGACTCTGATGCTTCGACTATGATCGTGGGACTCTCTCCTGATTCATCGAAAATCATTTTCTCTAATTTACTGCCCATCGTTCTTCTCAATATGGATTGCTTGTCCGCTTCCAGAGCAGGTTTGTGAGCGTAAAATTCATCCGGATTGACTGAACCCTGAACAACACATTCACCCAGACCAAATGACGAGGTAATAAAAACAACATCTTCAAAACCAGATTCAGTATCTAATGTGAACATGACACCGCTTGAACCCAGATCGCTGCGTACCATTTGTTGAATACCAGCTGATAAAGCAACAACTTCATGTTCGAAGCCCTGGTGAACGCGGTAGGCAATGGCGCGATCGTTATAAAGTGAGGCAAACACCTCTTTGACTCTTAATAGAATGTCATCAATGCCACGTATATTGAGAAAGGTTTCCTGTTGTCCGGCAAACGATGCATCAGGTAAGTCTTCTGCCGTGGCTGAAGAACGTACAGCGACAGAGACATTTTTACCCGCTCTTTTTTCAAGCTCTACATAGCCTTCACTAATTTCTTTTTCAAGTTGTGGTGGAAATGGCGCATCCATAATCCATTGTCTGATTTGTTTACCGGCGGCTGTTAGATTTTCGATATTATCGACATCAAGCTCAGAAAGGTTTTTATTAATTCGATCGGCGAGTCCTTCGTGTTTAAGAAACTCACGATAAGCATCCGCAGTAGTCGCATAACCTCCGGGGACCATGACACCAGAGTCTGCAAGATTAGAAATCATTTCACCTAAAGAGGCATTTTTACCGCCGACGATTTCAACATCGTTCATGCCCAGTTTTTCAAACCATATTACATAATTATTCATGTATAATTCCTGACAAATATTTAACATTCGTGATATTCAAAATCCATGAAGCGTAAAGTTTTTTTTATTTCCGATGGCACAGGCATCACAGCTGAAACCATTGGCCGTACTCTACTCACTCAATTCGAAAAAGAGGAGTTCGAGCAGATGACCATTCCATTCGTTCGAACCCTGGATAAACTTTCTCCAGTTATCGAGTTGATTAATCATACCGAAGATGAGACAGGAGTGCGCCCCCTGGTTTTTTCGACTCTGACCGATCGTAATTTAACCACTAAATTGAGGAAATGTAACGCTTTAGTACTCGATTTATTTAATGCTTTTATCAATCCGCTGGAGGCAGAATTGGGTGCACATTCTACCCATATTGCTGGTCGTTCTCATGGCCTAACAGACAAGAAGGTTTACGATAAACGCATGGAGGCAATGAACTTCACACTCACTCACGACGATGGCGCCAGTGTACAACAACTCAAAAACGCACAAATAATTCTGATTGGAGTTTCACGTTCAGGTAAGACGCCTGTTTCTGTGTTTATGGCCATGCAATTTGGACTGCGTGCAGCAAATTATCCATTGACCGATGATGATATTGGGTCTGCAAGACTACCAAAAATATTGCACGCACATCGTGAGAAACTTCATGGACTAATTATTGATCCTGATCGCTTACAGCAGATCCGTCAAAAACGTAAACCAGATAGCACTTATGCCTCTATTAGACAATGCAGAAAAGAAATACAAGATATAGAAGAAATGTACCAATTTGAACGCATCCCTTACTTCGATGTGACACATGCATCAGTCGAGGAAATTGCCTCACAAATCATTCAAGACAAGGGCCTGAAACGATAGGAGTAAAATTATGTCAATTACTTTATACGGGATTAGTGGCAGCCCCTTTGTATGGCGTGTGTTACTCGCACTCGAGCACAAGTCTCTAGTCTACGATTTAACTAGTATAGGAGTATCAAAAGGTGAGAATAAATTAGACTGGTATCTGTCCATGAACCCAAGAGGTAAGGTGCCAGTGCTCAAGGATGGGGATACGGTTGTCTACGAATCAATTGCAATACTCTCTTACCTTGAACGAAAATATCCGAAATCGAAACTATTTGGTTCTACGGCTAAACAACATGCTTCGATCATGACACAAGTGATGGAGCAATGTTCCTATATGGAACAAGATACCTTACAAATTGTTCGACCCATATTTTTTGGTGGTGTTGAAGAATCGCGTGATCTTATGATTCAGGCAGTCGATAGAGTAGAACAAGAACTAAATCATCTTGAGAAAATACTTGAACAGAAAAAATGGTTGACTGGTGATGAAATGAGCGCGGCTGATATCGGACTTTTCCCATTGTTAATGATTCAACAACGCGCCCTGGGAAAAACGGAAGCCGATACATTAAATCTATCCTTTAATCCATTGAGCGATCAGTATCCAAATCTTCTAAGATGGTCACAACAGATTGAAGCATTACCTTATTACCAGAAGACCTACCCACCACATTGGCGTAATTTATAAATTTAACATGGTAGAGATAAATGGCCAGATTCGCGATAAATAAAATCGGTGAGACTGATGCTCTCGTCATTGAAGAATTTTTTGCCTGGGTGACGGACATGGAAGGGGCAGTACCCAATCATTTTTTTGTGGAACTCAACTTTCCAGAACATCTCAAGGCGAAATTGGGCGCGACCAAGGTGTTATGGTAGTTTGGCGATGCAAAAGTGTAATGCTTACACGATTCCATGCTCAAGAAATATCACCATGAATCTGACGATAAGCAATCAGAAGATCAATTATTAATTCAGGACAAGATCGTCCACTGGACGGCATACAAGGCTTTTAATGACTACGCCATCGAAGAGTTAAAGACAGATCAACTTGATGACTGGTTTGACTAGTAATACCGGAAGGCATGATGAATAGAACAGAATCAACACACAATTCCTTCTGCATCATTTAAGGAGATAAAAAATTGCAAGCTGAAACAATAGAAAAACTGGGTTTTGCTGTTTTTCCCTCCATTGCCATGGTCGCTGCCATGGAACTAGATATTTTCTCACAACTTATTGATAAGCCATTGAATAGTAATGAAATAGCTAAAAAACTTAATGTAAAACCTCAGAAATTATCTCAGTTACTTTATGCCCTGGTTGCGGCTGAATTATTAACCGTTGAAGCAGATGTCTTTTCAAACACTGCAGAGACAGAACATTTCCTGGTGAAGGGTAAGCCTGAATATCTCGGTGGACGCTATCAATTTTATCGTGACCGCTGGAATGATGCATTGCAATCAGTGGATTCAATTCGCGAAGCTAAACCAAAAGCCAAGCTTGATTTTGGCGAAATGTCATACGACGATCTGGATCGTTTCCTGAGGGGTTTGCACCCCTCCGCGATTGCCCTTGGGGAGCAGCTGGGAGAACAATTCGATTTCTCAAGCTGTAACAAGATGCTCGATGTTGGTGGGGGAACCGGGGGAGTGTCAATTGCTTTGACGAAAGCCCATTCTTCAATGCAAGCAACAGTGCTTGAACTAGATAGTGTCATACCTGTCGCCAAAAAAATAATCCAGGAGGAAGATGCTGAAGAAAGAGTGAATCTACAAACAGTTGATATTATTTCCGAACCACCAGTAGGAAATTTTGATTCTGCTGTTATATGTAATTATTTACAGATACTGTCATCTACGGATGCTATCAAGTCATTGCACAATATCTATGGCGTGCTAAAAGAAGGTTCGGAAATCTATATTATTGGACGGATCATCGATGACTCACGCACGTCACCGGCAGAAATCGTGGCATTTAATATGGTATTTTTAAATGTATTTGATGAGGGTCAGGCCTATACTGAAAAAGAGTATCGGAATTGGTTGCAGCAAGTGGGGTTCGAATTCAAGCAGCGTATACTTTTACCGAATAAGGTCAGTATTTTAATCGCCGGTAAATAATATTCTGTAAGCTAAAAGGTTATAACAAACCCAGGGTTTACAATCATTTGATATTGATAAAGTTTTTTTATAACAATAAAATATAAATATATATAAAAAAATTATATGTAGATATAATATCTTATAAATGAAAGACTTAGAAAAAGAACAAACTAACATATTAAACGAAATCCGATCTGAAGCTGTGCAATTGCCGCAGCAAAAAAGACGCGATTTTCTCCTCAACGGTATCAAGCTAGCATTTGGAACGACCTTTGCAGCGAGCGCTGGCAGGGTTATGGCTGCAGACGAATCGCTGCCGCCGAACGTGCCCGCCTGGACACGTTCACTCGGCAGGGGCGTTGTGTCTGAACCTTATGGAATGCCGGCAAAATATGAACAAGATGTGGTACGCCGTACCGTCTCCTGGCTGACAGCATCACCCATCTCATCGATTAGCATGACCCCATTGCATGAAATGAAAGGCATCATCACGCCAAGTGGTCTGGTTTTTGAGCGCTATCATGGTGGTGTACCCGATGTGCATCCGGATAAACACAGGTTAATGATTCATGGCATGGTCAAACGACCGTTGATTTTTACCATGGATGAATTAATGAATTTCCCGTCTGAATCGGTCATTCATTTTCTAGAATGCCCGGCAAATGGCGGTATGGAATGGCGTGGTACACAGATGGAGGCGCTACAGTTTACCCATGGAATGCTGAGTTGTTGTGAATGGACGGGGGTTAAATTGTCAACCTTGCTGGAAGAAGTGGGTTTCAATAAAAAAGCAAAGTGGATCCTTGCCGAAGGTGCAGATGGCGCTGCCATGACACGCAGCATACCGATGGAAAAAGCTCTCGATGATTCGCTTATTGTTTATGCGCAAAACGGCGAAATGTTACGGCCAGAACAAGGATACCCTTTGCGCTTATTCAATCCAGGCTGGGAAGGTAATACCAGTATTAAATGGTTACGCCGTCTGGAAATCGGTGACAAGCCATGGTACCAGCGCGAAGAAACATCCAAATACACTGACTTGATGCCCGATGGACGCGCACGAAAATTTACTTTTATTCAGGAAGCAAATTCGGTCATAACCTCTCCCTGTCCGGAACGTCCCATGCTTCGTAAAGGAATTCATGAACTGCAAGGCCTGAGCTGGTCGGGTCGAGGTAAAATCAAACGCGTGGATGTTTCTCTCGATGGTGGTGTTAGTTGGAGAACGGCGAAGCTGAAAGGGTTGGTGTTATCCAAGGCCTTAACTCGATTTAGTATGGAGCTCAATTGGCAGGGAGAACCCTTGCTGTTACAAAGCCGTGCTATTGATGAAACCGGTTATGTGCAACCGACGCTTGCCCAACTTCGTGATAGCCGTGGAAGCAATTCCATTTACCATAAAAATTCCATACATACATGGAAGTTGGACAAAGACGGGACTGTTAGTAATGTACAGTTGGCTTAGGGTTCTCAACTTAAAAGCGATTTTTGTCTTAGTATTAATCGGGGTTCTGAGTCCCAGCGTTTTTGCCAAAGAGCCTGGCTATTACGGATTAGGCCAGCCGGCATCGGATGAGGAAATAGCCGGTTGGGATATTGATGTAAGACCCGATGGTGTTGGTCTGCCAGCAGGCAGCGGTTCCGTTGCCGATGGCGAATCATTGTATGAAGAAAAGTGTTCAACTTGTCACGGGCTGTTTGGAGAAGGAGAAGGGCGCTGGCCTAAACTAGCTGGTGGCGAAGATACATTAACGGAGGACAGACCTGAAAAAACGGTGGGCAGTTATTGGCCTTACGCCAGTACCCTGTGGGATTATATTCACAGGGCAATGCCATTTACAGCGCCGCAATCCCTGAGCAATGATGAGACCTATGCTATCACTGCCTACGTTTTGAATCTGAATGATATCGTAGATGAAGATTTCGTTTTAACGAAGGACAATTTCACTGATATTGAAATGCCGAACAAAGATGGTTTTTTTCTTGACCCCCGTCCTGATGTAAAAAATCCTGCTTGTATGAATGATTGCAAAGATCCCGACTCAATAAAGGTAACATCTGCAATCAAAGGAATTACTCCATTAGAACATCTGGGAAAAAACAAGGAATTATCCGATAAACTTCGAACAAAGACAGAAAGGATGACGGGAACAGCAGACACACAAGGTATGATTGTTTATGAGCAATCCTGTGTACTATGTCATGGCGATGGTTTGGCTGGTGCTCCGAAGCTTGGCGATTTGGATGCCTGGAAAAATCGTGTTTCTAAAGGTATGGATGAATTAGTTAAAAACGCGATAGAGGGATTTACCGGTGACACTGGAGTTATGCCAGCGAAAGGTGGAAATAGTAGTTTAAGTGACGAGGATGTTGCGGCGGCGGTTGTTTTCATTCTCGAAAAAAACCAAAAGTGAATAAAGTTTAAATAAATTAAAGAGAGTATAAAATCAAATGATGAAAAAATTGATACAACTCGTCTCGGTATTGGTTTTATTTCTGGTTGGACTTCACCATGTATCTGCCGTTGATGGAAGTTCATCAAATAAAACAGGCAAGGAGATTGCCTTCGATAGAAAAAAAGGTAATTGCCTGGGGTGTCATGTTATTGAAGATGGTGAACTACCAGGAGCACTGGGTCCTGCTCTGGTTAGTATGCAAATACGCTATCCTGACAAGGGCAAACTACGGGATCAGATATGGGATGCAACAAAACGAAATCCGGCAACATCAATGCCACCGTTTGGCAAACACAGGATGTTGACGGAAGAGGAGATAGATAAAGTCGTTGATTATATCTATTCCTTATAATATTTGGATTTATGAGTTGGAGATAAATAATGTTTTATAAAAGAAGGTTGCTTTTACGTGGCATGTTGAGTTTTACAACGGCGTTTAGTGCGCTAGCTTTAATGCCAGGAATCGTTTTTGCAAAATGGTCCAAGGCCTTTGATGCAGATACTACCGATGATGCATTGCTTGGAATGTTTGATAGTAAAGAGCTTGTTAGCAGTGATCAGATCAAGTTTAAAATTCCTGAAATTGCAGAGAATGGTGCTGTGGTACCGGTAACGGTTAAGACTGATCTGCCGAATGTGAGCAACATTAGTATTTTTGCAGAAAAAAATCCGCAACCTCTTGCGGCCTCATTCACTATTCCGGAAGGCACTGCGGCAGACGTTTCAGTGCGCATTCGTCTGGGTGAAACAATGAATGTGACTGCCGTTGTTAAGGCCGATGGGAAACTGTATAGCACTCAAAAAGAAGTGAAAGTTACCATTGGTGGTTGTGGTGGTTAATGTTCGAATGAGGAATATAAAATGAAAGTTAAAGCTAAAATGAGAAAAGACATGGTTTCAGTCAAGTTGTTGGCACAACATCCCATGGAAACCGGACTTCGAAAAGATAAGGAAACGGGAGAAACCATTCCAGCAAAATTCATACAGGAACTTAGCTGTATGTACAAAGAAAAAACGGTATTTATCGCTAATTTTGGACGTGCCGTATCAAAGAACCCTTATCTGGCTTTCTCCTTTTCAGGCGGTCAGAAAGGAGACCCATTGACACTAAGCTGGATTGACAATACCGGCGAAACTAAAACGACTGAAGCCGTTATTAAATAAAACTATTTTTTCGGAAAAATAATATTATGATGAATAAAATTTGTTTGGTTCTTGTATTGCTAGGTTTTTTATCGGTGGCAAATTCATCGTACGCAGATCCAGAGTCTGACCTTGAAATGATCAGGCAGTATTATCAGGAAATGTTCCCCGATGTAGCGTTTGAAGATTATGCCAATGGTGTCTATGCTCTGGATGAAAACGCAAGGGAACAGTGGCAAGAGATCGAAGAGTTTCCACCCTATGAAATTGCTGTTGATACCGGAGAGGAACTTTTTTCAACACCCTTTAAGGACGGCAAAACCTATGCAGACTGTTTCCCTGATGGTGGCATTGGCATAAAACAAAATTATCCATTGTTTGATGCTGAAAGCGGACGCGTTATAACACTGGAACTGGCTATTAATGAATGCCGTGAGAAGCATGGAGAAAAACCATTAAAGTATGGCAAAGGTGAAATAGCATCTATTTCTGCCTACATGGCTTATACCTCACGGGATAATCCGGTCAATGTAATTGTTCCTGATGATCCACGAGCAATAGAGGCCTACGAAAAAGGAAAAAAATTCTATTATTCACGTCGCGGCCAACTCAACATGGCCTGTTCTACCTGCCATATAGCAAATCCAGGCAATAAGATTCGTGCAGACATCCTCAGTCCTGCCATGGGACAAACTACCCATTTCCCTGTTTTTCGATCCAAATGGGAAGAGATGGGGACCTTACAAAGACGTTACGCGGGATGTAATAAGCAGGTCCGTGCAAAACCGTTTGAGTTGCAAGGTGAAGAATATCGTAACCTGGAATATTTCCATACTTATATGAGTAACGGGTTACCCGCAAACGGACCGGGAGCGAGAAAATAAAATGACGCGAATAACATCTATTTCCTTTACTTTGATTGTTGGTTTTCTTCTCATGTTCAATGTTGCTTGTTCCGATGCCGAAGATTCGGGCAACAACAAAGGGACTATCGGGCTAGAGCAATTACTGGATAGTGCCGAACAAGCCAGGCAGAAGGCGAGTGATGCTGGATTTGAATGGAACACAATTCAACCACTTCTGGATAAAGGTCGTGAGACAATGGAAAAGGGAGATGAAGCTCTAGCTCACGATCTCTTCAGTGAGGCAAAGGCGCATGCTGAACTTGCTATTGCACAGGCTAACTATGCCGATAAACATTGGCGATTACTTATTCCGAACAGTGAATAATAAATAATTAATTTTATCGATTAACATGAACCGTCGTGAATTTAATCAACTGCTAGCCAGCGCCAGCGCCAGCGGTCTGTTTCCAGGAATTGCGCTTTCCAGTGAGAATAAAAACAATCCTGAAGCATCTTATGATATTGCAAACTTTGGTAATGCAAGATTATTGCATATGACCGATTCGCATGCGCAGTTATTACCCATATATTTCCGTGAACCCAGTGTGAATCTTGGTGTGTTTAATGACAATGGTAAACCACCGCATCTGGTTGCTGAACATTTTCTCAAATATTTTGCTATTCAACAGGGCACACCTGAGGCTCATGCCTTTACTTCAATCGATTTTGTAAAATGCGCAGAACAGTATGGCAAGGTCGGGGGTTACGCCTACCTTGCTACACTGATCAAACAACTTCGTCAAAGTTACGGCGGTGACAATCGTTCATTATTATTGGATGGTGGTGACACCTGGCAAGGATCAGGAACGGCGTTTTGGACGCGCGGTAAAGACATGGTTGGAGCATCTAACCTCTTGGGAGTGGATGTCATGACAGGGCACTGGGAATTCACCTATCTGGAAAAAGAAATTCTGGAAAATATTTCAGAGTTTAAAGGTGAATTCATAGCCCACAATGTCAAAGTCAATGAAGATGCCTTGTTTGATGGTGCGGCCGCATACGATGAAGACGAAGGTTACGCCTTTAAACCTTATACAATCAGGGAAATGGGAGATAAACGATTAGCAGTCATTGGTCAGGCATTTCCATACACACCGATCGCCAACCCTGGTCGTTTTATTCCCAACTGGACCTTTGGCATACAGGCAGAGGAATTACAGGAACTGGTTGACGAGATTCGAGATTCGGAAACACCTGATGCCGTTGTCTTATTATCACACAATGGTATGGATGTAGATCTTAAACTGGCTGCTACTGTAACAGGCGTGGATGCCATATTAGGTGGACATACGCACGATGGTATTCCCCAACCCATTGCAATTAAAAATCCAGCAGGAAAAACTTTAGTCACTAATGCGGGTTCAAACGGAAAATTTCTTGGTGTGCTTGATCTGGAACTGGGCAAGGGACATGTGAAAGATTTTCGTTATAAGTTATTACCGGTCTTTTCAAATTTCATAAAAGCTGATACTGAAATGGAAGCTTATATTAGTGATGTGCGAAAGCCCTATGTACAACGTTTAAATGAAGAATTAACAGTCACAGACGAACTGTTGTATCGAAGAGGAAATTTTAATGGCACCTTCGATCAGGTGATCTGTGATGCATTACGTAAGAACAGTGGTGCAGACATAGCCCTGTCTCCCGGATTTCGTTGGGGCACATCAGTTTTGCCCGGGCAAGCAATCACCATGGAACATGTCATGGACCAGACCTGTATTACCTATCCTGAAACCTATACACGCGAAATGAAGGGTGAGCAGATCAAGGCCATACTTGAAGATGTCAGTGACAACATTTTTAACATTGATCCTTTTTATCGCCAGGGTGGGGACATGGTGCGTATGGGTGGTATGGATTACGTTTGTGATCCAATCGCTAAATTTGGCCAACGTATTTCCGATATGAGCCTGGATAATGGCAAGCCTATTGATGCCGATAAGAATTACAAAGTAGCTGGTTGGGCCACTGTTAATTCCGAGTCATCGGGTGAACCAATCTGGGATGTTGTCGCAGATTATCTAAGAGCTAATGATCACTTGAAAATTGAAAAACTGAACGTGCCAAAATTAAAAAACATGGGCGGAAATAAAGGACTGTCTTCCTGAAATGAATAAGTCCTCAATTACAATAACAATAATCATCCTGTTTCTTTATATTCCCCATGTGTCAGCAGATATTGTGAAACAAGAGATTGCTTATGAGCATGAAGGTGAGCAATTGCAGGGACAACTATATTGGGATGATGCTATTTCTGCAAAACGTCCAGGTGTGATCGTGGTTCATGAATGGTGGGGACTGGATGACTATGCAAATAATCGAGCCAAAATGCTTGCTGAAATGGGTTATGTTGCCTTTGCCATAGACATGTACGGTGTTGGTAAGCTAACTGAACATCCTGACAAGGCCGGTGAATGGATGAAGATAAACACTTCAAACGTTGAGCGTTGGCGCGAAAGGGCATTGAAGGCACTGGAGCTTTTGAAACAGTCTGATCAGGTTGATAAGAAAAAGCTGGCCGCGATCGGTTATTGCTTTGGTGGGGCGACGGTTATGCAGATGGCTTATGCAGGAGCCGATCTGGATGGTGTTGTCAGTTTTCATGGATCACTTCCATTACCCGATGTGATGTTGGACGAAGGTGATATCAAAACAAAAATTTTAGTCGCCCATGGTGGTTCGGATCCATTTGTCTCAAATGAGAAACTGATTAAATTCCAAACAGCATTAACTGAATTAAAAGCGGACTTGCAAGTGGTGACCTACGCGGGAGTCAAACATAGTTTTACCAATCCCGGTGCGGACGCGCGAGGTATGGAGGCACTTAAATACAGTCCCGATGCAGATCGTCGTTCCTGGCAACAAATGCAGATGTTCTTTAAGGAAATATTTGCAGAATAAATAGGGTCAAGTACAACTTTTCATTGATGAAATATTCGCAAGTGAATAATAAATCAAGATTGAAATTAATAATGGCTAATATAGTTAAAAGAGTTTCTGGGAGCGGGGAAACAGCTATAACAGATAAAAGTCTCTCTTAACTTTTTATGCAATCTGTGCCAAATCTTTTGATGACATACACATTACGTTTATTTGAGTTATTTGAACATGCTGAGTTACATATATTTGGTCAATGTGGGCACTGGACACAAATCGAGCATAATCAACGGTTTAATATGTTGTTAATGAATTTCTTTGAGGCTTAAAATTTAATAAAGCATTTATTGGATAATACGCTTAGACTATAATTCGGTTGCGCACATCAAAATTATCCTGGAATACGTTCCTATTTTAATATTAAGGGTTTAATACTCAATGGAAAACTTCACACCTTATTCAGCACTAATCGGCGGAGCTTTAATCGGCATCAGCGCATCATTATTATTATTATTTAATGGCAGGATTGCGGGGATCAGCGGTATTCTTAGTGGCGTATTTACCGCAGCTGCCGGCGATAAAGCCTGGCGATTGTTATTTTTAGTGGGGATGGTTGCAGCAGGACTGGCATACCAATCGATATTACCGGGTTCATTCGAGGAAATAGCTGATTTCCCGATATTACTCCTGATTACAGGTGGCTTCATCGTCGGTTTTGGTACGCGCATGGGCGGCGGGTGTACCAGTGGCCATGGGGTTTGTGGTATCGGTCGTTTATCTAAGCGCTCAATCATCGCAACCATTGTCTTTATGGGCTCAGGTGTGGCTACCGTTTATGTATTGCGTCATGTTTTAGGAGTCGTTTGATGAAACAGAATATTCTTGCCTTACTTACAGGGATAATTTTTGGTCTTGGTCTGTGCATATCACGTATGGCAGATCCAAACAAAGTCTTGAATTTTCTGGATGTCACTGGAAACTGGGATCCGAGCCTAATGTTGGTAATGGGTGGAGCATTAGCTGTGACTTTGACTACGTTTCGCTTTGTTTTAAAACGAGAACATCCTGTATTGACTGAAAAATTTCAATTACCGACGAAGAAAGATCTGGATAGCAGGCTAGTATTTGGGGCAGCCCTGTTTGGTATTGGTTGGGGGATGATTGGTTTTTGTCCCGGTCCTGCTATTACTGCAACAGGATTTGGTTTAACCAGTCCCTATATCGTCGTTGTAATGATGATTATTGGTTTCCTGACACATAAAGTCTTATTAGATAAGGGATGAATTTTTAATCAAATCAGCTAAATAAAAGTTAAGTATTCAGCAAATCATCAAACCGCTGACAAAATTCAACAAGAAAAATCGAATTTTGCAATTATTTCCTGTGAAACTTGTAATTTCATTATATAATGAATTCACCATATCATTAATATATGAAAAAAGTTTCTCCTATGTCTGTTGCCAATATCTTTATTATTCATACATTTGAATAAATTAAATCAAAACTTGATTGAGCCTGAAGAACTCTCTTCAGTGTTTAACCTGCCAGGTGGTGAAGGGGATATCACTCTCGGCAAGGAAAGGATGATATTGCTTAATATTCAGGCGATGGCTTCTTTCCGTAAAGAGTTAATCGAAAATTTTGGGCTGGATCGGGCACGAGGGTTAATCACGCGGCTTGGCTATGCTGCTGGAGAAAAGGATGCCGTGCTGGCACGCGAATTACGTCCAGATGCCTCTGATGCTGATGCTTTTAACATTGGACCGCTACTTCATCAATTTGAAACCGGCGTTGAAGTGACTGAAATAAAACTGGAAATGAGCGTGGCCAAGGGCAGTTTTTATGCAGAGTATTTATGGAATAATTCTTTTGAAACCAAAATGTACTTCGATCTATATGGTATTAGTCAGGACCCCGTTTGCTGGATACAAATTGGTTATGCCAGTGGTTATGCGAGTGCATTCATGGATAAATTTATCGTATTTAAGGAAGTTGAATGCGCCGGGATGGGTGAAAAAAAATGCAGAATCGTAGGTAAGCCTATAGAAGACTGGGGTTCTGATAATAAACATGCTAGCTACTACAAACCAGAACATTTTGCAGATCAAATGTTGGAACTACAAAATCAAGTTGATAAATTACGTTTGAATGTAGAGCCAGGTTATGAAATATCAAATATCATAGGTAATTCTAAAAAATTACAACATGTTCATAAGATGTTGGATCATGTGGCCAAGAGTCAGGTCACAATATTGCTCTCAGGTGAAACAGGGGTGGGCAAAGATTTATTTGCACGTAAAATTCATGACACAAGTAATCGGAAAAAAGCACCTTTTGTTGCGGTTAATTGCGCAGCGATTCCAGAAGAATTAATTGAGTCTGAATTATTTGGTGTGGAGAAGGGGGCTTATACCGGCGCACAAAAATCGCGTCCAGGTAAATTTGAACGTGCTCATGGCGGGACGTTGTTTCTTGATGAAGTATCAGAACTCTCAGAAGGTGCACAAGCGAAATTATTAAGAGTATTGCAAAATCATGAAATAGAACGTGTGGGTGATACACGTTCAAGACGTATTGATGTGCGTATTGTCGCTGCCACGAACTCAGATCTGGAAACGTCTGTTAAAGAAGAAAGTTTTCGGAAAGATCTTTTTTTCCGTTTGAATGTTTATCCTGTCGTCATTCCAGCATTACGAGATCATAAAGAAGATATTCCTGTTTTAATCGATCATTTTATTAAAAAATCAGGAATAAAATACAACAAGCTAGTAACAGGTGTTGAGGATGATGCGATGGAGTCAATGTTAAACTATTCATGGCCAGGTAATGTTAGAGAGTTTGAAAATGTTATTGAGCGAGGCATTATTCTTAGCGAAAACAATTCTAAGATTAAATTGTCGAGCCTCGTTTTTAGTACATTTGATGGCTCAATAGATAGGCGGAAAGAAAATAGCAGTATGGGTTCAGTTAAAAGTAATAATAATACCGCTATTGAATTACATGAATATGCTGAAAAAATGTTGCATAAAGAGGGTAACTTTCCTGGATTTGAACAGTTAGAGGCGGAAATTTTAAAAACGGCGATGAAAAATGCCAAAGGTAATTTAAGTGCGGCTGCCCGGTCACTAGACATTACCCGCCCACAATTGGCTTATCGCTTAAAGAAACTGGGAATTGATCCTGATTAAATAGCCCCGGCTAAATGATTCAGGTTCTATGGTCGGAGCATTACTTTTAAGACATCATCCGATTTTTCATAAAAAGTCTTAAAGGCCTTATCGATATCTTCCAGTTTGAATTCGTGGGTAAATAAAGTGGCAGGATCAATCACGCCGCGTTCCATCAGCCTTAAACCTTCCCACATATAAGGTTGTACATTAGCAAAGCCATTCATATGCAAACTAATGTCCCTTAGAAACACATCAGCCAGTACCAGATTAAATTCCTGATCACAAAAAACACCGATTGCAGCAATGGTGCCACCGGGACGAATTAAATCCAGTGCCATTTGCAGGGTCTCTGGATATCCGACAACCTCAATGACTTTATCAAAGCCACGTCCCTGGCATTGTTCCATGGCTAACTCCTGCCAGCCTTCCTCACTACTATTAATTATTTTTGCGCCTTTTTCTTCAGCGACTTTTAAACGGTAAGCAAGTTTATCAATGGCGACTACATTACCTTCAGCTTTCTGTAACGCTATTTCTAATGACATTAATCCAGTAGGTCCACAACCAATCAGTGCAACATTTTCACCCGGTTGAATATCAGCTAGCTTATTTGCGATAATAGCGGAGGGTAGATTGCACGACAAAGTTAGAGCAGCCTGATCAGAAATTTCATCAGGAACTTTTATGGCGTGTGCATCAGCATAAGGCAAGGTCAAAAATTCTGCATGAGTGCCGTTCATGTCTCCAAAAGGGACGCCAAATCCATATACGGCTTTTTGCGTCGTTTCACAATGAGCGGTTTGTCCTACCTCACACATATAACATTCACCACAGGAACAGGAATAGGCCATTGATATGCGGTCTCCCGTTTTAAAATTACCAACACTGTTTCCGGTTTCGACAACTTCACCAATCAACTCATGACCTGTTTGTGATTTGCCTTTTTCCATAATGGGATCCATGACACCACTAAAGAGATGCAAATCAGATCCGCATATCGAAGTACCAATGACTTTGGCGAGTACTTCGTGTTGTTGGCTGATATTTGGACTATCGATATCGGTACAACGAATATCTTCAGGGTTAAAATAAACAGCTGCTTTCATGGAGACTCTCCTTAATAAAAGGTCAATGATTGATAGTGGTATTGTGTTAGCGTAAATTTTCAGATGGCAAGCTTGATGCCAGATTTAATTTATTAATTCTAAACATCAGTCATAGTGGGTTACTTTTTCCTTTATAATCATATAAATAAAATTGTTTTTTCATGAGAAATTAAGTTATCAATTTAAACAGAATGCAGAATTTACGAAATTGACGACAAGAAATTCAATTATATCCGATCTGTAGTTTGATGATATGATAAAATTTAGTATTAAAATTTCAAGTAGAAATTGAGTTATATTATTGATTTATATGAAATAACTATAGTTGGTATATTAACTGCTATTCCAATGTAATAATTCAAGTTGGGAAGTGTTTAGTTCATGGCATCTGCACTAGCAAAAAACGATTTATCAACGAGAAAATCATTGGACAGCCATACACAACGTTATGTCAGAGTTACCGGCGTGCGAGACAAAAAATTTGTAGAATTTGATTTCTCCATTGGTGATCCAACGCTATTTGTCGAATTGATGCTGCCATTTGAGCATTTCAGAAAATTTTGCAAGCGCAACGAAGCCAAGGAATTAACCACCAGGCAGTGTGCACAGGTAGATTATGACCAACTCAAGTGGCGTAATGGCTTGCCTGGGATCGATGAGTAATAGAAAGCTTTAATAACAGAATTAAAATACGGGAAATAAATTATGAGTCTGGAAATTTCAGCAAAAACGATAGAACCGATACGACAGACCTACGATCAGGTTGCAAGGCATATTGGCGAAGGTAAGCCCGCTTCTCGTTATCAGGAAGCCACAATTGGTATCCAACCCACGACTAATTTTCATTATCGGCCTCTTTGGGATCCAGAACATGAAGTCTATGACGAAAGTCGCACTGCAATCGTCATGAAGAACTGGTACGACTTTAAGGATCCACGCCAGTTTTATTACGGTGCTTACACGATGGCACGCTCAAAACAACAGGAAGTAGCTGAAAGTAATTATGCCTTTGTCGAGAAGCGTGACCAGATGGAATCGATATCTCATGAAGTAAGAGAAAAAGTACGGGATTTTCTTGTGCCACTGCGTCATGTCGAGTGGGGCGCAAATATGAATAACTGTGCGATCACCGATTTCGGTTATGGCACGGCTATTACCCAGGTAACAATGTTCAATGCAATTGATCGTCTGGGCTTGGCGCAGTACATCAGCCGTATTGGTTTGTTGGTGGATGGCAACGAAACGACTTCACTGGAATCGGCCAAGGAAGCCTGGCTGAATGATGAAGTCTGGCAAAAATTAAGACATGCGGTTGAAGACACCTTTGTATTGGACGACTGGTTCGAGATCATGGTGGCGCAAAACGTCGTCATGGATGGACTGATCTACCCACTAATGTTTGAACGTTTTATCGATGAATTGAATCATGAAGATGGAGCAACCTTCGCTATGCTCACTGAATTCATGAATGATTGGTACGCGGAAACTGTTCGCTGGACCAACGCATTGATTAAAGTCACCGCGAAAGAGTCACCAAAAAATGCCACTCTACTTGCGCAATGGACAAACAAATGGGCAGACCGTTTAACAGAAGCGCTAATGCCAATAGGTAAAGCTGCCTTTGCCGGTGACGGCGATGTCGCTGTTAATGAAGTTAAACAACAATTGCTGGAGCGCCTGTCCAAACAGGGGCTCGATGTTTAAAGGGGAACAGGATGGCTGATAATGTTTTTTTAATTCTGCAAGACAACGAAGACGCCCGGCCTATTATCGAGGCGATTGAAAAAGATAATCAAGATGCATCGATAGACTATCAACCGGGGATGGTGCGTATAGAATCACCTGGGAGACTGGTGGTAAATCGCGACAGTGTCTCAGAGTTTAAGGGGCAGGATTGGGATGTGATGGAATTACAACTCAACCTGGTTTCCTTAAGTGGCAACATCGATGAAGACGACGATTATTTTGCTTTAAGCTGGTCCAGCTGATCAGTTAATACCGGAGAATAAATATGGCAGCAAAGAAAAAATTAAATATGCGTAAACGCTATGAAGTTCTGACCCGTGGTATGGGTTGGGATACGACCTATCAGCCCATGGACAAGGTGTTTCCTTACGATAAGTTTGAAGGTATAAAAATAAAAGACTGGTCTGGCTGGGAAGATCCATTTCGTTTAACAGTGGATGCCTACTGGAAATATCAGGCTGAAAAAGAGAAGAAACTTTATGCCATCATTGATAGTTTTGCACAGAACAATGCTCATTTGAATGTGTCGGATGCGCGCTATGTCAATGCTCTGAAATTGTTTATCCAGGGTGTCACACCTCTGGAGTATGGGGCGCATCGACATTATGCACATTTAGGTCGACACTTCCGCGGGGAAGGAACCCGCGTTGCCTGTCAGATGCAGTCCATCGACGAACTGCGTCATTGCCAGACACAGCTACACACCTTGAGCCATTACAATAAACATTTTAATGGGCTACATGATCCATTTCATCAGCACGATCGTGTCTGGTACTTGTCTGTACCTAAATCCTATTTTGAAGATGCCATGACGGCAGGGCCGTTTGAGTTTATTACCTCGGTTTCCTTTTCGTTTGAATATGTATTGACCAACCTGTTGTTTGTGCCTTTTATGTCAGGTGCGGCTTATAACGGTGACATGGCTACGGTGACCTTTGGTTTTTCAGCACAGTCTGATGAAGCGCGTCACATGACTTTGGGTCTGGAAATCATAAAATTCATGGTTGAACAACATGAAGATAATCTGCCCATCATTCAGGGGTACATCGATAAACATTTCTGGCGTGCCTATCGTTTATTGGCATTAATCTCTGCTATGCAGGATTACATGCTACCAAATACCCCGATGTCCTGGGGCGAAGCATGGCAAGTCTATTATGTTGAAAATATGGGTGCCTTGTTTAACGATCTATCACGCTATGGCTTACGCATGCCAAAATACAGTGATGTCGCTACAGCAGAATCTGAACATTTAAGTCATCAAACATGGAGTGATTTATATAACTTCACTCATGCAGCTGCTTTTCACACCTGGGTACCGGATGATAAGAAAATGGACTGGCTCTCGGAAAAGTATCCAAATACGTTCGATAAATATTATCGTCCACGTTATTTACAATGGCGTGAAATGGAAAAAGCCGGTGAACGACATTACTTTAAAGGACTACCACAACTCTGTCAGACCTGTCAGATCCCGATGTTCTTTACCGAAGTCATGTCTGATCCTATGAAGGTCAGTCGCCGTGTTTCTATGTACAAAGGCGATCGATACCATACCTGTTCCGATGGTTGTAAAGATGTATTTGAGAATGAACCTGAAAAATTTATTCAAGCCTGGTTACCGGTTCATCAGATCTTTCAGGGTAATTGTGGCGGGGCAGAGCTATCAGATGTCCTGAATTATTATCACCTGAACGATGGTGAAGATAATATGGAATACGTTGGTTCACCGGATCACAAGCGCTGGCAGGAATGGAAAGGCGAAGATAAACAAGACGAAGCAGCTGCGGGCTAGGAGAATAAAAAATGGCAATTAACCCCTTAGGCGATTACGTCCATATCAACAAAGATGCCGTGGAAAATTTTCATGGAAACCAGGTGGTGTATATCCATTGGGATAAACATAATCTTTTTACTGCAGCAGCAGCCTTTCCACTACCACCCGACATGCCTTTTGGCGCGCTTTTGGAGGAAGTGATCCCAAGTATTTTCGCTTCTCATCCTGAATACGAAAAATTGAAATGGGACAAAGTCGAGTGGATTCTGGATGATGAAGATTTTACACCAGATACAGGTGCCAGCTTAAAGGATAATGGTATAGGTCATAAATCCTTGTTGCGATTTATCACTCCCGAGTTAACTGGTGTGGGTGGTTCTGGAAACTAGTTGATGACTTATCAGGTTGAAATTGAACCTTTGGGTGAAGTGATTGAAGTAGAAGAAGGTCAAACTATTCTCGATGCTTCTTTGCGGGCAGGTGTTTATTTGCCCTATGCCTGTGGTCACGGTTTATGTGCCACGTGTAAAGTCGATGTGCTCGAAGGTGATATTGAACATGGCGAAGCCTCACCGTTTGCTCTGATGGACATGGAGAAAGATGAGGGGAAGTGTCTGGCATGTTGTGCAACGCCGACATCTGATTTGGTGATTGAAGCCGATGTTGAAGAAGATCCCGATGCAGAATCACATCAGGTCAGAGATTTTAGTGCGAAGGTAATCGAGATTACCGATCTTAATCCTCGAATCAAAGGCATTTTCCTTGAGATAGAAGATGGTTCTATTGAGTTTCAGGCCGGACATTATATTAATTTGGAGATTCCTGGTATTGCAGGTCCAGCTCGCGCATTTTCTATAGCCAATTCACCCGCAGATAAAAATATAATCGAATTAAATATCTCACTGGTACAAGGTGGAGAAGGCACAACTTATATCCATGAACAACTAAAGGTCGGTGATGAACTGAATTTTTCAGGCCCCTACGGTCGTTTCTTTGTGCGTAATTCTGCTCCAGAACCGATGTTGTTTCTTGCAGGCGGTTCAGGTTTATCTAGTCCGAAATCCATGATCCTGGATCAGTTTGAAAAAGGTGAACAACGAGAGATTACACTTATATATGGTGCCAGAAATCAACAGGAATTGTATTACCGGGAAGTGTTCGAGGCACTGGCAGAAAAACATAACAACTTTAGATATATTCCCGCGCTTTCTGAAGAACCAGAAGACAGTAACTGGCAGGGTGAGCGGGGCATGGTGCATGAAGTTGCCAATTCAATTTATGACGGACACTTCGAAGGCAATAAAGCCTACATGTGTGGACCACCACCAATGATTGATGCCTGTATTTCGACCTTAATGCAGGGGCGTTGTTTTGAGAAACATATGTTCATGGAGCACTTTTATACCAATGCGTCGAAAGATGAAAAACCAAAAAGCCCGTTGTTTAAAAATATTTAATTAAATTAAATATATGAGATTTAAAAAATGCCAATAGCGAATATAACCATCATGGAAGGCAGAGATGATGAGAAAAAAGCAAATTTAATCGCCAGCGTCACAGATGCAATAGAGGAAAGTTTAGGTGCACCAAGGGAAAGTATTCGCGTCATATTAAATGAAGTACCAAAATCGCATTTTGGCATCGCTGGAAAATCTGCCAAGGAACTTGGTAAGTAATAAAAAATCAAAACATTAACACCAAATTAAAATTTAAAGAAAGGTAAGCGAGGACAACACCATGGCCATGATCGAAAGAACAGAATGGTATGACTTATTAAGGGCAACCAACTGGACACCTAAATATGTTACAGAGGATGAATTATTTCCTGAGGAAATGTCGGGTCATCGTGATATTCCAATCGAAGATTGGGAAACTTACGATGAACCTTATAAGGTTACCTATCCTGAATACGTAGAAACTCAACGTGAAAAAGATGCCGGCGCCTATTCTGTCAAAGCGGCACTGGCCCGGGATAAATTTCTTGACCGAGCCGATCCCGGCTGGATCAGTATTTTGCAAGCACATTATGGCGCACTGGCATTAGCTGAATATGGCGCGATTGTCGGCGAAGCTAGAATGGCGCGTTTTTCTAAGGCGCCGGGTAATCGTAATATGGCGACTTTTGGCATGATGGATGAAACACGTCATGCACAATTACAATTGTTTTTTCCTCATGCCAACTGCAAGTTGGACAGGAAATGGGATTGGGCACAGAAGGCATTACATACGAATGAATGGGCAGCGTTGGCTGGCAGACATTTTTTTGAAGATATCATTCATAGCCGCGATGCTATCAGCATGGGTATTATGCTGACGTTCGCTTTTGAAACAGGCTTTACCAATATGCAATTTCTGGGTCTGGCAGCCGATGCAGCAGAAGCTGGCGATCATACCTTCTCCAGTTTAATTTCGAGTATTCAAACAGATGAGTCACGCCATGCTCAACAAGGTGGCCCGATGGTCAAGCTGTTGGTAGAAAAAGGTAAGAAGGCAGATGCACAAAGACTGATTGATATTGCATTCTGGCGTTCATGGAAATTATTTTCAGTATTGACTGGGCCGATGATGGATTATTACACACCCATGGAATATCGAAGTCAGTCTTTCAAGGAATTCATGGAAGAATGGATTGTCGGTCAGTTCGAACGCAGTATTCTGGATCTTGGACTAGATAAACCGTGGTATTGGGATGAATTCTTACGTTCACTGGATGAAACTCACCATGGTATGCATCTGGGTGTATGGTATTGGCGTCCAACGGTTTGGTGGAATCCTCGTGCGGGTGTTAATCCCGATGAACGGGAATGGTTGGAAGAAAAATACCCCGGTTGGAATGATACCTTTGGTAAATGTTGGGATGTCATTATCGATAACCTGGTCAATGATAAAGTTGAGCTAACCTTACCAGAGACCTTACCTCTTGTTTGTAATATGTCCAATATCCCCATTGTTGGTGCACCGGGTAATGGCTGGAATGTGAAAGATTATCCACTCAAATATAAAGACCGTTTGTACCACTTCGGTTCCGAACCTGATCGTTGGTGTTTTGAACAGGAACCAGAACGCTATGCCGATCATCTCAGTTTTGTTGATCGATTTCTGGCAGGGATGATAGAGCCAGCCGATTTAAGTGGTGCTCTAAAATATATGGGGCTGGCACCGGGTGAAATAGGTGAGGATGCTTATGGTCTGGCCTGGGCCGATATCTATAAAGAAATGGCACATAAAAAAGTTAGTTAAAAGATTTAAATATTTTAGGAGATTTATTAAATGGCTGCATTCCCAATTATTTCAAACTTTCAGTACGATTTTGTACTCCAACTGGTGCCAGTAGATACAGAAAACACGATGGATGAAGTCGCTGCCGCTGCTGCCCATCATTCAATCGGACGTCGTGTTGCCGCACAACCAGATAAAGTATTAAGAGTCAGGAAACAGGGTGCTGATGATTTTTTTCCAAGAGACATGAAGGTCGCTGATTCAGGGCTTGAAGCGACTGAAACAATCGACATTATTTTTGCTGACGAATAATAAAAAGAGATCAGAGTATGGCTTTTGAAAAAATATGTACGCTGGATGATGTCTGGGAAGGCGAAATGGAAGTTTTTGAAACCACTGATAAAACAGAAGTTTTAATCACGGTGATCGATGGAGGTGATGTCAAAGCTTATCAAGCGGCCTGTCCACATCAGGATATACAACTGGTTGAAGGCGAGTTTGATGGCAAACAACTGACCTGTCGTGCACATTTGTGGCAGTTCGATTGTACCAATGGTAAAGGCATCAACCCTGACGATTGTAAATTAGCACAGTATCCAATCAAGATTGAGGGTGATGATGTGTTGGTGAATACCGAAGGTGTGACGCCATACGTCGCTCCTGCTTAGTAACGATCAGACAATAGAAAAATTGAGGATTGAATAAATGAGCCAAGATGCATCATTAAATAATATGGTAGGCCCGATTGTTAGAGCGGGGGAAATTGCCGAGGCAGTCGCAGAAGCGATGGAGATTGATAACCCTGATAAGGAAGTTATTGTCGATGATAAAGTTGCTTATCTACGCATCTCTGTTGAAGACGAATGCATTTTACGCAAAGAGACGATGGAAGAAATACTTGGGCACAGTTTTGAAATGCGTGAACTGGAAATTAACCTCAGTTCCTTTGCCGGAAAAATTGAGAACACCAAGGATTATGTCCGTTTTTATTTCGAGAAGCATATATAAACGTACAACAGAAATTATATTAAAAAACATATCGATAAAGAGGTCACTATGAGTGAGTCACCTGAAGTTTTAAAACCATTAAAAACCTGGTCGCATCTGGCCAAGAATCGCCGTCGTCCCAGTGAATATGATATTACATCGGTACGTTTGCATACCAGTATGAATAACCCGGATAAGCCCTGGGAAATGGATACCAATCTGCATATGAACCAATGGTACCTCAAGCATCGTAATAATAGTCCGTTACAGCATGAGGATTGGGACACATTCAGAGATCCCGATGCCATTGTTTATCGAACTTATAATATTATGCAGGATGGTCAGGAAACTTATGTTAAAAGTTTACTGGATCAATTTAATGAAAGAGAGCACGACAAAGCGATAGATAATGAATGGGTAGGAACGCTTGCAAAATTGTACACACCTGCACGTTATGTTTTTCATGCATTACAGATGGGTTCTGCATATATAGGACAAATGGCACCTGCAAGTACAATTACAAATTGCAGCACTTTTCAAGCGGCAGATTCACATCGTTGGTTAACACATACGGCATATCGAACATACGAACTATCATTAACCCATCCTGATGCAGGCTTTGGTCAGGACGAAAGAAAAATTTGGGAGGAAGACGAAGCCTGGCAAGGTTTTCGCGAACTGACTGAAAAAGCCTTGATTGCATGGGATTGGGGAGAAGCCTTTTGTGCAATTAATCTGGTACTTAAACCAGCAGTCGAAGCAGCACTTCTGCATCAACTGGGTGAGGCAGGCCGTCATCATTCAGATACCTTATTAGGTATGCTATGTGATAGCCAATGCAGGGACAGTGAACGACATATGCGCTGGTCTAAAGCGCTGGTGGATCTGGCGTTAGAAAATTCAGAAAACAAAACAGTTTTAAACTCGTGGATGGATAAGTGGATGCCACTGGGTATTAATGCCGTAGAAAAATATTGTGCAGAGTTACCCGACAGTGCAGAGGCAATCAACAATGCTAAAGCTGCAATGGAAAAATCCAGAGAAAATCTGGGTATTTAAAAAATAAATGGCTGTTCCAAAAATAATATTAACCTGGATGAAATCAATAAGTACAAAGTTTACTCAAGTACTTCCTCAGTACGTAATTTGACCCGCTAATCTGTTTCTCTCATTACAGGTTAGTGAGGTCAATTTTTTTAATTTATTGAATAAATTTAGCAGGGAGAAACAGGTTGGCATCACACAAGGTTTTACTTGAAGGTCAGGAATTTGATTACGAGTGCGAAGAAGGGGATACACTACTCCGTTCAGCTTTGCGTGCAGGCCTTGGTTTTCCCTACGAATGTAATTCCGGTGGTTGTGGAAGTTGCAAATTCGAACTAATAGAGGGTGAAATAGATAATCTTTGGGAAGATGCGCCAGGCCGCTCTGCAAGAGATATTCGCAAAGGCCGAATGCTGGGTTGCCAGTGTGTTCCTAAAAATGATTGTACAATCAAGGTTAGACTTGAACACCACTCAGCACCAGAACATAAACCATCTCGTCTCGAAGCAGAGCTAGTCCAGATTAATACGCTTACTAATGATATGTATGAATTCTGTTTTCGCACAAAACATGCAGCGGGGTTTTTACCTGGACAGTTCGCCTTACTTGATTTCCCTGGAGTAACAGGTTCTCGTGGTTATTCCATGTCGAATCTACCCAATGATGAAGGCTTATGGAATTTCATCATTAAAAAAATGCCAGATGGAAGGGCAACAAGTTATTTGTTTGATGAATGTGAAACAGGAATAAAAATAAACCTGGATGGACCTTATGGACTTGCTTTTTTGAAACCTGAGATTCCTCGAGATATTGTTCTCATTGGTGGTGGCTCAGGCTTATCACCCATTATGTCTATTGCCAGGGCGGCGGCAAATGATCCCAGACTCAACGATAGAAAAATATACATGTTCTATGGTGGACGTGGGCCTGATGATATATGCACCCCTGCGTTAGTATCAAATGAGGAAACGCTAGACAAACGCCTTATTTGTTTTAATGCGATATCCGATCCAAAGATGAATAAAGATGGCGTTTGGGGTGGTGATTGTTGTTTTATTCATGAGCTAGTCGCAAAACAATTAGGTGATTCATTACCTGAACATGAATTTTATTTCTGCGGACCACCACCCATGACAGACGCTACGACGAGAATGCTGATGATGGAATACAAAGTGCCATTTGAGCAGATTCATTACGATCGTTTTTATTAAATTATTTTCGAGGAATAAGTATGAGTGATAACAATCCTGAGATTGCGAATTCAATACAAACAGGTAGTTTTAAAACTAATTATCATGATGTCGGCGATGGAGATAATGTTTTTTTAATTCATGGTTCGGGTCCGGGCGTAACTGCCTGGGCAAACTGGCGACTTTGTATCCCCGTATTTTCAGAATATTTTCGGGTAGTTGCACCTGACATGTCCGGTTTTGGTTTTACCGATCGTCCAAAAAATATCGAATACAATATGGATAATTGGGTCAAGCATGCAATCAATCTTATGGATGCCCTGAATATAGAACAAACACATTTGATTGGTAACTCTTTTGGTGGTGCGTTGGCATTGGCGCTGACTATTCGACATCCGGAACGCGTTAAAAAATTGGTGTTGATGGGCAGTGTCGGTGTGCATTTTGATCTTACTGAAGGACTTGATGCAGTTTGGGGTTATGAACCCTCGAATGAAAATATGCGCAAGATTATGGACTACTTTGCCTATGATCGAAACCTGGTGAGTGATGAACTGGCTGAGCTACGGTATAAAGCAAGTATTCAACCCGGCTTTCAGGAAGCCTTTAGCGCCATGTTTCCTGCACCCCGACAACGTTGGGTAGAAGGTATGCAGAGTCCTGAAGAAGATATTCGTAAGGTTAAACATGATACCTTGATTGTCCACGGTCGAGAGGATCAGGTTATTCCTGTTTCAACATCACAACGACTATTCGAATTGATTGAACAATCACAATTACATTTGTTTGGTCAATGTGGTCACTGGACACAGATTGAACATAACAAACGTTTTAATGATCTTGTTATTAATTTCTTTTCTGATAAATGAATCATATTTTTTCTAAGGAACCTCTGATTAAAACTCAAAATATTTTGTCATTCTGGCGTATGCCAGAATCCAGTCAAAACAATAACTACTCGGCTTTATTTCCTAAGTCGCTTTACCTCCTGCGTCCATTCAGTCGTGGGTGCTGGTGTTCACCAGCAAGACGGGAAGCGTATTTAATCATAGATATCCTGATTAAATAATCTTAAAAAATATAACCATGCGCATAGCCATAATAGGAGCTGGAGGGATAGGGTGCTATTACGGTGCAAAACTCGTCCAGGCCAAACATGACGTTACATTTATTGCCCGTGGCGAACATTTGGCGGTAATGCAATCAGATGGATTGTCAGTCACTCACCCAGACTTCACCTTTAATGAAAAAATCACAGCGTGTTCTTTAGATGAACTTACTGCAAAGCATAAGTCCTCTGATTTTGATCTTTTATTGATTTGTATTAAAGCAATCTCAACTTCTGAAATATCGAGTATATTAAAAGAATGGATTAATCTCGAATCCGACTCGCCTTACATTGTTTCATTGCAAAATGGTATGGGTAATGAACAAGTCCTTACTGAATATCTCGGTGAGTCTAAAATTATTGGAGGACTTGCCGTTCGTATTGGTGCCGATGTCATAAAACCTGCTCGTGTCACTGCCGTTGGTGTTGCACAAATCATTATGGGAGCATGGCCACATAATGTTGATGCAGATCCGGATCGTATAAAATTTGTTTCTAAAATTGTTGAAATGTTTAATCAGGCAGGAATATCAACAAAAGAATCAAATGACATACGTAAAGAACTTTGGCGAAAATTGATGATTAATAACGGCACTAATGCATTAGCAGCTTTGACTCAAAGAGATACAAAATATTTATCTCATCATGAAGAATTTGCAACGTTAATGAAATGCATGATGCAGGAAACAGCCCTGGCATCATATGTAGATAGTTCTAATTTGATGGAATCTGATGTTGAGGAAATGTTTCAACTCATTTATGAATTTGATGCGATAAAACCCTCAATGTTGATCGACAGGGAAAAAGGTAGGACACTTGAGTTAGATGAAATATGCGGTGTTGTCATTAAAGGTTGTGAGGCATTAGGAAAAGATGCCCCTTATACACGAACAGTTTATACTTTATTAAAAAATATGGGTTTAAAATAAAATATTTTTACAATGAGCATGAGCAAGTTAATTTCACTTTGTAAAATTGAAGAAGTCGAGGAAGAAAAGCCAATAGCAGTTAATCTTGATGGTTTTCCTCCATTGGCAGTATATATTCTCGAAGGCGATTATTATGTTACAGATAATCTGTGTACCCATGGTATGGCTTTGCTGACCGACGGTTATCAGGAAGATGGCGAAATTGAATGCCCATTTCATGGCGGAGCATTTGACATCAAGACGGGTGAAGCGACATCTTTCCCCTGTCAAATTCCTATCAAGACCTATCCTGTGACTGTAGAAAATGGCAATGTTTGTATCCCAGCCGATTCAAAGGACGCTTAGAGCATGACAATTTTAAAACTATCTGATCTGGCACCAATGGAGTTGCAGTTTCAGGTTGAACAATTACAGAATAATTACGTTGAATGCATTGATGATGATAGCCTTGAACAATGGCCGGAATTCTTTGTTAAGGATTGTTTGTATCAAATAATTTCTCGCGAAAACGAAGATCGTGGCTTATCTGTCTCTGCAATAATCTGTGACAGTAATGCAATGTTGGTTGATCGAATTGTTTCTTTACGAAACGCCAATGTCTATGCGGAGCATTTTTACCGACACATTATCAGCAATATAAATATCAAGAACATATTGGATGATGTGGTCACTGTGCAAACAAATTATCTTGTATTACAAACCAGGTTAAGTGGCGCGACTGAGATTTATAACTCGGGGAAGTATCTGGATGAAATCGTTGCAACTGAAGATGGTCTTAGATTTAAACAAAAGAAAGCTGTTTTTGACACCTATCAGATTCAAAGTTTAATGGTTACCCCAATTTAAAGGAGGGAAATCAAATGAGTGCAGTACTAAAAAACAAATCCAGTAATGTGAATTGGCCAGAGGATCAAGGTGTGTGTGAAGTGCCTTATCAGGTATTCACCGATGAACAGGTTTACGAAAGAGAACAGGATAAAATATTTCGTGGTGACAATTGGTCCTTCGTTGCATTAGAAGCAGAAGTTCCAGATTCTGGTGATTTTAAAACAACATTTATTGGCGATACTCCGGTAATCGTCATGCGTGACGAAGAAGGACAGGTCAATGTTGTGGTTAATTCCTGTGCCCATAGAGGTGCTGCAGTTTGTCGAGAACTGCGCGGCAATAAACCCAATCTCGAATGTGTTTATCACCAATGGGCTTACAATCTCAAAGGTGATCTTATTGGTGTGCCATTTCGTCGTGGCATCCAGGGTAATGGTGGTATGCCCAAAGATTTCAAAATGCAGGAACATCCCCTGAAAAAACTACGAGTTGGTTCTGTTGCGGGTTTGGTCTTTGCCACTTTTTCAGAGAAAGTTGAATCACTGGAAGATTATCTTGGGCCGATGACAGTCACCGCAATTAATCGTATATGTCACAAACCAATTAAAATATTGGGAGACCAGCGTCAATACATTCGTGGTAACTGGAAATTATATGCCGAGAATACTCGTGATCCTTATCACGCAAGCTTATTGCATTTATTTCATATGACATTTGGCTTATATCGTTCCTCACAAGAAGGCGTCAGTCACATGGATGATAGCAAACGTCATTCCATGTTAACTGCCATTAAAGGATCAGATGATAGCACTGAAGATTTTAAAAATATGCGTAGCTTTAATACAGAGTTTAAGCTTGAAGATCCTTCTCTTCTCGCAGGACGTAAAGAGTTCGATGATGATGTTAGCCTTGTGATTCTTACCGTGTTCCCTAACCTTGTCTTACAACAAATTGCTAATACCCTGGCAGTAAGGCAGACATGCACAAAAGGTGTTGATGGGTTTGAACTGGTCTGGACTCAGTTTGGATTCGAAGATGATGATGAAGAAATGCAGGGGATCCGTCTTAAACAAGGTAATTTAATTGGTCCTGCAGGTCTTATCTCAATGGAAGATGGCGAGGCTGTAGAAATTGTGCATGATTCAGTTATCCGAGAACAGGATAAATCCTCTTACATTGCCATGGGTGGTGGCAAAGCTGAGAACGTCGATCACCTTGTCTCCGAAGGTACAATTGTTGGTTTTTGGAAATACTATCGCGAAGCCATGGGTTATTAAACAGGAAATCAAAAAACAGTTTTGGTTTGTAAAACTATTTTGATAATTAAATATTAAATTAAGTTTCTTGGGTTATATGTATGCTTATGTTTAGTTACACATCAATATTTTCAAAGTGTCTGACCTTTGGTGGTTCAGTAAGTGTTGCTACAATTTTATCCATATCACCAGTTTCAGTTCGCCATGCGGCATATTTTTGATGATGCTCAGTAGACTCCCAGTATTCAACCAGTACAAACTCAGAATCATTTTCCTCGTTTACATGGCATTCAAGTTTGATACAACCCTCATAATCACGGGTTTCTGGAAGCAGAGTCTCAAGAATGGTTAATAATGTTGAACGGGAATCTGGTTTTACATTAAGTTCTACTAATGCCAATGTTGCCATAATTTAGACCTATTAGAGTTAAAGAAAGTAATTGTAACAATAAAAAGATTATATTCTATTAAATTAAAGTAAAAATTATATGACGAGCAAAAAAGTTAGATTAACAGTGGATGATGTCCATGGTGCCTGGGCAATTATTCCAACACCAGCAACTGAATCTGCTTCAGATTGGCGTACTGAAGATTCAGTTGATTATGACGAAGTTGCCAAAGCCGTTGAGGGTTTAATCAATGCTGGTGTTGATGCCATTATGTGTCAAGGTACCTTTGGTGAGGGTACATCCATTACCTGGGAAGAAAAGAAAAAGATGATGGAAGTGATGGTCGAAACGTCTGCGGGCAAGGTACCAATCTTTGTCGGTGTTACTACATTAAATACACGAGAAACTATTCGTCAACTTAAACATGCCCGTGACATTGGTGCAGACGGCACCATGTTAGGTGTACCTATGTGGCAAGAAATTGATGTGTCGGGTGCGGTTCGTTTCTATCAGGATGTGGCAGAGGCAGTTCCGGAAATGGCAATCTGTATTTACGCTAATCCAGAAGCCTTCAAGTTTTCTTTCCCAACACCGTTCTGGGCGCAAGTTGCAAATATTCCACAGGTGATTACCTGTAAGTACATTAATATTGCACAATTACACCTACACACTATGGTGTCACGTAAGCAGATCAGATTTTTACCACTTGAGTTTGATCATGTGGATGCTGCAAAAATGGATCCTGATTTTCATACTGCATTTTGGTCGCCCTGTGCCTGTACTGGTCCTGAGCTAACCATTCATCTTCGCGACACAGTGAAAGTGGCATGTGAAACAGGGGACTGGAGTAAAGCAGATGCATTGTACCCACAATTAATTACCGTCATTGCGAATCTATTTCCACCCGGTGGTTTCCCTGAATTTTCAAAATATAATATTCAACTGGAAAAAGAACGTATTAATGCCGCAGGCTGGATGAAAGCAGGGCCGTGTCGTCCACCTTACATTACTGCTCCGGAAGATTATCTCGAAGGTGCGAGAAAAGCAGGAACGGGTTGGGCCGAATTAAACCAGAAACTGATAGATGGTTCGTTATAATTTTTTAACTCATTAAGATATAGGAGTAATATTGTGATATTTAAAAAAACTTTTTCCATATTCATCTTATTAATTATGATGACACCGGTTTTTGCTGCACCACCTTTTATGAATTTTGAAGGTGTTGGCGGCGGCGGGATCGTCCCGGGAGCTTATCGTGTTAATGCACCAGCATCAGGTGAAATCTTTGGTAAACCCGCAATCTCTAATTGGGATGCTATTGGGTTTAATGAAGACAAGAACAATATTTATACCAATGGTATTACCATGTCATTGCTTGATCATTTTGAAATTGGTTATGTACATGAAATTAATGATTTTCGTCGTTTACGCGGTAATTTAATTACTGCTGGTGGTAATGCTTTTGATGTTGGTGAAGACACAATCTTTTTACATAACTTTCATTTTAAAACATTGATCTCGAATGAAACACAATATCTACCAGCTTTTGCAATTACTGCTGAATTTAAATACAACGAAACCATTGATGATATGAATGAAAACATCGGCAAGGCACTGGATACTGTCGGCTATAAAGATGATTTCGGTATCGATCTGGATTTTTCAATTTCTAAAACAAATACTGATTTATTAGGTTTTCCAGTCGTCTTTCATGGCAATGCCCGATTAACGCGTGGTCATTATTTGGGTTTGTTAGGATTTTCTGAAGATTACACCTTGAATGGAGAAGCATCGATTGCTTTTCTACCGTTACCAAATTTTGGTTTCGGTGCAGAGGTTAGACAACAAAATGATCAATTCGATGCGTTGCCATTTAACGGTTTTACTATGGATGAGGATGCTTTCTGGGATGTATTTGTAACCTGGTTACCAAATAAAAATTTATCAATGGCAGCAGCCTTTACCGGATTTGGTAATGTTGTTGATAAAGAGATAAATTATTTCGTGTTCAATATAAAATATGATTTTTAGTCAACTATTTATTACTGTCTTTAAAGTTAGTGACTATTTAATATGAAAAAAAAGTTGATATTTTATTTCGACATGATGAGTCCGTTTAGTTATCTCGCTCATGTGAAACTACCGGACATGGTAAAAAAATATGGTTATGAACTTCAGTATCATCCAATGGATATTCCCAGGGCAAAAAAAGCAGCAGGAAATTATGGACCGTCCAATTTGGAAATTCCGCCTAAAATTAAAGCATTAAAGATTGATCTCGTTCGTTGGGCAGATCGATACGGAGTGCCATTAAATTTTCCAAAAAATCTGAAAGTTCAACTTTGGAATGTGGGCGTATTATACGCCAGAGAAAAAGGGCAACTTAAGGAATATGTCGATGAAGGTTATCGTCGCATCTGGGGCGAGGGATGTGATCCCACTGATCAATCAGAACTTGAAGGTCTGGCATCCACACTAGGATGGAAAATTAATGAATTTATCGAATATATAAATTCATCTGAAGCCACTGCCGAATTTGAGCAGTGTTGCACCGATGCTGAAAATAATGGCGTTTTCGGCGCCCCCATCATGATGCTCGACGATCAAGTGTGGTGGGGCAATGATCGACTCATGTTCATCGAGGAATACCTAAAAAATAAGTAGGGTCAGGTACAACTTTTTTCTTGTATTCACGAATTATGTTAAAGTTTGCCTTTCAATTGGTTACAAGGAAGCAACCATGGCACGATTACCCCGTTTATGTCCTGCAGAAATCCCCCAGCATGTAATACAGCGTGGGAATAATAAAAGTATATGTTTTGCCGCCGAGCAGGATTATTCTGCTTACGCACATTGGCTGAAAGAATATTCACAGAAATACCGGGTTGCCGTTCATGCATGGGTATTCATGACCAATCATGTTCATTTATTGGTAACGCCTGAATATAACAATGGTGTGTCAGAAATGATGCAAGCATTGGGGCGGCGTTATGTCCAATATTTTAATCACCAATATCAACGGTCAGGTACACTTTGGGAGGGTCGTTTTAAATCGAGCCTTGTCCAGTCAGAACGTTATCTTTTACACTGTTATCGTTATATTGAATTAAATCCGGTTCGAGCTGGCATGGTCGAGGATCCATCTACGTATCACTGGTCAAGCTATAGTTGTAATGCGTTAGGGATTGATACTGAACTTTGCACACCACATGATGAATACTTGAAGTTAGGTGATAGTAAAATAAATCGGCAAATAGCCTATAGAGTTTTGTTTAAATCGCATATAGATAGTGAATTGTTGGAACAGTTACGTGGTTCAGTTAACAAAGGGTTTGCCTTAGGCAATGATCGTTTCAAAGACGAAATTGAAAAACACTATGGCAGAAGGGTCAGGCCGGCCTCGATGGGAAGGCCAAAGAAAAGTTGTACCTGACCCTACTTATTCGGTGGGCATGCCGGGGAAGGTTGCGACGCCTTCGGGGACCTGATACCAATCACTCATTTTATCTGTATACAGTTCCATCGATGGTGTGACCCAGCTGGGGTCATCTAAGGTTCCCGCTTGTATAATTATCATACCGGGCATGACATTTGCCTCGGTATATAATCGTGAACCACAATTTGGACAGAAATTACGTGTGACGTCTTCTCCACTATCGCCTTTGCAAGTCCATTTTTTGGTTTCTCCCTGTAGTATTTCAAATGAATCTGCTGCTACGCCAACAACAACACTCATTTCACTGCCACTGGCATGTTTACAGTCAGTACAATGACAATTACCCATTAATGCAGGTTCTCCATTTACCTGGTAACGAAAATCGCCACATGAACAACCACCAGAAAATGATTCAGACATAATATTATCTCCTTAAATAAGTGAAAATAGTTAAATATTCATTATATGATTAAATTTATAAATACCAGATAAATATATATATATATATATATCAATAACTTATATTATTTTTGAATTGGCATAATTATAGCTGGACATATCAATTATAATTGAACTAATTTAAAGGTAAATTTGGTAAATTACTATGGATTATCTTAGATATTATCTTGCTAACATTATAGTTTTAGTTGGGATTGTTGGTTTTTTATTAGGTGGCAGCTGGGTATGGTTGGGGATTGCTACATATATCCCATTACTTATTTGCGATCTACTAGCTAAACCGGATTTAAAAGTCAGAGACGTAACCATTCCCAGATTGGTTGAGATACCCCTTTATCTTCATGTAGTTCTGATGGTTTTATTATATGCTGCTTTTTTTAATTGGCTCACTACATTAGAAAACGCAAATTCAGTTCCTTTACATGTTCTATTCGGAGCGGTTATTTCGTTAGGTTGGTTTGGAGCTGTACCGAATCTTCCCGTTAATCATGAATTAATGCATCGACGAAATAAAATTGATCGACTCCTGGCTGATTTTCTTGGAACGTTCTATGCCGATCCAAGTAGAGATGTAGCACATCTTCATACTCACCATATCCACCTTGGTACTCAACAAGATTCTGATACAGCATATAGAGGCGAGACTATGTATTCTTTTGCACTAAGGGCAACGATAGGTAGTCTAAAAGATTTTTTTAAAATTGAGAAAGAGAGATGTAAAAAGAAAGGGTTAAGCTTACTTTCACCAAGAGGAAGAATTTTCAGGGCATCAGTACAGTTATTTATTCTCTTTGGTCTAGCGGCTTGGTTTGGTGGACTTTTAGGTATCATCCTGACAATTGGAAGTGTGCTTGTTGCCAAGACCTTAGTTGAAATGTTTAATTACTATCAACATTATGGTTTGATAAGAGTTGAAGGTGAGCAATATGAGTCAAAACATTTATGGAATCACTTAACTCCTGTTACACGAGCAGTGTCATTTGAAATTACTAACCATAATGATCACCATATGGATTCTTATTTACCATTCTATAACCTTAAACCAAAAATAGATGGGCCACAGATGCCCAGCATCTTATTGTGTTATTTAGCCGGTTTAATACCTCCAATTTGGTTTAATTTTATTGCAAAACCAAAATTAAAAGAATGGGACATAAAGTTTGCAACAAAAGATGAACAACAACTCGCCAGAGAAGCGAATAAAAAAGCAGGTTGGGAAGACTGGTTAGACGAAGTTGAAACTGCCTAGTTTTTATTCTCCACAATTAAATGTTAAAAAATATTATCCAGGGTTTTAAGGATCGAAATAAACCGCGTATGGCAACTTTACAGCCATTGGATAAAACTATCGAAGTACCGCGTGATCAAACATTACTTCAAGCAGCGCTGGAACAAGATATAGCATTCCCGCATCATTGTACTGTCGGAACCTGTGGCAACTGTAAATGTAAACTTTTGAGAGGTAATGTTCGAGCAGTGCTTGATTTCTCCTACACTTTGTCTGAAGCCGAGATTAATGACGGTTTTATTCTCGCCTGCCAAAGTATGTTAAAAAATAATGTAGAAGTAGAAATTGAGATCAGCGATGCTGTTCCCGATTTTCCAATTGAGACTTTTCATGGTGTTGTTAAAGAAACGAATATGTTAACCCACGATATCATGGAGGTATCTGTTGAGCTGGACAGAGCTATTTCATTTACTGCCGGACAATTTGCTGATATCGGACTTGAAGGCTTTGGTCGACACCGAAGTTATTCTTTCGCTTCAGCACCGGTTGCCGAGGGTACAAAAGAACTAAAGTTTCATGTGCGTCTTGTATCGGGTGGTAGTTACACCGAGTGGCTTTTTTCCGAAGATAGAACCGATGAACGCTTTGAATTGCATGGCCCCGCAGGCAACTTTTGGTTACGTCCAGCCGATGCTCCTATATTATGTATTGCTGGTGGTAGTGGTATGGCACCGATTAAATCAATACTCGATGATGCATTAACAAAAAATATAAATAGACCTGTTACCTATTTGTTTGGAGCAAGAGAACAACGGGATCTTTATTGTCTTGATGAGATGCAGGTGCTAAAGGAACTATGGCCCAGGCAGTTCAACTATATTCCTGTTTTATCAGAAGAGGCTGAAGATTCATCATGGAAAGGGATGCGTGGTTTGGTTACAGATTTTATTAATGACGAATCGACAGGAATGTCATTACCCAAATGCCATGCTTATTTATGTGGCCCACCGGGGATGATTGATGCTGCCTTAATAGAACTGGAGAAAAACAACGTTAATATTGGACAGATTCATTACGATAAATTTCTTGATTCAAGACAACTGGAAAATAATTAAAAATAGAGAGGGTATTCATGCCGAGAAATACAACGATAGACTTCAAAAAATTTATCGATGAACGACCCGATGAAGGAATTTATCGAATTGATCGACGCGTTTTCACCGACCCTGATATTTTTGATTTGGAGATGAAATATATCTTTGAAAGCAGCTGGTTGTATCTTTGTCATGAAAGCCAGATAGAAAAGCCAAATGATTACATTACTACCTATATGGGCAAACAACCGGTCATTATCAATCGCGACCGAGATAACAATATCAATGGTTTTATTAATGCTTGTCGCCACAGAGGAACCCAGATAGAGAACTGTTCTCGTGGTAATAAAAAAATCTTTATGTGTCCATTCCATGGCTGGTGTTATAAAACCAATGGACAGTTAGCTCACCATGGTGAAAAGGACACCGACGGTTATTCAAAAGATTTTGAACCAACTAAATTAGGTCTTACACATATCGCCAAAATTGAAAGTTATGGAGGGTTTGTCTTTGGAAGTTTGAGCGATGATGTTCCTCAATTAAAAACACATCTTGGTGAATCAACAAAACTAATTGATATGCTAGTGGATCAATCCGAACAAGGACTTGAAGTAATACCTGGGGTACAAACCTATACGTTTGATGGGAACTGGAAACTGCAGGCTGAGAATGGTGTTGATGGTTATCATGTTGAAACAATACATGCGAACTATGTGCAGACCATACAGAACCGACAAAAAATTCGGCAAGGTGATGATCCGGTCAAGGCCGTTGCCGTCGGTGATTTAAACAGCTTACCAGGTGGATTTTATGATTTAGACAATGGCCATGTTTTATTATGGAATGAATTTATAAATCCTCAAATTAGACCACTCTATGAAAAGCATGATGAACTAGTAGAAAAATATGGTGAACTTCGCGCTAAATGGATGGATGGATACCTGCGCAATTTATTACTTTATCCCAATGTATTCTTGATGGATCAAATGAGTACTCAAATTCGACTGTTTAGACCTATTGCAGTAAACAAAACAGAAGTCACAACGGTTTGTTTTGCACCTAAAGGTGAGTCAGCCAAGGCAAGACGTTCACGAATTCGACAATACGAAGATTTCTTTAATGCCAGTGGTATGGCAACACCCGATGATCTGGCTGCGTTCAATCAGTCTATGAAAGGTTTTCACGGGGAAAATTCTCGTTGGAGTGATATGTCCAGAGGGGTTATGAACACTGTTAAGGGACCAGAGAAATTTGCTACTGAATTGGGAATAAACCCTGTGGCTTCAGGTACACAACTTGAGGACGAAGGTATTATGGTTGCTCAACATCATCGTTGGTTAGAGTTAATGGAGAGAGGAGCGGGGCAAGAGAGCAACAAGGAGAATTCAGATGTCGCCTGATGATAAACAAGATGCGATAGACATTATCGTTTCTGAAGGTATGTATCTTGATGATAAGGATTGGGATGCGTGGTTAGCATTGTATACAGAAGACAGTGAATACTGGATGCCGGCATGGGACGACGAATTTACGATGACAACGGATCCAGATACGCAGTTGTCACTTATCTATTACGGATCACGGGCTGGACTGGAAGATCGTATATACAGAATCCGTACGGAGTTATCGTTGGCTTCATCACCTTTACCAAGAACTTGTCATATGACGTCGAATTTTCACATTGAAAAAAATGAGTCAAATGAATTGCTTGTCCGATCTGCGTGGACGACCCATTCCTATAGATTAAAAGTTTCGCATAGTTTTTATGGTCATCAAACACATACATTATGTAACACAGATGAAGGGCTAAAGATCAGCAAGCGTCACATTGTGCTTCAGAATGATTCAATTCCAAATGTGCTGGATATCTATAGTGTGTAAACAAAAATTCGCTAAAGAAGTAAAACGATTAACTGGTTAAACAATAGATTTTTATATGGAAGCCTTGTTTAAGATTTAAAACAGAGGTGGGGGGAATAACAATGACACTACATAACATGCAGGGGCCGCGTCCTGATTATTCAAAATATATGGATCTTGAGGAAGGTTGGGTCGATCGGCGTATATTTGCTGAACAGGCAATCTTTGATCAGGAAATGTATCAGATATTTGCGCGTTGCTGGATATTTTTAGCGCATGAAACTCAAATCCCCAAGCCCGGAGACTTCTTAACGACTTATATGGGTGAAGATAAAGTCATCGTCGCTCGTCAGAAAGATATGAGCATCAAAGCATTTTTGAATTCATGTCCGCATAGAGGTAATCGGGTTTGTTTTGCTGATACAGGGAACACGCGGAGATTTGTTTGCAACTATCACGGTTGGAGTTTTGATACCGGAGGTAATTTACAGGGCATGCACGAAGAGTATTGCTACGAAGAAGGTGACATAGAGAAATCAAAATGGGGGTTGAAACAGGTTGCACAATTGGATAGTTACAAGGGGCTTGTTTTTGCTACCTTTGATGAAGCTGCACCGTCATTGGAAACATATCTTGGAGATTTCCGCTGGTATCTCGATGCCTTACTCGATAATGAAGAAGGCGGTACAGAATTTATCGGTGGTTGTATCAAATCTGTCATCGGTGCCAACTGGAAATTTGGCGTAGAAAATTTTATTGGTGATGCCTACCATGCCGGATGGACTCACGATTCCGGTTGCAGGGCAATGAATGATGGCAACCCTTTCCCGCCAGTGGATATGCAGAATTCATTTCATGCCAGCGTCAATGGCCATGGCTGGGAATTTGGTATGGAAGGGGTGGGCGATATATTTTTATTAGGCCGCCCCAGGGTAATGGAATACTACAATGATATCCGTCCAAAAATGGCCGAACGTCTGGGTGAAGCCCGTTCTAAAATATTTGGTTCGGTTGCATCAGCTTCTATCTTTCCGAACGTATCTTTTCTTCCCGGAATCCATACCTTCAGGACATGGAACCCGAAGGGTCCCTGGGAACTTGAACTGAAGACATGGGTGATTGTAAATAAAAATATGCCAGATGAAATCAAGGATGATATTACCAAAGGGGTTATGTGCACCTTTGGCCCCGGTGGTGCTTTTGAAATGGATGATGGTGAAAACTGGGAAAACTGTACCAAGGTAAACCGTGGCGTTGTTACCAGGCATGAAAAGTTACATTACCGTTGCGGTATTAGTCGGCAGATTGACCATCCTGATTTCCCCGGCACAATTTATCGTGGGCAATATAATGACTCTAATCAACGTTTATTCTATCAACGTTGGGCAGACATGATGAACGCACAGAGTTGGGATGATGTGCCAACACGTTATGAGAGTAAATTAAACGGTCGTGCTACGCGTGACATACCATCAATGGAAGTTGCATAAGGAAACATTAATCATGACAAAGACAGCTTTTATTTTAGAACAGGGTAATGGCATAGCCACTGTTGAAGAGGTTAAAGAACTCGAACAGAGAATTTTTCGGGAGGCTCGCATTTTAGATGATGAACACTATGAAGACTGGTTTGATATGATGACTGAGGACATTCATTATTTTATGCCGGGAATAGAAACACGTTATCGCAAAGACAAAACTGACCAGCTGAACGATACAAGCAGAATGGCGTATTACAATGACAACAAGGAAGAGATCAAGAAACGTCTGGCCAGACTAGAAACAGGCACTGCATGGTCAGAAGATCCCGCCACGCGTTATTGCCATCTGATTACTAATGTCGAGGTTGAAACCACAGATAATCCAGATGAGTATCTGGTGTATTCAAATTTCCTGGTTTATCGGAACCGGGTTGAGCGAGATGAAGATACACTTATCGGTAGCCGTAAAGATATCTGGCGTCGGGAAGAGGGTGTCTTAAAACTGGCTAAACGTCGCATTGTGCTTAAGCAAAGTGTTCTAATAAGTAAAAATATGAATGTTTATTTCTAGATAAGCAAGCATATTGATATCAGAAATCTCGGCTCCTTTTTTTGTCAAGAAATACATTAAAAGCAATATTGCTATTGAATGCTGCGAGTATTCTGTGGGCAGGCAATATGATCCTGGGTCGGTTTTTAAAAGACTTTATTGGGCCCTGGTTGATTATGAGTGTTCGTTTGTTAATAGGCGGCGTTATTTTTATTACGCTACTAAAAATGAATGGTCAATTGAAAGATATTCGACAGATTACTGACTGGCGTTTATTAATTATAATGGTCTTGACAGGAGTCGTTGGCTACCAGGCATTATTGTACTATGGATTACATTGGACGACTTCTATCAATACGAGCCTGATTAGTGCACTTATACCTTTAGTAACAGCTTTCTTTGCAGCAATTTATCTTAAAGAAAAACTCGATTTTCATCATTGGATCGCAGCGTGTTTCTCCATTCTTGGTTTATTTATTGTTCTAGGTCATGGAGATTTATTGAATTTATACAATATGAATTTTAATATTGGCGACCTGTTTATTTTTATTTCCGTATTTTTTTGGGCAATCTACAGTGTCATCGGCAAAATAATCATGAACCGTATATCTCCATTTGTCGTGACGGCAATGGGTGTCATTCTAGCTATGGTGATAGTGTTCCCGTTTGGCATTATTGAATTAAATTATATTCAACAAGCTGTGTGGAATGAGAAAGTTGTTGCAAGCTTAATCTTTATTAGTATCGGGCCAACGGTCTTATCGTTTTTATTCTGGAATAAGGGCGTTCAACTGATCGGTCCCTCGCGTGCTTCTTTATTTTTAAATACTGTGCCCGTTTATACCATTATTTTATCTGCCTTCTTCCAGGATGATAAACTGCATCAATATCATCTTTTTGGACTTGCTCTTATCATAGGTGGAAGTATTTATGCAAGCATCAGGTATAAACCAGAGACAAGTAAACTGGTAGAAGAGACAGATTGATTAAAGTTCTATGACTTTCCAATGAGCTATCATAATGAATTACAATCAATCGTATAAATTGTCTCTTGAACAGCCAGAAAAATTCTGGACTAAGGCCGCAGACAATATACATTGGGATAAACCATGGAAGAGGGTCATAGATGACTCCAATATACCTTTTTATCGTTGGTTTACTGGTGGTGAATTAAATACCTGCTACAACGCTCTGGACTATCACATTGACAATGGTCATGGAGAACAAGTGGCGCTGATTTATGATAGCCCGGTAACAGATATATGTCAGTCTTATACCTATTCGGAACTTCGTGATGAAGTTGCTTTGTTAGCTGGAGCGCTGGCAGAGCAGGGCGTTGTAAAAGGTGATCGTGTCATCATCTATATGCCAATGATCCCGCAAACAGCAATGGCCATGCTCGCCTGCGCTCGGATTGGTGCTATTCATTCAGTGGTTTTTGGCGGTTTTGCTGCTAACGAATTAGCAACGAGAATAGATGATGCTAAACCAAAAGTTATTTTATCCGCATCATGCGGTATTGAAGTTAACCGTGTGATTGACTACAAGCCATTACTTGATGATGCGATAGAACAATCTAGACACAAACCTGAACATTGCATCATTTATCAACGTTCACAGGGAAGTTGTAAGTTGACGAATACACGCGATCTGGATTGGCAGGAAATAACAAAAGATGCCAGTCCTGTTGATTGTGTTCCGGTAGAGGCAACACATCCTTTATATATTCTTTATACATCGGGCACGACCGGACAACCGAAGGGCGTGGTACGTGATCATGGTGGTCATGCCGTGGTCATGAAATGGTCTATGAAGAATATCTATAATGTTGATGCGGGTGAAGTATTTTGGGCCGCGTCTGATGTTGGTTGGGTAGTGGGTCATTCTTATATAGTTTATGCACCGCTTTTAAAAGGTTGTACAACATTAATGTATGAAGGTAAACCTGTAGGTACACCGGATGCAGGCGCCTTTTGGCGCGTGATTTCCGAACACAAAGTAACAGTGATGTTCACTGCTCCAACGGCGTTCAGGGCTATTAAAAAAGAAGATCCAAATGGTGAACACATAAAGAAATATGATCTATCGAAGTTTCGCGCCTTGTTTCTCGCAGGAGAGCGGTGCGATCCGGACACCTTACATTGGGCAGAAGATCATTTGAACGTGCCTGTTATTGATCATTGGTGGCAAACTGAAACAGGTTGGTCGATTGCTGCAAACTGCATGGGAATAGAAGCATTCCCCGTTAAGCCAGGCTCACCGTCAAAGGCAGTACCGGGTTACGATGTACAAGTTCTTGATACTGACGGGAATAATCTACCAGCAGGAGAGATGGGGAATATTGTTGTCAAACTTCCACTTCCGCCTGGATGCATGACAACACTGTGGGAGAGTGATGAACGATTCTTGCAGACTTATTTGGCGGTTTATGAAGGGTACTACCTTACTGGTGATGCCGGTTATATCGATGACGATGGTTATATTTATATCATGAGCCGTATTGATGATGTTATTAATGTGGCAGGACATCGCTTATCGACAGGAGGCATGGAAGAAGTCCTTGCCTCACATATAGATGTTGCCGAATGCGCTGTGACAGGGGTAGCAGATTCTCTCAAAGGGCAACTTCCTTTGGGTTTAGTTGTGCTGGCGGCAGGTGTTGATCGACCACATGGAGATATTGTGAATGAGTTGATCCAGTTGGTTCGTGATAAAATTGGTTCTGTTGCCTCTTTTAAACTGGTAACGGTTGTAAATCGGTTACCTAAAACTCGTTCTGGAAAAATCCTTCGCAGTACAATGAGTAAAATAGCAGACGGTGAAGATTATAAAATTCCAGCAACGATTGATGATCCTCTTATTTTGAATGAAATAAGCGAGTCATTATTGGCACTAGGTTATCCCTCTAACAATATTTAATAATTAAATAAAATGTCTCAATTACAATCACCAGGTAATAAATTTCGTACGGTTGTTGAAAATGAACAACCCTTACAAATCGTGGGTACGATTAACGCCTATCATGCACGTCTTGCAGAAGCCGTTGGTTTCAAGGCTTTATATATTTCTGGAGGCGGTGTCGCGGCAGGTTCCTGTGGTATTCCTGATCTGGGTATTACCAGTCTGGAAGATGTACTCATTGATTTACGCAGAATTACAGATGTGACTGATTTACCTGTGCTAGTAGATATTGATACGGGTTGGGGTGGCGCGTTTAATATTGCCCGCACTATTCGCGCTATGATTAAAGCCGGTGCTGCGGCAGTTCATATTGAAGATCAGGTACAACAAAAACGTTGTGGGCACCGACCCGGTAAAGCCATCGTTTCTCAGGATGAAATGGTTGATCGTATCAAAGCCGCTGTTGACGCTAAAAACGATCCGGACTTCGTCATTATGGCACGTACTGATGTATTAGCGGTTGAGGGTTTACAGTCTGCGATTGATCGCGCATGTGCCTGTGTTGAAGCAGGTGCGGATATGATTTTTCCTGAAGCTATCACCGAGTTAAGTATGTATCAGAAATTTGCCGATGCAGTTGGTGTGCCGATATTGGCCAACATTACTGAATATGGGGAAACTCCATTATTCACGACAAAAGAGTTGGCTGCACATAATGTCAGTATGGCTTTGTATCCCTTATCAGCCTTTCGTGCCATGAATGCTGCCGCGTTAAATGTTTTTCAAGTGTTGAAAGAAGAAGGGTCACAACAAGCCGTCGTCGACACCATGCAATCCAGAAATGATTTGTATGATTATCTTGGATATCACCAATTTGAACAAAAATTAAATATATTATTTGAAAATGAAGGGAATGAATAATGTCAGAAAATTCTGATAAAAAACCAAAGGCAAAGAAATCAGTGGCACTGAGTGGCGTCTTGGCAGGAAATACTGAACTCTGTACGGTTGGTCATACAGGTAATGATTTACATTATCGCGGTTATGATATTCTTGATTTGGCGGAAACTTGTGAGTTTGAAGAAGTTGCTCACTTACTGGTGCATGGAACGCTTCCAACTCAAAATGAATTGGATAGTTATAAGCATAAACTAAAAGGATTGCGCTCTATACCAGATCCTGTCAAAACAATACTCGAACAATTACCCGCAAGCAGCCATCCTATGGATGTTATGCGCACGGGCTGCTCAGCTTTAGGTTGTGTCGAACCAGAAGATGATGACCATAATTCTACGGGGGCAAGAGATATTGCCGATCGGTTAATGGCCAGCTTTGGCTCCATGCTTTTGTATTGGTACCATTTCGCCAACAGCGGTAACAGGATAGAAGTTGAAACCGATGATGACTCTATTGGCGGACATTTCTTACATCTATTACACGGAGAAAAACCTAAAGATTCATTGGTTCGCGCCATGCATATTTCACTGAACCTTTATGCCGAGCATGAATTTAATGCCTCTACATTTACCGGAAGAGTAATCACTGGTACGGGCGCAGATATGTTTTCAAGTATTACCGGTGCTATTGGTGCTTTAAGTGGTCCAAAGCATGGCGGTGCTAATGAAGTTGCTTTTGAAATACAGAGTCGATATGCCTCAGCGGATGAAGCAGAAAAGGATATTCGTGAGCGCGTTGCCAATAAAGAAATTGTCATCGGTTTTGGTCACCCTGTTTATACCATTAGTGATCCACGAAACATTGTTATTAAAAGAGTAGCGCAACAACTAGGTGAAGAAACAGGTGAAATGACTATGTTTAACGTTGCCGATCGTCTTGAGGTAGTGATGTGGGATCTAAAAAAGATGTTTCCAAACCTGGACTGGTTTTCAGCGGTGTCGTATCACTTAATGGACGTGCCTACTGCAATGTTTACACCTTTGTTTGTGATTTCTCGAACCAGTGGCTGGGCTGCACATGTCATAGAACAACGAGAAGACGGAAAGATTATCCGACCCAATGCAAATTATACGGGCCCGGACAATAAAGCTTTTACGCCTATCGAACAACGCACATAATTTATTCATTCAATTTATTATCAGGAGTTTTTAAAGTAAATGTCAGACATTGGAACCAGAGACACGATGATGCCCGAACCGGATCAATTATTAATAGATATTGCAGATTATATTGTCGATTTTGAGGTGAGTAGTACAGAAGCCAGAGAGACAGCAAGGTATTGCTTGTTAGATACCCTCGGTTGTGGATTACTTGCACAGGAATATCCCGCCTGTACGAAATTATTAGGACCCGTTGTTCCGGGTGCAACACTTGAGAATGGTGCTCGGGTTCCAGGAACAGCTTATGAACTCGACCCCATTCAAGCAGCATTTAATATTGGCTGTATGATTCGGTGGTTAGATTTTAATGACACCTGGCTTGCCGCTGAATGGGGTCATCCTTCAGATAATCTGGGTGGCATACTCGCAACGGCAGATTATATAAGCCGACAAAACATTGCCGCTGGCAAATATCCTCTGACAATGGGTAATGTATTAACTGGAATGGTAAAGGCTCACGAAATCCAGGGCGTCATTGCATTGGAAAACAGTTTTAACCGTGTCGGGCTTGATCACGTTTTATTGGTGCGAGTTGCGAGCACGGCTGTGGTCACCGGAATGTTAGGTGGAGATAAAGAAACCATTATTAATGCAGTTTCAAACGCATGGGTTGATGGTGGTGCATTACGTACCTATCGTCATGCACCAAATACGGGTTCCAGAAAAAGCTGGGCGGCGGGTGATGCAACCAGTCGTGCTGTTCGTCTATCTTTAATCGCAATGACAGGTGAAATGGGCTACCCATCCGCATTGTCAGCAAAAAACTGGGGTTACTTTGATGTCTTATTCAAGGGTAAGGCATTTGAGTTTACACAAGGTTTTGCCTCTTATGTGATGGAAAATGTTTTATTCAAGATTTCTTTTCCCGCAGAATTTCACGCGCAGACCGCTGTTGAAGCAGCAGTCACTTTGCATTCGCAAGTTAAAGATCGTATCGATGAAATTGAAAAAATTGTCATCGATACACAAGAAGCCGGTGTCAGGATTATTGATAAAACAGGGCCATTGAATAATCCGGCTGACCGAGATCATTGTATTCAATACATGGTTGCTGTGCCCTTACTTACTGGTGGTTTAACCGCAGCTGACTATGAAGATGATGTCGCTGCAGATCCGCGTGTTGATGAACTGAGAAATAAAATGGAAGTTAAGGAAAATAAACAATACAGCATAGATTATCTGGATGCTGAAAAACGTTCTATCAGTAATTCGGTGCAAATATTTTTTAAGGACGGAAGCAGCACGGAGAATATTGTTGTTGAATATCCAATTGGGCATCGTCGTCGTCGAGAAGTAGGAATACCTGTGCTAGAAGAGAAATTTAAACGTAATCTTACCTTGAAGATCAGTGGAGATAATTACGAAAAAATCATTGCAGTTTGCAGCGATCAGAAAGAACTGGAAAGCATGCCTGTCAATGAGTTCATGGATCTTTGGGTGGTCAATAAATAACATTTAACGAGAATAAATTATGTCTAATATTAAACAGTCGAACCATGTAGAAACTGTAAAAGATTTTTGTGCGGCCTGGGATCGTATGGATCTGGATGCCATTATGGAATATATGAGTGAAGATGCGGTCTATGATAATTTACCGTTGGAAACACTCAGTGGTCATCAAGCCATACGGGAATTTATCGGTGGTTTTTTTCAAATAGCAACATCCGCCAAGTTTGATATCTTGATTTTGACTGCAGATGAGAATCGAGTAGTAACAGAACGTGTTGATAGTTTTGGATTTGCAGAAGGTGGTGTAGACCAACTACCTGTGCTAGGTATTTTTGAATTCAATGATACGGGTAAAATTAATGCCTGGCGTGAATACTGGGATATACAAATGTGGATTGATAAAGGTGGTCCTGCACTAAGTTAAATATTTTATTGAGTAATAATGTAGATGAATACAAATAAAAAACCCATTATCGCAACCATGATTGGAGACCCTTGTGGTATAGGCCCGGAAGTCATTGCCAAAGCATGGGCAACAGGTGAAGTACATGAATATTCAACTCCGGTTCTCATAGGTTCTGCAGAGGTGATGGAAAGAGCCGTTGGTTTTTCAGATCTAAAACTCCCTGTTCGTAAAATTAGTAAGCTTGATGAAATCACCGACTCAGCAGATGTTATCGATATTTTGGATTCCGGAAAATTCGATATCAACGATGTCACTTTGGGAGAAGATAACGCTGCTTGTGGAAAGATTTCAGCTGACTGGTTAGATGAGGCAGATAAATTAGCGCTCGCAGGTGAGGTTGCAGGCACTATCATGGGTCCAATCAGTTCAGTTGCGATGAAAATGGCAGGTGTAGAGGGCAAGGTTTTTAATATCAAACCAGGTCTCAGTTATTTGTTTCTAGTAAGCGGAACATTACGTGTCATGCATTTAACTGATCATATTTCTCTACGTGAAGTGTGTGAACTAGTCAGTAGTGATCTTGTTTTCAATGCATTACAAACGATGGATTCACGATTGAAAGAATGGGGTATAAAGTCACCACGAATCGGTGTTTCCGGACTTAATCCTCATGCTTATGGGGAAGAAGAAGAAAATGAAATAACACCAGGAATTGTACGTGCAAAAACATCAGGTATTAACGTGGAAGGACCTGTGGCACCAGATACTATATTTCGTCAATGTATCGATGAAAAATATGATGCAGTGTTGGCGATGTTCCATGATCAAGGTCATATTGCTATTAAAACATGGGGCTTTGTTGGTAATTGTGCAGTAATGGTTGGCCCTCCTTACTTGCATATGTCGGTAGCACACGGTACAGCTTACGATATCGTGGGCAAAGGAGTTGCTAACCATGAGATGATCCTTTCTGCAATGAAAATGACTGGAAACCTGGCTTCAGGAAAGGGCTTTTTGTAATGTTTATTATTAAAAATGAAAAAATAAAATACTTTTAACTAATTAAATTTATGTAGGTAATGCTATGTTAGAAAAAACTAATGGTTCTCTTTATCAAGAAGAATACGGTCACCTTATTAATGGTGTTTGGGTAGCAGGGGATAGCGGTAAATCAATTGACCTATTAAACCCATTCAATGGAGAGAGACTCTCAAAAATCGCCGCAGGAAATTCAAAAGACGTTAATGCGGCTGTAGACGCTGCCTCTAATGCTTTTCCTGAATGGTCACAATCTTCTCCAAATCAACGTCAGGAGATACTCTTTGAGATAGCACGTCGATTGAAAGCAAGGCTAAATGATTATGCCATGCTGGAAACCTTAAATAATGGCAAACCTCTACGTGAATCTTTACATTTCGATATTCCCCAGGCGATCAATCAATTTGAATTATTTGCTGGGGCTGCATTTCATTTACATGGTCAGTCATTTGATTATCCAGATGCCGTTGGTCTGGTACACAGAGAACCTATTGGTGTTTGTGCGCAAATAATTCCCTGGAACGTGCCGATGATTATGATGGCGTGCAAAATTGCGCCGGCATTAGCGGCAGGTAATACCATCGTGATGAAACCTGCAGAGACGGTTTGTCTATCAGTGATGGAGTTTTTTCGTGAGATGTCTGACATTATTCCTCCTGGTGTCGTTAATATTATTAGTGGTTATGGTCCTGATGTTGGCGAAACCTTAATTACTCATCCAGATGTTCGCAAGGTTGCTTTTACTGGTTCTATACCAACCGCACGGAAAGTAATGGAATACGCATCGAAAAATATTATTCCGCAAACTCTGGAACTGGGTGGTAAATCAGCACAAATCGTTTGTGATGATGCTGATATTGATGCCGCAGTTGAAGGCGCAACCATGTCCACCGTATTAAATAAAGGTGAAGTATGTTTAGCGGGTTCACGACTGTTTCTGCATGAAGCTATTCAAGATGAGTTTCTTGAGAAATTTAAATCTTCTCTGGAAAATATACGAATAGGTGATCCTGCTGATATTGCAACTCAAATGGGGCCGCAGGCTTCTGTGACGCAGAGAGATAAAGTCTGTAGTTATCTTGAACTTGGAACAAAGGAAGGCGCTAATATTTTGACAGGTGGTCAACGTGCCTCGGGTGAGGGACTGGATGGCGGGAGTTTTATTCAGCCTACTATATTTACCAATGTCACTAACGATATGCGTATTGCTCAGGAAGAAATATTCGGCCCTGTGACTTGTGTCATACCCTGGAAAGATGATGCTGAGGTTATGCGTCTTGCCAATGAAAGTAATTATGGACTGGCAGGGGGTGTCTGGACGACAAATCTTGCGCGTGCACATAAAATTTCTCGCTCGATGCAAACAGGAACAGTCTGGATTAACCGTTACTATAATCTTAAATCAGCAATGCCTTTGGGTGGTTACAAACAAAGTGGCTTCGGTAGGGAATTTTGTTTTGATGTGCTTAATCACTATACGATAACAAAATCTGTGGTAATTAACCTGCAAGAAGGCGCTATGGGCGTGTATGATCAATAATCATCAAGCACCCAAATAGTATTAGAATAAATATCATCATATACGAGGAAAGATAATATGGCTGTTCCTGTTTTATTTAACAGTTTATTAAAAATAGATGGTGTATTGGGTGCCGTTCGTTGGCGTGAGTCTGTCCCGGGCAAAGGTGCTGTTACTCCACCATTAATGATCGAATTTATTGGTAGTATTACTGAGGATAGGGCAAGTCGATTGATGGTGCATGCTGAAGCTGCAGGTCTGGGTATTTTCGGGATCAGCCAATTAAGTTATCATCGTGCGCCTGAAGATAAATCAGTCGTCTATCCACTTGATGCCTACTACGCACACAGCATGAATTCTTCTGTCGTCGCGACAATTAATCGAGTAGCCGTATTACTTGATAATAAAGTTAAGATCGATATTCAAGATCTAATTCATAAAATGATTATGGTTGATAATCAATAAAGAGATAAATAATTTAGTAATTTATTATTTTATAATTAGTAGCGTTCGAAGTATTCATTATGTTCCCAGTCGGTTACTGTTGATAAAAAACGATTAATTTCATGTCGCTTTAGCATCAAATAATAATCAATAAATGTTTTACCGATGGCTTTCACCATCATTTTTGACTCAGATAATGCAGTGATGGATTCCATTAAACTGTCTGGCATACCAGGCTTATCAATCTGTGCATATGGATCATCGAGTGGTTCTCCCGGGTCAAGTTTGTTATTAATACCATCTAACCCCGCAGCAACTTGAGATGCAAAAAACAAATAAGGATTGGCTGCAGGTTCGCCTGATCGGTTTTCAATGTGCACCATAGGGTCTCCGACACAGGTAAGCCTGAGATAAGCTGCCTTATTATCAATCGACCAGACAGCGCGATTCGGTGCCAGGGCATTTGCATTTAAACGTTTATAGCCATTAATGGTTGGATTTGAAAAAGCTGTACATGAGGCTGCATGTTTTATCAATCCAGCCATGTAATGACGACCAGTAGGTGAAAGAACATCTGTTTTATTACGACTAATGAAAGCATTATTTTTAGTCTTAGAATCAAGCAAAGATTGATGTAAATGCCATCCACATGAATAAATATTTGGCAATGCAGGTTTACACATAAACGTAACCAGGAAACCATGTCGTCTGGCAATTTGTTTTAATGCCGAGCGCATGAGTACCATCGTATCTGCTGCTTGTAATGCCGGCATCGGTTCCATAGTGATTTCACATTGTCCCGGTCCCCATTCTCCTTCAATTGAACGGATGGGTAATTCAAGAGCGAGCAGTTGATCCTGGAATAAACTCATTATAGCTGCTAGTTCATCCAGGTTTTGCTCCCCTTGATGTTGATAACCATGCGCTAATGGTGAAACACTTGGGGGAACAGGTGGTTGGGTTGATGCTTCCATAGTCAATTGTGGGTCGTCAATTTTAAAAACATGAAATTCCACTTCCAGGCCTATCTGTAATTCATAACCTTTGGTATGCAAACTATTCAATTGCTTATGTAAAATATTTCTTGGTGAAAAAGGCATGACTTTGCCTGACTTAAGAAATAAATCCGAAGTTACCCAGCCGGTTTTTTCTGCCCAGGGTAATATTTTAAAAGTAGTGGGATCGGGCACCAGAATCATATCTCCAGCACCACCCATTTCTTTATTACCAAAACCACCATCTTTTGAAAACACTGGCAGGAAAATATTATTCGCCGAGTCCATTGCAAACAAAGCATGTGTACTGGCCAGGCCATTTTTGAGTGTGCATATAAATTGCTTAACAGGGAGAAGTTTTCCTCGTGTTAAACCATGCTGATCACAATAGACAACGCGTACATTACTTATGTTATTGCTTTTAAGCCTTTGTATGAGGTTCTTTGCTGCAGTTGATTGAATGTTGTCCCAAAGTTTATGCTGTTTGATAAATTCATTCAAACCAAGTGATGATGTACTTGTATTTTTATTTACCATAGATTCCTCACTGAATAGCTATTAGATTTTTCACAGAAAAAATGTATTGTTTTCCTGCAAGCAATCAGCATCAATTAAATTAATTTGTTTCACCGCAATCTTCCAATTGTTATTTTCATTTACTAATGAATATCCATACCAACCTGAAAGAATACGGTGTTTTCCATCGAATAAGGCATCCAATATAAAACTGGCACGTGCTCTGGTTTCTGAATCATCCCCTTGCCAGTATTCAATATTCCCCAACATATGCCGGGTTCTGATCACAGGTACCATAGAATAAGCCATACCCGTTCGAATTCGTGTGACCCGATCTTCCAGGCGACGCCTGTCGTGCAGCTCTAGAGTAATTTCTTCACGTGGATCAGATTTTGTGTAACTGGATGGAATCCAGTAAATACATTCTCTGCTATAACATTCAAGCCATTGCTCGAGCCTTAAATCATCTGCTAATCTGGCTTCTGCAAATATCAATGCTTCACAATTGTTAATATCTTTTATATCAGGTTTGATGTGATCAGAGACAGGGCCTTCGAGTTGCCAGTCTTTAACCAGCACCATCAAACGATCATAAAACGCATCATCAAGGTAATAAGATGTCTGTGATGAGTTTTGAGTTTCATCCGTTTTCATTTTTAATCTTGTGCCAATGAGTAGTCGATGTCAGATTCCATCAAGCGTTTCCATTCCGTGTAATAGCTACGCATATGAATGTCTGAAGAAACTGGTGCTGTCATCAAGCCATTTTCATCTGGGTGTTCCATATCTGTATTAAGGTGTCGACTCATATCTATCCAGTCAATTTCCTTTTCCTGCATACCTTTAAAGCAGGCCTCGAAATTAGCTGTATCGTCTGGCTCACCAAACACAGTAAAATCTTCTTGGGTTCGCATTCTCAGTGTGTTCACAATCGGCAGTACACCTTTAATGGTTGTTGCGTACCAGCTCATATCAGACAAGTTGACGGATAACGGCGTGATCACCTGAAGTTGATTACCTATAATTAATAAGTTTGGAAAAATATTCAGGTTCATACCCGCACCAGTAGACATCTCCAGGTATTCAAGCGCTTTCTCTTCACCCACTTCGTTCTTAAGTTGTTCAACAATAACTTCTCTACCAGGCTGTGGTCGTTGCCTTTCGAATGCTGAGTCTTCATACATACAGGGGCGTTGATCAAGAAAGGTATGGCCGTTTCCAAGATTTTGTGAATACATGTCCGTTGAATCAATACCACCAGAAAAATAATCAATATCTCTACCTTTACCATACCTTTGTGTTGTCATACGTAATAATGACTGATGAGAAAATTCAGGGTGATAACCATCCCCGGCATTGTCATATAAGCATTTCCAGTTGGCATGCACGGTATACTGTTGGGCTCCACTGATTTGAATGGATTTATGCTCACCGCCATTATGCTCAATCCATTCATCAATGTGTCCTGCAGCAGAGCCAAGGTGTTTTTCTATCGACTGTTCTCCCTTTTCCGGGTTACAGGTAGCAAAAATAAAACCGCGATATTCAGCGATGAAAGGGATTTTTTTCAGGTTAAATGAGTGACGGTCAAAATCCACACCATAGGCGTCGGCATGTGGGATGGCAGCGCATTCGCCGTCATTTTTAAATGTCCAGCCATGGTAAGGGCAGGTGAAAAATGGATTTTTATTGCCTTTTTTCTCGCGACAAATAGTCGCTCCTCTGTGAGTGCATCGATTAACAAGAGCATTGATATTATGTTCTTTGTCTCGCGTGACAATAATTGAGCGCGATCCCATTTTTCTCTGAACAAAACTATTGGGTTCTTCTATCTCACTAGCATGTGCCAGGTAAATCCATGTGCCCGAAAAAATTCTTTGTTGTTCGATAGAATATATTTCAGAGTCAGTGTACACACTGCGATGAACACGACCAGACTGAATTAAATTATCGAATTTTTGCACTCAATATCTCCTGATAATGATGTTTGCATTATAATGGAACAAGATTAAATTTACTCAATGATTTATGCTCAAAAAGCACTGGTTTAATTAATGCCCAAAAGAATGAATATTACTGTCCTCATCAATATGCCAGTACCATTTGATAGCACAATAGATCGTTTATTACAGGCTAAAGAGCATAAAATAAACTACATAAAATTGCATGAAGGTGACGCCATTCCAGCAGTTTCCGAGATTGACTGGTTGATCGTCATGGGCGGCGCAATGAGTGCCAATGAAGAAGAAAAATACCCGTGGCTTATACCTGAAAAAAAACTGATAAAAGAAGTCATTGACTCTGGAACAACAACCCTAGGCATCTGCCTCGGCGCACAACTCATTACTAATGTCTTGGGTGGAGATGTGTATGAGAATTCCTCACCAGAATTAGGTTGGCATGAGGTATCGCCATCTGCTGAGATACAAAACACTTTGTTAGCGGGTGTTTTTACCGAAAATAAAATGGTCTTTCATTCTCATAATGAAACATTTGAACTACCTGACGGAGCAATCAGGATTATTTCCAGTGAGGCCTGTGAAAATCAGGCGTATGTTTATAAGGATCACGTAGTAGCAATCCAGTTTCATCCGGAAATTACACAAGGAATTGCAGCTTTATTTGTACAATATTGTGCTGATGAGTGGAAAGGTTCACCTTACGTTCAATCAGATTTGAATCTAATTAATAATGAATCATTATTTTCTCAATCAGAATTAATCATGACTCAAATTATGGATGTTCTGGAACAAAAAGCGCTCTCAAAGGTTGTCCATAAATAATGCAGATGTTATTTATTTTTAACTGCGTCACTTCCTGAATTAACATCGCTTCTGAATTCATCAGTTGTATTGGTGTTTGGAAACGCTATATCAGGTATGGAACAGCCAAGAAAATGGCATAAAGGATCCCATCCATCTATAACGTTATAGACTAGAAGTCTTTCAGATGGAATTGTACGTTTTACTTTCTCGTTATGTTCTTCGTAAATTTGAATTGCCTTGTCTTTATTGCCTAGATTCCCATGGAAAGTATTATCAAGGATTAGCTGCCTCGTCATAAGTCCTTGTTCCCGTTTCACCGGGTTGTTCTTGCTAACGGGTTGGGAGAGAACATAGTAAATTGTGTTACTTATACTTTCATACCACTTCTCCGCATCTCTAACCGTCAGGATGACTTTTGCATGCGGATAAAACTCTGCTAACTGTTGCCAGAATGATGCGATTGGCCAATCGACTGCTGCCTGATATGTATCAAGCAGCTTATCCCAGTCTATTTTTTTATCATTTACCAATGCATGCCATTGAGGTATGTGTTCAGGTTTCTTTGATACTTCATGCATATGATAACAAGGTGCATATCCCAACCGTTCCAGGGCATGTTTTAATGAAAGGGTACCGGTGCGACCAAAGCCTGCACCTATAATTGACAATGGCATAATTGGAAATCTAACTAACTACAATCTGGTTATTATCCAGGACGCTTGCCAAAACCAATTCCTCCATCACTGTTAATAATCGTCCCAGTTACATACCTTGAGTTCTCTCTTGATGCCAGTAGAGTATAAAGTCCGCTATGGTCTTCAGGTTCAGAGGCAAATCCCATTGGCGTCATGCCTTCAATGAGCTTATCAACATCCGGAATGTCGGATAACTTTGAGTCTCCCTGACCAGCCGAACTACTTCCGCCAAGATTCGTTATAGTAGCGCCGGGTGCAACACCATTGACCCGAACATCAGGCGCCATTTCGTATGCCAATTGTTTAATCATTCCAACCACTGCATGTTTTGATGCGACATAGATGGGGCCACCGCCGCCGGTATAGAATCCAGAACTCGACACGGTAAAAATCAAACTTCCATTGGTTTTTTTGAGTTCGTTCATGGCCGCACGTGCGCCCAATAAATAACCTTTTACATTGATAGAAAATATTTCATCACAAATGGATTCAAGATTATCATGCTCCTGTTCCATTAAAGGCACCATGTAATCCCAGATACCTGCATTACCAATAAATACATCCAGCTTACCAAATGTCTCAACCGTTTTTTTAACAGCAGCTTCATTATCTGTCAGCGATCGTACGTCTCCAGTAATACCAACGACTTTATCACCCAGTTTATCTTCAATTGATTTGACAGCATCTTCTGTCCTGTCCATGACGCCGACCTTTGCTCCTTCAACTACAAAACGTTCAACGACAGCCAAACCAATTCCTGAGGCACCACCTGTAATTAAAACCACTTGATTATTTAACCAGCCCATTGCGAAATCCTCTCTCTAACTCATTGATAATAATGCAATAAATAATATTAAAAATATTTTATTTTAATATCAAATACTTTATAGAAAAACTGTTTTAAATGCATTATTTAGCTTAAAAATTAATGTAAACTCATTTCTTATGTCATTGGCCAAATAAATACAGAAGACTACGAGGGGAAGAATGGAGGACAATCACAGCAGCAAAAAGAATGAAATTATAGATATCAAAGAAGGATGTCAAAGCCACCTTATGCACAATGACAAGGAAGTATTCGAGTTTGAGATGGATAGAATATTTGGACGCTGTTGGCTGTTTTTAACACATGAATGTGCTATCCCTAATTTTGGTGATTTTATTACGGCCCGAATGGGTCTCGATGAAGTGATCGTCGTTCGACAAAAAGATAATTCAATTAAAGCATTCCTTAATGTTTGTCGTCATCGTGGCGCGCGCATTTGCGCAACAGAAGCAGGCAATACTCGTGGCTTTGTCTGTAATTATCATGGTTGGAGTTATGGCGCAGACGGTTCGCTTCAAAGTGTTCCCTTTGAAGAAACTGTTTATAAAAATCGTCTGGATAAATGTAATCATGGTCTCTACGAAGTGCCTTGTATCGAAAGTTATCATGGTTTCGTTTATGGTTGCCTTGATTCTGATGCACCGGATTTTAAAGAGTATTTGGGAGATTTCGCATGGTATTTAGATATCTGGATGAAAGAGAGTGGCGGCATGGAATTGGTGGGGCCCCCTGCGCGTTGTTTCATTCATGCAAACTGGAAAGCCCCCTCTGAAAACTTTGTCGGTGATGCTTATCACGTTGGCTGGACGCACACTTCAGCATTGAGATCGGGACAATCAGTCTTTGAACCATTGGCTGGAAACTCTCAACTACCACCTGAAGGAGCAGGGCTTCAGGTTACTACAAAAAATGGACACGGCCTTGGTGTCTTGTTTGATGCATATGCCGGTGTTCATGGTGCCGATATGATTGAAGAAATGATGGCCTGGGGAATGACTAAACATGCTGAAATAGAGAAAAAATTGGGTGAAAAAAGAGCTCGCTTATATAAATCTCATTTAAATGGCACTATATTTCCAAACAATAGTTTTCTTACCGGCTCTGCAGTCTTCAAGGTTTGGCAGCCTCATAGTCCGACAAAAACAG
>Ga0209992_10000221_pt1 | contig 80524 bp, 79 predicted proteins | sample 2SBtaG_2_FD_182564 | JGI IMG/M metagenome (GOLD analysis project Ga0209992, IMG submission 182564) | Deep subsurface microbial communities from Kolumbo volcano to uncover new lineages of life (NeLLi) - 2SBTROV12_ACTIVE470 metaG (SPAdes)... | ecosystem: Environmental > Aquatic > Marine >... | reverse complement strand
TATTAGCCAAGTGATGATCGAGTTCTGCTGTAATAGCCGCTTCTGTGAGCTGTTTGATTAACGGCATTAAAATACCGTCTTTACCGGTTAAGTCTTTTCCTGCCTGTAGGTCTTTAAGGGCTTCATCGAAATTAAATGAATTGGACATAATGTATCACTCCTTAATGCTTGTGCATTAATATTAAAGGAATGACACAGATTTTTGAACACTACCAAAAAATAAAATCAGACGCACTCAGATCGTCTAACCCAACTCTTGCCAAGGTGACACTCCCAACATTGCCTTCATTGCTATAGGTTATTTGCGTCTCCTTTTTACTAACACTTTCTATAACCAACGAACTTATATCGTCAAATAAATCATGCACAGTTAAAACATTTGATTGCGAAAAGTCACTACTGAAAAGGGTCAAACCAATTTTATCTTCACCTACCTTAAAATCTAAAATCCGATCATCGCCTAAGCCATCTAAAACAAATAAATCCTCACCTTGATTGCCCTTTAGAATATCATCACCACCCCCACCTTTTAGAGTATCTGCCCCCTTCCCTCCATGTAATCTGTCAGCACCAGAACCACCATTCAAATAATCATTATCAACACCACCAAATAACTTATCATCTCCTTCTTGCCCAAATAATTCATCATTACCTTCGACACCATAAAGCGTATCACTACCAAAACCTCCCTTTAAAATATCACCTCCATCTTCTCCGTTTAATTTATCAACCCCATCGCCTCCATCCAAGTAATCATTGCCCTGACCACCGAATAAAATATCATAACCTTCATCGCCAAAAAGCTCATCATTACCCGCGACACCATAAAGCGTATCATTACCAAGACCTCCCTTTAAAATATCATCTCCATCTTCTCCGTTTAACTTATCAACCCCATCGCCTCCATCTAAGTAATCATTATCAACACCACCAAATAACTTATCATCTCCCGCTTGCCCAAATAATTCATCATTACCCGCGACACCATAAAGCGTATCGTTACCCCCACCTCCTTCTAAAGTATCAACTCCATCTCCTCCATTTAATCTATCAGCGCCCTCACCACCATCTAAGTAATCATCACCGACACCACCGTACAAACTATCAGCACCAGAACCACCGTATAAACTATCAGCACCGGTGACACCATAAAGCGTATCGTTACCCCTATCTCCTTTTAAAATATCTGCGCCACCTTCTCCATTTAACCGATCAGCACCATCCCCACCGTTTAACTCATCATCACTGGAACCACCGTATAACCTATCATCCCCTCCTTCTCCGAAAAGCTTGTCAAACTGTTCCGAGCCATAAAGCTCGTCATGACCTTCACCTCCATATAATCTGTCATTCCCCAAACCTCCATATACTTTATCGTTACCCGCTCCTGCAAAAATTAAATCATTATAAAGAGGCGCTTCCAAAGTAACCGTAACTAAAGGTTTTGTTGAACCGTCAACCAGATCTTTTAAAGTCAGTTGTCCACTATTTACATTTGCTTCACTAAATAAACCTTCGTCAATAATTTCATTTCCTAATGAGGTTAATAAAACATCAAGACCATCGGGCTCCACAACGCCCTGAAATTGATGGTTACCAGCTACCTGTAATGTAATACGATCACCTTCACTAAGATTTAGATTATTAAAATCCAATGTACTCGCACCCGTATTCTCCACTATAGCGTGAGGCGCTGAAGCATGTTCTCCATAAACTTGAACCTCAATTGCGGCTTCAACTAGAGCACTGTCAACTGGGGTGACCTCTGCTTGGATGGTCTCTGCCGCCACCGTCTCTACTGAGGTCGCCTCTACTACGGTGGTATTCGCTTGGGTTGTTTCTGTTTGAATAGACTCTACTGGGGTCGTCTCTACTACGGTAGTATTCGCTTGGGTTGTTTCTGTTTGAATAGACTCTACTGGGGTAGCCTCTACTACGGTAGTATTCGCTTGGGTTGTTTCTGTTTGAATAGACCCTACTGGGGTCGTCTCTACTACGGTGGTATTCGCTTGAGTTGTTTCTGTTTGAATAGACTCTACTGGGGTAGTCTCTGCTGCCGCCGTCTCTACTGAGGTCGTCTCTACTACGGTAGTATTCGCTTGGGTTGTTTCTGTTTGAATAGACTCTACTGGGGTAGCCTCTACTACGGTAGTATTCGCTTGGGTTGTTTCTGTTTGAATAGACTCTACTGGGGTCGTCTCTACTACGGTAGTATTCGCTTGGGTTGTTTCTGTTTGAATAGACTCTACTGGGGTAGTCTCTGCTGCCGCCGTCTCTACTGGGGTCTCTGCTTTTACATAAAAAGCATTTTCTGATCCACGCCCTCCTGCTTTATGCGCATCAAATTCAACATACTTAAAACTTGAAGATAGATTGATAGTTATCTTACTCTCACCAGTCAAATCACCCTGAGCGACTACAGACCGGTCCTCACTATAAGCAATCCACTGCCCCGTCAAAGTTTGATTTAAATCAAATGAAGTATTAAAAACAGCACTTGTAGCATTAACACCTAAATCAAAAAGAATTGATTCATTGCCTTCTATTGCACTAGTTTGATTGCCATTATTACTATTCTTATTACTTACCCCATAACCCTTATCCAAAACAAGGACAACTTGTGCATTTAATTGTGCCGTATTGCCATTTGCCACCCAACTCTTTACGGCATCACCTTCAGAGGCCCCTATTACGGTTATGTCAGTCGATCCAACCCCATTTCTTTTTGGATCCACATCATTAATGCTCAATTGCGCATTATCAGTAGAAACATTTATCCCTAAATCTGATTCATCAGCCGTGTTTAATGCGTTAGTCAAGCTTTCTGAAAGATCATATGAACCGCCTTGACCCACTACGGTATTATCTTGATCATTAAGCAGATAATCATATGAAAGCTCAACAGCATCAAAACTATTTTCTATGCCTTCTGACGGGGCCTCAATCTGGATGGGTTGCCAAGAATCACCCCAAATAATGTCATTACCTCCGCCTGAATAAATCTCATCGTTTCCAGAAGCGGCATAAACGACATTATCCCCTGTACCGGCATCAATATAGTCATCTCCTCCATGCGCAGAAATAACATCATTACCCCCTAAAGACCTTATTTCATCCTTTTGATCTGTGCCTTCAATCGTATCATCACTTTCAGTGCCAACAATACTATTTACATTTTCAGCTGCCATTTTTAATCACCACAATAAATTCTGTAATAATTACAATGCATTTTTTATACCTGAACTAAAAACTTCCCATCAACTGGCTTAATTCTAAGGATTACGTGATCTCCGAGCACAAAAACTCCCAAAATCATTATCACTTTGCAAATCAGTTTGCATTTTCGTACTCTCTTTTAGAGTCAGTAATCTTGATAAAAAAACACAAGATCATAAAAAAATAGGGGAATTACGATTGAATTTATCAACTCACAATAGAAAACATCAACGGACTCAATCAACCCAGAGTTGACCAACTTTTAGAATTGGATAGATTTAAAACACGTATTGTTTCTAAAAAAGAACCAGAAAAATATTCAACTAATGAATACTGAGTGATTTTAACCATGGCTGAGGATCAAGAGGACTCCCTTGATCTCGAATGCCAAAGTAAAGCCCTGCAGTATTTCGACCGCCACTTTTCCCAACGGTGGCAATCACATCACCCACATCAACCCAATCACCCACTTCTTTGTACAAGCTTTGATTAAAGGCATAAAGGGTCATAAAATCTTTGCCATGATCGACAATAATCATTAGCCCATAGCCTCTTAACCAGTCAGAAAAAACAACGCGCCCCCGGGAAACGCTTTTGACCTCAACGCCTTCTTCCGCACGGATAACAATACCATCCCATCGACCGGCTGAACGGCGCACACCAAATGTTTTGATAACTGGCCCTGACACCGGCCACCCCAAACGGCCTCGCTGCTCACTAAACTCCTGGGCGATATTTAATTCGTAAGGAAAGTCGTCCATAGACTCCTGAATTTCTGAAAACAATTGCTGCAAGCGCTTTTCATCCGCTTTCAATAGCGCTAAGGCCTTCAGTTGATCTTGTTCGTCAGACACCAGTGACATCAGTAACTGTTGGCGCTGGCTGAGGTTTTTTTCAAGGCGCTCACGCTCTTGGGTTTGCTCGACCACAAGTGACTGGAACGCTTTAGAATGTGTTTTTTCCAGAACCTGTAACGTTTTTAGCTTTTCAAGGCTGGTCTTAACCGCTTGCAACCCTTCTACCCGTGCCTGATTAAGATAGCCGTAATAAACCATCATTCGACTCGTTCGAGCAGGGTCTTCCTGGTTAAGGATTAGTTTTAAACGACTCCGCTTACCGAGAATATAAGCGGCATTGATCTGCTCTTGTAAACGTTCACGCTGCACAACTAATAAACTTAATAACGACTTAATCTCAATGCCTAACCTAAGTACCGTTTGCTCGCTTTGAGATACTTGTTTTTTTAACTGTTTTAATCGCGCCGCACTGTTACCCATGCTTTTTTCAAGCATGGCTAACCGATCAATCAAGTCTTGTTTTTCAACACTAATCTCATTAACACGACGATCTAATACTCTGATACTGGATTGAACGGCTAACAATTGCTGACTTTTTTCAGCCATAGTAGCCGCACTGCCTTGACTAAAAAGTAACAAAAAAAAACCTAGCGCCCTTCCTCCATAACGAAAAAACACACTACAACAATGACGACCCTGTCATTTCTTCTGGTTTTTCTATACCCATCATCGTTAACAATGTTGGCGCTAAATCCGTTAAAGAACCCTCTGGTGACAACGCTTTATCCGCACCGACATAGACCAAAGGAACTAAATTGCTGGTATGCGCGGTATGCGATTGCTGTGTGCCTACATCAAACAATTTCTCAATATTGCCATGATCAGCGGTAATCAACATTTCACCGCCGACACCTTTAAGCGCGGTATAAACACGCTCTAAACAACGATCAATCATTTCAACCGCCTTAATAGACGCCTCAAGATTACCGGTATGCCCCACCATGTCACAATTAGCATAATTACAAACAATGGCATCATAGTGACCACCTTCAATCGCCTCAACCAACCGATCAGTCACTTCCTCTGCACTCATTTCAGGCTGCAAATCGTAAGTTTTAACTTTTGGCGAAGGAATCAAAATTCTATCCTCCCCTTTATTCGGCTCCTCTACCCCGCCGTTAAAAAAGAAAGTCACATGGGCATATTTCTCCGTTTCTGCTAACCGAAGTTGTTTCAACCCTTTATTGGCCAACACTTCACCAAATCCATTAACAATTTTCTGTGAACGATAAGCAACAGGAAACTCAAAATCTTTATGGTATTCAACCAACGTGGTTAAAAATAGACGTGGTGGCGTTCCTTGTCGGTCAAACTCTAAAAAATCAGGCGCAAAAGACCGTACGATTTCTCTTGCTCTATCCGCTCTAAAATTCATAAAAACAACCGCGTCATTATCATTAAATTTGACCGTCTCTCCCGCCTGATCAAGTACGCTTGTTGCTTGAACAAACTCATCGGTTTCACCACGGGCATAGGCGTCATTGATAGCTTGCTCAGCGGTTTCAACCGAAAATTCAGCCCGCCCTTGAACTAATAATTGATAGGCTTTTTCAACCCGCTCCCAATTGTTATCCCGATCCATCACATAAAAACGACCAATCACACTGGCGATATGCCCCACACCCAAGGCATCAATCTTATCTTGCAACCCTTTAAGCGAAACATCTGCACTTTTAGGCGGTACATCACGGCCATCTAAAAAAGCATGCACAAAAACGTTCTTCAATCCTTTCCGCTGGGCTAATTCTATCATTGCGTAAATCTGGCGTTCATGACTGTGAACCCCACCCGGCGACAATAACCCCATGACATGTAATGCAGAATCATTTTCCAGCGCATGATCGACGGAATCATTTAACGCCTGATTTTCAAAAAAATTACCATTTTCTATTTCGATATCTACTTTAAGAAAATCTTGCGGTACAAATTGACCCGAACCAATATGCACGTGACCCACTTCAGAATTACCCATTTGTCCTGCAGGCAACCCTACTTTCTCCCCTGAACACTCGAGCAGGGTTGAAGAATAAGTCTTATTTAAGTAATCCCAACACGGCATTTCAGCCTGTGCAATAGCGTTATCCGGACTTTGTTCTTCACGATGACCAAATCCGTCTAAAATGATTAACGCAACAGGCTTTGGGGTACTTGACATAATATAATTCCTCTTCAAAAAATGATCTTCGATAAAAATACTTACCATTCCAAAAAAGAGCATGACCACGTCTATTTGGAATAATTATCTTGCTATTTTACCTGAGCAACGCAATTTTGAACATGCCATTTCCCTATACCTTTTTTAAAATACACCCTTAACAAAAATGGCTACACTCAAAGCTTACAATTCGCTGATTACCATCACGCATAGCCTCCTTTTTTTAATCTAATTCATTTTAAAAAAATAATAAAAAATACAATTGATCATTAATTACCGCTTTAATTAACAGATATAATCGCAGCCACTGTTTTTTATTGTTAAAATAGGTAATTATCCCCGTTATTTAGCTTCACAACACCGTTGTGATTTTTTAAAAATATTTTACATTAGGTCTTTTATATGGAACGCGTTATTGAATTTATCGGCAACCACTGGATGTTATCTATTGCCTTCGTTGTTGTGCTCTATCTTGTTGTGCAAGAATTATTAGACAATGTTTTTAAACGGTTCCAATCCATGACACCGGTTGCAGCCGTCATGCACATGAATGAAACAGAAACCACTATTGTTGATGTAAGCCAAGCTACCGACCATAAAAAAGAACATTTAGAAAACGCCATGAACATCCCTCTCTCCAAACTTGAGACCAGTCTGGGTCAATTAGAACCGTTTAAAGAAAAATCATTACTGGTTTTTTGTCAAACCGGCGCACAATCACCTCAAGCCTGCAAAAAACTCTATAAGCTAGGCTTTCATCAAGTGATTAATCTAGTGGGTGGACTCAAAGCATGGGACGAACAAAAGCTACCTACCAGCAAAAGCAAAACATAAACCCTTAATTCACTCATCACGGTAGTCAAAAAATGGCTGATCAAGAAGAAAAAAAATTCTCAATACAAAAAATTTTCTGTAAAGATGTTTCCTTTGAAACTCCAAATTCACCTGAAATTTTTACCAAAAAATGGCAACCCGAGGTCGACTTCAACTTAGGAACACACGTTGAACCCATTGATGATGATGTCTTTGAAGTTGCTATTACGGTTACGGTTACGGTAAAGATTGGCGACCAAGTAGCCTACCTTGCTGAAGTCGTACAAGCCGGTATTTTTACTCTTAAAGGTTTCACCGATGCTGAACGCGGCCCCTTACTGGGTAGTTATTCTCCTAGCGCACTTTTTCCCTATGCCCGAGAAGCCATTTCAGATCTAGTTTCAAAAGGAGGGTTTCCACAACTCCTGCTGGCACCGGTTAACTTTGATGCTGTGTATGCACAACATGTGCAACAGCAATCTACACCCAATACCGTTAACTAAGCCTTGAATGGATAAACAACGCATTTGTATTTTAGGGGCCGGTTCATGGGGAACCGCATTAGCTATTCAAGCCGCACGCAATAATCACAACACTATTATTTGGGGTCATAATGCTGACCACATGAGGGCCTTACATCACGAGCGAACAAACTCTCGTTATTTACCGGGCATCACATTACCGGATAATTTAACCGTCACAGAAACGCTTAAAACAGCAGTACAATTTAGTGAAATTGTACTCATCGCTGTCCCAAGCCATGCCTTTGCCACGACACTCATAAATATCAAAGCTGATCTCAACCCAAATACGACTATCGCTTGGGCGACTAAAGGACTCAACCATGAGGACGGCTCTTTTTTACACCAGTCAGTCATCTCGCAACTGGGCGAAAAAACACCGATGGCAATCCTTTCAGGTCCTACTTTCGCCATGGAAGTTGCTCAAGGATTACCGTCAGCAATTTCTATTGCCTCACAACAACCCCACTGCGCGACTGAACTTGCTGACATCTTCCACAGCGCTCACTTTAGAACTTATACCAGCACCGATATCATCGGTACACAAATAGGAGGGGCAACGAAGAATGTCTTAGCCATTGCCGCTGGCATAGCTGATGGCCTGGGTTATAACGCTAATACCCGCTCAGCACTGATCACCCGTGGATTAGCGGAAATCATTCGTCTGGGTCAGCATTTAGGAGGACGGCAAGAAACATTCATGGGACTAGCCGGACTAGGTGACCTGATACTGACCTGCACAGACAATCAATCCAGAAACCGCCGCTTTGGTATTGGACTGGGTCAAGGTAAAAAAGCACACGACTTAATCGCCGAAATAAATCAAGAAATTGAGGGTATTGCTGCGACCGAACAAATTCACCGCCTGGCCCAGCACTTAAAAATAGACATGCCCATTACCGAACAAATCTATCAGATTCTCTACCAAAATACTGCACCGAGCCATGCGGTAAAAACACTGTTGGCACGTGAGCAACGCGATGAAGAACCCTTACCCTCAACATAAACTACAATGATTGCAATAATTTTTTTCCATCAATGATAAAGCTGTTGCATATTATGGTGTTAGAGAGTATATATAAAGTAACTTATTGATGATGAAAAGGATTCCTATCATGCTACACACATTTGATCATTTACCTCTCGAATGCACTGAGCTCGCACATACCCAAAATGGTGACACCATAGTACTAACCGCTAATGCGATTGATGCGATTAAAGCCACCAACCCGGATCAGAATCTGATAAGAAATCTCTTTAAGCAGTTTAATTTATGCGTTCTATACCGAGATATCGAAGCCAAAGGTGTTGAAATAAGCGAAATATTCTCTGGCATTACCGTCTTAGATGATTATGAATTTAGTATCTGTCAGGAAGACAACAACTGCATACGTTCTTGGAACTAAATCAACTAAACGCTAATTGTCGCCATGCCTCATAAGTTACTATAGCGACCGAATTTGATAAATTAAGGCTCCGACTGTTAGCCTGCATCGGGATTGTCAGACAGTTGACCGATAATTGATCAAGAATTTCACGTGGTAACCCACGCGTTTCGGGTCCAAAAATAAAGAAATCACCCGATTGGTAACGCACCTGATCATAATTCTTTTTAGCCTTTGTTGTTAAGGCAAACAACCGAGCGGGTTTTGCCTGTTGTAAAAAACATTCATAACTTTCATACAACAGCAAATCAGTAAACTCATGGTAATCCAAGCCAGCTCTACGCATTTTCTTTTCATCTAAACTAAAGCCCAATGGCTTTATAAGATGCAACTGACAACCATTATTAGCGGCTAACCGAATAATATTTCCGGTATTAGGCGGAATCTCCGGCTGGTATAACACAATATGAAACATAATCTTTGGTTCGCTAATTCGAAGTTTCTGTAACTTGCAACAATAGCTTTACCTTTTTAATTACCTTGTCTTTGTTAGACTGACACACTGGCAAACAACCATGACAACAAGATAACAACCCTCAACTTATTCTGTCACTTACGAAAGCTTACCATGACATTGTTTAAACTTCTTCCCTGAACCACAAGGGCAAGGGGCATTACGCCCCACCTTCTTACCATCACGAATAAAAGGTTTTTCAGCTTCCTCTTTAATAACTGAAGCCTGCGCAACACCATCCATCTCTATTTGTTCCTCAACACGATCAGACAAACCGGCATTCGCTTCAGCATGCTCAAAATTCATTTCACGCGGTTCTTCTCGCTGTTCGTCGAATTCTTGCAGATCTTCTTCGATATTTATTTGTACTTTAGACAAAAGACCAACAACTTCATACTTAACAAAATCTAACATACTAACAAACATTTCAAACGACTCACGTTTATACTCTTGCTTCGGATCACGCTGCGCATAACCTCGCAAATGAATGCCTGCGCGTAAATGATCCATAGCTGCCAAATGTTCTTTCCAAGTATTATCAAGAACCTGCAAGACAACGGATTTCTCAAAGTTTCGCATAACGTCCGATGAAATATCTGACTCTCTTTGCGCACAACTCTCAGCCAATTTTTCCTGTGTGACCCGTGCAATATCTTCTCTTTGTATCGAGTGATCTTGCTCCAACATCTCCCGCCATGGAATAGTCAACTCAAACTCTTGTTGTATATGCCCCTCTAATCCTTCAACATCCCATTGATCCTCCATGGTTTGCTCAGGAATATACTGCGTCACCACACTGGCGATCACATCATTACGAAAAGCACCAATAATACCGGTGATCTCTTCTGCTTCCATTAATTCATTACGCTGCGCATAAATTACTTTACGCTGGTCATTGGCAACATCATCATAATCGAGAATCTGCTTACGAATATCATAATTGCGTCCTTCAACCTTCTTCTGAGCATTCTCAATAGCTCTCGTCACCCAAGGATGCTCAATCGCCTCGCCTTCGACCATACCGAGTTTCTGCATCATACTGGCAACTTTTTCAGAAGCAAATATACGCATCAGATCATCTTCCAGGGAAAGATAAAAACGTGTTGAACCAGGATCGCCTTGACGTCCCGAACGGCCCCGTAGTTGATTATCTATCCGTCTTGACTCGTGACGCTCAGAACCAATAACATGCAATCCACCACTGGCTATAACTTTATCATGATGTGCTTGCCAATCATCTTTAACCTTGGTGACCGCAGACTCACTCGGGTTATCACCCAACACTTGTAGTGCAACATCAAGATTACCACCCAAAACGATATCGGTTCCCCGACCCGCCATATTAGTCGCAATTGTTACTGCGCTCGTTGTACCTGCTTGCTCAATAATATGCGCTTCCCGTTCATGCTGCTTGGCATTCAAAATCTCATGTTTAATATTCTGCCGGGTCAGTTCCCGAGAAATTAACTCAGAATTCTCGATTGATGTTGTGCCTACTAAAACGGGTTGTCCGCGCTTAGAACACCCTTTGATATCATCAATAATCGCATTATATTTTTCACCAACCGTCATATAAATGAGATCGCCGCTATCATTTCTAACCATGGGTCTATGCGTTGGTATGACGACCACTTCCAAACCGTAGATCTTTTGCAATTCAACCGCTTCGGTATCGGCCGTTCCAGTCATACCCGATAACTTATCGTAGAGTCGAAAATAATTCTGAAAGGTTATTGAAGCCAGTGTCTGATTATCTTCTTGAACCTTAACTTGTTCTTTTGCCTCAATCGCTTGGTGCAAGCCATCACCCCAACGACGCCCAGACATAATACGGCCGGTAAATTCATCAACGATCAACACTTCATTACTTTTCACAATGTAATCAACATCACGATGATAGAGCACATGGGCCCGTAATGATGCCGTCAAAAAATGCATCATTCTAATATTAACCGCATCATACAAACTTCCGCCTTCGGAAATATAACCATGATCAGCCATTAACTGCTCAACGCGTGCATGCCCTGCTTCGGTCAGATGCACCTGTCGCATTTTCTCATCTACTGAATAATCGCCCGCTTCACCTTCTTTTTCTTGCTTGGTCAACCCTGGGATAATCTGATTAACCTTAATAAACATTTCGGTGCTTTCTTCTGTCGGACCTGAGATAACCAACGGTGTTCTGGCTTCATCAATTAAAATTGAATCAACTTCATCGACAACAGCATAGTTCAACCCTCTTTGCACTTTCCTATCAAGGGTATAGGCCATATTATCTCTTAGATAATCAAAACCAAATTCATTATTAGTCCCATAAGTGATATCAGCTGCATAAGCCTCGCGCCGCTCTTCACTGGTTAATTCACTAACAATAACGCCTGTTTTAAGACCCAAAAAGTTATAAATCTGCCCCATCCAGGCACTATCTCGTTTTGCCAGATAATCATTCACAGTGACAACATGCACGCCTTTTCCAGGAAGCGCATTAAGGTAGGCCGCCAGCGTTGCCACTAGGGTTTTACCTTCTCCAGTCTTCATTTCTGAAATTTTGCCGTCATTTAAGACCATGCCGCCAATCAATTGCACATCGAAATGACGCATACCTAATACACGTATAGAAGCTTCACGTACGGTTGCAAAAACCTCTGGGATTAATGAATCAAGCTCTGCACCTGCCGTTAAGCGCTCTCGAAACTCTGCTGTTTTGGCTTTTAAGGCCTCATCACTTAAACTTTCATATTCTGACGCTAATACGTTAATTTTCTTAACTAACTTATTCTTTTTCTTAACGAGTCTGTCATTCCGACTACCAAATAACTTCTTGACCAACATGGCTAACTTTCCAATGAATTTAAATTTGTAATAAAACCTAATGATTATATACCTTATCAAGCCTTCTTAACAGACCTGATCCTTACTGCAGCCCACAACAACCTCTCTAAAACAGGTCGCTGACTCAGTACTTGACCCACCCTTTAATTGTTTTCTGGATATTGCCGTCTTAAAAGGTAGGTAAACGTTATAATGGCTGGCGATGTTACGATTTCACCAAAATAAACAGACACCACTCTCTAATAGAAACTAATCGCTCAATGAAGAGAAAACGAAAAAATCATTTCAATTCCGTCTTATCTTATACGAGTGCAGTCACACTCGACTTTTCAGAAATCATTAATCAACAAAGAATGCTGCAGGAGACCATATGCCGATCGTTACCCGATCATTTCTCAGCGCATATAACAAACTGTATCAAAAAAGATAAAACCATCATTATTTTCACTTCATCAGCAACATGGGCCAGCCAATTGCGTTTTTTAAATCAACCGATCATGGCAGCATTGCGCGCCAATGGCGAAAACGATATCTCTGAAACTAAAATTCGAGTACTTCCTAAATTGTTATCGCCTGAACCCCATAAAAGACCCGCAAAAAAGCTATCGGCGACATCACTTAATATAATTCATAGCAATGCGCTCGCCCTGACAAACAATAGTGAACTTGCTAGCGCCTTTTTAAGACTACACAACACGCTAAAAAACAAAATGACTTAAGGTAGAACCGGTTGTACAAATGCTTTAGGAAGTTCATTTAAGTCTTCAAATGAGGCCATTTCCCAAGCCTCAGGGTCTTTAATTAACGCCCGCAAAAGTTGATTATTAAGACTGTGTCCGGATTTATAACCGTTAAACTCACCCAACAGACTATGTCCTAATAAATAAAGATCACCGATTGCGTCTAACATTTTATGCTTTACAAATTCATCGGCATAACGCAAACCGTCTTCATTTAATACTTTTAAATCGTCAACAACAATAGCATTATCCAAACTACCGCCTAACGCCAAATTATTTTTCTGAAGTAATTCAATATCCTTCATAAAGCCAAAGGTACGAGCACGGCTCACTTCTTTAATAAAACTGGTGGTAGAAAGGTCCATCACTGCGGTTTTAACATTCGATTTAAAAGCAGGGTGTTCAAAATCAATGGTAAAACCGATCCTAAAACCGTCATACGGATTAAAAGAAGCCCATTTATCACCATCAACTACTTTAATAGGCTTATTAACTCTAATGTATTTACGCCACGCATCCTGCTCTTCTATGCCTGCAGATTGTAATAAAAAAACAAAAGGACTGGCACTTCCATCCATTATCGGTATTTCAGCGGCGCTCACATCTACCAGAGCATTATCAATACCTAACCCTGAAAATGCCGACATCAAATGTTCCACGGTCGATACGCGTATGCCATTTTGTATCAATGTCGTTGACATTGTCGTATCACCCACATTTTCAGATTTTGCATCAACAAACGCGGACTCCCCAATATCACTCCGTCTAAAACGAATTCCTGTATCGGGATCTGCGGGGTGTAAGGTCAAATAGACATTCTCACCCGTGTGCAAACCCACACCTGTCGCTCGGATAGTATTTTTAAGCGTCCGTTGTTTCAACATAAATTTTTAAGCTACCGCTAAATAAAAGTTGCCATTCTACCATAAGAGATCCTTTTGGCAGCAACACTCCACTTTTACTTGCAAAAGTGATCACTTAAAAAAACACCTACCTTCCAGGTGAAACCTGATAAACAAAGACCTTAGCCCATCAACTTAATCTGCTTGCCTTCTCAGAAACGCCGGAATATCCAAGTAATCCATATTTTCTGCTTTTTTTGCCTGAGCACCATAACGTGCTTCACCGCTTTCACGTTTTCTGACCGCTGTCGGCTTCTCAAACACACCATAATCAACAGGTTTTTTAGCTATACTCGCCCGACTATTAAGCGTTGAAACAACAGAGCGTTGTTGAACCTCCCCCATACCTGTTGCAACCACAGTCACTTTAATCTCATCGCCTAACTCTGGATCTATTGCTGTACCTATTTTAATAATCGCATCTTCCGAAGCAAACTCATGAACAATCTCACCGACTTCATTAAACTCTGCAATACCTAATTCCGATGTCGCGGTAATATTAACCAATATTCCCTTCGCACCAAACAAACTCACATCATCTAACAAAGGACACGCGACTGCTTTTTCAGCGGCCTCTCTTGCTCGATTATCGCCTTTTGCAGTGCCTGTTCCCATAATAGCCACACCCATTGCGGACATCACAGTTTTCACATCCGCAAAATCAACATTAATAAGACCCGGGTTAACAATAAGTTCCGTAATACCTTGAACGGCTTCTTTAAGTACATCATTCGCGGCATTAAAAGCATCAATCAAGGAAACATTACTGCCTAATACCGGTAATAATTTTTGATTGGGAATAACGATCAGTGAGTCTACATACTTTTCTAATTCCAAAAGCCCTTCTTCAGCAGCTTTCATTTTCTTAGCACCTTCAAATTTAAAGGGTTTTGTCACCACCGCCACTGTCAGAATACCTTTATCTTTTGCAGCCTCAGCAATAACAGGGATTGCACCCGTACCTGTTCCGCCACCCATTCCTGCGGTTAAAAACACCATATCGGCACCGTCAATTGCCTCTTCAATACGACTACGGTCTTCTTGTGCTGCTTGCTTTCCTATATCAGGGTTTGTCCCTGCGCCTAGGCCTTGCGTCAATTCAGAACCTAATTGAATCAGGGTATCCACACTTAACCGTCTCAACGCCTGAGCATCTGTATTTGCGCCAATAAAATCAACACCACTAATTCCGGTATTTACCATATGATCTACGGCATTACCACCACCGCCACCAATACCAATCACTTTAATAATGGCTTCTCTTTTAAACATATCTTCTAATTCAAATTTCATTTAGATCTCCTCACTTTTTAATTTTATTAATATCCGCCACTAAACCAATTTTTCATTCTCTCAAACATACTTTCATTCAAATTATCCTGTGCCGCCACGCTATACTCTTGTTGATAATCTTTTCCATACATAACCAGACCCACACCCGTCGAATAAATGGGATTACTCACAATATCGGTTAATCCACTCACGCCATACGGAGCGCCTAATCTAACCGGCATGTGAAATATCTCCTCTGCTAACTCAACCAGACCTGATGCCTTTGAACTCCCCCCACTAATAACAACACCGGCTGCAATTAAATCTTCATAACCACTACGCCTTAATTCAGCTTGAACTAAAAACAGTAACTCCTCATAACGAGGCGCTATAATTTCTGTTAAACTTTGTTTCATAATTGTCCTAGGTTCTCTATCGCCAATACTAGGAACATCAATCATTTCATCTGTCTCTGCCAATTGTGAAAGTGCACAGGCATGCTGGATCTTTATTTGTTCGGCATGCTGTGTAGGAGTCCGTAACGCGACAGCAATATCATTCGTTACCTGATCTCCTGCAATAGGTATCACTGAAGTATGCTTAATTGCACCCTCGGTAAATATGGCAATATCGGTTGTCCCCCCACCAATATCAATCAAACAAACGCCCAGATCTTTTTCATCTTCTGTTAATACCGCTGTACACGAAGCCAATTGCTCTAAAACAATATCATTCACCTCGAGGTCACAACGCCTAATACACTTAATAATATTCTGTGCAGCACTGACACTGCCCGTTACCATATGAACTTTTGCTTCTAACCGAATCCCTGACATCCCAATAGGTTCTTTAATACCATCTTGCAAATCAATAACAAATTCCTGAGGTAAAATATGTAATATTTTCTGGTCAGCAGGAATTGCGACTGCACGCGCCGAATCAATCACGCGATTAATATCATACTGACTCACTTCTTTATCCTTTATTGCAACAACACCATGTGAATTCAAACTCCGAATATGACTCCCCGCAATACCTGCAAAGACTGATTTAATTTCACAACCCGCCATCAATTCAGCTTCTTCGACTGCCCTCCGAATCGCCTGTACCGTTGATTCCAAATTCACCACCACACCTTTTTTTAACCCTCGCGATGGACTTACCCCTATACCAATAATCTCTATATCACCGTTTGGCGTCAGTTCACTTACAACTGCAGCTACTTTCGAAGTACCTATATCCAAACCGACTATTAAATTACGATCTGTTTTTTTTGCCATCTGCTTTCTCTCAAGTTATCTTCAAATTTTAAAGGTCGATCGACCTAACGCTCATCACTGTTCTTACAACCCACTATTTCCATGCCACTGAGAAACCATTGTGATATCTCATATCTACCTGCTTCACCGCGCCGTTTTCATTTTTATTCATACGATCATACACACCCATAAAACGCTGTAAGCGTTCGGTGGGTTTATCCCGCCCTAACTGAACCTTCATGCCATTACTAAATACTGCACTCACCGCATTTTGCGGCGAAACCACTATTCTGACCAAATCCAAACCGGCATCATCAACATTTATTTGTAGCTCTCCTAACAAATCAAATACGCGTTTATGCGCCCCCACAGGGCCCATTAAAACCGGTAAATCTTTGATCGCCAAAACCGTTGCGGGCTTAAATATTTCACCGCGATCATTTAATAATTTCTCCCGCCCCCAAAAAGCAACGGCTGATTGTTCGGCCACATGAATATCAACAACATCAGGCCATACCCTTGCCACTGAAACGGTATCGACCCATGGCAAATTTTCAACGGCTTCTCGAATAGTCACTATATCGACTGTCAAAAAACTCTCCCGCAATGCGTGGCTGATTACCTTTTTAACATTCCCTTTATCCAAATGCTGAAACGTACCGGAAACCCTGACATAACGAATTGGGAATGAAGCCACTATACCCGCCTTAATATCGTCATAATGAGCCCCCACACTGCCAATAAGTAACAGCATCAAAAAGAATATTTTAGGCACCTTACTCACTGATCACGTCCTGACTATTTTACTGCTGTCTAAAATACGCCAAACCAGTTCGCCGAAACCTATTCCCGCTGCTTTTGCAGCCATGGGAAGTAAGCTGTGATCAGTCATCCCCGGCACAGTATTAATCTCAATTAACTGCGACTGGCCGTCACGATCTATAAACAAATCGACACGCCCCCACCCTTGAACATCCACAATCTGAATAGCCCTTTTAGCTAGCGCCATTACCCTTTCCTCATTGGGTTGGGTTAACCCACTCGGGCAAAAATACTGAGTCGAGTCTGATATATATTTGGCCTCATAATCGTAAAAACTATTCGGTGTTTTTACACGAACCACAGGTAACACCTGATCCCCTATAAACCCTACCGTGTATTCATCACCTTCAACCCATGCTTCTGCATAAACAGATCGATCAAATTCCTTTGCTAATTGAAAACCTGCTCGCAATTCCCCGGTATTATTAACTCGACTCATTCCTATACTTGACCCTTCTCGCACCGGCTTAACAATCATGGGAAAACCTAATTGATCGATGCAAGCATCAAAATCCTGTTCACTGGTTAGCGTATACCATTGAGGTGTTGTTAAACCCGCACCTTTTAGGCACCATTTTGTTCTTAACTTATCCATACAAATAGCAGATGCCAAAACCCCGCTACCGCTATAAGGAATATTAAGACTTTCTAACACGCCCTGTAATATGCCATCCTCCCCACCACGACCATGAATAGCATTAAAAACACAATCAAAAGCCCCACCTAAAAAAGGACTGACTAAATCGTCTCTCACTTCAACGGGGCGTGCATTAACACCTTGCGCTAACAAAGCCTCCAATACCGCATAACCACTTTTCAAAGAAATTTCTCTTTCTGCCGAGGGTCCACCCATGACCACCGCAACACGACCAAACTGTGCTGAATCAATAGTAACTGTCACGTACAACCCCCATGATCACTAGCCACATGAAACTCACCAATAATTTCAACTTCACGCTCTAGCGTCACGCCTAATTTCTTTTCTACCTGCGCCTGAATGATCTCAATAAGGGTTTCAATGTCTTTCGCTGTTGCATTATCTTGGTTAATAATAAAGTTTGCATGTTGCTCAGAAACACAAGCCCCTCCCACCGCATAACCTTTAAGACCACAAGCTTCTATTAATCTAGCGGCATAATCATTATTAGGGTTTTTAAAAACAGATCCACAAGAAGGTTGGCTAAGCGGCTGCGTTGCCGAGCGTTTACTTAACAGTTCTTTGGTTTTTTCCGCACTTTCCTTGGTTGAACCTTTTGCTAACCGCAAGCGCGCTGCTAAAAACCATTCATTATCAGGTCCTGTGACTGAACGGTAACCGATTTTATAATCCTCGGTCTCATGCATAACCGTTCCACCCTGTGTTGTAATAGCCTCTATACCCTCAACAATATCCCAGGTTTCACAACCAAACGCACCGGCATTCATTTTCAAAGCACCACCCATCGTACCCGGAATACCTGAAAAAAACTCAGCACCGATAAAACCATGGTCACGACAAAATCTCGCCACTCTTGAACAATGAACACCCACCTCGACATAAAGTGATTGATCGTCACAAATTGAGATTGTTTTTAATCGCCCGCGGGTATTAACCACAGTCCCTCGAATACCACCATCACGGATCAATAAGTTACTCCCCATGCCCATAAAAAAAACCGGCTCATCGACTGAAAGCGCTGATATAAAGTTAACTAAATCATCGCGATCAAAAGGAAAATACAATTGATCGGCAACACCACCCACATGCCAACTGGTATATTTGGCAAGTTTTTCATGTTGCAATAGGCGGCCTTTTAATGAACCGCCTTTTTGACTTAAGCCCCCATTATTCATGGCCACCCTTCTCGCGCTGTTTTCATTGCACCCATCCTTTCCGGCAAGGCATCAGAAAGTACCGCGGCTATTTTACTCACACTACCCGCACCTAAAGTTAACACCACATCTTTGGGCTGAACTAATCCTTCTAGAATATCCAGCAAATCATTTCGGTCTTCCACAAATACCGGATTAACCTGCCCTCTTGCTCGTATAGCCTGCGCCAAGGCTCGCCCATCCGCACCCGCGATAACATCCTCACCCGCCGAGTACACCTCGAGTAAAATAAGGATATCTACCGATGAAAGTACCCGGACAAAATCTTCAAATAAATCACGCGTTCTGGAATAACGGTGTGGCTGAAAAATAATGATTGCTCGGCGCTTCGGCCACGCTTGCTTTAAGGACCCTAAAGTTGCTTCTATTTCACGGGGATGATGACCATAATCATCCACCAAGGTTACCGGCTCGTTCTGAATACTAAATTCCTGAGTAATCTGGAACCTTCGACCCACTCCGGTAAATGTTTTTAAACTTTCTCTGATAGCCTGATCGGAAATATTCAAATGCGTCGCCACCGTGATTGCCGCCAAAGCATTTTGCAAATTATGTAACCCCGGCATATTCAGGGTGATATCCAGAGCAGCATAATCACTCCATCGTTGGACCTGACACGTTGTTTGCAATCCACTTTGTGTTATTTTCGTTGCACAAACATCTGCACCAATAGTTAACCCATAGGTCCGATACGGCTTCGTCATTTTAGGTAAAAGCAATTCCACACCCGGGTCGTCAACACAAACCACAGCCAGACCATAAAAAGGCAAATGTGATAAGAATTCGACAAATGCTTCCTGTAAGCGCTGATAATTACCTTCATAGGTTTCCATATGATCGCGATCAATATTAGTCACGACCGCTATCATTGGTTGCAAATGCAGAAATGAGGCATCACTCTCATCAGCCTCAGCCACTAAATAGTGACCTAATCCCAATTTCGCATTAGCGCCCGAACTATTTAAACGACCGCCAATCACAAAGGTTGGGTCCAGATCCCCCTCAGCCATCATATTGGCAATCAGACTGGTCGTCGTTGTTTTTCCATGGGTACCCGCTATTGCAATACCGTACCGAAACCGCATTAATTCAGCTAACATTTCAGCACGAGGGATAACCGGTATACGATTCAGTTGCGCAGTCTTAATTTCTATATTTTCTGAATCAACCGCTGACGACACAACCACCACATCCGCGCACTCTACATTCACCGCTTTATGTTCAGAACTTATCACTGCTCCTAACCCTATTAAGCGCTCAGTAACGACACTAATTGTTTGATCTGATCCTGAAATTTTGAACCCTAAATTAAGCAGTACTTCTGCAATACCACTCATACCAGTCCCACCAATACCGACAAAATGTATTTTTTCAATATGACCCATATCTTGCAAAGTAATCGCACTCTCAGGCTTATTCATACCGACACCACCTCTATACACGCTTTAGCAACTGCTTTGGTTGCACCCACTTGCGCACACTGTCTCGTGGCCGTAGCCATTGCTAACAATAGCGATGGCTCATCTATTAAATGCATTATTTCCCTGGCTAAGCGTTCTGCATTTAACTCTGACTCAGCAATTAAAATGCTAGCATTAACGTCGGCAAGATATTGTGCATTTGCTGTTTGGTGATCATCTATTGCAAACGGAAAAGGAATCATAATACTCGGTAAACCCACTGCCGCAACTTCACTGACAGTCATTGCACCTGATCGACATATTATTAAATCAGCCCAGCTATAAATAGCTGCCATATCATCAATAAAAGCCACCACCTCAGTTGGTGTTTGCTGACTTGAATAACGTGCCTTTACCTTATCAACCATCACTGAACCGGTTTGGTGAACCACATTAACCGACTTAACCATCGCAACCATATCCGGCACGATTTCATTTAATTTTCGCGCCCCTAAACTACCGCCCAACACCAAAATATTCAGCGACTTCTGCTGCATAATCCTTTTCGGGTTAAAAACCTCAATCGCCGATCGCAAAGGATTACCTACATACTCTGCACCTATAACCTCCGGAAAACTATCTGGAAATCCTTGCAAGACTCGGTCGGCCCATTTAGCAAGAATACGATTAGTTGTACCCGGGGTCCTATTTTGCTCATGAATAACCAAAGGTATTCCCAAAACTTTTGCCACCACCCCTCCTGGACCTGACACAAACCCTCCCAACCCTAAAACGACATTAGGTTTGCGCCGCCTGAGTATCCCAAACACCTGCAGCATAGATTTTAACAACATGACCGGAACGGCTAGTCGCCCTCTGAAGTCTTTTCCTCTGATACCGGTGACCGATACAAAATCCATCTCAATATTATTTTCCGGAACGACTCTTGATTCAATGCCAACTCTTGTGCCCAGCCACGTTACCTGCCAATTATCTTTCTGTAAACACAGTGCAACGGCCAGAGCAGGGTATACATGCCCTCCAGTACCACCGGCCATAATCACTATACGTTTATCCATTCCCTTTTTCCCTTGGGTATCGATGATGTAATTTTCTCTGTTTCCATATTTATTCTGAACAGCAATGCCACACCCGCACACATTACAATCATGCTACCGCCGCCATAACTCATTAACGGTAAGGTCAACCCTTTCGTTGGCAACACTCCCATATTGACCCCAATATTCACAAATGCCTGAAAACCAAACCAAATAGCTAAGCCATAGGCAATAAAAGCAGAAAACAGATACCCTGCTTTCTCTGCTTTTTCACCAATCACGAAGGCTCGCCAAATAAATACGGTAAACAGTCCTATAATCGACACCACACCGACTAACCCTAGCTCTTCTGCTATCACTGAAAATAGAAAATCGGTATGCGCCTCAGGTAAATAAAACAATTTTTGAATGCTACTGCCTAATCCCACACCCAACCATTCACCCTGACCAAAGGCTATCAACGCCTGAACCAATTGAAAACCCTTATCTAAAGGGTCCGCCCATGGATCAATAAAACTGGTAATTCGAGCCCAGCGATATTCCGAGAAATAACACAGTAATGTGGCCAAAGAAACCAAAAGAACGCCTAATATCATAAATTGCCACAATCGCGCTCCCCCCAGAAACATCACCCCCATTGCTATCGTTAAAATCACGACTGCTGACCCAAAATCCGGCTCTAACAACAACAAAAGACAAGCAAGTGAAAACAGCATTAAAGGCTTTACAATGCCATAGGCAGAAACCTTAACAACCTCTTGATGCCGCGTCACATAACCTGCCATATAGATCACAGAAAACAGTTTAACTATTTCTGATACCTGAACCCTAAAACCAATCAATTGAATCCAACGGATGCTCCCATTAACCTTTACACCCACCCCGGGTATCAAGACCATAACCAATAAGATCAACCCTAATAAAAAAAGCCATTGACCTGATTTTTCCCAAAACTCCATATTAATTGTCAAAATAAAGGCCCCAACCCCGAGTCCTAAACAGATATGTATCAATTGACGCAGAGGGTAGTGAAAGGGATTACTCACCATTTTATCGCCTAAATGAAGTGAGGCTGATGTCACCATCACAAAACCAATAATCAAAATGCTGATTGATGCTATTGCTAAAAACCCGTCATAATAAGTCCGTAAGTCCGAAAGCGTTTCAAGGCCCTCTTGAATCAACTTCATGCTGCCACCTTTCTTACGGTCTGCGCAAATATATTGCCACGCTCCTGATAATCTTTGAATTGGTCAAAACTTGCGCACGCAGGTGATAGCAATACTGTTTCGCCTGCCCTCGCCAACTCTTTTGCGACTAAAACTGCACCTTCTAATGTTTCTGAATTATAAATAGGGACACTTTTTTGTAATGCTTCTTCAATAATATCTGCATCACGGCCAAACAAAATCACCATTCGAACGTGTTGTTTAATTATTGCCGCCAATTCTGTTAAATCAGCACCTTTACAATCCCCCCCAGCGATTAAGATAACCTGTTCATCAAACGCCATTAATGCCGCAATACACGAAGAAGGATTTGTCGCTTTTGAATCATTAACCCAAATCACTTCATGCGCGGTAGACACAATTTGCAACCGATGCGGCAAGCCCTGATAATGCATTAGCCCGCTCACTATTGATTCGATCGGTAGACCAACCGTTGTTGCCAATGCCATCGCAGCAAGCGCATTACTGGTATTGTGATCACCCACTAGTAAAATCTTACTTCGCGCTATGACCGCTGTATTCCCAGACACCAACCATTGCGAATGGCTCTCCTCCTGAACGCTGAAGTCTGCTATCTTAGCAACACTAAATGTCAATTGTTTTTGTTCCGAAGCAACCATTGCCAAGACTCTTCGATCATCTATATTGACAACACAGATCTTGGCGTGATCATAGATTTTGCGCTTTACTTTCGCATACGCCTCGATATCAGAATACCGATCCATATGATCACTGGCCACATTCAATACGACGGCTGCTTGTGGTTTGAGCGCCGTCACTCTTTCTAATTGAAAACTTGATAATTCAAGAACATACAACTCTATCTCATTCGCTAATAAATCAAGTGCTGGGATGCCTAAGTTCCCACCGGCAGCTACTTTTTTGCCTGCGCTCTCAGCCATTAATTCAACCATCGTTGTCACTGTGCTTTTTCCATTTGACCCGGTAATAGCAATCACCGGTGCGTCAACACAATATGCAAATAAATCAATATCACTTACTAGTTTTACCCCCCTCGCCAAACACTGTGCAATACTAGGTTCGCGTAATGACACACCTGGACTCACAAACAAATGGGTTACACCAATAAATTTAGAATCCGGAAAGCCCCCCGTGTAAATATCATAATCGGTAAATATTTCTTTTATTTGCGATAAATTTGGCGGTTGTTTACGACTATCAATTAATGAAAAATCCACTCCTATATTTTTTAAAAAACGTGCGACTGAAATACCCGTAACACCCAGACCAACAATCAAAATATTAGCCGGCGAGGACTCAAGATCCATTTGCTTAAACACCCGTTGTTTCACAGTTTCTGGATTCATCATCTAAGTTTCAGTGTGGCTAATCCAATCAAAACTAAAATAACGGTAATAATCCAAAACCTGACAATCACTCTTGGTTCCGGCCAACCTTTGAGCTCAAAGTGATGATGAATAGGTGCCATCTTGAACACTCGTTTACCGGTCAATTTATAAGAAGCCACCTGAATAATGACCGACAATGTTTCCATTACGAAAACACCACCCATAATCATTAAGACAATTTCTTGGCGAACGATTATTGCCAGCATGCCCAAAGCGGCACCTAAAGCCAAAGCACCGACATCGCCCATAAACACCATGGCCGGATAAGTGTTAAACCACAAAAAACCCAACCCAGCACCCATCAATGCCGTTGCAAAAATAACTGTCTCACCTGATTCCGGTATATAAGGTATTGCTAAATAATTGGCAAAATTTGCATGCCCGGACAAATATGCAAATATCGCCAAGCCCCCCGCCACCATCACTGCTGGAAGAATAGCTAAGCCATCTAATCCATCTGTTAAATTTACGGCATTACTGGTTCCAACGATGACAAAATAAGCCAATAAAATATAGACCTCGCCCAAAGGAATAATGACTGTTTTAAAAAAGGGGACAATTAACTCGGTTTCTGCCGGGACCTGTGCTGAGTAAAATAGAAAAGCTGCGGCTACAAACCCCACCACTGATTGCCCAAAATATTTCATTGATGCAGACAAACCGTCACTATTTCCCAGCTTAAGTTTTTTATAATCATCAATAAAACCAATCAAACCAAAACTCAATGTGACAAACAACAAACTCCAAATATAACGATTTTCCAGATCCGCCCACAACAACGTACTCAAAGTAATAGCAACTAATATTAAAGTCCCGCCCATGGTCGGCGTCCCAGCTTTTACCAAATGTCCTTCAGGTCCACAATCTCGAATATTCTGCCCGATCTTATACTGTGTTAATTGGCGAATCATTATCGGACCCACAATAAAAGAAATAGCTAATGCTGTTAGTGCGCCCAAAATAGCTCTAAGTGTTAAGTACTGGAACACTCTAAATGATCCATCCAATGTCATTAAATAATCCGCTAGATATAACAACATAATCAGTTCCCGCCACCGTGCATTAAGGCATTAACTATATTCTCCATTTTCTGCATTCTTGAACCTTTCACTAAAATTGTTTCAGAACCAGTTAACTCTTTCTTTAAAGTGGCAATCATCGCTTCCTGAGTTTCAAAAAAAATAGCCCCTTTGCCAAAAGCATCAGTTGTACTCTTAGCATCGGGGCCAATCGCTAATAAGCGCATTGCTCCCATTGACTTGATTTTCCGCCCAACTTCAATATGTAATAACCGACTCTCTTCCCCTAACTCACCCATTGCCCCTAATATAACCCAAAAGTCCCCACCTATTTCTTTAAGCACAGTAAGCGCTGCCGTCAACGACGCTGGGTTTGCATTATAGGTATCATTAATTAACACCCCCCCATTCGGCATGACATAAGGTTCTAGGCGCCCGGGTACCGGCTTAACTTTTTCCAGTCCTTTTTGTATATATTGATACTCAACGCCTAATGCTAAAGCTACAGCGCTTGCTGCCAATACATTCTTAATATTATGGTCCCCAACCAAACCGACCTTCACATCAAACAACTCTTGCTGGTACTTAATGGTGAACCGAGTCATAAACTGACCCTCACGTAACTGTGACTTGATTGCAATAGGGCTCACATCAGCCAATGCCGACAATCCAAATGAAATCACTCTTGAACTTCCTGCCCGCTCCACACAAAAATCAAAAAATGCATCGTCCTTATTTAATACTGCAACACCTGATTTAGTTAAGGATTCCAACAATTCACACTTGGTTTTTGCAACGCCTTCCAAAGACTCAAACCCTTCCAAATGCGCCTCTGAAATATTAGTAATGACCCCGACATCCGGCTCAGCACATTGGCCTAAATAAGCAATTTCTTCAGGGTGATTCGCCCCCATTTCTATCACTCCAAAATCATCCGATTTATTAAGTCGTAGTAATGTTAACGGCACACCAATATTATTATTCAGATTCCCGGTTGTCGCCAATGTTTGCCCGACTTCACCTAAAATAACGGCAATCATTTCTTTAACAGTTGTCTTACCATTACTGCCTGTTACACCAATTATTTTTGCCTTGTTATTTTGCCTATTAGCGCGCCCTAACTTTGCTAGCGCCCCTTGCGTATTGGCAACAACAACTTGTGGTATATTCACTTTCTGAAGTGATTCACAAATAATGGCCGAGGCCTGCAACTCCTCTGCTTGTAAAACAAAATCGTGCCCATCAAACTGAGACCCTTTTATTGCCACATAACAATCGCCTGGCTTAAGTGTCCGAGTATCAATACTTATTGAATCAATTATAATATTTCCATCGGCACACTCCCCCCCGACAACAGCACTCATTTTTTGGAGAGACATATTCAACATGATCTCTCCTCACTTGCGACCAATGCAGAAATTATTTTTCGATCACTCAGCTCAATTCTTTCACCCTTTAACTCTTGATATTCTTCGTGCCCTTTTCCTGCAACCACGACACAATCGCCTTTTTTTGCTTTTTCAATGGCTGTTCGTATCGCTCTACGACGGTCATAAATGACCTCTATTTTAGAGTCATCACACAACGACACGATATCGCTAACAATTTTCTGTTCGGATTCTGACCGGGAATTATCATTCGTAACAATCACATGATCTGCAAATTGCTCGGCAATAACCCCCATCTGGCTTCGCTTGCCCACATCTCTATCACCGCCACAACCAAATACTAACCAGATAACACCCTCACAGTGTTGCCTTACCATCACTAATAATTTTTCTAATGCATCTGGCGTATGTGCGTAATCAACAACAACCGCCGGTAAAGCCTTTTTACTTTTAAATATCTCCATACGACCTGCAATCGGTTGAATTTTTTGCACCCGAACACAAGCCTCCTTGAGCGAATAACCAAGCGCTAATAATGCAGCCATGACCATCGCTACATTTTCCACATTAACTTCGCCATAAAGTGGAACTGTAACGCCTTGACGATCACCCTGATACTCTACATCAAAGCACAAACCACCCTCATAACACGTAACAGCACTGATATCTAAAACATTAACTCCATCGCGTTGCTTACCGTCAAAACTCACCCCCCAGATCCTGACATTTTCCGGAATAGTGGCTAAAATTTGTTCTAGAAAATTACCACTAAAATTTACCACGGCAAAGCGAACTTCAGGCACCGTCAACAAAGCTAACTTAGCTGCCACATAGTTATCCATACATCCGTGATAATCTAAATGATCGCGGGTTATATTCGTGATCATAACCCCATCAAAACTGACGCCAGCCACCCGCTTTTGTTGTAAACCATGCGATGAAACTTCCATCGCAACATGACGCATGCCCCGACCCTGTAACTGGGCCAAAATTCTTTGCAACTCAACGGCGTCAGGCGTTGTATTTTTAGTCACCGCCAAACTTTTCCCAGTACCCCAACCCAATGTCCCTATTGAGCTACTGCACGGTAGACATTGCTGCAAGAATTGCACACACGAGGTTTTTCCATTCGTCCCTGTCACACCAATTACACAGTACTTATTCGATGGTTCACCATAAAAACGAGCCGCAATAGCACCCATTTTCTCACTCAATTTCGGTATCTCAATAAGTACTTCTGACGCAATGGATTTATCACAGAAACCGGCTGTATCCAGAGGATCATAAACAATAGCAATAGCGCCTTTATTAAAGGCATCTACCGCAAAGTTCAATCCATGGCTATTCGCTCCCGATACGGCAAAAAACAAATCTCCAGCCATAACGTCTCGACTGTCTAATGACAAGCCAGTAACCTGTCGATCAAACGTTATTAACGCCAAACCAACCAATAAATCTGACAACCAAATACCAAATGCTTCTTTACGATTCGCCATCATGGTTTATACCCTTGAGACGCTAATACCAGTGGCTTCTTTTGATCCTGATGAAAAGAAGGGTCCACACCCAAAATACGCATACTTCGGCTCATCACCTTCGAAAACACCGGCCCCGCAACAGCACCCCCATAATAATCACCGGCCGTTGGTTCATCAATTAAAACTGCCATAACTAAACGCGGGTCTTGCGCTGGAATAATCCCGACAAAAAGTGATAAATATTGCTCTTTAGAATAGCGACCATTGATAATCTTTTTAACTGTTCCTGTCTTACCTGCAACTGAATAGCCCGCAACTCGTGCTTTATAAGCGGTGCCATCCTTTTCTACGACATGCTCCAACATGGCTCGAATATTACTTGCCGTTTTGGGTGTAAATACGCGTTGTGAATCTTGGTCATAGTCACGCTTTAAAAGCGTCACAGAATGTAACAAGCCATCATCAGCTAACGCAGTATAAGCTCTTGCCAATTGTATAACTGACATAGAAACACCGTACCCAAAAGATAGCGTCGCTTGTTCAAAGTCATCCATATACTGATAATCAATCAAGGTCCCACTCGCCTCGCCTGGAAACCCCACTCCGGCAGATTGCCCCATTCCTAAGCGATTATAAAAACCCCACATTGCTTCTGCTGGCATTTCATTAGCAATCTTACTAACCGCAACATTGCTGGACTTTTTTAGAATATCTGTTAACCCAAGAACACCATAATTACGAAAATCACGCACGACATTTCTGCCAATACGATAATAACCCGGTGATGTATCCACGACATCATTAGCACTGACATAACCCCCATCCAACGCACTCGCAATCAAGAATGGCTTTACTGTTGATCCCGGCTCAAAAACATCAGTCATTGCACGATTACGATAGCGATATCCTTGTAAGTCGCCTCTATCATTGGGATTAAAACTCGGCTGATTAACTACAGCTAAAACCTCTCCGGTTTTAGCATCTAACATTACTAAAGACCCAGAACTGGCTTTGTGTGATTTAACGGCTGCTTTAAGTTCCCGGTATGCTAAGTATTGAAGACGACTATCTATGCTTATTTGCAGGTCTCTTCCTGGAATCGGACTGCTTATTTCTTCGATATCCGCAATGACATTTTTCTTACCATCGCGCATGACTCGTTTTTTTCCCGGCACCCCTCTCAACACATTATCAAAGGCTAATTCAAGTCCCTCTTGACCAATATCATCGATATCAGTAAAACCCAATAGATGACCTGTTATTTCACCTGAGGGATAAAACCGTTTAAATTCCCGGTCTAAATGCACCCCGGTTATCTCCAAAGCTTTTACTTGTGCAGCGACAGCAGGGCTCACATGCCTTTTTAAATAAACAAAATGTTTATCCGTATTTTTCTCAATAATTTTTGTAAATTTTCCCTGAGGTAGCTTAAGAAGGTTTTCAAGACCGGTAATGTGTTGTGAAGCAACATCACTAACTTGCTTTGGGTTTACCCAAACAGATTTCACAGGCGTGCTTATCGCAAGTGGTTCACCATTTCTATCAACAATTTTCCCTCTATACGCTGAAACATTCACATCAACAATATGCCTAATATCTCCCTGATGCTTTAAAAAATCTTTTTCTAACACCTGAAGGGAAATTGCTTTGCCAAGCAGCATTAACATCCCACAAAACATGACCCCACAAAGAATCTGTCGCCGTTGTGTTGATCCTGTTAAACGCTCTGTTTTTTGATAGCTTGAAATCATTACTGTTTTATATAAATAATCTCATTATATTTTGGCGTCACAAGATTCAACCTTGAATGCGCCTGATCTTCAATACGACTGTGTTCTGATAATGTCATTAATTCTAATTGCAACTGCCCCCACTCTGTTTCATACCGGTCCAGACTGACTTTAAGCCGCTGCATTTCAATAAATAACGTTCTCGCCTGATATTGGCTATAAACCACACTCACTGATGACCCTAAAAACACCACGACCAACAAAATCCTTCTTAAAATCATGCGCTCACCCTAACCGCTCAGCCATACGTAATACCGCACTTCTTGACCGAGGATTCTGCATCACTTCGACATCACTCGCCTTAATAGCTTTACTGACTTTCTTAAACGTTATTTGACTGCTCTCATCCTCTTCAGGTCCTCGTGACAAAGGCGTATACTTGCCTCGAGACTGATCACGGATAAAGCGCTTTACAATTCTATCCTCCAATGAATGAAATGACATAACCATTAAAATGCCACCCGGTTTCAACACATCAATTGATTGCTGAAGCGCCTGCTTTAACTGCTCTAACTCCTGATTTATTTCGATCCTGATTGCTTGAAAACTACGTGTAGCTGGGTGTTTATGTTTTTCCCTAACGGGAATAACCGTCTCAATCAAATTAGCTAATTGCCGGGTTGTCCGCAACGGCTCAACAGTCCGCTCCTTAATAATCGCTGTTGCGATTCTTCGTGCAAACCGCTCTTCACCATAACCTCTAAGCACAGCAATCAGGGTCTTTTCATCAACGGCTGCCAACCACTCTGCTGCACTAACCCCCACACTCGTATCCATACGCATATCCAAAGGGCCATCCCTCATAAAACTAAACCCACGAGAAGAATCATCTAACTGTGGAGATGACACGCCTAGATCTAACAAAATTCCGTCAATCTGTCGCTCCCAGCCTTGCGCGGAAACTGATTGCTCCAACAATGAAAAGCCCTGATGATGCAAACTAAAACGATGATCTAACAATAACTGTTGTGCATTATCCGAAGCGATTGCCATCGGATCTCTATCCAGTGCAAGTAACCCCCCGTTGTCACCTAACGCCGCTAAAATGCACTGACTGTGCCCGCCCCGACCAAAAGTACAATCTACATATTTACCATCCTTCTTAATGTTAAGGCCCTGTATACACTCCTCAAGCATTACCGGTAAATGTTCAACCACGCCAACACCCGCCCTTATAAATTAAAAAGAAATTGCTGCCAGTTCTTCGGTGGCATTATCCTCATCACTTAACAACCATTCATTTTCCTTGGCTGTCCAAATCGACTCATTCCAAATTTCAAATTTATTTAATTGCCCTAACAGAACAACTTGCTTTTCTAATTTGGCAAAACTTCTTAAATTCTCAGATAACAAAAGTCGCCCCTGACCATCCATTTCACACTCAGTCGCATAACCAATTACAAAACGTCTCAATCTTCCAGCCATTTTATTTAACGTCGGTAATTTACTGATTTTTTCTTCCAAAGACTCCCATTCAGGGAGAGGATAAAGCCATAAGCATCCCGCTTCACCCGAACCTGTTTCATCGACAGCAACCGTAACAACCAGCTGGCCTGAACAACAATCAGAAAGTTCTGCACGATAACGCGTTGGGATCGCTAATCGCCCCTTTGCATCCATACTGACTGAACTAACACCTCGAAACAAAAATCACCCCAAATCATCCAAAAAAACCACTATTAACCACTTCTACCCACTTCACGGGAACTATAGGGCTCTCATTTGAGATAGTCAAGCCTGTTAATAGGTTTTTTTCCTTTGGTGACAATGACTTAGACGAATTATCGCTACAACCATTTTAAAATACGCTCAAGGGTATTTTAAAAATATATACTTTTCATTGAATTAGGAGAATATGTTAATGTTAAATAGAGAATAGACCCTTAAAACTCATTGAAAACAAATAATTCACCGGGGCCTTAAAGCGTTAATACTTCAATGATGCGTTTAGGAAAAACGCAAGACACACACCTTCTGGATAGAGGTGTAATTAAAAAGAGCCGGCCTATAAGCCGGGTTCTGTCGAGAACAGTCATTCATCTAGGCAACAAGTCGCCTTGTTGCTCAAGCAATCTACCCAAGAATCATGCGGGCCGCATGTCTGACAATAGCCAATATTCTTCTATTTGATCTTGCTCCGGGATGGGGTTTACCCTGCCATCGCTGTTACCAGCAATGCGGTGCGCTCTTACCACACCATTTCACCCTTACCTCATGTAAACATAAGGCGGTATATTTTCTGCGGCACTTTCCGTAGACTTGCGTCCCCCAGGCGTTACCTGGCACCCTGCCCTTTGGAGCCCGGACTTTCCTCTACCTCCTTAAATTAAAGAAATAGCGACTGCTCAGCCGGCTCACATATAACTATATCATAATTAATTCTTATTTTTTACCCCCTAAAAGCGTCACCATAGAGAAAATAATTACTCGTTCTTTGCCTGTGTAATCCGCAAGGCCTCACGGTACAGTAATTTCTTGCTGCCTGCTGTTATCTCTACGGCCAAAGCCACTGCTTCTTTCACCGTTTGTTTTTTCAACAAAATAGTCAGAATCCGCAACTGCTCAGCCGATATTTCACTGACCTTCTTTACAATACAACTTTCAACAATGACGACAAATTCACCTTTACGCATATTTTTATCATCTTCAACTAAACTTAACACTTCATGAATCGGTGCGTAAATAATAGTTTCATAAACTTTAGTCATTTCTCGCGCTATCGCTATTTTTCTCTCAGCCGGCAAAATAGCGGCTAAATCGTGCAAGCAAGCTAAAATACGATGGCTTGACTCATAAAAAACCCAAGTAGTACTGTCATTCAATTTTTCAGTAAATAACGCTCTTCGAGATGCTGAGGTCCGCCCTAAAAAACCTTCAAAACTAAAACGACTCACGGGCACACCGGAAGCCGACAATGCCGCCACCAAAGCACAAGCCCCCGGGACAGGCGACACAACAATACCCGCCTCTTTAGCCAACCGCACGAGCGGTAAACCAGGGTCACTAATCAATGGCGTACCCGCATCAGAAATAAGCGCAATACTTCCCCCTGAGATTAATTGCTTAACCAACTCAGGCGCCTTAAATTCTTCATTGTGATCATGTACGGAAATCAGTTTATTCTGTATTCCATAGTGTTGCATCAACAACCGAGCGCGTCGCGTATCCTCCGCAGCAATACAATCGACTGAACGCAATACCTCAACAGCCCGGTAACTAAAGTCTGCCAAATTACCTATTGGTGTCGCAACAATATATAGTCTATTATCCAAGTTAGCCACTCAACCCTCTTTTAATCCAAACATCCAATGAAATACCTCACCCTCTATTTTTTTACCGCATTGCTTATCAGCCTGATAACCGGTTGCAGCAAAAACATACACAAAAACAACCTAACCACCCAGAAAGCCGAAACCGCAGAACACTTAGTTAACCACGGCCAATTCGAGGCGGCTGCAAAAATCTATCAAAAATTAGCGGATAAAAAAAGCGCTCTACAAGACCTTTTCCGTTTTAAAACAATTAACGCTTTAGTTAAATCAAACGACTTTTCAAGCACCTTAATTTACGCAAAAAACATCAACCCAGAACATCTTAATCAAGACCAACGCTTATATCTTAATTTTCTTTTTGCACAAATAAATTTACATTATCATGCGGCCGAAAAAGCACTCAAACAACTTGCACGGCTATCGCCCCAACAACTTACCCCTGAAGACCGAATAACCTACCAACACTGCTTAGCACAGGGTTATAGCCTCACTGGCCAAGTAGCCAAAAGCATACACGCCCAACTTGCACTCATTCCACTGCTCTCAGCAACTGACCAACAACAAACCCTTTCTATTATCATGGCAACCCTGCAACACCTCCCCCTTGAAAAACTAGATCTTCTCGAATCAAGTAATCTTGGCGACTGGGTCTCACTCACTAAACTATTACGTAAAACTATTCGACGCACACCTAGTTCAGAGCAAGAAATCACACACTGGTTAGAACAACGCCCCCAACTCCCTATCACCCATGAGCTGCTTAATACCTACTTAAACCATGACAAAAGCCCCATGCCCCCAGCACATTCGATCGCATTAATACTACCCAATAGCGGCCCACACAGCCAACAAGCAAGTGCCATCAAAGAAGGGTTCCTCGCCGCCTACTATCATAACAACACCGCGGACCGACCCGCTATACAGTTTTACGACAGCACAGAAAACGACTCCAAACAACTTTACCAACAAGCTGTTAATGACGGCGCAGACCTCATTATTGGTCCTCTGGAAAAACAAAACATTTTACAACTCGCCGACATAAAAACATTAAAAATTCCCGTTTTGGCACTTAATCAAATTGATAATCTCGCCAAGAAAAACCTCTACCAATTAAGCCTCTCTCCGGTAGATGATATTTTTCAATTAACCATGAAGGCCACTCAACAAGGTCACAACCGCATATTGTTGTTACATCCGGATACCGCTACCGGGAACAGACTCGGACACTATTTAGAATATTTCTGGCCTAAACAAGGACGACTTATTATTAATAACCAAGCCTATTCCCCTGACAAAAATGACTTCTCTACCCCCATACAACGCTTACTCAACCTTAACGAAAGCAATTCGCGCATAAAAAAACTTAAAACCTTTATACCTGACCTAAAGGCGATAGCCAGAAGACGACTCGATATCGATGCCATTTTTCTCATCGGACAACCGCGCTCTGCACGGTTATTAAAACCCCAATTACAGTTCCACCGAGCCGAAGAGCTACCGGTTTACGCGACATCACAAATCTACTCTGGCCTGCCTAACCCACTGCAGGACAGTGACCTGGATGCAATCACTTTCTGCGATATTCCCTGGCTGTTCAAGCAAACTTATTCTGGCCCCTTAAGCCTTGAAAACTTAAAATCCTCGTGGCAACAATTCCCACAATCCTATCTTCGACTTATCGCCTTAGGAATTGATGCTCACCAACTTATTCCACATTTAAATAATCTACAAAACATTCTTTTCAGAGGCGCAACGGGTCATTTACTCTTGGCCAAAAACAATCACATCAGCCGCCAACTGGTCTGTGCAAAATTCAAGGCAGGCAAGCCCAAACTATTAGGATTTACTCCCCATCAAGCGCTGTACCCATCCGGCAACAATTTCAACCCACCATGACCCAAGCAACACCTCCCAAAAAAATATCATCGGGCGCTGTTGCCGAAGAAATTGCCCATAATTTCCTAATCACAAGAGGACTATCTCCTCTCGACCGAAATTACCGCACTTACTTTGGCGAAATAGATTTAATTATGAAAGACAATAAAACATTAGTTTTCATTGAAGTCCGTTATCGTTCGTATGATCACTTCGGCTCAGCGGCTGAAAGTATCACCAAAAAAAAACAAAACCGTATCATTCAAACCGCACAACATTTTATAATGTCACATCAAGTAACCGAAGCCATCAGGTTTGATGTCGTCGCAGTAGCACCAGACACATCAAAAAAAATGACCTGCAACTGGATAAAAAATGTTTTTCAAGACTGCTTATAAAACCTAACGCCAATGCAAGACCGTATCAATCAACACTTTAATGCCAGTATCGAAACAAAACAAGCCGCAGCTGCTTTACTGGGTCCAGACATCAGTACCGCAGCACAACTACTGGTCACAGCCCTACTCGAGGGCAAAAAAATATTAACGTGCGGCAATGGCGGCTCAGCCGCCGATGCCCAGCACTTCTCCTCTGAATTACTTAATCGTTTTGAACGAGAGCGCCCACCATTACCCGCTATCGCACTGACAACGGACAGTTCAGCACTCACATCTATTGCCAATGACTATCATTACAATCAGGTTTTTGCAAAACAACTGCGGGCTTTAGGTCAGTCAGGCGATATACTGGTCGCCTACACGACCAGTGGTAATTCTGAATCGATCATTCATGCTATTAATGCCGCGCATGACAAAAAAATTACCACCATTGCATTAACCGGAAAAGAAGGGGGCGCAGTTTCTGAGTTACTACTTGCCAGTGACATTGAAATCAGGGTTCCGTCACAATCAACAGCCCGCATTCAAGAAACCCATTTATTAATCACACACTGCCTCTGTGATCTGATCGACCATCAATTATTCGGTGACTAAAATAATGACCATATTTCGAATTTACCTACTCTGTACCCTCAGCCTATTAGCCGGCTGCAGCCAACTGGGCACGTTTGCATCAGAGATCTCTGGACTTTCTCTACTCCACGACCGACGGCACAGTGACACTGTCATAAATGATGAGATTATTGAACAAAGAGCCATGATGGATTTATTAAGCAATGAACCCCTCTTTGTTCATACTCACATTAATGTCACTACTTATAACGGCACCATTCTTGTCACCGGCGAAACACCAACGCTCAACTTACATAAAAAAGCTATTGCAATTTTACGGGTCATCCCCGGTGTTAAATTTGTTCACGATCATCTCAGAACAACGCAGCCCAGTTCATTTTACGCACGCAATCGAGACACTTTTATTACTGCTAAAGTCAAATCCGACCTAGCTAACATCAACTATATTCCTGGCTTTGATGCGACCCGTGTAAAGGTTATCACTGAAAATGCCACTGTTTATCTAATGGGCTTAGTCCGAAAACCCGAAGCTAAAGCCGTAATCAACCGAGTCAATAAAGTATCAGGGGTCAATGAAGTTATTCAGGCATTTGAATATATAGATTAATCTATAAAAAATTATACTTAGCAGACTTAACTATCAACAACAGCTATACGCATTGAAAGATCAATCGCCGAAATGTGTTTTGTTAATGCACCCACTGAAATAAAATCAACACCCGTCCGTGCGATAGTATAAAGGGTCTCCAACGTAACATCACCCGACGCTTCCAATGGTATTCGACCCGCCACCCATGCTACTGCCTCACGCATCTCCTCAAGAGAGAAGTTATCTAGCATAATCCGGTCTGGACGCGCGGCTACGGCTTCTCTCAATTCACCCTGATTTTCCACTTCCACTTCAACAACAACCGAACTAATTAACCGGGCTCTGGATACCGCAGCTGAAATCGATCCTGCCGCAATAATATGATTCTCTTTAATTAAGATTCCATCATACAAACCCACTCGATGATTCAAACAGCCCCCACACTTGACGGCATATTTTTGTGCTAACCGAAGCCCTGGCAAGGTCTTACGCGTATCAAGAATCTGACAATTTGTCCCGACGACCGCACGGGAATATTGCCAAGATTCAGTGGCCACCGCAGATAATGTCTGCAATATATTAAGCGCCGTACGTTCCCCTGTTAGCAATCCGCGCGCAGCCCCTGAAAGTGTACACAATTGAATACCCGCATCAACCCATTCACCTTCCTCAACCAGCCACTCAATTTCAATATGCTTATCTAAAGACCTAAAAACTGCGTTAAACCACGCCTGCCCACAAACAATCATTTTTTGTCGAGTCATAACCGTTGCGCCAGCCTGAGACTTTTCTGGAATAATCAGTGCCGTTAAATCTCCAGAACCTATATCTTCACGTAAGAACCTGTCAACTTGCTCTTCAATGCCCACCATTATCTATACTTCCTCATCAATAGAAAATTTTTCAGAAAAACGTTCACTACAGCAGCTTGACAGTTTACTGTCACTTTCTATCTAATAACGCACAGGTTACTAATCACTTTAACAAATTTAAAATTATGAAAATAATCCAGCACTGGTTAAGTCAGGCAACCCACTGCCCTTCTCCTAATTTTGATGAACGCCCCGATGAATCTGACATTTCACTCATTGTTATTCATTGCATCAGCCTGCCCGCTGGGCAATATAACAATAATAATATTGACCTTTTCTTCCAAAACAAATTACCACCCCAAGCAGACCCGTCCTTTCAACATATTGCAAAAATGAAAGTTTCCGCCCATCTCCTTATCCGAAGAAACGGAGACATAACACAATACGCTCCCTTCAATATGCGCGCTTGGCACGCCGGAAAATCACTCTACCAAGGACGAAGCCAGTGCAATGATTTCTCAATCGGAATTGAACTGGAAGGTACCGACGACTCCCCTTACCAAGAAGCTCAATATGTGAAACTAGCACACGTCATAAAACCTTTAATCGCTCATTATCCCAAGCTAACAACTGAACAAATAACCGGACACAGCACGATTGCACCCAACAGAAAAAGCGACCCCGGTCATTACTTTAATTGGGAAAAAATAAACCACTTACTTAAAACACCTTAACCCACTAAATGGACTACACCTCAGCCCCTTTCGACAAAAACGAATCTAATACCATCAAAGCAACCCCTATTGTAATAGCACAGTCGGCAATATTAAAAACAGGCCAATGCCATGACTGGTAATAAACGTCGATAAAATCAATCACATACCCCAATACAACACGGTCAATCAAATTCCCTATCGCGCCACCTAAAACCAAAGATAAAGACACCGCCAACAACCTCTCGTGTGGCTTTAGCCTAAGCAACCAAACAACCAAGACAACACTAATAACAACAGCAAACAGAGCAAAAAACCACCGCTGCCATCCACCCGCCTGACTGAGAAAGCTAAATGCTGCTCCGGTATTATGCACATAGGTAAAATTAACAAACGGCATAACCGAAATCGTCTGGTACAGTTCCATCGTTGCAAGCACTGCGAATTTAGCGACTTGATCAAACACCACCATGACCACAGACAACCATAACCAACGCGCCATCGACATACTCACTTTAGACAAACACGCGCGCTTCACCCTCAGCACAAACATTTTCAACGCAACGACCACATAATTCAGGGTGAGTATCATCTCGCCCTATATCTTCTGAATGATGCCAACAGCGCACACATTTTTCATGTGACGAGACGACCAGCTTGAGTTTTACCCCTGACATTTCCGTGTTGATCACATCTTCAGCACATTCTGTTATATTTCTAACTCTCGCAGCCGAGGTAATAAAAACAAAACGCAACTCAGAGCCCAACCGCTGTAATAATTCTTCTATTTCATTCGAACAAAACAGCTCTACTTCAGCGTTTAATGAAGCGCCAATATCACCGGACCGCCTTAACGCCTCAAGCTCTTTACTAACCGCTTCACGAATAGCAATAATTTTTCCCCAGTCATACCGACTAAACAGATCACCCTCCGTTAATTGAAATAAGCCATCATACCAAGTCTCTAGAAAAACGCTGTCTGATCGCTCCCCAGGCAAATACGACCAAATCTCGTCTGCGGTATAACAAGTAATAGGCGCCAACCATCGCGTCAACGCCTCAGCAACATGATACATTGCCGTCTGTCCAGATCGTCGTGCCAAGCTACCTTCTTTAACGGTATATTGTCTATCTTTAATAATATCCAAATAAAAACCGCCTAAATCAATTGCACAAAAATGATGCACCTTCTGGTAAACCTGCAAAAACTCATAGTCGTCATAAGCGGCTATCACTTGCTGTTGCAATTCATAAGTACGATCAACAACCCATTTGTCCAAATACAATAAATCACCGGGCGCAACACAATCAGAGACCGGGTCAAAATCATCTAAATTGGACAATAAAAAACGCGCCGTATTACGTAATCTGCGATACACATCTGAAGTACGCTTAAGAATCTCATCAGAAACTGACATTTCTCCTCGGTAATCAGTTGCAGCAACCCATAACCTCAAAACATCGGCACCTAAGGTTTTCATAATTGTTTGCGGCGCGACCACATTACCTTTTGATTTAGACATCTTTCGGCCTTCAGCATCAACAACAAAGCCATGCGTTAATACCGCCTTATAAGGTGCTTCACCGTTCATCGCAATAGCCGTTAACAAAGACGACTGAAACCACCCACGGTGCTGATCCGATCCCTCTAAATATAAGTCTGCAGGGAAATGTAAATTAGCTCTTTCCTGAAGCACACTCGCATGCGTCACACCCGAATCAAACCAAACGTCCAAGGTATCCGACATTTTTTCATAATGCTCTGCATCGGCACCGAGTAACTCTTTCGCATCAAGATCGAACCACGCCTCGATTCCTTTTGCTTCAATGCGTTTAGCAATTTCTTCAATCAACGTCTCCGTTTCAGGGTGCAACTCACGGGTGACCTTATGAACAAATAAAGCAACGGGCACACCCCAATTCCGTTGCCTTGAAATACACCAGTCAGGTCGACCTTCAACCATACCTTGAATTCTGACCTTGCCCCATTCAGGAATCCACTGAACATCGTCAATCGCAGCCAACGCCATCTTACGAAGATCCGCCTGATCCATCGCAATAAACCATTGCGGCGTAGCTCTAAAAATAATGGGCGTTTTATGACGCCAGCAGTGTGGGTAACTATGTTCAAGCGTGGTCTCATACGCCAATTTACCGTTCTCTTTAAGTACCGTTAAAACATGAGCATTCGCTTTAAAAACATGCTTACCGGCAAAATATTCTGTTCCGGGCAAAAAGACCCCATTATCCCCTACGGGGTTATCTACGGGTAAATCATACTTAAGACCCACCAAATAATCATCTTGCCCATGACCCGGCGCTGTATGCACCGCTCCAGTGCCAGCTTCTGTTGTCACATGATCCCCTAAAATAACCGGCACCTGACGATCATAAAAAGGATGCTGTAAAAATAACTTTTCAAAAACCTGACCAATGCAAACCGTCACTACCGCATATTGCTCAATTCCATACCTTGCAATAACATCTTCTAATAGCGCCTGCGCCACGATTAAACGTTCCGAACGTCCTGCTAGAACACACTGAATAACCGCATATTCCAAGTCAGGGTGAAGCGCAACCGCTTGGTTTGCAGGTAGTGTCCATGGTGTTGTTGTCCAAATTACAAAAGCAATAGGACCCTCACCCTGATTCTCTACCGGCTCACATCTATCCCAAAAACTGCACTCATCAACAACCTGAAATTTGACATCAATCGCCGGTGACTGCTTATCTTCATATTCCACCTCAGCCTCCGCTAAAGCGGAGCCACAATCGGTACACCAATGCACAGGCTTGGCGCCTTGATGTAAATGTCCTCGACTGGCAATGTTACCTAAGGCTCGAACAATATTCGCTTCAACGTTATAATCCATCGTTAAATACGGCGTTTCCCACTCACCAAAAACCCCTAAACGGATGAATTCATCTCGCTGCATAGTAACTTGTTTACCCGCATAATCTCGGCACAATTCACGAAATTTTGCCGCACTAATTTTATCGCCCGCTTTCCCCGATTTTTTCTCAACCATTAACTCAATAGGCAGGCCATGACAATCCCAACCAGGAATATAATGCGCATCAAAACCACTGAGTGTCTTTGACTTAACAATCATGTCCTTCAATACCTTATTAACCGCATGCCCTATATGAATAGCTCCGTTTGCATAGGGAGGACCATCATGCAAAATAAACTTTTCCCGTCCATCATATGCCGTTCTTATCGCCTGATATAAAGACGACTTTTGCCAATGACTTAAACGCTCCGGTTCTCTTTGCGCCAAATTAGCCTTCATTGGGAAAGCTGTTTTAGGTAAATTCAGTGTCTTTTTATATTCCATGATCCTATTGTCTTTAATAGTCTAAGCTAGCTTTCGCAACACTTATATCTTCTCTTATCTGAAGTTTAAGTTCTTCAAGTGACTGAAAGTGTTTTTCATCTCTAATCTTCTTTTTAAAATGTACTTCCACATAACGCCCGTATATATCTTCATCGAAATCAAACAGATGAACTTCCAGCAATAGCCCTCTGCCACTGACGGTTGGCCTACTACCCACATTAGCAACACCACAGAGTGCTTGCCCATGCAATCCGGTCAAGGTAATAGCGAAAACACCAAAAAGCGGAGGGCTTTTCCTAAACATCTCAATATTAGCCGTTGGAAACCCTAAGGTACGCCCTCGCTTGTCCCCGTGAACCACACGCCCACAAACAGAAAAAGAACGCCCCAAAAACAATGCTGCACTATCAAGGTCTTCTTTTGCCAAAGCATCACGGATTAACGTGCTACTCACTCTTTTACCCTTTATTAAGAACGGCTGAGTGTCACAAACATCAAAACCCATTTCCTGACCGCACGCTTTCAATAATGAAAAAGTTCCGCGCCTTGCTTTACCAAAATGAAAATCATCGCCTACGACCAAGTATTTAACATTCAACCGATTACATAGCACTTCTTGAATAAAACATTCAGGCTCCCAGTCAGCTAAAATACGGCTAAAACGAAGAACGTATACTTCATCGACAGGCAGCCGCTTTAACTGCAGTATCTTCTCACGTAATCGGGTTATTCGTGCCGGCCCATTATCACCTTGAAAATACTCCAATGGCTGCGGCTCAAATAACATAATAACGACCGGTAAGCCTAACTTTACACCCTCTTGGGCTAATCCACTAATCACAGCCTGATGGCCTAAATGCACGCCATCAAAATTTCCAATCGTCAACACACAGCCCTCAGGAAATGTTCTTGAGTGACTTAACCCCCGAATTAATCGCATAAATTATTTTTTTTTATAACTCTTGATTTTAACATTTTTTAACACCGCCTCATAGTCTGCTACCTTTAAACACGACCACCCAAGTGCCGAAATCGCAACCCAAACAGCAATAAGGTCAACAAATAAACCAAAAAACCAAGCGCTACCCACTGCACCAGCTCCAAAATACGCGACCCCATCTGCCCATCCGCTCCAACGGGGCCATCAACGAAATAATACAGTACACACCCCATTGCTATATTGGCAATGACCACCCTCGCTATAAACAAACCCCAACCCTTCCTTGGGTGAAAAATTTTATGCTGCAACAATGTTCCCAGTAACAAACCCGCATTTAAGAAGGCACTGAGTGATGTTGCTAAAGCCAAGCCAGCATGCGCCAGAGGGAAAACCAAACAAATATTAAGCACCATATTAAAACTCACCGCATAAAGACCAAACCTGACCGGTGTTTTCATATCTTGTCTTGCCGTAAATCCGGGAACCAAAATCTTGACCAAAACAAAGCCTAACAACCCTAACGCATAAGCAAACAAACTTCTTCCCGCCATGACAACATCATAATCACTAAAACTTTCATATTGAAACAGCGCTGACAAAATAGGCTCAGCTAAAATAGCCAACCCTACCGACGCAGGGATACCGACAACCATGACCCAACGAAGCCCCCAATCCAGCGCATCAGAAAATGACGATTCATCATTCGCGGCATAATTTTTAGACAGCCTAGGTAAAATCACCGTCGCCAACGCTATTCCAAAAACACCTAATGGAAATTCAACAAGCCGGTCCGAATAATAAAGCCAAGAAATACTTCCCGCCGCTAAAAACGATGCAATTAAGGTATCTAACAATAAATTAATTTGCGTTACTGAGGCGCCAAATAATGCCGGCACCATTAAAGACATAGTTTTCTTTACACCGGGATCTTTAAAACCAAAGCGCAAGCGCGGCAACAGACCTAAACGCATTAATGCCGGAAATTGAAATAACAATTGAACGATACCGGCTGCAAAAACACCCCAAGCAAGCGCCATAACCGGCTCATTCATAAGTGGGGCCAACCATATGGCGGCTGCAATTAAACACAGATTCAAAAAGACCGGTGTAAACGCTGGCACAACAAATTTTCCAAACGTATTTAAAATCCCGCCTGCAAAAGCAACCGATGAAATAAAAAACAAATAAGGGAAAGTCAATCGCAACAAATCTACAGCCAATTCATACTGACCGCTCTTTTCCCACAAAAAGCCAGGGGCAAAAACAAGAATAATAATCGGCGCAGCGGCGACCCCTATAACCGTTAGCACAATCAAAACTAACGCTAAAGTCCCCCCCGTTCGGTCCACAAATTGTTTTAATGCCTGCTTACCATGCTGTTCCTTATATTCAGCCAGCACTGGAACAAATGCCTGAGAGAACGCGCCCTCAGCAAAGAGACGCCTTAAGAAGTTTGGTATCTTAAAGGCAACAAAAAATACATCTGTGGCCGCATCAGCACCAAACAGGCGCGCTAGCAACATATCACGAATGAACCCCATAATACGGGACAGCATCGTCATAAAGCTAACAACTGCCGTTGATTTTAATAATTGTTTACTCAAAACAGGTGTTTTCTACAAAAGGGTTAAATCAAAGTTTGACAATAATAGCATTAATTAAGATAATAACTGATTGATTGCAACTACCTTAAAGAATAAATCATGGCAAACTCACCACAAGCTAAGAAAAGAGCGCGTCAAGCGGAAAAGCACCGTGCATTGAATGCGTCTCAACGCAGCAACTTAAGAACCTATATCAAGGCTGTCATCGCTGCTATTAACAACGGCGACCTTGAAGCCTCAAAAAAGGCATACCAAAAAGTTGTTCCAGTTATTGATTCAGCTGTAAGCAAAGGCTTAATCCATAAAAATAAAGCCGCTCGCGGCAAAAGCAGACTTAACGCTAAGGTCCGCACATTAGCAGTAGCCGGATAAGAAGATTACACAAGGCTAGGCGATCATGCCTATCCTTGTAATCTCCCTACAACAACACCAAGTTATCGCGATGTATCACCTCAGCGTCATCACTGTACCCCAGCAAACGCTCAAACTCGTCACTTGAATAACCCTTAATTAACTGCACATCATTCGCAGCATAATTAACCAACCCTCGAGCAACTTCATTCCCCGCAAAATCAACACAAGAAACCAAATCCCCCCGGTTAAATACGCCATCAACGGCCGTTACTCCAACCGCTAAAAGACTCTTCCCTGACTCCTTTAAAACCCGAACCGCGCCGTCATCCAGAGAAAGACAACCTTTAATTTGAAGATGCCCAGCCAACCATTGTTTTCTTGCGGCAAAACGAGCAATGTCCGGCTTTAAAAATGTTCCGATATTCTCACCCGACACCAACCTTAAAATAATCTCCTCATCGTAACCTGAGGCAATCATAGTTCCCGCACCTGAACGCGCCGCTAGTTTCGCTGCAGAAATCTTAGTTGCCATACCACCACGCCCTAACCCGCTTCGACTCCCGCCGGCCATTGCATCTAGCGCCGACTCATCAACGCCTATCACGTCAATCAATCGAGCCCCTTTATTAACGCTCGGATCACTGTCAAACAAACCCAATTGGTCAGTCAGGATAATCAACAAATCCGCCTCAACAAGATTAGCCAATAAAGCCGCTAAAGTATCATTGTCACCAAAACGTATTTCCTCGGTAGCAACCGCATCATTTTCATTAATAATCGGCACAACGCCATAACCCAATAAGGTTAATAAGGTACTCCGAGCATTTAAATACCGCTGACGATCCGACAGATCATCGTGGGTTAATAACACTTGAGCTGTATGCAAACAATGCTTTTGAAAGCTATTCTCATAAGCCTGAACTAAACCCATTTGACCCACAGAAGCCGCGGCCTGCAGTTCATGCAAGGAATGCGGCCGCTCTGTTAAATTAAGACGACAGATGCCTTCAGCAACTGAACCCGACGAAACCAATAAGACATCCAGGCCTCGCCGGCGCAACTCTGCAATCTGCGCCACCCAATCAGCCATAGCAGATACATCAAGACCTTCACCCCCATTGGTGAGCAAAGAACTGCCAATTTTTATAACAATTCGCCGTGATTGAAGAAAGTCAGGCCTCGTCACGGGCCTGCCCTCGACTCTGCTCTAAAAAATCCATAATAGCGAACATCAAAGCACCCACTCCATTCTTTTTTATGGCTGAAATCCTATACACAGGACCAGTCCAATTCAATGCATCCACAATCGCCTGACAATGTGCGCCTACAGCATCGCCCTGCAATCTATCTATCTTATTCAACACCAACCACCGTTCTTTTTTAGCTAAATCATCGCTCCATAATGCAAGCTCGGAAACAATCTTCTCAGCAGCTTCAACCGGTGAAATATCTGACTCATACGGCTCAACATCAACGATATGAAGCAACAAACGTGTCCGAGATAAGTGCTTCAAGAACTGCAACCCTAAGCCCGCACCTTCTGACGCACCTTCAATAACACCTGGAATATCTGCAATAACAAAACTACGCAAGTCATCGACCCTGACCACTCCCAAATTAGGGTGCAATGTGGTAAAAGGATAATCCGCCACCTTAGGTTTGGCTGAAGAAACCTGCCGAATCAAACTGGATTTACCTGCATTTGGCATACCCAACAAACCCACATCAGCAATTAACTTAAGCTCTAAATTTAAAAAACGATGCTCTCCCGGCGTCCCTTTAGTCGCCTTACGCGGCGCCCGATTCGTGCTGCTCTTAAAACGCGCATTACCCAAGCCATGAAAACCACCTTTAGCCACCAACAAAACATCGCCTGGCGCCGTTAAATCGCCAATTTTTTCACCCGTCTCTGAGTCGTACACAAGCGTCCCAGGCGGCACAGCCACACGACAGTCATCACCCATACCCCCCGTACAATTGCGCCCCATACCATTTTGACCACGCTGCGCCCGATGAACAGAATGATAGCGAAAATCAACTAAGGTATTTACATTTTCAGTTGCCACCAGGTAAACACTTCCCCCATCGCCCCCATCGCCACCGTCTGGGCCGCCGAATGGAATATATTTTTCGCGGCGAAAACCAATGGCCCCATTACCGCCGTCACCCGCTTCAACACGAATTCGCGCCTCATCAACAAACTTCATTACTTACTCCCTTCGCTTCACAAAGAATAACCACACCATCAGAGCAAGCCATTACAAAAAAAAACACATCAATCACCACAAACAAAAAAGCCCCACCAAAAGGTGAGGCTTTAATAAACCATGTACCACTAAAGCATCAATGCTTCACATGCACTTATGCAGCTACAACGCTCACATAACTGCGTTTTTTAGGTCCTTTAACCTCAAAAATAACGCGCCCTTCTGCTGTTGCAAAAAGTGTATGGTCTTTACCGCACCCAACATTTACACCCGGATGAAACCGTGTGCCACGCTGACGAACGAGAATATTTCCCGCTGCGACCGTTTCTCCACCATAACGTTTAACGCCTAATCGCTTCGATTCCGAATCGCGACCATTTCGAGTACTACCGCCTGCCTTCTTATGAGCCATCTTCTAACCCCAACTAAATATTAATTATGCAGAAATACCAGTAATCTGGACTTCCGTGTAATATTGACGATGCCCCATTTGCTTCATTTGGTGCTTACGTCTCTTAAATTTAATGATCTTAATTTTCTTGTGTCGCCCTTGCGAGGTGACTTTCCCGGTTACCTTACCACCGCCAACGAAAGGCTGACCGACCTTAACTACGTCATCCGATTGTACCAACAGCACCTTATCGAACTCCACATCATCACCTGAATCTACATCCAGCTTCTCTATTTTAAGGACTGACCCTTCTTCAACGCGATATTGTTTACCGCCTGTTTGAATTACCGCATACATCTGGTTAATCTCCACGGAACATGGTTATTTAAATTAATCAGTAATTCTAGCTACAAATACCAATGTCGTCAACCCGAAATTCATCAATTACACCATTCCCGCTATTAAAACAACAGAAATACCAACGACCAACATAACTTTTATGTAAAATACTCCCAATATTTTATCTGAAAAACTCACAATGTCAGCACAAAACCAAGAACAAACTCCATTTAACATTGATCAGCCCATTAATTTTGATGTCATCAAAACACTCACTCTTGATGACAGTAAGGCAACGGACCAACTCATTCTAAATGAACTCAACTCCGATGTTGTTCTGATTAATCAAATTGGCCACTATATTGTCGGCAGTGGCGGCAAAAGATTACGCCCCATGTTATTGCTTCTTGCCGCCAAAGCATTGGACTATGATGGTAAGCAACACTTAACACTTGCCGCGGTTATTGAATTTATTCACACGGCCACACTCTTACATGATGATGTTGTTGATGAGTCTGACTTAAGACGCGGCAAAGGCTCTGCTAATGCCGTATGGGGTAATGCTGCCAGCGTGCTCGTCGGTGACTTCCTTTATTCCAAAGCCTTTGAAATGATGGTGAGAGTTGACAACATGCGGGTCATGGAAATTCTCTCTAAAACAACAACCGCAATCGCAGAAGGCGAAGTACTTCAACTCCTTAACTGCAACAACCCAACAACCACAGAGACAAGCTATCTGGAAGTTATCTCTAGAAAGACGGCGATCCTCTTTAGTGCCGCAACACGTATTAGCGCCCTGTTAGTCGATGCGTCTTCTGAAACAGAGGCACAAATGGCAGCCTACGGCATGCACTTGGGAAATGCCTTCCAACTTATTGATGACGCATTAGATTACAAAGCCAACGCTGAAGATCTCGGCAAGAACCTAGGCGACGACCTCGCCGAAGGAAAGCCGACACTACCGCTGATCCACGCCATTGAACACGCTAACGAAGGCGATGCTCAAATTATTATTGATGCTATTAAAGAAGGCGACCGTAACGCATTTAACAACGTTTACAAGATCGTTCAAGCCACAGGGGCGATTGAATACACGGAGAAACGTGCTGAAGAAGAAGCCCAAAAAGCAATCAATGCATTAGCCTTAATAGCTGATTCACCTTATAAACAAGCGATGATGCAATTGGCTATTTTTTCAGTGCAACGAAATTATTAAACCATTCCCAAACAGCACTGCTAAGCGCAAACGATTCGTCGCCCTGTTTGAATGAAAAGCCTACTTCTCCGTTACCACTGCATCAATAAAATTTTTCCGTAATCGCTGGCGAACCGTTTCTACCGCTGACATATTTAAAAATGGTCCGAGCTTTACCCGGTACCAGTTAACATCACCGATCTTAGCTAATTCTATTTTTGATTCAATACCTATTAATGCCAACTTAGCTTTAAGTCGGTCTGCATCTTTATTATTCCTGAATGAACCCACCTGCATCATATAACGGGCATTCCTGACATTTCCTGACTGTTCCTCACGCTTACGGGTTTTGATCTCATAATCAGGAATAACCACCTCCTTTTCTGGGAGTAAGGTAAAAAAATCATAGCGCGGTTCATGGGTCCGCTCTTTATTAACCGACGCACTTTCCTTAGGTGTTGATACTGTCACTTGGTGCTGCGGTACCGACTCAAGAACTTTAGTAGCAACCTGCTCAGAAACAACGGCGTCCTGATGACGAAGGCTATTTAAAAAATAACCAAACCCAAGTAATAATAAAATAACCCATAGCACCCTCCAAACAGAAACACCCTTGTGACTACTTTTGCGTTGAGGTTGCGCTCTATTTTTAAAATCTTTTACCATTACATTGACTCTGGACTATTAACACCCAACAAACCCAAGCCATTGGTAAGACATTGCTGAATAGCCTCAATAAGATTAATACGCGCGTCACGTAACTTCACATCATCAACTAAAAACTGCTGAGCATTGTAATAAGTATGAAAATGATTGGCCAATTCACGCAAAAAATGCACCAAATGGTGCGGCTCATACTTCAACGCCGACCGTTCGAGAACTTCCGGGTACTGCGTCAATAACCCAACCAATGATACCTCATGATCAGTTGATAACAACTCAAGACTTTCCAGCCCTTGCTGCCTGCTCCGTGACAAACCCTTTTCTTCCAACTGCCGTAAAACACTGCAAATCCGAGCATACGCATATTGCACATAAAAAACGGGGTTGTCATTAGTTTGACTAGTCGCCAACTTCAGATCAAAATCCATATGCTGATCTGATTTACGCAAAACATAAAAAAAACGTGCTGCATCGACACCCACTTCATCGCGCAAATGACGCAAGGTAACAAAATCACCTGAGCGCGTTGACATGGGTACTTTTTCTGCACCTCGGTACAAAACAGCAAACTGCACTAGCAATACTTCTAATTTATCTGCATCAGCACCTAAAGCTATCATCGCCGCTCTAACCCGAGGAACATAACCGTGATGATCAGATCCCCAAACATTAATAATACGCTCAAATCCCCGATCCAATTTATTCATATGGTAGGCAATATCTGATGCAAAATAAGTGCTTTGACCATTCTCCCTAACCACAACACGATCTTTTTCATCCCCTAGTAAACTGGATGCAAACCAAGTTGCACCCTCTTTTTTATAAATATGACCCGCTTTATCTAAACGTTCTAATGCAGCCTCAATGGATCCATCATCAACCAATAAACTTTCAAAAAACCAATGTTGATAATCAACACCAAATTCCGCCAAATCATCTCTGATATCAGCCAATATAGCGGTCAACCCTGCTTGAAATATTTGCGTATAACGCTCTTGACCCAATAACTCCCGCGCCTTGCTAATGAGCCCATCCACATGCTGTTCTTTGTCGCCCCCTTGAGGCTCATCAACTGGGACGCCGTCAAAAACTTCAGCGGCTACAAAACAAAAGTCCTGATTAACCCGGTCAAAAAACTGACGTGCAATATCCTCAACATATCCCCCACGGTAACCATTACTCGGAAACTGAATCGTTTGCCCACAACATTCTAAATAACGCAGCCAAATACTGGCTGCCAAAATATCCATTTGTCGACCGGCATCATTAACATAATATTCATTAGCAACGTCATAACCTACTGCACGCAATAACTCAGCCACAACAGAACCATAAACCGCACCACGACCATGCCCTACATGCAAAGGCCCTGTGGGATTGGCAGAAACAAATTCAACTTGTACTTTCTTGCCAGCACCGACCTCACTTTTACCGAAAGAAGGCCCAAGCCGTAAAATATCAGCAATAACCTGGTGTTGCGCAGCGGGATTAACAAAGAAGTTTATAAAACCCGGCCCAGCTATCTCTACCTTTTCAACACTCACATCATCCGGCAAGGCCGCAATAATCGCCTCAGCCAATTGTCTAGGCGCTGTTTTAGCAGATTTTGCCAACATCATTGCCAAGTTGCTCGCAAAATCACCGTGCTGAGCATCCCGCGTCCGCTCAACACTAATTTCTGGAATCCAGTCTGACTGTAGAACCGATTGTTCAACCAGTTCCTCTACGGCCTGCTGCAATAAGGCCACCACCTTCTGTTTCATATCAACAACTTCTATCAGTTCAAAAATAATGAGCTATTATCCAATAACTATCTCGGATTATCTAGCAACAGACCGCTATCACTTGTAAATAGTTGAAATCCACCCCCTCATTAATATAAGTCCACTGGGTCCACATCGATGGACCACCGAACTTTTCTGACCATTTTAATAGCGCCCACTTCCTTAACTAAAAGACCCAACATTTGATGCAACTGCTTTCTTTGGTTTGCCTGCAGCAATAATTGATAATGAAAACGCTCTGCGCGCCTGACAATGGGTGCCGGGACCGGGCCTAACACGCAAGCGCCCTCCATTACGTGAGGTCCCAAAAATGATTGCACTTGCTGCAAAAACGCCATTGCCAGTGACTCTGAAGTTGCACTAACTCGAAACAATGCCTGGAAACTAAAGGGTGGCAGCCTTGCTGCCTTCCTCTCTAACAAGCTCTCTTTGGCAAATGCTGCAAACCCTTTTTCAATCAAAGTCCTTAACAAGGGATGATCCGGTTGCCGTGTCTGTAAAAGTACCAGCCCCTTTTTATGAGACCGCCCGGCTCGACCAGAAACCTGAACAATCAACTGCGCCAACCTTTCCGGCGCATGGTAATCAACACTGAACAAACCACTGTCAATATCGATAATACCCACTAACGTAACATTCTCAAAATCGTGGCCTTTTGAGAGCATTTGGGTACCTAATATAACCTTCGCTTGCCCAGAATGAATACCCGCCAATGCTATCTCTAAATCATTGCGGTGACGAACACTGTCTCTATCTATCCGAACGACCTGGTCTTGACCAAATGTTTCAACTAACCCTCTTTCAACACGCTCTGTTCCAATCCCCAACGCCACTAATTCAGCACACCTGCAAGCCTCACAACGCTGACTTTTTCGATGTTGATAATCACAATGATGGCACCGTAACAATCCCAATTTTTCATGCAAAACCAAATTAACATCACAGCGCGGACAGCGAGCTACCCAGCCGCAACCATGACACATTAAGGCAGGTGAAAACCCTCGCCTGTTTAAAAACAAGATCACTTGTTCGCCTCGAGCAACTGTTTTTCTGACCGCGTCCATTAAGGGCTCGGACAGCCCATCTACCAATCGCTGATTACGAACATCTAATAATCTTACTGTGGGCAATACCGCTGTACCGATGCGCTGCGTTAAGGTAAGTTTTTGGTACCGACCATTCAGCACATTACTTAAACTCTCTAAAGAAGGCGTGGCAGAACCCAAGATAATCGGTATATTTCGTTTCTTTGCTTTTAACAACGCCATATCCCGAGCGGAAAACCGCAGCCGCTCTTGTTGTTTGAAGGACACATCATGCTCTTCATCAACAATGATCAAACCCAACCGCGGTATTGAATTAAATAACGCAGACCGTGTTCCCAATAAAACACCGGCATGACCGTGTTGCACACTAAGCCAAGATTGACAACGCTGAGAATCTGTCAGACTTGAATGCGAGACTGCAATAGCGATACTAAATCGCTGCCTGAAACGGCTCTCAATTTGTGGGGTTAAACTAATTTCAGGTAATAGCACCAGTACTTGCTTGCCCTGACTAATCACCGCATCAATAACACGCATATAAACTTCCGTCTTACCGCTACCGGTAATACCGTCCAATAAAAAAGCACGGTAAGCATCAAGACTTTCATGAACACGATCAACAGCTTGCTGCTGCTCTGCGGTTAAAGCCACGTGATCTGCGTTGAATCCAGCTTCAGGTCTTTGCGCTAACATGGCTGATGAATCGCACAGCTCTACATATCCTTTAGCCATTAATTCAGTCATGAATTTTTTACCATCCTTATGCCAGGCTCTAAGTGCGGACTCAGCAATTGGCCGGCCTTCTTGCTTCATAAACCTTAACAAGCCTTGCTGACGGGGCGATCGCGCTAAGACCATACTATTCACACCGGCTCCTAAAGCGGTTAACCTAAACGACTGATCTTGTTTGAGTTTTACTTGTCTTCCTTGCCGTAACAATACCGGCAAAGCATAACCAACAACTTCCCCCATCGGGTAATGATAATAACGACTCACCCAAGCCAAAAAGTCTAAATCATCGGCCGACAACAAAGGCTTTGTATCCAAAACCTCCTGAACCACTTTTAACTTATCCAAATCCCAGTCGCTATCCGAACCAACCTCTAATAACACGCCTATCTTGCTACTACTCCCAAAAGGAACGCGTAATCGAATACCCGGTATTAACCCATCAACTTCAAAGTCTTCAGCCACTTTATAATCGAAAAGCCGGTATAACGGCACCATTACAGCAACCCGAAGAATATTCCTGCTATTTTGACTTGACTTAACCATGTAATTTATTTAATAACTACCGTACACCCAACTATTTTTAAAAAAATGACAGGCATGCTCCTTTAAATAACAAACCCATAAGGCATCAACATGTTAGCACTCCGGCAACAAGTTCTTCGTACTGATATTGCAGGTATTCCACTCGAATGGATTGGCTTCGAGACGGCTGCAAAACTTTATGCTTTAAATCATGTCGTCTACACCTTGGGCTCCCCTCTTTACACGCTCCATGGGGGCATCAATAGCCGCACCGGCATTCAAAGCAGTATTGAAATCAACTCAATATTAGCCACACAATGTCTGCACTATAACGGCAACAATCTTTCTAAAAAGTTTATTCCCACGCTCAACAATAATACGTTATTTAAACGCGACGACTACCTTTGTCTTTATTGTGGTATCCGTTACCACCGGAGTGAATTATCAAGAGACCACATTACGCCGTTAAGTCAAAACGGCAAAGACCATTGGAATAATGTTGTCACCGCCTGCAAATGTTGCAATAACGTAAAAGCGGATCGTAGCCTTGATCATTCAGGTTTACAATTACTGGCAATCCCGTTTACCCCCACTTATGCCGAATATATCTTTTTGCAAGGCCGCCATATCTTAGCCGACCAAATGAACTTCCTACGCTCTCACTTTCCGCAAGGGAGTCCTCTACATAAGCGCACTAGGGCTTAATGAAAGTCATCGTCATCCGATCACTTTCGCCGATTGATAAATATTTTTCTCGGTCTTGTTCAAGCAACTTTAACCGTGGTGGCAACGTCCAAACCCCTGCAGGATGATTATGATGATCTTTAGGGTTAGCATTTATACCTGCACTCGCCAGAAACTTAAATCCAGCCGCTTCAGCCATCGTTGTTAAATAGTTTTCAGACACATAGCCGTTTACCGCCTGTGAATCTAAAATATGCCCCGGTGTCTCTCGGTGCTCCACTACGCCTAAAATACCACCGGACTTTAAAACTTCAAAAATCGCAGCCAAAACGGTTGGGAGCTGCCCCGACTTCATCCAATTATGAATATTTCTAAACGTCAAAACCCGGTCAACAGTGCCCTTAGGCGCTATCTGTAATGCTTCCGGTGGCTCAAGAACGGTTACGTGGGCAGCACCATAAGTCAATGGATCAGCCTTTATTTTTGCTTTAAATAACTGCGCACTTTTCTGAAAATAGGGTACTTTTGAATCAGGCGAGAAATGCGCCAAATACAAAACGCCTTGTTCTTTAAGAAAAGGCGCCAATATCTCGCTATACCACCCTGAACCCGGCCAAATCTCAACGACCGTCATGCTTTTCTAACATCAAAGAAGGTTAATGTTTGTAAGGGGTGCCGGTACTTGTCTCGTAATTTATGCTCTGCCTGACGCTGTTCACCGGCAATCACAGTTGTCAAAGTAACGCCATAAGCAACCGGCATTACTAAAGCAGAACCAAAAAGTAACCCTAAAATAAAACAACTACGCACTCGTTTCACGACCCACCTTCCCCAGCACCTGCCTTAAACTGTAACAACCCCACTAAACCCAATAGTAAGAATGCGACTAACGTCCACCCGGGTATAGTTAGCCCTAAAAAAACCCATGAAATATCGGCGCACTCGCCGGTACCATTCAGCATCAACTTCAATGTCTCAGCCAGTGGGAAATTATCAAAAACGTACGCCAATCCGGGGCTACATTCGGGCACCTCGTCAGCCGGTAAGTTTTGTAGCCACACATGACGCGACGAAACACCTGCGCCCAGAAGTGCGAACACAGTAATAAAAACTGAATAAATCCGTATGCCTAAGCGCCGGGGATTATGAAGTGCCGCTGCCAAAAAAATCGTGCCCAACACTAAAATAATAACACGCTGGGAAATACATAAGGGACAAGGCTCAAGCTCTTCAACAAACTGAAAATAAGCGGCAACCAATAGCAAAACAAAACAACTGATAAAACCTAACCATAATAAAATCCGGACTCTCGTCATAAAATTACCTGAATGAATACGATCAGATGAAAAGGCAGCTTCATTTAGCCTGTCCACTTAAAATGAGGCGATTAATTTTCTTAATGCTTCCGAACCAAACTGAAAAACCGGCCAGCCATCACCCGTCAAAACTGTTTCTACATTACAGTTCTCAACTAACCGCCTAACCGAATCCTGCGCCTCATTTTTATCCACCAATTTAGCCTCCGGCAACAAACAAAGACTACCGGCTAAATGACACCGAATTAAATCACCGGTAATCAACGTTTTCTCAGCCAGTAGCAAGGCTAATTCTCCAGGTGTTTTAGAGCCATTGACGGTATAAGCAATCAGTTCAGGAACAATAACCTCATTATCGCTGAGCCACCGATCACAAGAAATTGGAAATGTTTCCTGCTCCGCTAACGGACCGCAGATACGAGCATTGTATCGTTTCGCTATATTTTCAGTATCACGACAATGATCGCTATTGGTCACCACAATCAAACTAACACCGCCCAAAGCGTCTAAATGCATCTGATCATGCGCTGATAGTGGCAGTGGATCAATAACCACATTGCCTTCCTCACGAAGCCATAAGAAACTATGAAAATCTAAATTACGCGTCTCATCAAAAACCGACCACCCATACAAGGCCGTACTATGTAATTGTTTCATTTTTACTCACTTAAATTTAACAACCTTATTTAGCGGGTTTATAACCAATTCGTCAACCAATATTCCCGGACGTGTCATTAAAATATAATTAACAGCGGTCGCTAAATCTTCCGGCAAAATATAATTACTCTCATTATCCCCTGGCTCAAAAGCCAATGGTTCAAAAAATTCAGTTTTTACCATGCCCGGATTAATTAATGTGACCTTAACTTGGCTTTTAGCACACTCTTCTCTAAGTGCTTGCGAAAAGCCTCGAACCGCAAATTTACTGGCACAATACACCGCACCCTGACGACGTCCTTGTAATGCACTTTCAGAACCGATAAAAATCAAATCAGCTCGATCCTTCCTTTTAAACCCCGGGACAAAAGCACGCGCTAACACCGCCTGCCCGGTAAAGTTAACCGTCATTAAAGAATCGATTTGCTGGTAAGAGAATTGCTCAAGAGCACCAAACCGCCCATAGCCTGCACAAAAGACAATAATAGAAATACTCGGGTGTTTGGTTTGCAATTGCTTAGCTTGTTCGGCCAAAAGAGATAGCTTCGAAAAATCCATTTCAACCGGTGAAAAACGGCTATGCCTCGTCTCAAATTGATTGCAATCTCTCGACGTTCCAAAGACAAAATAACCTTGCCGTAACAATTCTTTTGCCACCGCACGACCAATTCCAGAACTGGCTCCGGTAACTAAAACTGACCGCATTAAACCAGACACGGAAAGAATTTATCTTGCGACACATAACCGGCCAACAACTCACTACAAAATGTCATCATTTCTTGCTCTATCTCGGCTTGATAAGAAACCATTTTACGCTGACTTTCAAAAGGCCCTGCAAACAATTTTTCTTCTGGGTATAAACGCTGAATCTTTTTAAAAAAATTATCCGGTAGTCTGAATGCACCCATACTGACAGAATGTAATTGCGCTACGTTAATTCGTTTAAATATTTGTTCAAATAATCGTTGATACTGCTGTTGATAATCAACATGATAAATAATCGGGTCAAAGCGCAAACCAATTTGCCAACCCTGTGCCTGTAACTTACACATAGCATCAATACGACGATCCACAGAAGGCGTTTTCGCTTCGAGCAATTCCCCCACCTCTTTCGGGGTAAAACTAAAGGCCACCACACAGCGCGCTAAAGGATCTCGACTCAACAGCCCCCTGACCTGAGTGCTTTTAGTTCGTAACTCTAGCCAAGCATTGGGTAAAGTCTCAAAAAATGGTAAAAAGTCCGCCACAAACCCTGTTACCGGCTCCATAGCCAAACTATCACAATCATATCCTGAAAAGAAATGGAGCGGTTGCCCGGGGAACTGCTGACTGTACTGCTTTATTTCCAGTTGAAAGTCCTCATAATTTACAAATAAAATATAATTAGCCGACTGAAACATCCCCTGTAAAAAACAATAACGACAGTCATATAAACAATTCAGCATATGCGAAAAGTAATAATTCTTTTCCGCTCCAATGCCGTATCCCGGTGGCGCCTCCAAGACAAAGTTTTTATATTTCTCTGCCAAAATAAGTGCTGGCTTTACTTTTTGCAATCGAAAGTTCTGTGCTTTAGGGTTAAATACCTCGCCATAGCGTGTACAATCGATGGTTCTAGCTTTCGGGAAACGAGTTAAAATATGCTTTACCCGAGGATGTTCTCTGACCGCCTCTTCTATATAAATTGTTTCAATCATACTTTTTAATCATTAGCAATCCGCTGTTATATAAAAAATAGCTCCAACACACTACAACCCCATTATTAAAACTTAAACTACTTTTTTAAGTAATATTTTTTTATGCTTGATTACCCCACTAATAAAGATAGGGTAAAATAAAGCTCATCTTTTATTAATTCAGCGACATCCTATGCAGACAAAAACAATTGGCTTTATTGGCGGTGGAAATATGGCGACCAGCCTCATTAGCGGGCTAATCGCCAGTAAACATCCTCGTGAAAATATCAATGTTTATGATATTGACGACAATAAACTACAATCACTCAAATCTACGTTTAACATCCAGACCCATTCAACCTGTGAAAACTTAGCACTGCACTCAGATATTATTGTTTTGGCCGTTAAACCACAAACGATGAAGAATGTCTGTGAAAATGTCCGCGCTGCCATCGCCCACAAAACTCCTTTATTTATTTCTATTGCAGCAGGCATTAACCAGACCAGTCTCGGTCATTGGCTAGGAAAACAGCACGCCATTGTCCGCTGTATGCCTAATACCCCGGCATTAGTCCAAACCGGTGCCACGGCCTTACATGCTAACAACAATGTCAGCTCTCAACAACGCGACTTAACTGAAAATATTTTACGGGCTGTTGGCATTGCCCTCTGGGTTGATAATGAAAGCCTCATGGATACCGTTACCGCTGTCTCAGGAAGTGGTCCGGCTTACTTCTTCCTGCTTATGGAAGCCATGGAAAAATCAGCGCTCGAACTCGGTTTACCGGAACAAGCCGCACGGTTACTCATCCAACAAACAGCACTAGGGGCTGCTAAGATAGCCCTGGAGTCCGGTGAATCACCTAAAGAACTGCGTACCAAGGTGACCTCCCCCGGCGGCACCACCCAACAAGCTATCCGTACTTTTCAAAACGGCCACTTTGAAACACTGGTTAATTCAGCCGTACATGCTGCCTTTAACCGATCAATAGAAATGTCCACTGAACTAGGAGAAGAATAATGGACTCTACTTACATGACCAATCCCGTTATTTTTCTGATAGACACCCTGATTTCTTTGTATGTACTCGCGATCCTTTTACGGTTCTTATTACAATGGGTCAATGCTGACTTCTACAACCCATACATACAATTATTAGTTAAAGTTACCCACCCGCCGTTAAAACACATGCGCCGGATCATCCCCTCAGTGGGTAGAGCCGATACCTCATGTATTATCCTAGCACTGATCATCCAAATGTCGTCTGACTACACGATCCTCATGCTTAAAGGCGTTTCCATATCGTTTACCGTATTATTTTTACTAACCGTCTCACAGCTTGTATCCACTTTCTTAAATATTTTTGTCTTTGCAATTTTTGCTCGCGCCATTCTCAGTTGGTTCTCACAAGGTTACAGCAACCCTGCAGCGACACTGCTACATAGCCTAACCGAGCCTTTGCTGAGAATTTGCCGGGCAATGATTCCGGTGATAGCCGGCATTGACTTATCGCCATTAATAGCCATTATCGCGCTGCAATTAGCAAAAATGCTAATTTTGCCGCCTATAGAACAAATGATTACCTTGTTTAGTTAAATACCGTTGCGCAACACGCAACCCGCATTTTTTAAAGCAACAAGGTACCTACACCTTTATCCGTGAATAATTCAAGAAGCACCGAGTGCTCCACACGTCCATCAACAATATGAACCCGTGAAACGCCACCTTTGATCGCATCGGTGGCACACTTAACCTTAGGGATCATTCCGCCGTGGATAGTCCCCACTTCAATCAGATTATCAATGTCAGTCACTGATAAACCGGTCATAAGGTTTTGCTCCGCATCCAAGATACCCGCAGTATTAGTCAACAGAATCAATTTCTCCGCACCTAAGACTTCGGCTACTTTTCCAGCCACAAAGTCAGCATTAATATTGTATGAATGACCGTCGTGCCCCACCCCTATTGGGGCGATCACGGGAATAAAATCACTCCCCGCCAACATATTGACAACAGCCGGATCAATACTTTCAACATCGCCAACATGCCCCAAATCAATAATTTCCGGCACATTGGTTTCTGGTGAAGGCTTCTTAACCTCAATCTTTTTAGCCCGGATAAAATCACCGTCTTTACCCGTCAAGCCGACAGCACGACCCCCATTCTGGTTAATTAAATTAACAATATCCTTATTAACCAATCCGCCTAAAACCATTTCCACTACATCCATGGTTTCACTGTCAGTCACTCGCAGACCATCCACAAATTTTGTCGTTTTACCTAATTTTTCTAATACTCCGCCAATCTGTGGACCACCGCCGTGAACAACGACCGGATTAATACCAACCAACTTCATCAAAACGATATCTTTGGCAAAGCAATTTTTTAAGGCCTTATCCACCATAGCATTGCCACCAAATTTAATGACAACCGTTTTCCCTGAAAACTTCTGAATGTAAGGTAATGCTTCCACCAAGGTGTGTGTAATTTGACTCGCCACAGCGACTCCCAACGTTTACTTAAAGTTAAAATAGATTTTAATTATTGCCGGCCGGTATGGCCAAAGCCACCCTCAGCACGGTCACTTAAATCAAAATCATCGACTTGAACCCATTCAGTTTGAACCACCGGCACAAAAACCATTTGTGCAATGCGCTCACCCACCTCAATGGTAAAACCTTTATCGCCCCGGTTCCAACAAGAAACAAAGACTTGCCCCTGATAATCGGAATCAATCAGACCCACCAAATTACCCAATACGATGCCGTGCTTATGCCCTAAACCCGAACGCGGTAATAATACAGCTGCCAGACCGGGATCATCAATATGAATAGCAAGACCGGTAGGAATCAGACGTGTTTCACCGGGTTTCAACAGAACGGCAGTATCAAGGCAAGCCCTCAAGTCTAGGCCCGCAGCACCATCGGTCGCATAATCAGGTAAGGGAATGTCGGCACCCAGACGGTTATCTAGAATCTTGAATTTAATTTTTTTCATGATAATGTTGCGCTATTAATTGTATAAGTTGTTGTGCTAAATCCCGCTTAGCCGTCATCGGAAAATCTTGTTGACCACCCGGCCAAAATACCGTCACGGCATTGTTCTCTTTATCAAAGCCGCCGTCTACACGACCGACCCAATTTGCAGCAACCATATCAAGTTTCTTACGTGCTAATTTAGCTTTTGCGTAAGTTTCAAGATGCTCTGTTTCAGCGGCAAACCCGACCGTAAATAAGGCTTCATGCGCCTCGGCCACCGACGCTAAAATATCGCGTGTTTTTATTAATGCTAAGGTTTTATTAGCATCGGTCTTTTTTATCTTATTCCGCTCAGCGACTGGACTGTAATCAGCAACCGCTGCTGATCCAATAAAAATATTAGCGTTAGCTGAACAGTCCACTACTTGTTCATACATTTGCTCGGCTGTTTCCACCGCAAGTAATTTAACACCGGTCGGTGGAGCTAAAGCCACCGGGCCACTGACTAAAGTCACATCAGCTCCAGCACTTTTAGCCATCTCTGCTAACGCATAGCCCATTTTGCCAGAACTTCGGTTCGTGATATACCGAACTGGATCAATAGGCTCTCGCGTCGGTCCTGCGCTAATGAGCACAGAAACGCCACTTAGCGGCCCAGCCGCAGTCTGCAGTATTTCTTGGCAAATATGTTCTGGCTCAAGCATTCGACCTGGACCCGTTTCTCCACAAGCCTGACTACCGTGTTCAGGATTCAAAATAACCATACCCCGTGCACGCAATGTCGCAATATTTTCTTGAACAGCCACATTAAGCCACATCGCTTGATTCATACTGGGTGCTAACGTGACCTTACCTTGTGTTGCTAAGACCACGGTGCTTAATAAATCATCGGCAACACCATGTGCAAATTTAGCAATACTATTCGCTGAAGCTGGCGCAATAATAATTTCATCCGCCCACCGGGCTAGATTAATATGCCCCATGGCATTTTCTTCATCACTATCCAGTAATTTCGAATGAACCGAATGACCGGAGAGCGCTTGAAATGTTAACGGGGTGACAAACTCCATCGCTGAATGAGTCATAACCACTCTGACCTCAACATTCTGCTTACGAAGCAATCGAACTAATTCAGCCGACTTGTAAGCGGCTATACCGCCACAGATCCCTAATAAAATTCGCTTAGTAATGTCCAACTCCTGTCATTCAATAGCCGTCATCGCTAAACGATCGTTTTTACTCACTTAACCCGGTTAATATAAACCTTGCTTCCTGATATTTTTCACTGCTTTTAAGCGTAATATTTTCTGGCAATACAGGTCCCGGTGCCGTCTTGTCCCAATCAAGCGTTTCTAAATAGTCACGAATATACTGTTTGTCAAAGCTCGGCGGACTGATACCAACCTGATACTGGTCAGCAGGCCAAAACCGCGATGAATCAGGTGTCAACGCTTCATCAATCAGATAGAGTGTTTGCGCGGCATCTAAACCAAATTCGAACTTAGTATCAGCAATAATAATACCTCGCTCAAGTGCAAAATCAGCCGCCTCTTTATAAAGTGTTAAACTAACGTCTCGAACCTGCTTAGCTAATGAGTCACCCAAAAGAGTGGTCGTTTCAGCAAAGGGAATATTCTCGTCATGATCACCTATCGCCGCTTTCGTTGAAGGCGTATAAATTGCCTTCGGTAATCGCTGACCTTGTTGTAAGCCAGTCGGCAATTTAACCCCACAAACGGCACCTGTTTTTTGATAATCCTTCCACCCCGACCCAATTAAATAGCCTCTCACGATAGCTTCAACCGGTAATGGTTTTAATTTTTTCACCACAATAGCTCGGCCCTCAACTTCTTCACGCTCACAAGGATCGGGAAGCACATCTTGCAAGAGCATATCGACCAAATGGTTAGGCACCAACGCTTGCGTCTTATCAAACCAAAAATTAGAAACCTCGGTCAGAACGCGCCCTTTACCGGGAATAGGATTAGGTAAAACCACATCAAATGCAGAAATTCGATCCGTTGTAACAATAAGCATGTGTTGATCGTCAATATCATAAATATCACGCACTTTACCGCGTGCGCGTAACTTTAAACTCGTAATGGAAGATTCAAATAATGCTTCAGGTGATGACATAAATATTGCTGTTAAACTTTATTAAAAGGTTATAAAGGAGTAAGTTTAACATTTTACTAATTAAAATAGATTAAACAATGAGCTGGTTAGGTAAATTTTTAGGCGGTACCTTTGGATTTATGATGGGGGGACCTCTCGGGGCTATTTTAGGCGCTTCTTTAGGGCACCAATTGGATATGGGCATGGGGGGATTGGAAAGTGATTCCCATCAAGGCTTTAACCAAGGGGATCAACACCGAGTTCAAATGGCCTTTTTCACTGCCACCTTCTCCGTCATGGGGCACATCGCCAAGGCTGACGGTACCGTTTCACCCTCAGAAATAAAACTCGCCCGACGCGTCATGGATGAAATGATGCTCTCGGGTGAACTCAGAGAGACAGCGATAAAACTTTTTGATCAAGGCAAGTCCCCTGACTTCCCACTCACTGAAGCGCTCACCCAGTTTCGTAAAGAATGTGCACGGCGCAATAACCTGATTCGGATGTTTCTCGACATTCAGGTTCAAGCGGCCTTTGCCGATGGCACACTTGACCCCGAAGAAGAAAATGTCTTATTGAAAATCTGCCAAATTTTAAAAATTTCACGGTTCGAATTTCAACACATAAAAATGCAAGCCCAAGCACAGCAGCGTTTTCACCAACAGGGACAGCCGTATTCTGGTCATTCTCAAAACAACCTTGCAGACGCCTATTCCGTTCTCGGCATCAGCGAAAACGCAAGCGATACCGAACTCAAAAAAGCCTATCGTCGTTTAATGAGTCAAAATCACCCAGATAAATTAGTGGCCAAAGGTCTCCCCGAAGAAATGATGACAGTCGCCAAAAAGAAAACGCAAAAAATAGCAAAAGCCTACGAACTGATCCGTGAAAGCCGAAAAAAATAATACCTTTAAAAACACACAAGGCCTAACCCATGACTGACAAGACTCGCCCCTCCCGAAGACATTTCCTTAAAAAGACGGTGATTAGCCTGAGCGCCGGGGTATTAGCCATGTTATCCCACCAAACGTTCGCCAAAAATACTACCCCCCTTCCTAAAGAGAACGTACCCACACCCGACACCCAGGGCTATCATGAAACAGAGCACATAAAAACCTATTACCAGAAAGCAAGATTCTAGTAATTTTTTAAACTAATATTGCTGACGTTATGAAACTTATAAAACGCCCGTCCAAAACATCGACATCAGCCAGTCCACGCATAAACCGACGTACGTTCCTACAGCACTCCGGCTTAACCGTTGGCGGCGCAGCCATTGCCAGCGCATTTCCGCTAACACTGATGGAAACAGCTCAAGCCACAACGCCAGCTGTTGCCACTAAAAGTAGTGAGATAAAAAAAATACGGAGCGTTTGCACTCATTGTTCGGTGGGTTGTGGCGTTATAGCTGAAGTGCAAAATGGTATTTGGATCGGTCAGGAACCCGCTTTTGATCACCCTTTTAACTTAGGCGCCCACTGCGCCAAAGGCGCCTCAGTCAGAGAACACGGGCACGGCGACCGCCGGCTGAAATACCCGATGAAAATGGTCAACGGTGAGTGGCGTAAAGTCTCATGGGAAACCGCTATTGAAGAAATTGGCGATCAAATTCTATCTATTCGAGAACAATCAGGCCCTGACTCCACTTACTGGCTAGGCTCTTCCAAGCACAACAACGAACAAGCCTACCTTTTTAGAAAATTTGCGGCCTTTTGGGGTTCCAACAACATTGACCATCAAGCCCGAATTTGTCACTCAACCACAGTTGCCGGCGTTGCAAACACCTGGGGTTATGGTGCCATGACCAATTCATTTAATGATATTCATAACGCAAAAGCCATTTTAATTATTGGCGGGAATCCGGCCGAAGCACACCCTATCTCCATGCAGCATATTTTCAGGGCTAAAGAACGCGGCGCTCCCCTCATCGTTATTGACCCACGGTTTACCCGTACGGCTGCCCATGCCAACCAACATATTAAATTACGGCCGGGCACCGATGTCCCGCTTATTTGGGGTATACTTTGGCATATCTTTGAAAATAAATGGGAAGATAATTCATTTATTGAACAGCGCGTTTATGGGATGGATGAAATTAGAAAAGAAGTCGCCCAATGGAATCCTAAACAAACCGAAGAAGTCACCGGTGCCCGAGAAGAAGAACTCTATCTCGCAGCCAAAACCATGGCACACAATAAACCGGGTACCTTTATCTGGTGTATGGGTGGAACGCAACACACCAACGGTAATAATAACACCCGTGCCTACTGTATTTTTCAACTGGCCCTTGGCAATATGGGCGTTGCAGGTGGCGGTACCAATATCTTTCGTGGCCATGATAATGTCCAAGGTGCTACTGACCTAGGTCCCAACACACACACCCTCCCTGGCTATTACGGTCTAAGCGATGGCGCCTGGCGGCACTGGGCTAAAGTCTGGGATATTGATTACGACTGGCTGGCTAACCGCTTTGACTCGACCCCTTATGACGATGGAACAGGGATTAAAAAGCGCACGATGAACACCAGTGGCATTCCTGTTTCCCGGTGGATCGACGGTGTTCTCGAAGATAAAAATTTAATCGCCCAAAACGACAATATACGAGCGATGATTTTTTGGGGGCATGCACCCAACAGCCAAACCCGTAATCCTGAAATGAAAGAGGCTATGGAAAAGTTGGATTTATTAGTCGTTATCGACCCATACCCCACCGTTGCGGCTGTTCTTCATAATCGATCAGAGAACACCTATCTACTGCCTGCCTGCACCCAATTTGAAACCTATGGTTCGGTGACTTCCTCTAACCGTTCTATTCAATGGCGTGACCAGGTTATTGACCCGCTCTTTGAATCAAAACCTGATCATGAAATTTTATACCGGTTTGCCAAGAAATTTAATTTTTCTGAGCAAATGTTTAAACACATCACCGTTACCGACAATCAACCACTCATAGAAGATGTCACGCGCGAATTCAACAAAGGCACGTGGACCATCGGCTATACCGGACAAACTCCTGAACGATTAAAATTACACCAAAAAAACTGGCACACCTTCAACACAACTTCACTACTTGCCCAAGGCGGCGACTGCAACAACGAATATTTCGGATTGCCTTGGCCCTGCTGGGGAACTGCCGACATGAAACACCCGGGCACACCGCTCTTATATGACACCAGCAAATCGGTCGCCGAAGGGGGACTGACCTTCAGAGCCCGATTTGGCATTGAGCGTGACGGAGTTAGCTTACTGGCAAACCAATCTTTCTCCAAGGACTCCGAAATCAAAAATGGCTATCCCGAATTTAGCGACCTGCTGCTCAAGGAACTGGGCTGGTGGAATGAACTCAGCAACGAAGAAAAACAAAGCGCTGAAGGTAAAAACTGGAAAACTGATCTCTCCGGTGGTATTCAACGGGTTGCCATCAAACACGGCTGCGCCCCCTTCGGAAACGCTAAAGCCCGCTGTATTGTATGGCAATTCCCAGACCCCGTCCCCATTCATCGAGAACCCCTTTATACCAACCGCCGAGATATGGTTGAGCGCTTCCCGACTTATGATGATAGAAAATCATTTTATCGTTTACCGACGCGCTATGCATCCATCCAGAAAACTGATTTTAGCAAAGACTATCCACTCACCATGACAAGTGGCCGACTCGTAGAATATGAAGGCGGCGGTGACGAAACCCGCTCCAACCCCTGGCTGGCTGAACTGCAACAGGAGATGTTTGCCGAAATTAACCCTGCCGATGCCAACAATGCCGGTGTTAAACACCAAGAAGCTATTTGGGTTGAGGGACCTGAAGGCGGCCGCATCAAGGTTCAGGCCTTTATTACCGAACGTGTTCCCCGCGGTTTGATTTTCATGCCCTTCCATTTTGGCGGCCATTATCAAGGGGAGAATTTACAAGAAAAATACCCCAGCGGTAGCGCTCCTTATGTTTTGGGTGAATCCTGTAATACGGTCTTTACTTACGGTTATGACTCGGTCACTGCTATGCAAGAAACTAAAGTTTCTCTTTGCCGCATTAAAAAAGCCACTTCAACCCTATGAGCATTACATTTTAATCTATGCAATACCTTTCTCTTAACAAGCAAAAGCTACGCTATGCTTTCTTAGTTGCTCACAGGATGCTCTAACATGGCTCGAATGAAATTTCTTTGTGACGATGAGCGTTGTATTGAATGCAATGCCTGTGTAACCGCCTGCAAGAACGAACACGAAGTGCCTTGGGGCATTAACCGTCGACGCGTTGTGACCATAGATGATGGTCAACCGGGAGAAAAAAGCATTTCTGTTGCTTGCATGCACTGTACTGACGCCCCGTGTGCCGCCGTTTGTCCCGTAGATTGCTTTTACACAACCGAGGATGGCGTTGTCTTACATGACAAAGACCTATGTATCGGCTGTGGTTATTGTTTTTATGCCTGCCCCTTTGGTGCTCCCCAATTCCCACAAGACGGCCAGTTTGGCGCACGCGGAAAAATGGATAAGTGTACTTTTTGTGCGGGCGGGCCTGAACCTGATCACAGTGATGCTGAATTTGATAACTATGGCCGCAATCGATTGGCAGAAGGAAAACTCCCACTGTGTGCTGAAATGTGTTCAACCAAGGCCTTATTAGCCGGTGACGGCAATATCGTAGCTGACTTATTTCGAGAACGTATCGTCCGTCGCCAATTTAATACCGAACAAACAGATACTGACAGCACCGCTGGTGCTTGGGGCTGGAACACAGCCTATAAAAATGACTAAACCCCTGCACGCCACAATATGGCCAATAGGCTTAATCATCCTGCTCGGACTTATAGGTTGCTCAGAGCAAAGCCCCGTCACCTACCATGAGGCGCATTTATACAAAGGCAAAAAGGACCGCCATAGTGCAAGAGAAAATACCTTAGATCATCGTTTCAAACAAACCCAGACAGACCGCTAAACAAGACTAAGACTGATGGCTAAATCACTTAAATCGCTTATCCTATTTCTCTCAATGCTGCTTCTGGCTTTTACCCTATCAAGCGCTAATAGCGCCGAAGTTTCCGACTCGGACACCTGGCGTCAAATTCGCGAAGGCATTGCAGGTTATAGCGCCGTTAAAGGTCAAGAAACAGACGTGCTTATTCAAGGGTCCGGTCAAAATTGGCGCCAACTTCGCAATGACGTTATCGCCCGCTATCTCGGCATACTGGTCTCACTCACACTCCTGTTTTTTGGTTTATTTTATTTTTTTAGAGGCCCTATTAAACTCACTCAATCACGAACGGGAATAACCCTTTTACGCTGGTCAACTTTCGAACGCGTTATACATTGGTATACCGCACTTATTTTTATCTTATTGGCCCTGACCGGCTTAATCATACTGTATGGGCGCAGTCTTCTGATACCCCTTATCGGCCATGAACTATTTTCCACCCTCGCCACGTATTCAAAACTAACCCATAACCTGTCAGGGCCTTTCTTTCTCATTGGATTACTTTTCATGTTTTTCATGTGGGTAAAAGACAATATTCCCAACCGCATTGATATTGTCTGGTTCAAGGCTTTTGGCGGTCTAATTGGCTCCCAACACCCTTCGGCTGAGCGCATGAATGCCGGGGAAAAAAGCTGGTTCTGGCTCTTAGCCTTCGCCGGCATTATCGTAAGTGCTACAGGCCTTATTTTGGATTTTGCTAATTTTGGTCAAGACCGATTTATTATGCAAGTATGCCATCTTCTCCATACCTTATCTGCCTGCCTGTTAATGATCGGTGCGATCGGTCATATTTACATTGGCACACTGGGTACTGAAGGCGCCTTTGAAGGCATGAAAAATGGCCGCGTTGACTCGACCTGGGCGAAACAACATCACGACCTTTGGTACGACAAAATAAAAGAAAAAGAACCCGACTGAGTACTGCTCCCTACTAACTATTTATACTGATAAATTCATCTTTCGATTCAGTCAGCTTCATTTCTTTTACTTTATCTTTTAACGGTTCATTTTCATTTTTTGATCCCAACTTAATCATTAATCGTACCTCATTAGTGGAATCTGCTAAGGCTAATGCATCTTCATAACTAATTTTATTATCACCGTATAACTGAAATAATGCTTGGTCAAAGGTTTGCATTCCTTGCTCTTGAGAACGTTTAATTAATTCCTTAATCTCATCAATACTACCCTTTGCAATAAGATCACTCATTAACGGTGTATTCAGCAATACCTCGACAGCCGGATACACCCCTTTACCTTCTTTTCGCTTCACTAACTGCTGGGCGACAATCCCTTTTAAATTCAACGATAATTCTTTTAAAACTTGCCCGTGCAATTCTTCCGGAAAAAAACTCAAGACCCGATCCAAGGTTTGATTAGCATTATTTGCATGTAGCGTAGCCAAACATAAATGCCCTGTTTCAGCAAAAGCCAACGCATGCTGCATCGTTTCCCGCGTCCTTATCTCACCAATTAAAATTACATCCGGTGCCTGCCGCAGGGTATTTTTTAAGGCAACTTCAAAAGATTGGGTGTCAATCCCAACTTCACGCTGCGTAATAATACTTTTTTGATGACTATGTACAAACTCAATGGGGTCTTCAATGGTAATAATATGGCCACTTACATTCTGATTACGGTATTTAATCATTGCCGCCAGTGTCGTCGACTTACCCGACCCTGTACCCCCTACCACCAAAATCAACCCTCTATTTTCCATAATTAACTGCGGCAAGTAAGTGGGTAAATTTAAATCAGACAAATCAGGAATTTTCGACTCAATCCGTCTAATCACCATTCCGGCCTGACCTTGCTGCATAAAAGCACTAACCCTAAAACGCGCCAACCCCGCAACAGAAAATGCGAAATTACATTCCCCTGTACGCTCAAATTCAAGCCGTTGATTATCATCCATCAAACTTTCAACCCAACCCATAGTCATTTCAGACTGGAAATTATCGGATGATAGGTCAACTAGTTCATTTTCTACTTTTATGGACGGCGGACGCCCCGCTGTAACAAAAAAATCAGATGCCTTTTTTTCCACCATTATTTCGAGGAATTTTTTAAAATCCTGACTCATATAGCCACCCTTCTTAACCGAACAATTTCTTATTGACGGCCTTTGTTAACGCAACGTTGGTTGTTACCTTGCCGTCAGCCACCAACTCTTTTAAATTTTGATCTAAAGTCCACATACCCTCCTTTTTACCGGTTTGTATAGCCGAGTACATTTGTGCTACTTTTGCCTCTCTGATCAGGTTCCTAATTGCAGCCGTCCCTATCATGACCTCATGGGCTGCAATACGGCCACCGCCAATTTTCTTTAGCAAGGTCTGGGAGATAACGGCTTGGAGAGATTCTGACAGCATTGCCCTGACCATGTCTTTTTCAGCTGCAGGAAATACATCAATGATCCGGTCAATTGTTTTAGCGGCCGATGTGGTATGTAAGGTTGCAAATACAAGGTGCCCTGTTTCTGCCGCCGTCATTGCCAGCCGAATCGTCTCTAAATCTCTTAATTCACCGACCAAAATTACATCAGGGTCTTCACGCAATGCTGATCTTAGAGCCTCTTGAAAACCCAAGGTATTACGGTGGACTTCCCGTTGATTAATCAGTGATTTCTGGCTCACATGCACAAATTCAATCGGATCTTCAATGGATAAAATATGCGTATAGGCATTGACGTTAATTTGATTCACCATAGCCGCCAATGTTGTTGACTTTCCTGATCCTGTAGGACCTGTTACCAACACCAGACCTCGTGCTTTGTTGGTTAGTTCTTCGAAAATAGGCGGTGCATTCAAGGTTTCCAGACTCAATACCTCTGAAGGAATCGTTCTAAATACCGCTGCTGCACCACGATTCTGATTAAACGCGTTGACTCTAAATCGTGCAATACCTGGAAGTTCAAATGAAAAATCTGTTTCCATAAATTGTTCATAATCGCGACGCTGCCGATCTGTCATAATGTCATAAATTAACCCATGAACCTTTTTATGATCCAGACTAGGTAAATCTATTCGACGTATATCACCATCAACTCTGATCATAGGCGGCAAACCCGATGAAAGATGTAAATCAGAGGCTTTTTGTTGCACTGAAAAAGTTAATAATTCAGAAAGTTCCATGAAACGCACCACCCCTTAAAAGAAATACACCTTTCAAATCTAGTTGACGGTTTTTTTTTTAACAGGACTGGTGTTTAATGAAAGACCTTTTTATTATTTTTACCTTTATGAACCCCTATAGTGATCGCATTACCCAGATACAACAAACCATTGCGCAAGCAAACCTATGCAGCCCTCACCCAGAGACAGCAGTCCGTTTACTGGCTGTCAGTAAAACAAAACCAAGCCGTGATATTAGCTTTGCTTATCAGGCCGGACTTCGCCATTTTGGAGAGAGTTACTTACAAGAAGCGCTGAGCAAACAGAAAAAGCTCGCCCACTTTGCTATCACATGGCATTTTATTGGCCCCATTCAATCAAATAAAACCCGTGCCATCGCTAATAATTTTTCATGGGTACACAGCGTTGATCGCTTAAAAATAGCTAAACGTTTAAATGAACAGCGCGCACCCACCCTTCCCCCACTCAACATCTTTTTACAAGTCAACATCAGTGGTGAAGCGAGCAAATCAGGGGTTACCCTTGAGCAATTACCCCCTTTAGTCTCTGAAATTAAACAGTTTAAAAACCTGTTACTTAGAGGCATTATGGCTGTTCCTGAAAAACAAGCCGACTTTGAAGCGCAATGCCGACCTTATCGTGATATTTACCAAACAATACAGAAGCTAGAAGACCCTACTTTAAATCATTTCTCCTTTGGGATGAGCGGAGATGTTAAGGCAGCCGTCCACGAAGGCGCAACTATAGTACGTGTCGGCACGGCATTATTCGGCCAGCGTAACTAATATTCAGAACAAAAAAAACGGATTAGCTCACTCAGCCTAATCCGTTTTTAAACCAACATAATGCTTTATTTAAAACATTACGTTGTCTCACGACTCGGTGTTAAAGAGTCGTCATCATCTTTTTTCGATCTCATTAATTGCTTATAAAAAGGCCATATAGAAACATGAAGTTGTGCTCGGATCGGTGTTTTAATAACCGATACACATAAAGCTATCGAAAATAAGCACCAAACCGCTGCATATTCATTAGGATCAGATGTTGTTGCCAACGAAATGATAGGGCCTGCAAACAGATGAAACGTTACAAAACGCCAAGAACCATATAAAAACGGCAATAAGAAACCACCGACAATATAGCCGACCCCATGTAAACCACGGGTATTAGCTATTCCATAAGCCATAGGATCTGACCAAATATCGTTCAAAGGCATCATCCATGCAATATGCCAATCGCCTGATACTGAGCAAAGCTCCGGTCCGCAGAAAACCTCCAATCCGTAATCACAAGTACCGGTACTCGCAAACGGATACATCTTAACGACCATCATCAATGCCGTAACGGCACAAACCGCATAAACGTAAACGAAAATTTTCTCTTTAACTTCTTTAGGAATAAAGTACATTGCAATCATATTAACGAAGAACGGCTGAAAAGCTATGTGAACATAGCCAAACAGCGTTAATATCTGATTATTGAGATTCCCGCATAAATCAATGTACACATACGTAAACGCTTGCAGCAATTCCATTAGTGCAAAATAAACTAACGGAATATATAATTCTTTTGATTCACCTTTTTTCGCAACATATACCGCTGTCCCGAGACCAATTGTCGCTAAGACTGCTGATGCTTCACCACTCCAACACATTTCTCATACCTCTTCTAAGATGCTATTCTTAACCTTAGCCAATCAAGCCTGATGGTCTAATTAAGCAATAAAACTCATCATTATACCCTAAAAAAATAAATTTCCAGCAACAACATGCTTTCAAGTGATCCAAAAAAACACATTCACTCCAAGACCTGACTTTCTTTTAGCATCTACTGCATTGCAGTATCCTGCCATACCTAACAAACCTTCACCTTATTTAAACTACTCTCACGCTACTAATGACTAACTCATTGTTACAACTTCACCCCTCCCCGCACCAAGAGGTTCCTTTGCAAGGTCTCTACTTAAAACAAAAACTACATCGACTGGGCAATTCTGACAAACCCTTTGTTTACGCCAACTTCCTTTCCAGCCTGGACGGGCGGATTGCACTAACCAATCCTCTCAGCGGACAATCCGTAACCCCTAAGACACTCACCACGCCCAGCGATTTCAGATTATTTTTGGAACTTCATGCTCAGGCTGATTGTTTAATCACCCACGGCGGATACATGCGTGCATTAGCAGAGAAACGTCTGGGTAATATTCTTACCCTCAACACCCGCAGTGAACATGCTGACTTAATCCATTGGCGTCAAGAAAATAAATTCCCAAAACAACCCGCTCTGGTTATTGTAAGTGCCAGCCTTGACTTCCCCATTCCTAAAGAACTTGAATCACAAAAAGAATCTATATTTATTGCAACCGGAAAAAATGCCCCGCAAGAACGCATCAACGCGTGGCAGAAAAAAGGCTTTCAGGTCTTAATAGCCGGAGCCAATAAACTAGTCGAAGGAAGACCCTTAACCCAACAACTCGGCCAACGGGGTTATAAAAGCATTTATTTAATTGCAGGCCCCATGATACTGCACACCATGTTAGAAGACCGGCAACTATCTCGTCTCTACCATACGCAGTCACAGCAACTACTGGGCGGCAACGACTTCCATACTTTAGTCTCAGGAAAACCCTTTAAAAACTCGTTAAATTTAAAACTATCAACACTCTATTATGAGCCCGCCAGCAATCAAGCGTCGGGGCAGCTTTTCTTTCAATACGATATTTAATAAAACTTACACTCAAGGCCTTACACTAAAAGATTCTACCTTAACTACTCCGCTGACCCACTCGTTTTAGCAATTCTTCAGCAGACTCTTTACGTTCAGAGTACCGATCCAGAAAATAATCCTGGTTATCACGCAAGAGCAGTGTAAATTTAACTAACTCCTCCATAACATCAACCACACGGTCATATAACGCTGAAGGTTTCATCCGATCATGGTCATCAAACTCAAGCCAGGCCTTAGGCACTGAAGACTGATTAGGAATAGTTACCATACGCATCCAACGTCCCAAAACACGCATTTGATTCACTGCATTAAATGATTGCGATCCGCCACACACCTGCATAACGGCTAACGTTTTCCCCTGAGTAGGTCTTACAGCCCCAATCGCCAACGGCACCCAATCAATCTGAGATTTCATCACACCGGTCATCGCACCATGGCGCTCCGGTGAGCACCACACCATGCCTTCACTCCATGCCACTAAATCACGCAACTCCTGAACTTTAGGGTGATTAGCATCGGTATCATCGGGTAATGGCAATCCTGCTGGATCAAAAGTTTTCGTTTCCGCGCCAAAGTAATCCAGTAACCTCGCCGCTTCTTCTGTGAGCAATCGACTGAAAGAACGTTCTCGCAGTGAACCGTACAATAATAATATTTTCGGTTTATGGTTACTTTCTGACGACGAAAAAAGTTTATCTCTGTCAATCAGATTTAATAATTCAGGGTCAATATTGGGCAAATCTTTCATAATCAATTTTTCTAGAAAAAGAGGCTAACAATAATTCGCTTTAACCCAATGCGCAAGTTTTCTAAAACAGACTTTCTTAAAAATGACCAGAAATCGTGTTTTTAACTAAAAATGCGTATAATGCACGACTTGCTCAGGAGAGATGGCCGAGTGGCCGAAGGCGCACGCCTGGAAAGTGTGTATACGGCAACGTATCGAGGGTTCGAATCCCTCTCTCTCCGCCACCACACCCCTCTCACTCCGTCCTATAAAGTCCTACAGCCCTAGCAAACACTAGCATTTAAGCCAAAAATCCATCTCCAGGCATCCTCAAAAATTCATTGACATATCACCATTAGTGACGGTACATTTGACGGTACATGCACGATAAAAAATGGAGATACCGTCAAAATGCCATTAACTGATGTAAAAACAAGGGCTTTGAAGCCTAAAGAAAAAGACTACAAAGCATCTGATGAAAAGGGCTTATTTCTATTAATCAAAAAGAACGGCAGTAAGTATTGGCGATATGACTATCGATTCCAAGGCAAACGGAAAACCTTAGCAATCGGCGTTTACCCCGAAATAACTCTGAAACAAGCCCGAGAAAAACGTGACGACGCAAGAAAAAAAATTGCCGATGGAGTAGACCCATCATTAACCCGAAAACTTGAGAAAGCCGGAAGCGGTAAAAATACCTTTCAAGCTATCGCTGAGGAGTTTTTGACTCAGAATACACATAAATGGAGCCCTTCACACAAGGCTCATCTTCAACAATGCTATGAACGCGATGTCTTCCCTTGGATTGGCTCAAGACCTTTAAAGGATTTAACGGCCCCTGAAGTTTTAAGTGTTTGTCGACGTATTGTTGACCGTGGGGCATTGGAAACTGCTGCCAGAACCAAACAATTTATCCGTCAAGCAATTAGGTACGGGGTCGCCACTGGGCGCGCTGAACGTGATGTGACACAAGACCTAAGGGGTGCATTACCATCCCCGGTTAAAACTCACTACCACGCAATTGTAGACGCTAAAGACTTAAAGCAGTTACTCATAGATATGGACAACCACAAAGGTTCATTTGTTGTTAGAACGGCCCTACAGCTACAACCCCTTATCTTTGCTAGACCGAGAAATCTAGTGAAAATGGAATGGTCAGAAATTGATATTGATAATGCGCAATGGGTAATACCGGCTGAGAAAATGAAAAAAGCAGACCGACATATCGTGCCGCTATGCAGACAAGCCATTGAGCTACTGAATGACATCAGGCCATTAACCGGAAACGGTCAATATGTATTCGCCAGTGACCAAGGCGTAAACAAAACAGGCCATATCAGCCGAGAGACTCCAAGCGCAACGTTAAGACGCATGGGCTATAAAGGCAAACAAACAGCACATGGATTTAGAACCACTGCCAGCACGCTCTTACATGAACAAGGTTTTCATTCTGACATGATAGAACGGCAACTCTCTCATGCTGAAAGAAATTCAGTTAAAGCCGCCTACTGTCACGCTGAATATTTGCCGGAACGTAAAAAGATGATGCAAGTCTGGGCCGATTATTTGGATAACCTGAAAGCTGATAATGTTATTGTCGGTGATTTCAGGATGACTCAGTAATCGCTCTCGTACAATAAATATCGGGCTAGGTTTAGCGGCCGAACAGTAGGATTCATTACCCTACTCGCCCGATTCTTTTCAGTAATGATGCACTTTAACGGAGTGATTATGGAACCCCCAAAACAATCAATTACTCAGGTAACAAAATACCTTCTTGAGGCAATTGCAGGTGAGTTTGAGCGTACAGAAAAAGCCATTAATCTAGCTTTACGTGAAGCCTGTGACAATGACCATATAAAAGTAAAAAGAGTCAAAGAACTTACCATTAATTTTGCTGCAAATGATATGGAAAAAGGAGGCGAATTCCCTTCTGAACTAATTAAGATATACCACCTGTCACTTGCTTTCATAAAGCTTGTGGGAGCATCAATTCTTTATAAAGACGGTCGAATACAAGATGCTTTAGAGTGGATATCATCTGCTAATTTTTTACTAGGTATGGAATCTGGGGAATCTCACACCCTTGCTACAATTGAACTTAAAAATATCCGCGACAAAAAGACTGCTATAGCGTTTGGAAAAAAGGGAGCTGACAAGAAGCATGCCTCATCACGAGAATGGAAAGCTAAGGTCCAGGCAAAGGCTAAAGAAGGAAACTATACAAGCGCAGAACAAGCAACCAAAAAAATAATCAGAGAAATTGACCCTCCATTCGCTCATAGAACCATCAGGGATTGGATTCTCGGATAAATCATTGCGCTCTAGCCCCCTAGACTGTACGCTCTAGCCCCCTAGACCGTTCCTAAAAAACAATTTTCCATGCTTAACTGTACCTGACCTCAACAACTGCAGGAGTTACACATGGATATTACATTTCTAAAACTTCCCGAAGTATGCAGGAAAACAGGGCTTTCACGCTCTACGGTTTATAAACAAATAAAAGCCGGAACATTCCCAAAACAAATCAAGTTAACCGAACATTCAAGCGCATGGATTGCATCCGAAATACAAGAATGGGCAAATGATGTAGTCGCTCAACGTGACCTTGTCTCTCATCAAAAGGAGGAACAAGAATGAAAAAAATATCACAGAAAAAAACAATACTGACTTGGCTAAAAGAGCATGAATCAATAACGGCAAGACAAGCATTTCAATTGTTTGATTGCCTGAGCTTAGCGGCATGCATTTATACATTAAGAAAACAAGGCTATGCCATTCTTACAGAAAGAGTCGGTCGCTCAAGATTTGCCCGATACCACCTTCAAAATGATAAGGCAGCGCCCAATGAATAATATCGACACATTACTTTCCAGAGTCCACAAGCTAAAGAAAACGGGAGACAGTAAGTGGTTAGCTTGTTGTCCGGCACATGATGATAAATCACCATCACTAGCAATAAAGCTGGCAGATGACCGAATACTGATTCATTGCTTTGCTGGCTGTGATGTTAGCGCCATTGTCAGCGCATTAAGACTTGAGTTATCCGACCTCATGCCGGAATCAATGCGGCACAGTAGGCCAGACAATAAACGTCCTAAATTCAACAAATATGAGTTGTTTGACCGAATAGTTGAGGAGTCAGCAATTCTTATTGTGGCTATTCGGCAGATATTTAAAGGCACACCCCTGAACGATAATGACATGGCAAGAGTCGTTAAAGCAGAGGGAATTATTGATGACATTATCCAAGAGGCTCGGCGATGAGCCTTGAGGACAAACAAGCCGAATACCTACAAGAAACTACAGAGGAAGTCATTCAACGACTTTCTAAACTATCCACCATGGAGTATGAACTTCAAAGGATTAAAGCAGCAAAGCAATTAAATTTTCGACCCAGCGCATTAGACAAAATAATTGCCCAAGAGCAAGCAAACGAGATAGCCACAACCGATGAAATAGCGAAGGAAGATGAGCCTTATCACAGTACTGTCGATGGCAATAAAATACTTAATGAGATTAGCGAAATAATCAGTCGATACATGATACTACCTAAAGGAGCATTGACACCGATTGTGTTATGGATTGCCAGTACTTATGTTTATGATGCGTTTAATGTCTTCCCTAAGCTGGGGGTTATTTCACCAGAAAAGCGATGCGGTAAAACCACATTGCTAGAAGCTTTAGGCGCATTTTCATGCAAGGTTGTCCTCTCGTCAAATACTACGCCAAGTTCCATATTCAGAGTTGTAGACATGATAAAACCAACGTTTCTTATTGATGAGGCTGATACTTTTATAGCTGGTCGTAATGATGAATTAATAGGAATTATTAATTCAGGGCATACCAAAAGAACAGCTTCAGTGATTCGGATAGAAGGGAAAGATTTTACGCCTAAAAAATTCAGTACTTGGTCGCCCATGGCTTTTGCATCGATAAAAGGTCTATCAGGCACTATTATGGACCGAAGCATTGTGATTCAATTACGCAGACGAACCATGGCAGAAACAGTCGCCAGAATACCTGTTGATTTTTGGGAAGGCTCTGAGCTAATCCGACAAAAATTGGTGCGCTGGGGACTGGATAATTTTAATGACCTGAAAGCTAATCATATTGAACCCCCCATCATTCAAAATGACCGGGCAATCACTAACTGGATTCCGTTATTTACCATTGCTCATGCAGTCGGTGGTGAATGGTCAGAAAAGGTTAACGCATCATATCTTCTTTTAAATAACCAAGAGGATGAAGAGTCAGTTTTAGTGATGCTCTTGCATGATATTCAATTTATCTTCGATGACCGAGATTGCGAACGAATTCACTCTATTGACCTTGTCCGCTATTTAGTGGGCATGGAAGAGCGCCCTTGGTGTGAATGGAAACGTGGCAATCCTATGACAGCAAACAGTCTTGCTAAACAATTAGCAACGTTTGGGATTCGCTCCAAAACTATTCGCGCAGGGGTTCCCAGTAAAACCTTAAAAGGGTATGAACTTAAACAGTTCACCGATTCATTCAGCAGATACATCCCATTATCCCCAGATGTACCCATTTAAAACGTTACAACGTTACAGCCCACGGATACCAAGGGATTGAGGCGGTTTCAAAGCGTTACAAGTGGAGGCCGTGTAACGTTTCAATAATCGCTACAGACCACGGTTGGCAAGACTTGTAACGGTGTAACGCTTCTAAACCCCTATATGCACAATGGGTGCAATGATTGAGATAAATTAACCTACCGCATCTTCTTTATTGATTAGTAGGTATCAGCATCAGAATTTTTTAGACCTTATAAAGATATGGTGTTATTTCCAAGAATCCCTGAGACCCTTGGCTAGTTTATCCCAAACAATATCATTATGAAATAATACTCCACACTCAGATGTCCATCCCCCAGCTTGGATGAAAAGTATAGATTTATTTGTGCTCAAATCCGAAACCTCAAACACAGCCCTCCCAAGTAACATAGCATCATTCGCTACACACCAATCAACAACTCGACCAGGATAAACTGAAACACCATACCTCACCTCAGCTTGGTTATAGATGTATTTTGTTTTTTCATCTATTGTCTTTTCAACTCTAATAGGTGAAGCATACTTAACAACATCAAACCCATATTGTTTAAGCGAAATCCTAATATCAGCATCATATTCAGTTCCCGTCAAAAGAGCCAATACCTTATCTTCATTGCTTAAATTAATGTTTTCAAAAGACGTGATTTTTAGAGGGGACGCACATGACGTTAGCAATAAAGTAATTATTGATATAAAAATCAGTCGATATGTCTTTTCCATTATTTCCTTCCAAATCAAGACTGTTATATTTACCCAAGAACCACACATAATTACATGTCTTTATTGTCACTATACACCTCATCCTTGAAGGTATGTATAGATGGGTATGCACCCCCCCTAGACACAAAAAATTTGAACCTATCAATTTCAACAATCGCGTCGTTTGTAGAAGTACACTGCACGTATAACCGCCAAGATTGACTTGATAGGTGCACTTACGGGAGTCTACTTCAGGGATTCAAAATGCGCGGCACTATTGGGGAGCGGCTTAGGGTCATCCGTTATATTGATAGTAATCTTCGGCCATTCTGCTGGCTCGTCAGTAATATGCTCAACGGCTTTACGTTTGGGGTAAACGTACTGCGCGAGTTCTTTAGCCATTTGTCCGGCTAGAGCATAATTTTTATCTGTCATTGCTTGATTGCATATTTCTATCATTGATTCTATGGGGTCAAACCCCAAATCCTCCATTTGTTGCTGAACCAGTTGGGTCTTTTTGTTGGGTGTTCCTTTCGTCCTACCACCTGTTTTCATACGAATTCCTTTTGTAGTTGGAGAAGTTTATTTTACGGTGTCCGGTTTTGGATAATACAGCATGATTTTACCCCTAAACTTGTAACATCTGTCACACGGTCTATATTTGGATATACGCTAGGTTGATATAAAGCTCCTTGCTATGGATGATTTCTCGCAGTGACAACGTAAATCAAATATCAGCCTAGCGTTCCTCCCAAAACACCTAGGTTAGTGCAAAGTCTGGGAGTGCTATCTACAGGAACAACAAGCTGTCGCGTTTTACCCCTATAGAACCGTCTGGAAGAACCTATAGACCCATCGAGATACTCTGTGGTAAGTTGAGAACTCGATGAAAGCTATGGATGGGGGGTGATGCATGAAACTGATTACTTTGAGACCTTTGCACGAAACACAACAAATCAGCAAAACAACTGATTATCAATAGGACTCATCCGGTAAAATGAATGGTACCAATTTATCATAAAT
>Ga0209992_10000220_pt1 | contig 80620 bp, 79 predicted proteins | sample 2SBtaG_2_FD_182564 | JGI IMG/M metagenome (GOLD analysis project Ga0209992, IMG submission 182564) | Deep subsurface microbial communities from Kolumbo volcano to uncover new lineages of life (NeLLi) - 2SBTROV12_ACTIVE470 metaG (SPAdes)... | ecosystem: Environmental > Aquatic > Marine >... | reverse complement strand
TATACTGAATACTGTTCTGTTCATATTTTTCATACAAGTGATTTAACCTAAAATCTGATTTGGTATCCTTATAAATAAAATCACCAGTATAAGTACCGATATTTCTGCCCGGCCTTAAAATAAAAAATAATATTGAAACTATTGAGAATAACAACATCAAGAAATTAAACAATATCTGCTTTAAGTTCAATAACAACTCTCTTCTTAAAATCCTTGGACTAACATTCTTATTGAAAAAATAAACACTTAAGACTTTTTTATATTGAGCGTCAATATCTCCAACTATAATTTGATGAATATTTAGCCTCTCAATCTTATCAATTAACGCTTTAATTTCAAGATATTTAATGCAAAATTGAAAGACATCACTGTACCATGACCATGTCACCTTGTAACCTTTATGGTCATATTCTGCAATAAAATCAGCGTTATTGGAAAATATCTTATCAGTTAACTTTCTAGCTTCAACAACACTAGAAAGCTGGACATAATTTTCAATATATAATACTTTTTCTTGGTTATTATCAAAATTCAATTTTTCTGATTTTGATGCAATGATGCAAATTTTATTCAAATCCCACCTCTTGAATTAATACCCAAATCTAATAAGTAATTGTTGGAAGTTTATATAAAAAGTAGGACACAGGTAAAGCAATAGCAAATAATACAAAACCAGACTTATTAAAAATCCTTTGTCGCCTAATAAAGAAATAAGTTACTACTGTTTCCACATACCTTGCCACTAATAAAATCAGTGCGGCCGCCATAATACCGTAATCTAACAAAATTAAATAAATCAGTGTTAATTCAACAATAAACCTAACAATGCTAGCAATCAATACTTTGTCTGTGGTTTTATCTAGTCGCAAAATAATGCCATAGCTTAAAATCATGCCAGCAACAACATATTCTATTCCCAAAATATAAAATATAAATCGGTTTATTTCATTATTTTCTATCTTATAGATTAAAAAGAAGTACTGCATTAGTAAAGACAGTACAGTAAATGAAAACAGTCTTAGAAAAAATGTCCCATAAAAAATAGCATTCATCTTTATGGAAAAATCTTGAATATTGTTTTTTAATTCTAAAAATTTAGCCATCATTGGATCGATAAACGATCCAGAAACAGAATGTAGCGCTTTGAAAAATGTTTTTAGAATTGAAAATATGGCCACATCTTCTAAGGCGAATTCTTTACCTAAAATTAAAGTTGGTAAATGATTTTTTACATAGGTAAGTAGTGATGATCCGGTTAACGGTGTAGCATAAGGAAAGATATATTTTTTACCAATATCAATGCTAAATTTTGACCTCATTAAACTAGGTATAGAAAACTCACTAAAGTCTTTATTTATCTTAATTGATAAAAACATTAGTATCACAACACTCAATGCAATGCTACTGTACAAATAATATAAATAATCTTGCGTATAAAAACTTAAAACAATAACAATCAGCAAATAAACTAAATTTCTTAAAAAACCTAAATTTGCCGTCCATTTGTATTGATGCTGAGCATTCAAAATACAATTATTAACACCAATAAACGCACTAAAAATACCATTTAAAATGGCAACCAATAAAAAACTATCTACTACATCTGCAATTTCACTGTAATTGCCAATCAAAAATTCAAAAAATCCATACTGCTTAGCACTATATACAACAGCGATAAATAAAAAGATTAAGATATATTTGTAGTAAAGTACAAATAACACAATACTTTGCTTCTCAATAAGTGGGATCTTATCTTTTAAGAATCGAACAATTGAATCGTTAAATCCAGCCATGAGCAATTCTACAATTGCAAACAAGGAAAGCATAACTACATACAAGCCGTAAAAACTTTTATCAACCGTTCTAAAAATTACAATTGAAATTAGAAGTAATATTAAATAACTTAACCCATTTACACCAAGTAAATGCAATATAGTCTTAAACAGTGAATTTCTATCTTGCAAAAGGCGTACCAAAAAACTAACTATTAATTTTTAGCTTATTTTGGAATTGAACAAACCATATTTTATTCTTTAAAACATCAACCACGAAATACGATGCAAATATTATTAAAAAAGGTTCGAGTGGAAAACGGTATCTAATGGAGCCAATAGTTACCATATGAACTAACGTTAAATAACCAAACAAAGCAATGACTGGAAATAATTTTCGAAGGTGTCTTTTGCCACTACGCAACATAAAGCCTATTGCCAAGAAAAGGATCAAGCCATAACTTAACAAGGAGGCTGCAACTACATACCATTGTTGATATTGATCAGTATGTGGCCACAATCTCCAAAAACGCATAAATTTTAATCCGGCCAACTCGATAAAACGGCCTGGATTTTGAACAATATATTCTATGGCAGCAGCTTTCATTTTATTATTTTTAATAACTGGATTATTATAGTTAGCAAATTGATTGGTATCGACATCCAGCCCCATAATTCCACCCCCGGTTTTATTAAGGGGATTATTGCCAGAATACAAAACAATACCATCTCCAAGACTTAGACGTATAAATTCACCATATTTTTGATACTGGTGCACCCACCATGGTGACATAATTACCATGTATGAAACAGCATATACAGAAAGATACTGAGCAACCTTTTTCCAACTCCCATCATGCACATACCTAACAAATACAACCACTAGTATAGGATTTAAAAAATCAAATGTAGGTTTTACCAATATTGCCAATATAGAAATAACTATTGCTAGAAAAAATCTCTTCTTATAAAACAAGAACAAAGATAACAAAAGTAAAAAAGTAAAAACTATTTCTGTCAGTCCACTAACGGAATAAAAAAGGAAGTGTGGGTAAAAAGCAGCAATAGTGGCTGATAGAAGTGCAGCTAACCTATTCTGAAAAAGATAGAAAGAGAGTAAAAAAACTAACCAAACACTAATTACAGATATAAATATATCCATCAATATCTGAACTATCCCCCCTCCTGTTATATAGCTCCAAATAGGGTATAACGGCATATAAATATTATTAGTAACTATCTCTCCAGAAAAAATCTCTTTACCTATGGTTTTATAAGCAACAGCATCAGGAAAGTGTTGATCTGGATAAACCCACATAAATACAAGTCTTACTATAAGTGAAAATAAAAGAATGATAAGAAGCGGCTTATCCTTAATTAACTGGATAGAGTTCATCAATTCTTTATCATTATTTGTCATTGCTTTACTTTGGCGACTTGTAGGCTAAATAATTATTTTTTTTCACTTCTAGTCTTGATCGACTCAAACTATCTAGAATGACTCCAGATATTAAGCTAAAAAATGCCAAGATCATTAATCCAGTACTAAGAATTGCTGTGGGTAACCGTGGAACTAATCCTGTTTCTACATATGTAATAAATATTGGAATTGATAAAACAACAGAAACTACAAAGAATAATAAAGAAAATAAACCAAAAAATTGGAATGGCTTCTCCTCTTTAAATAGCACTAGAATCATTCTAAGAATGCGAAATCCATCCTTAAAAGTACTCAACTTGCTTTCAGATCCTTCCGGCCTGGAGTCGTATAAAGTTTCAACTTCAGCATAAGATGCACCAACTTGCAAAGCATGAACAGTCATTTCTGTCTCAATCTCAAATCCTTTAGACATTATAGGGAACGACTTAACAAATCGATGCGACATAACTCTGTACCCAGAAAGCATATCAGTGAATCCACGACCAAAAATAAGTGAAACAGAACGTGTTAGCATCCAGTTTCCAAAAACATGCCCCCAACGATACGCTTCTTCATTATCGATAGCCTTTCTAGTAGCCACTATCATGTCGAGGTTGCTATCAATTAAACACTTAACCATTTCTTGACATTTAGAAGCGTCATAAGTATCGTCCCCATCAACAATGACATAAACATCCGATTCAATATCTGCAAACATTCTACGGACGACATTCCCCTTGCCTTTATTTGACTCCTGAAATACTAGAGCTCCTGCTTTTGTTGCAACCTTGCTTGTATTATCAGTAGATGCATTGTCATAAACATAAATAGTAGCTTCAGGTAAAGATTTCTGGAAATCATTTACAACTCTTGAAATTGTTAATTCTTCATTGTAACAAGGTATTAAAACCGCAATCTTATTCATCATTATTTACTTTATATATTGAAATTTGTGGATTAATATGGCTATACACTAATGGTATGCTTGCCAAATTATATCTAGGTTTATACCTTTGAATTAATTGATGTTTTTTAGAAAAACTAAGGTTGTCTGATTGCCTATCTACTGAAATATAAAATTCGCAAAAATTTTGATTAATTTTATATTTACCAAACTTAAAAGGGGGAGTGTCATATGGCACAATAGACCTACCATTAGTACAAATAAATGAATTATAAGCAATATTATTATCAACCCAATTGGCTGCGTTTAATCTTGTTGAATACTGCAAACTGTCTTCATCCTGATACGCTATATAAAGTGGAAATGATTGAACAACTGTAAACAACAGCATCAAGGAAGGGATTATTTTTGTATCCTTAAAAAAATATGCAAAAATAACCAAGATCAACGGAGCAATATACGGGGAGTATCTAACATTAGTATGCCAATCAGACAATGATGAAGTTACAATAGACATTAGTATTAAAACAATAATCATAACTCCAGCAATAATATTCAAACGTATTTTTTTCTTATACACTAGCCACATTATTAACAATATATAACCAAAGGTAAATGCAAATCCGAATCCTATAGAAAATGAATTTTTCATATATAAAAATAAATTAGTCGTTATATTATTAACTGAAAAATTAAACCACCCTTGCAATGCATTTACCTCTTGGGACGCTTCAGTAAAATTCAATAATAAATATGGATTAAATAATAAAAATGTAATTACAGAAATAATAGGAATAACAAAAATAGCCTCTAGTTTTCCATTAAGGTTTTTAATTGTTAAAATAATAGTCCAAAGTATGATTGCAAATATTGAATAAACTAAAGAAGATCCTACACTCATACCTAATGACAATCCAATAATTAAGCTGGAAAACCTATTTACTGTCCCACTATTAACCGACCTAATAACCAAATACAAAGCCAAATTACTCCAAAAAATAGCATAGTAATGAGGTTTCATAACCTGAGCAAACATTATTGTTGCTGGCATAAGAAGAAATATCGCCGTATAAATAAGTGAACTTCTTGAAGACGTAAAGTATCTTAAGGAAAGAAAGAGAAATACTGATGCAAGGCTGACAAAAAATGCAACAAATATTCTGCCATAATAATAAACATCATCAAAAATATCTGGAGAATTTAACATGTTTTGAAGTGAGGAGATATTTAAAATCCCAATCTCTTTTAATACATAGTAAAAAATACCGAGTGGGTAAATAAAAGAGCCGCCATATTGATAAAATCCTGGATCAAACAATCCCTGTGACGGCTTAATTCTAGCTAATGCCATAATAACTATATGCTCATCCGCTTCAACACTATATGCCTTAAATCTCATTAGCCATTTTGCAATATTCTCTTCTTTTTCAGTTCCTTTTGACCCAAGAATCGATGGCCTATGAAGAGCATCACCAGAATTAACTAGCTTATCTACAGAAATACTCTCATTAAAATTAATGTTATTTATCGTGTTTCCATAATCTGCAGATAATGTTACAAAGAAAAAGAACAGACTAGCGAGTAGCACCGAATAAAAGATATCTTTAGTAGAAACGATCATGATTATTTAATCTTTAATAAATACAAAATCATAATAACCGCCATGTTTTGTCAAATATTTATCGATATCTCTTTCTTTTATTTTTTTGGTTAATCCCTTACTGTCTAAAACATGTGCACTGTAATCAACACCATTCATGTAATCAATCAAATCATCTTTTGAAGATTCTGCACGAGACAGCGCTTTATTGTCAATTTCAAGGAGAATTATTGGATTATCTTCTTTAATTAGCATTGTGCTCCCTTTAAGAACCTCTAGTTCATGCCCTTGCACATCAATCTTAATAAATTTAACTGGGCGATTATTAACTCCTTCACAAAAAAAATCTAAAGAAATAGTATTCACTTCAACACTCTCAACTTCCTCTTTGGAAATATGGTGATCTGCTGGATGCCCGTGGTTAATGGCTAGGCGCATCACTCCTTGACTCGAACTGATAGCTGAATTAATTGCTGTAACATTCTTATTAACACAATCATTAGTTAACGTTTCTAATAGCATGTCGTAGTTTCTTGGTTCTGGCTCAAATGCATAAACACATCCACTAGGCCCAACATATTCTGAGAGTTTTGACGTATAAAAACCAATCATAGATCCAACATCAACAACACAATCATCTTTATGGATATTTTTCTTAATAAAAGTGATTGTACGTTTATCTACAATAGATTTATAGACCCAATAGCAATATTTAAATATTGCTATGAAATACTTGTTACTCCACAATCCCAGGCTAACTGAAACTTGATACACCCAAAGCAAAATATTAACACCTGTATTCTTCATAAAATATGACATATATTGTAAAAATTAAATAATTTTTAACTTTTTATAGGCAAATAACACCATTTTTAGCAATAATACCCCATGTCTAAAGCGTGATATTTGTGTTTCGCCATATTTACGCTCGTCATATCGAATTGGAACTTCTACAATTTTCAGATTGAGCTTAGATACTCCAAAAATCAAATCAAAATCTCCAAATGGATCGAATTCACCAAAGTAATCTCTATTTTTAGCAATTTTTATATAATTTTCTCGAGTTATAACTTTAGTTCCGCAAAGTGTATCTGTTAATCTCTGGTTTAACAGCCAGGTAAATAATACCGAGAACGTTCTATTTGCCCAAAAATTTAAAAATCTCATTGCTTGATCATGCATTGGGTAAACTAATCTTGTTCCATTTATAAATTCACCTTTTCCACTTGCAATTGCATTATAGAATTTTGGTAAATCCTCAGGAGGAACAGTAAGATCAGCATCAAGAATCATTAATATATCACCATGAGCATTTTCAAATCCCTTGCGTACCGCATCCCCTTTACCTATACCATCTTGCACTAAAACTTTAATATCTTTATCTGGGTATTTGTCAATCACTCTATGAATTTCGGCCATGGTGTCGTCGCTACTTCCTCCTTCCACATAAAGAATCTCCATATCATTACAGAAATCCGGTAGTCGTTTAATTGCATTCTCAATATTCCCTTGTTCATTACGACAAGGAATTAGTACTGTGGTGGAAGGATTATTTAATCCTAGATCTTTTATCGGCCGAGCAACAATATAATTTCTCAGGCATAGCCTACGAATTAAAGGTAATGTTCCCAAAATTTTGTTAACAATAAAACCCAGTCCTAATAACTTATACGGGATCAATTGACGCCACTCTCTTTTGACTGGCTCAAAATCTGACAAATAAAGAAACCCCATTGTATCTTTTGTAGAAAGCCAATTCATTTCTACAGAAGGCATCTTGATCCCAATTTTTTCACCTAACCTAAATATCGGTTCCCAACGCCAAGAGTGGTGCGACACAATCAATCTGGTGTCAGGTGTACATAGGCGATGCAGATTAGAAAAAACTTCTTCGCAATCATCCAAATAGCCGATTGTATCAGATAGAATAATATAATCAAACTTATCTTTTATGGATAATATGCATTCAATACTTTCCAAATCTCCATGAATAAACTTTAAGTCTGGATAATCTTTTTTTGCTACTTTTATAGTCTCTTCACTAAAATCTACACCAACTCCATAGCTAGGATTAAGGGCGCTTAACAGTTGCCCGGTCCCGCACCCTAGTTCAAGAATACGCTTATCATTACCAACAATAAACTGCATGTGTTTTTTGTCTTCTTGATAAAAATAACTATTCTTACTTATCCAATAGTTTCTATTCTTGGCTAGAGAATTAAAATGCTCTTTTATCTTTTTCTTTCTCAATGTTAAATTCATATTCATAGTTTTCACTTAAACGCTTTTTATATTTATTTTATGATTAAACAACCAAAATAAACCACCAGGGATAGATGTTACCAGTACTAGCAAACCATATAATATAGAAAGTGCCAATGCTTGCTCTAACTGTACATTCAAGTAGCCCATGCCTACTATCATCGCCCCTTCTCTAAGCCCCCAACCAGCAAAGGAAATAGGGATTAGTGTAAATAGAATAATTAAAGGAATTATTAATAACATATCTAACCAATTTATATTTAGCATCATACCTTCTGAAAGGGCAATAAATACAATTACAGATAACAAGTGAATACTTATAGATAATATAATTAAAACTAGCCCAAAATTTCTAGAAAGAATTGCATTTCTTGCGCTTAAAGATAGAGAGTTCAATCCACGTATAATCTTCCAATTTGGAAGGTTAAATGGCAAATAGTCTAATACAAATAACACGCTTACTAATCCAAAAACTCCAAAAGAAATAATAATTCCCGATTGAATTATTGAATCATCTAGCGTGCTAGGTAGGAAAAATAATGCTGACCACGCCAAGAACGACAAACCTGCAATACCAAAAATCCTATCTAGAAAAACACCCAAAGTTGCGCTTTTTATATTGCCGCTGCTTTTACGTAAATAATAAATACGTGCAGCATCGCCACCTATACTGGAAGGTAGCATTTGATTAAAAAAAATCCCAATCCAGAAATATTGCAGTAACTGTATGTATGTAAGTCTATAGTTAAACACGTTTAATAATATCATCCATCTAATATTTGCGATGAAAATTTGAATTACGAGAACCGCTATAGTTATTAAAATAGAACTGGTTTCAAAGTTTTTTAACAACTCAAAGATTTTTGAAAAATCAACATTATTAGCTACAAAAATAAGTAGCGTTGCAGATACCAAAATCTTGAGAAAAAAAATCATATACTTAAATTTATACATTAAGATGCCTATCTAACCTCTTGCGCCACATTCTTTCTAAATTTATCACCATTTTCTCATTTATAGGGAATTATAACAAGGTGTTAAATATCTATTTAAAAACAAACTACATTTAACAAGTATCTAACCAATTCTCAATCATATTTACTACATTATCCGTATTATAAATTTCTGACAACAAACTTACACGGGGATGTGAATCTACACTCACAAAAACATTGTTCATTGCTTTGATAAAATCATCACTTGTATGTACCACTATTAAAGCCCCCCTGTTTCTCTTGGTACAAATTTCAGAAACACCACCAGATTCAGCTGTTGCAATAACGGGTGTTCCACATGCTAAAGACTCTAGGGCAGAATTCGGCATCCCCTCCCATCGAGATGAAATTAGAAAAACATCTGCGCCAGCATACCATTGCCATGGATTACTACAAAAACCGACAAATTTGACTCTACCATTCAAGCATAAGTCAATTGACTGCTTAATTAATTCAGACTTACTACCGCCATCACCTAAAATAACAAGAGTTGAGGACTGATTATCTACAGTTGAAAACCACTTTAGTAATCGATCAAAACCTTTTTGGAAGGCCAGTCTACCAGAGGCTACATAACACACCCCACCATTATCAAAACGCTTTACTGGTAAAATTAACGATCGTATCTTTTTTATATTTACAGGATTAGGTAGTATATCGATAATAGCATCCGGAACTAAAAAGTTCGAGATAAACTCATTTTTCATTATTGCTGAAGTGCAAAATAACCTATCTGATTTTCTATATAGTAATCGATATAGAAAAATCATTAACCTTGGATAAGGATTGTTTGGTAAACTTACTGATGGTAGATTTGCCTCTCTAATCCATATATTCGTCCTTTTAGGTAATATCCAGCGAATTGCCAATAGTGGGATATTAATATATCCAAACGTGGAAAACACCACTCTAGGCTGAAGCCGCCGGAGAAACTTTACAAGAGGGACAATTGACCGACTAAGTGTTTTAGTATCTAGATTATATATCGGAATGCTATTTGGAATAATAGACAATAGTGGGCCATTTTTATTAAAAACAACAATCCCAACGCGGTGACCACGACGATACAGTTCAATTAAAAGATTTATAACAACCCTCTCTGCACCTCCACCTGAAAATTGTGGCAAAATAAAAACTATCATTGAGATAACACTTTTTTATAAGTTTTTATTATTCTAGTTGAGTGCTTATATGCTGAATACTGGTTAACAGCAATAGTTCTTGCGTGATTTTTTTTTCTAGTTTCTATAGGGTGCTTTTGCAAAAAAAAATTTAACTCTCCTACTAAGTTGCCGATATCTCCATGTTTATAATGAAGTCCTGTAAATCCGTTACTTATAATTTCAGTATGACCAGCAGAATTGGCTGCAATAGTTGGCGTATTTTGCAACATTGCCTCAACTAAAGTCCGACCAAATGCATCGACAGTGCTTGGCGCTACAAGCACATCTAAGGCAGCTATCACTTTCAAAGGGTTACTAATAAAGCCAGTAAAAACAATATATTTTTCTATTTTAAGATCTACAACGAGTCGCTTTAATTCATCGACATGAACTAACGGCCCATCTCCCACAATAAACAATTTAACATCTCTTACTTCTGAATGTATAAGAATGCCAACAGCTTTAATTAAAAAAGAAATATTTTTATATGATTGCAAACGACCAACATAACCGATTAACCTATATTTTAACCCTACTTTATATTTCTTTTTTAACCACTGATTAGAGGTTTCATGATCATAAACACAGGTAGTATCAAATGGATTTGTTATGGTATTTTTTTTAATGGGATTAATATTTTTAGGTGCAGAACTCATTACCACGCTTGATATGGCAATAAAATAATCACACAAACAAGGAATTACTCGCCACAATAGAGATGACGATAGAATTGTCCTTTGATGCCAGATAAATTTTTTTCTTGCAAGCTTAACAGGTAATGACCAAGTTAAATTTATCCTTAGATCATTACCGTGCACAATTTGTGCTTTATGTTGCTTAATGAACGCATATATCTTATAAAAATTTGTTATGATTCCGAGAGAAATCTTAAAAATAGACGGCGATTCTCCGGCTAGTCTTCCTATCGGAAAAACAACAAAATCTATATTTTTCTCTTTAAGAAGAACTGCTAATTGGCCATTAGCCTGATGCACCACTATCAAAACATCAACCCCAGCCTTTATTAATTCCTTATATAGCTCAATAACTGACCAGTGACTACCGCCAACAGAGTCCCCAACTAAAGGAAATATAACCTTCATTTAATAAATTTCATAAAAAGAGAAGTTAAGAATTTTTTTAGCCAAAAAGTCCCAAAATACTTTTCTACAGTAATATTTGGAAATGACTCTGCACCCCATTGTGATTTAAATTTATATACTCCGGAATCATATGTTGGTGAAGATTCCATAAAATTCAACTTATTTATGGAATCTGAATTATCAATAATAAATTGGTAAACAATTCTTTCTATTATATATTCAGATTTCTCTTGACGGTTAATAACAGACATAAAATAGAATGCCTCCTTGTTAATTTTGTCAATTACGAAAATTACAAATCCTAGCATCACCTCTTGATTATTGGCAATACTCAAAGTGGTTGTTAAATCACTACTTATTAAACTATTCAGATATCTTTGATTAATTTTTTTACCACTTTTATTGGCAATAAATTTATCGTACAGACCTTTTATTTCAGGGGCAGATGAGACACCTACACTGTTAACACAATAGTCTTTTTTTAATGAGGCTCTTAAGTTAGATCTTCTTTTTTTAGACATTCTAGAAATAAGTGAATCTACGCCATTTGACATATCAAGAATAAGGTCGCAATTGAATTTTTGAATATCCAATCTGTCCACAATACTACCTATAAAATGATAGTGACCATCAAATGAATTGATAGTTACACTGATAGAGGCAATGTTATTCTTTTTTAAATCTAAACACATCTTATCAAACGCTAAAGCAGTAGCCTTGGCATCATGCGATACGCAGAGTAACCCTCCAAATTTTCTATTATTTATGAAAGCAAATCTTTTTTTCTTATTTTGAGTAATTCCAACAAAGAATACAAAAAGAATTGCATTCTTTTTGGTAAATACATAGATTCTTGTCAAAAATGGATTATGCTGCACAATTTCGCTCCATTGATTGGAGTTATAAACATTTTTATCCTTAGTGTTAGCAAGAAAAAATTCTACTTCTTTTGGTAAGTCTCCAGGCGATTCATACACTTGCATCTTCATTTTAAATATACTTTAGCTTTGTAAATTAGCTCTTTATCATTTGAGAAAAAAATATTACACATATCATAATAGCTATAAGAATCCATAACGAGAAATGATTCTGCATAAAGAGCATTACGATTTTTTAGAAATCTTGACATGCGCATATCACAACCTTTTGAATAATGCACCCAATCTCTATCGCCCTTAACACTGGTATATTTGGACAATGCTTCGTACTTTTTACTTGCAACTTCAGTGATATCAACCACACAATTTGTTGGTAAAGACGTATAAATTTGATACATCCAGATTTGCAACTGGCATATATCTTTCACAAATGGATAAATTAGTTGGTTTACTCTTTTATGATCATCATGATCATCCATTACAAAGGTAGTAAATAAATGACTAATTTTAAGTTTTCTAATCATTTTTTGTATCTTTAAACCCTCTGATAAATCTATTTCACTAGGATCATTTGAAAGAAATGTGTATTGAATACCAAGTAAGCCACATATAGAAGTTGCCTCTTTAATAATTTTATCTTTTTTGCCAACCTGTCCCGTTGTGACGTAAACAACATGAACCTTACATTTTTTCTTTCTAAGTAGTTGTATCGTTCCACCCAGACCTATTAGCTCATCATCTGGATGGGGCGCTACAACCAAAACAGATTTATCCTTCGGAAGCTTACATTTTGCATTAATACAACTTGAGCTAAATGGCAACATCTCAAAAACTGAGTGGTGCACAGTAAGATCTAAAAGAAAATTTAGATTTTTTTTAATAAGAGAATTGTAAAAACATCCACAAACAAACTCTTTTAATCTAAATTTAATTGCGTTAAAAATTCTACTGAAAGTATTTTTTAATAATAGGAATCTCATTTAATATTTGTACAGGTAAGTTTGAAACGAAAGAAAAAAACTGCTTTTTTTCGTCATTAGTCAATTGCGCATCATGAGTGTTACTTGTATTCATTCTAATTGCTTGAAAATCATGAAAGTCACCCTTAATACCTAACACTTCAAATAATTCCATAATTTTAGCTCTTTTATCTAAATCTTGGGTATGTAAAACATGGTACGAAATAACTTTATCAGACTTTATCATAGAAAGAAATCTTAAGTAAGTTTCAACCCATATCCACGCATATAACTCCACTGGAGTGTAACTATCTTTAATATATACATAACAATTTACAGGATCTGATGGATGATTATTATCAAGATAGAAATTTTTATTTCTTCGTATAAAACTTAAAATGTTCTCCATAGGATCGCGTACTAAAAGTACCAAAGAGTATGATTCTAAAATTTGATCAAACCCAAGATGAAGGCCTCTAGAAAAATGCTTTCCTACATCAAAATAAGCCCTGGACTCATCTCCTAAAAGAGTGTCAATTAAGGTTTTCTTTTTTTTGGCAATATCTGCTAGATAAGAAATATCATTTTTTACAAAAGAGGTTAACACATCACCTCTACCAAGCAACTCGTTTGTCTCTATAAATTTTCTCCTTAACTTGTACTCATATTTTGTCAATACACCCTTAAAAAATGGTTTTATTTCTGGATATTCAACCTCTGCATGACAATTTATAGCAGCTCTATTGATAACTTCTGTTAAAGAAACTTGTCCAGATCGACCGGCAGTTATAGTAAAAATATACCTAGACATGTAAAAAATTTTTGCTTGACATTATCAATACTTAAAATCATACCTTTACGTTTTCATTCAACCAGATGTCTGTCATATATGGGAATGGCCCCTTATAATCATCCCAATGACGCTCATATTCGTCTCTTCCAGTTAACGCATAGATGTATTGATACTGACTATACCAATCTAGCCTTCTATAATACTTATTGGATATTTTTTTTCCAAGAGTTTTACTCAATGCGTTTCCAATAAATTGGATATAAATGCGTTTTTTTGGCCATCTCGACATAAAAGGTTGATAGCCATCAAATAAACCATATAAATTCATCCTATCTAAATATTTTACAAATAAATTTCTACCAACTTTTTGATTTAAAGGGAGATCCTCCCAAAACTGCAAATATTCCAGATCCCAAAGTGGAAGCTCCCAATTTAATCCAAAATAGTCATAATTACATTGGCCATTTACCACGCGTTTTACTTGCCGCTCTTTCCACTCCCAATACTCATAAGATTTTGCTAAATCTTGGTAATTACTTACATTTTTAAATCTTCCTAATGATTCTTCAATCCTTTCTTTCATTAGACTTATTGACTCTGAACTTATAGACAACTCTTTTCTAAGTGAATAATGTTTTTCTAGTATTCGATTCAACAACAAATCATTACTTGCTTCATGCTTACCTACTATAGGTATATGCTGTCCAGTAATAAAATCACCTGATTGACCATTGATTACCACATCGCCTGGCGCCATTTTCTTTGATTTAATTAAATTATTTAGCGCAAACATTCCATGTAGATTAGGAACAACAGACAGGCCATCAGCAAAATCCCAGTATTTCTTTCTTTCTTTTGATAGAAAGTATTGTCTTGATTCCTCTGGTGAAGTTGGCACAAAATCCCATTGTAGTCCAAGGGTTGATGCGACACTCTTCGCACGCAAAGCATCAAAATTTCCATTTATACCATATGAGTATGTACGTATATTATCATAACCCAGTTGCTTCAACTTACACACAATTAAGCGAGAATCTAACCCTCCTGATAAAGGCACCCAAATTACCCTTCCATTAGCGTCTTCAATATTTCTACTAACAATTGAGTCGGTAATATAATCTAGCTCTTCAATTAATTCATTATCACTCTGAGATCTAATGTTTTTAGAATAAAATTTATAATAACTATCAATTATATAGCTTGAGGCTTTCTTATTGCATATCAGTACTTCTCCCGCTCTCATCTGGAAAATATCTTTATCCATTGTTTTATTGCCACTTAAATACCCTGCCATCTTAAGCTCTGTAATGGATTCTAGATCAGAACTTAATCGGCTCTGCCTCTTGTTTATTAATTGGTGTGGAGAATTTGATAAAATACAGCCATTTTGATTATTTCGATAAAATAGTCGATAGCCGCTAATACGATCAACCAAGCCCAACAACCAATTATTGGTTTCCACAACAACTGCAAAATTACCCGTCATACTGTTAGCGACTTCTCTTATTTTTAATACCTGCGGCACATCCTCTTGCTGAAGGTAAACTAATAATTTCTTAACTGATCTATAGCGCCCTATATATGTAACATTAAGACGCTTTATCTTTATAGTTTTCCAATTGTATTCTTCAGCATTTACAAAATAATTAATCATGTGTCTTTAGAATTTCCTTTATACTTAAATGCCACAAATTCAAATAATGGGATATGAATAATATATTTTGGAATGTAACTTGATTCAATAATTTCAAATCCATGTTTTTGCAGAAAAGCTACTACATCCTTTGATTTGTGAAAATGATCTATAGGTTTTTTTTTGTTTATAATCCTTCTGCCAACTTCATACAATTTATTCTCTGTAGGAAGTGTTACTATCAACAGACCATTATATGCCAAAAACTTTTTAAAGAAATTTAAAGGTTCGCTCAAATCTTTAAAGTGTTCTAAAACATCAGTAGCAATAATAACATCGTACTTCTCCTTTGATGTATATTTATTTATGTCGCTATTTACACATTCAACATTATCAAGGTGATAATGTTGAATGATATTTTCTACTTCTTCAGTATCGAGATCAATTATGGTTATCTTATTATAAAGTTGAGACAGTGCCTTACAAAAAACCCCGCTCCCTCCACCAAAATCTAAAACATTATCTGTTTTATTTGTTGATCTAGCCAAATAATCAAAAACTCTCTCAAGTCGTTGCCAAAAAATATCTCTAGCAATAAAAAATGGATGAGCGTAAATATTTCTCTCTTTATTAGAGTTAGAGAGAGTTAACATTCTCTTTCTATTAATTCTTATGTTTGCAATCTTAACCATCTTAAATTATTGTTCTACGAATTCAGTCACTAACTAATGTACTTTTACAAATTAAACGTTTTAGCATACCAACCCTTTTGCTTCAACAGTTCGACGTGCTGCCCTGTATTTTCAACCTCACCTTGATTTATTACAATAATCTGATCTGCATCAGCAATACTTTCCAATCGGTGCGTTACAATAATAATTGTGGTATTTGTTTCGTTACGAATTCGAAGTAACGCCTTCTTAAAAGCACTTTCTGATTCAACATCTAAATTACTAGTTGGTTCATCTAAAATTAATATTGGTGATTTTCTTACTAAAGCTCTAGCCAAATCCAATCTTTGCCTTTGGCCACCTGATAAATTAATCGCATCCTCACCTACAATAGTTTCAATTCCTTGTGGCAATGGATTAATAAATTCTCCTGCCCCTGACAAACGTATAGCTTCCCAAACTTCATCATTAGTCGCATCCCTCTTTCCATATAATATATGACTTTTAATTGTACCATTAAAGATCTGTGGTGATTGTGGAGCATACGAGATCATATAACGAATATCCCTTAGTTTGCAATGTGTAATATTTTCACCGTCAATTTTAATTACACCTTCTGTGGGTAAGCGCAATAGGGGAAGTAGGTCAATTAATGTTGATTTACCACTGCCAGATGGGCCAACAATTGCTGTCATAGTATTTACTTTAAACTCAACTGTAATATTTTTTAACGTTATATCGTCATTTAATGGATAGCGATAACCAACTCGATTTAAAAGTATAGATTTTTTAAAGTTATTTAAATGTTTGATTCCGCTATCACGCTCCTTTGACTTGTCCATTGCTTTATGCCGACTTTCTAAGATCTCTATTGCTCCCAATACAGCACTAACAGATTGCGTACTTACAATTATTGTCTTTGCTAACGGCATTAGGCGCATTATTATAACCAGATACAGCCCAATAACTTCTATCTTCAGATGCAACACTGTATAAGAAAAATAAAGAAAAACAAGGCTTAAAGCAATAACTAAGGGCTCTACTGCAATATCAGTTTTTAAATGCAAAAAAGAAGAAAATATTTGTTGCTTTCTTTGGGACAAAGTTAAAAGATGAAACTCATTTTTCTCCGCATCTTCGGTTCCAGATAGACGAACCAAGCGTGGAGATCTCAAACGCCCAACTAGAAACTCTGACATTAATATATTGGCATTAACTAATTTTCTTCCAACTTCTGCACTCTTTGAAATCCAAATTCTAGGAACTGCACCTGCCAATATAATAGCGGCAATAGAAAGTAGTGTCATTTGCCATGACAATAAAGATAACATAATTAAATAACCAAAAAGCATTACAACATCAACAACCAACCCCAAAGGCATCATAATGCCAGAGACTGCGTTTTGAACTTCTGCTATAATTACATTTACAAGACTTCCAAGAGGGGTTTTATCGTGGTAGGATGTGTCAGCATCCATATACTTATCAAATAAATAATTACGCTGTGTTTGAACTAGCCTCTGTGTTACTGTTGCAACGTACAACAGCCTAAAAAAGAGAAATATTTGTCGTAAAAAAAAGAGAGAGAACGATAAAAACAATAAGCTTAACAGAGATGGTGTTGCGCCGAAATAAAGATATATATCGACTATATATTGCCAGACAGGCGTATCTTCTACTAAAGCATCTATATTTCCATTAAGGCGAATAAATTGAAATATAGGCAAAAATATCCCTACACCAATAACTTCTGTAGCCGTTGTCAAAAAAGATAAAGCAATAATAACAGCTATATTGCGATTAGACAATTCCAGGTCATGCATACGGCACAACCAAATATTTTTTTTAAAAAAATCTGTTTTCATTCTATAATTAGCTTTTCTACACATAACAGATCATCCATCGTATCAACTGCATGTGTTTGATATTTAGTTGGAACCATTTTAACTTTTAAGCCATACTCTAATACTCTCATCATATCTATAGACTCTAAAGTTTCTAATGGTGTTGGATCAAGCCCTGTATACTCAATTAAGAATTTTCGTCTAAACGGAATAATGCAAACTTGTTTTTTCATTGTAACTTTGCCAAACTTTAGAGTGGGGATTGGTTCTCGAGAAAAATACAAAGCATTGCTATCTAAATCACACACTACTTTAATACAATTCCTATCCTTGAACTCCTCTTCACTTTCAATATCTCCAAGTAAATTAGTAACTAAAATTTCTGGATCGTCCAACATTGGCGCTACTGCCTCAGTAATCATATCTGAATGAGTCATTGGTTCATCACCCTGTACCATCACAACAATGTCATATTGAATACCGTCTTCCTGTTCAAGGTAACCGAGTGCTTCTGCACAACGATCTGATGCTCTTTCATGTTTATCCGAAGTCATTACTGATTGACCTCCAATAGATTTAATATAATCTACAATTTCTTGGTCGCAAGTTGCTACAACTGTTTTTATCAATAAATCACATTTTGAAACTCTCTCATAGACGTGACCAATCATCGGCTTGCCAAGAATTTTTTTCAGTGGTTTACCTGGGAATCTACTACTACCCATTCTTGCGGGTATTAATGCCAATATATTCATACATCTCCTATCTTATTGTTTTTGACAACATATCATCATATGTGAACTACATCTAGAATCTGATATAAGTTTCTGCCATTTTAATTTATCAGTATCTGAAGCGTACTTTACCAGTGTCTTTAAAAACCTATCCTTAATTAAATTTATATTGCTGCTTAAAATATCAATATCCAACTTTCCAGGAGTGGTAACTTGCAAAACTTTCAAGCCCGTTCTTTCGGTTAATATTTTTATAGAATAGGGGTTTAAAAAATTCAAATGATGAGGGGGGGATACAGATTTTGAGTCACTCCATAACCCTTGGATATCAACCCCTGTTCCAGAAAGCGTTGTAAATATAAACAGATCTCCAGGAGCCATCAACTTATACAATTGTTTTAAAAAAAGTTTTGGACTATGAAGATGCTCAAAAAGTTCAAAACTAACAAAAACTTTTCTACCTTTGGGCAAATCACTAGTTTGAACCTCTTCCAAAAACTTTTCTACAACATTAAGCCCTCTATCTCTGCAACTTTTAGCAAGATGCAGACCTGGCTCAATAATTGTTGTTCTTCTACCAAATAAGGAAAGCATCTCTTCTGCAAAGATTCCATAACCTCCACCAATATCAACAAATTTTTCGCTCCCAAAGCCAAAATGCTCGCACATATCATGAATTAATTTAGTTTTTGGCTTCCATAGCTTTTCACGTCTAGAATCAGCAGTTGCTTTATAAAATGTTGTCGCCCAATATTCAGTTGATGGGGCATTAGAATAGTAACGAATAAAGGCATCATTTACAGGTCTTGGAGAAACAAACAGAGTGTCACATTTTATGCACAGTTCGTAATCAAATCCATGTTTGTTAAATGCTGGCTTACCTTTTGTGCCACACGCTGGACAATCAATCGGCTCACGCAAAGCATTATCAAAGAAAACTTTAGTGTCAATCTTAGCAAGTCTTAAATATTCATCAAAAATCTTCCGTGGTCTAATCTCTTCTTCTTTCATTATTTTCTCACATATAAAACTTCGAACCAATCTGTTCGACCATTCATCGGATTTTGGGAAATATCAAGAATACTAAATAATTCAAATCCTGCGGGTAATAAATATTTTTCAACATCCGCAAAGTTAGTTTTATGCACATAATAATCAAAGAATGACACCTCCAATATTATAGATTGAATCTTATCAAGGGATTCCACCCCCCTCTAATACTAATTCCTCTGCACCCTGTGTATCAACCTTCATCAAATCAACAAAATCAATACTATAGTCTTCAAAAAATCTATCCAGGGTAAAAGTATCAACATTAATTCTTGTGTTAATTTCTTTTGAATCTATCAAACTCAATTCTTGAGCACGAATCGAGTCTCGACTATCAATATTTACCTCATATAAGCTATTAGTATGACTAATCTTATTTTGAAAGAAATGACTCTCCCCAACCATATTAGAAAATGCAAAATTAAATATTTTATTATTTTCTGAACTATTCTTTGATAAAATCTTGAATGATTCAGGGTTGGGCTCAAACGAGTATATAACAGGGAATTTAAAAATTCCTTCCAAATATTTTATACTCTGACCATGATGCGCACCAATATCAAATATCAGAGGTTTTTCATTTTTAACACAGGACTGTATAATTAAATCACGATTAAACTTCTTATCAAATTCATCATTTCTTTGCTCAAACTCTCCAACACTCTTCATGTCTTTGGCCTCCTTATAAAATTCTCTAAAATCACAGCGTCCATAGAATAAGCAATAAAACGATATCCGTTATTAATATTTTTATTTAATTCTTCCACATCTGGCTGAACCACATGAATTCCACAAGGTATTTTCTCTTCATCCGCTCTATCTTTTATTATTTTCATGATATCTAAAAACTTCTGCTCGTCAAATTTAGCCGTCATTCCCATTGATGCGGAGAGATCATAAGGTCCTATTAGAATCGCATCCAAGCCTTTTACTTGTAAAATATCATCCAATTCATCCATTGCATTAAGATGCTCTATCATAGCAATTAGCAATGGTTGTTGCGCCTCTTCTATATACTCATCAAAGTTTTTCCCAAAAAGGTTTGCTCGTGAAAACGCAACCCCTCTTTTTCCTGCTGGTGGCCACCTTGTAACATCCCTAACTTTTTCCAGTTGCTTTGCACTTTCAACCATTGGCACTATTATGCCACCTGCCCCTGCATCCAATGCCTGTTTGCAATCCTTTTCATTGCCATGTGCAACTCTTACTAATGGAAGCGTAACTCCAAGCTCTAAAGCTCTAAATAGGTCTGGGAGTTGATGCACAGAAATAGCACCATGCTCCATATCTATGGCTACCCAATCATATCCAGATTGCCCCATAATTTCAGCAATAGAGGAGTGAGGGATTTGCATCCAACTACCAATACTATGACCACCGTGTTTTAGGTTTGTTCGAATATCACCTATTGCCTGTAATCTATTCATAGAAAATTATTCACCATTTTACAATTCAGTTTCTGCTGTAACGCTTCATTCAAACTTGTGCGTCTTAAAACAAAAGCGACATGATTGCTCTCTGCAGCCTTATAATCACTTATAGAATCACCAACCATGATCGCCTGTATTGGGTCAACATCATACTCTTTTAATAAACTTTCAACCGCTTTACCTTTATTTATTGGGGAGCCGATTACTTTTTGAAAATAAAGTTTTATCTTTAATTGATTCAGAATATACTCTATTTCTAATTGGGGGGTTGCGGTGACCAGAAAAAACTGCTGTTTATGATAATGTTCTTGCAAATACTCTTTAATACCATCTACCCAATCTGAGTCAATCACTTTTTGTTTAACTAGTTGTGAAAATTTATCTGCATATTGATCTACAATCCTCTGAGTTGGATTTTTACCTGCCCAGACAAGATAGATAGGGAGTTTGTCAAAACGCGACATTCCACCATGATCTTCATGGTGAGTTATGACTTTTTTTGCTATATCTTTACCAAAAGGTATAAATAGCCGCTCAAATGCGTCTGATTTTACTTCAACCGACTCTTTAATGACTCCATCAAAATCCCAGAAGACTGTTTTTGCTTTTTTAATCAGATTAAGTGTCACGAATCGCTCTGACTCAACTCATTAATCAACTGCAACAGCCCTTGCCCCAGATCGACATGCATAGGTGGAATATATTTTCTACCCAATTTTGGCTGATAAGCGTAAGGCGTTCTCACATAGTGCCCTGCATATTTATCTTCGATAAATTCCACTGAATCTGCAGATAGCCCTAATATTTCTGCTAATATTTTAAGCATATCAATCACCCGCATTGGCTCTTGCCCTGTTAACACTACACTTTCATTAACAAAATCAAAATTTAATGCGTCAATACTGGCTCTTGCTGCATCCTCCACATGGATATACTCACGCATGGCATCTACATCGCCCTCATAACTGACCGTACCATGATCTAGTGCTGACCTGACAATCCGATAGAGTCCATTCGTGTCATCTGCTCTTGGCCCGTAGAGTGAGCCGTAACGTAGAATCGTGTAATCTAATCCATAAATTTTTTGATACTCTTCTACATAGGCCTCTGAGGCCTGTTTACTGCAGCGATAAAACCCACCTTCTCGACTATGAACATAGACCGTACTGGCATAAATAAAGCGTTTTACTCCATGTGCATGGCAAGCTTCCATCACATTTAGGTTGCCTAAGATATTAATATTGACCGTCTTCAGTGGCTGATCCAGCGCCTGATTTAGATCGGCTAATGCTGCGAAATTATAGACCACCTCTGACTCTGTGATGGTGTCGTTGAGTTTTTCTGCATCCAATACATTGCCAACGACCATCTGCTGATCTTTTCGCAGCCATGGTGATGGTGTTAAATCATAAATAGTAACTTGATACCCAGCATCACTTAGGTGATCTGCAACGTGTGATCCGATAAAGCCACTGCCACCAACAACTACAGCTTTTTTAATCATAGCCCCTCTCTCTGTACAGCATATTCCTCTTCTGGAACCACACCTTCTAATGGTTGATCTGTAAGAAAACGCACCGCTTCTTCGGTAGCTTCAATCTCCATCCGAGTGCGACAATCAATAGACATAGACCCCATGTGAGCCGTGAGAATGCAGCGCTGTATTTCACGCAATTTTCCAGCATACGGTTCAAAGTCAAACACATCAACCGCTGCACCACTTAGATGCCCTGCCTGCATGACCTCATATAGATCATCTTCATTAATAATGCCGCCTCGTGCGGTGTTGATAATGATCGCATCTTCTTTCATACTCATAAGCTGCTCTTTTTTAACCATATTTTTAGTTTGTGCGGTGAGTGGTGTGTGGATGGTAACGATATCTGCCTGTTGGTAGATCACCTCTTTATCCACCCATTCAATATTGCTCTCTTTCTCGATATCATACCAATCCTGATTATACGAGCCCGTGTCGTTCAATAGAATATTCACTGAACCGAAACCTTTTAGGTGTTCTATCACCCCTGTACCAATACGCCCAACTCCAATAATACCAACAGTTACCTCTGAAAGCCTTCTCCCAAAAAAACGATGCCACTTTCCATTATGCATTTCCATATTGGAGAGTTGTACAGAGCGGAGTAGTGTTAACATCAATCCCACTGTCAACTCTGCCACTGCAGGTGCTGGAGCATCTGGTGTGTAGGAGACAACAATCCCCCGCTTTTCTGTTTCTAATAGATCAACACTATCTAGGCCAATTCCCACTCGTGAGATCATTTTGAGATTGGTCGCAGCATCCATCACTTTTTTTGTAATTGGCTCTGTGCCAGCGATTATGACATCAAAATCTGAGACCATGCCTACTAACTCGTCTTCAGTAAGCTTCTTATTGAGTGGATTGATCAAGCATTCAACCGCTACATTTTCCAGTAAATCTAATGGCAGGCGATTTTTATCAGCAAATGGTATGGTGGTTATAAGGACTTTTGGCATAAAATTTACTATAAATATAAAGTATACAAATTCATTTTTTTAAATTATCAATTCTTTTATAAATATCGTCAGCCACCATTTCTGATGAACCCTCAAACGGCTTAAAGTATGATTCATACCTTGAGAGCAACGATAAAACAGTTGGCTTGTATTGATACAAAATAGACTCTACATGCTGTTCAAATTCATGTTTAGTACTAGCTCCAAGTACAAGTTTTGTATATCTTTCAGAAAATACTGGGGCACCACTCTCATCCCTTAATGAATGCTCAGTATCATATGCATCCAACCCTCTCAAATCAAGGTATTCTATTGTCGGCTTATTGATAGCCAACATATCCAGTGAAACTCCAGAATAAAATGATATAGCAAAAGTTGCTTTTTTGCCTAACACAAACGGATGACTATCAGAATAAATCCAATTCTCTCCATAATTATTAACACCTAAGGCATCACTGTAAATTCTACCATCAATTCCATCAAGAGATTCTTTGGGGTGAGATTTTATAACTAATTTTAACTTATGTTTAACACATACAATATCATAAATATTTTCCAATGCTTTTTTTTTCCTTTCTGGTGTATTGTATGGTGATGCTGGTCTACCAATAATAAAGACAAATGAATCAAACACATCGAATCCAAGGCAATATCCTTGCTTGGAAATAAATTTAATCCAATTATTATCGTGCCTTGGTATGCCCGCATGCATTATATTTTCTTCCAAAATTCCAAAACATTTTTTATATCCGCTCATCTCATAATTAGACATGCTGTACACAGTGACATCAGGTCTTTTTTTAACAGGATCATTGCAATTAAAGTGTTCTGACACCCAAGTAACTGCCAGGCCATGCAACATGGAAAACTTTGGAATATCTTTTAAATCACCCCTAAGATTATTGTTTACAAATTTATTTTCTGCTGTAATATCGCATAAAACTCCATCTACATTATTCAACAAACCAAAGTCAAACCGAGACTGCTTTCCAAAATTCTCTTTTATGCGAATAAAATGTTTTGATATTATAAAAAGATATTTTCCAATTAATTTTAAAACAAAATACTTCGACATCTTTCCTTTTTTTAATCTACCCGAAAGAGTTGCAATTTTTGCATCAAATTTACTAAATTTAATAGCATTATGTGCTCCAATCAGTGTAGATTCTACAAACCATCGACCAGAGTAACCTCTATACACTACCCTATCAGTAAAGTTTTCGGCAATATTAAATAAATAGCTACCCTTACTTTCTAATTTAATTGATGACGGCTCAGGAAACACAAAATAAATTTTAACATTGTCTTTTTTTTTAAGCTCTTTTATGACTGGAAGCCATATATCCACCAAACCAAAACCGGGTGAACACCACAATAGTAAATATTTTGTTTTATTTTTATGATTCATGATAAAAAAATAAGTGTTAATATCGCAAATAATCGAATTTTATCTTGACTACTTCTTTCATCATATTTTATATTGATTAGATAAAAGTACATTTTCAACTCTTTGAGGATCCTCTTGTAATCTTTGTGGGCAAGGATTGTTTGCCCATATATCAAAAATAATTTTATACTCTTTGTGATATTTTGACGAAGCATCTAACAAAATTTCAGATTCATAATCTAGCGACCCTGTTCTTTTTATACTAACCAACAATCCCTTGATATTGACGTCTGTTGTTGAATTTAACACCAGCTTAACAAGCCTTCCATTTATTATTTCCTTGGAAAGCCCAAATAAAAACTTAATAAACTCACGAATACCTCCGGATTTATCATACAAAACTAAGATCCAATAAAACTTACTGAATTTTCTCAGTATGCCATTTATTCTTCTCAGGGAGGCGCTATCACTATCAATTAGATTATCACTTAGATTATTATTGTATTCCAAATAATGAATTAGCTTAGAATAATATATACTTCTTATCTCATAAGCCACATCTTTTATATCACCTAAAGAGCCACTCTTTTCTATAAACTCCTCTGCTGTTTTAGAGCATAATGACGAGACAACTTTGGACCATGATTTCTGAGATATGCCGTTCATAACACTGCCTCCAACGCCAATATAACTTGGAAACAAACTCCTGTCCTTAAAATTACAAAGCTTACTCTCTTGATGGCAAACAGCAAATAGCATATCGTACTTTATCCATTTTCCACGTGCTAAAATCAAAGCTAAAGTAAAAAACTCTGCATATTGAGTATGTTTTAACTTTGCAACCATTTTGTACGCTTTTTTGTATGGTTTAGTTCTGATTATTGCATTTGGATATTGCTGCCACATTGGAATAGGGATTCTTTTAATTCGATCCAATGCATCATCGTTATCTATAGAGGTTCCACTGTAGTTTGGATATGATTTTATCCATTTGAGGTCATTACTCTTTTTGTCAATCTGTGTTATTGCAACACGCTGACCAAAAGCAGCCACAATAGAACTATCAATCTCAAGATCTATTAATATTGCTTCCATTGTCGTTTTCAAAGGAAAATCATCATCGCCTATAGATAATAAATATGGTGTATTAACCATTTTAGATGCAAGGTAATGCTTCTCTGAAACTTCTATATTTTCATCCAAATGGAAATAATCTATGTTAAGTGTATCACAATACTTATCACAAATAATTTTAGTTTTTTCTGACAAAGAATTTCCACTTGAGTCAGCAACAATTATTCTAGCTGTTATTTCTGATTTTTTATAATACTGTAGTGATCGCTCTAGTAAATAAGGCCTATCCTTTGTCGGAATAAGTATTGTTAATAATAATTCAAAACAAGGTGAATTATTAGTTTTAGTTTTAACTGTACTCATAATTAATTATCCAATAGAAGATAATATTATATTATGGCTAGGCCATATATAGAAATAAAATAACCAACTAACTTTCATCAATAGAGTTATATAGGTTAATTTCTTGAAGAACACCCTCTAAAGAGGTATTCTTTGGATTGTATTCGGTTTTACTTGCTATATTATTAGTTGAATAATAATTGAGCTTAACTCCTGTTGCATTAATAATACCAACACTTTCATCAATTTCATATTTCAATCCAAACTTACCCCCTAATTCAGATAATAAATCAAATTTTGAGACCGGAGATTTTGTATAGCAATCAAGTGCTATATTTGTATGTTTAAAGTCAATAATTGCTTGCACCAAGTTATAAAAATCAGGAGGGGTAATAAAATCTCTAACAATATCTTCTGCTGACGTTTTAAATACTTCTCTATTCTTTATCGCTCGAACAATATCCGTAATCAAAAACCGGGCATCCATATTTTGTTTATGGCTAAAATAATTAAACACTCTAATATCAACAATAGATAGATCGGGTAACGCTCTATGTTTAGCTTCTGCATACAGCTTGGCGAGTGTATACCAATCGGTTGATTTAAGGTTGTTAATATCTATCGTGGCAACTGTATCCTTATCGACAGGCTCTTGATAATTGCCACCATAGACCGCACCACTACTCAAAAAAATATACTTAGTTTTCTTATGATGTTTAAGATATTCAAGCACCATATCATCATACTGCTCAGTTATCTTAAAAATATCACTCCCCATTTTTTGAGTTTTTACAGGATCACCAATACCCACAAAATTAATAATTACATCGTATTTTTGATGGTTGTCAAATTCAGAATACTCTTTAACCTGATATTTTTCACTCAAATTTTCACTATTAATCCATTTTTCCAATAATTCTATGTTACGGCCAAAAAGTAAAAAATCATAGTTTTTATTTATTGAGAAAGACAAAATCAAATCCTGTGCTATTTGGCTAGTTGCGCCTAGAATTGCAATCTTCATTTACTTCTATAAAGTTTTAGATTTTGGGTGAAGTCCACCAATCATCTCATTGTCAAGAACACCTCTTGGCAAAAGTGGGGATAAATCCTCCAAAGGCGGAGATACTATTTTTCCGTCATCAGTAACAGCCAATGAAAGCTTTGGATAAGAAAATTGCTCAGGATCCATAAATATATCACAAATTACAGGTCCATTTTCTTCTTGTATTTTTGGCACTACCCCTTCAAAATCACCCCATGTCTTAATAGAATGATATTTAATTTCAAATGCATTAGCAATTTTAGAAAAATCTGGGCAAGATACACCGCTATTTCTGTCAGTTCCAGTATACCTTCCTTTGAATAAATTCTTCTGCGTATGTTTAATCATCAAATAACCGTCATTATTAAATATAAACATTTTAATTGGTAGCTGGTGATGCACAATAGTCTGCAACTCTTGCAGATTCATCATCATTCCACCATCACAATTTAAGCACATGACTTCACCCTTGTTTCTAGCAAAAGAGGCGCCTATGGCTGCTGGCAAACCATACCCCATCTCTCCGAGCCCTGTTGATGTCATTAACCTTTGTTCTTTACTTAAACGAATTACCTGATGACCTGATAAAAGCGCCGTACCCATATCTGTTGTTATAATTTGATTTGATTTGAAATAGTCACTTAATTTATCAATAAAACGATACGAATTTATAAATCCATTCGTATCAGAATGCTCATTCCCAATATATGGATATCTACCCTTATACCCATCACAAATATCCTTCCATTTTATTAACTTAGATGACGCAACTTCCATTTCACCGTGCAACTCAAGTAGTTTATTAATAAATACTCCTGCATCAGACTCAATACTCAAATCTGCCAAATCTTGTGTTTTTTGCAATTCTTTACTATCAATATCAACTTGTATAATTTTTGCTTCACGTGCAAATTCAGAATACTCATACCCGATCATCGGAATAGCAAATCGATTTCCAATAGCAATCACAAGGTCTGAATTTTGAAGTACAAAATTTGCAGACCTGTTACCATAAACACCCGCTCTACCATAATTTAAATGGTGATCATCATTCAGCATATCAATGCCAGCCCAAGTAACTAAAGTTGGAAATTTATATTTTTCTAGTAATGAAATAATTTTAGTTTCGGCCCCAGACAATCTAACACCATGTCCCAGCCAAAAAATAGGTCGTTTAGATGAATTAATTAAATTTAGAACACTAGTCATATCTAAATTATCAATACCCTTTTGACTACCCTCTTTATCAAAATCGAAATGCTTTAAATCGGATAAAGTAATTTTTTCACCTTGAATGTCCATTGGATAATCAATCCAAACTGGTCCCGGCCTTCCCTTGCCAGCAATATGATAGGATTTCTCTAATTCGTAAATAGATTTTTTCGAATCTGTTATTAAAGCAGAATACTTAGTTATCTTATCAACCATTAATGCACTATCAAAACCCTGTATACCCCACATTCTCATATCTTTCATTTTGTTAATAAATCGTACGTTCTCTTGTCCAGATATTACAATGCCTGGAATCGAGTCAGCCCAAGCGCTAAGAACACCTGTAATAGCATTAGAACTGCCACCACCCGCTGTTACTATTGCTGCAGTGATCTTTCCAGTAACTCTATAATATGTCTGCATTGCCATTGTTGCGGCTTGCTCGTGATGCATACAAATAATTTCTGTATATCCAAGTTGATTTATTGAATCAAATATGTGCGAGTTGGCAGACCCTATAATTCCAAAAACATATTTAATTTCTTTATCTTTAAGAAATTTCGCAATTTCATCACTAATTTTTACTTGTTCATTGAACATAATTTAAACTACCTTTATACCACTCCACAGTTCTCTTAATAGATTCGTCAATACCTATAACTTGCCTAAGTCCAAACACTTTTTCGGCCTTTGTTACATCTGGCAATAGTACAGAATGATTATTTTCATGGACAATAGATGTGTTTGTTAATACGCTTGATACAGGGCTAAAATTACTCGCAACCTTGTCTGCTATTTCTTTTAATGTGTAGCCATCGCCACTACCCACGTTGTAAACTTGCCCATTTTTTGAATTTAGCATAATAACAAGCGTCCAAATTGCCAAATCGGACCCATACATATAACTTCGAACAACATTTCCATCTCCGTGAATGCGAATAGGTCTTTTGCAAATGGCGTCATTAATAAAATTGTTGATTGCCCACGGGGAGTCTATATCTTGGTAAGCGCCACAAAATGTGAATGGTCTAATAGTTGATATTGGTAAACGCAGTTCACTCCTGGCTGCATTGCAAAGTGATTCACTATAACGATTTGCTACTGAAAAAGAATCTGACAACTTATTAGAATAAGTTAAACCCAAAAAGTCTTCAGAAAATCCCTCGCCTTTTTTAAGGTTTGTACAATATACGGAACTAGAACTTACATTTACAATATTGTGCAATTTAGAGAGTTGTGATGCAGACTGAAAAAGCGCACTAGTGCCATCGGCTGTAGTGGTCATTGATTCAAAAGGTCTAGACGCATGAAAACGATTATCTGGATTAGACGCTGCATGAATAATATAATTTATATCTTTGGGCAGGTCTATAATATTACGAATATCTGAACAAATGAATTGAGCGCCTTTTATATGTAAAAAATTACTATCAAAATGCTCTTTATTGCGTGCCATTATAAAAATATTAATATTCGCTTTATGAAATGTATTCATATAATGCACCATTTCACATACCCAACTTCCTAAAAATCCTGTACCTCCAGTAATCAATAAAGTTTTTCCTTTTAACTTTTCTAATTTATTAGAAAATCCTGAATAAGAAGACTTACAATCATTGGTAATTAATATATTTTGCTTATTTTTCATAATATTTATTCTTTAAGAATTAGAAAGCTCTTTGGCTATCTCAATAATAAAATCTTCTTGTCCTGCAACTATTTTTTGCCGCCCTAATTCAAAGAAAAGATCCCTTGGATCAATATCAAATTCTTTCGCTATTCGTTTAACTGGAGTAAGATATCCTGAGAAAACTCCAGTTAGTCCGCTAACAATACTTGCAGTTCCAATTGTAGGCAATCGCTCTATTAGCTCCTCTTCTGCTAAGTCACTAGCATCCAGAACCTTGTATAAATCAACACCTGTATTGTATCCTAAACGCTCAAGAACTGGCACAAGAACCTCAAGCTGTGCATTACCAGCACCGGCACCAAATCCCTTTGAACAGCCATCAACCATTGATGCACCTGCTTCAATAGCAGCCAATGAGTTAGCAATCCCCATTCCTAAATTATTATGTGCATGAAATCCAACCGAAATATGCAGATTTTGTTTAAGGAAGCTTACTTTTTCCTTGACATCGTTAGGCAAATAATTACCAGATGAATCCATTAAAATAACACCCTCTGCACCATAATCTTGCATCTTTCTCGCCTCATCAAGAAGTGTTTCTTTCTCTGCCATATGGGTCATCATTAACACACCAAAAACAGTCTTCCCTTCCATTTGGCAAAAGCGAATATGTCGCTCTGTGATATCTGCTTCAGTACAATGAGTGGCAATACGAAATATATCCACACCACAATCAATAGCAGGCTTTAAATCACGTTCTATAGTTGTGAATCCTGGTATCGCATGAACACTAAGTTTTGCTTTGTTAAGATGTTTTCTGGCAGTAGTGAGCATAGCTTTATCACTCAATTTAGCCTCACCCACTTGAAGAGATGAACCTCCAAGGCCATTACCATGCCCAACTTCGACAATAGGAACACCTGCAGAATCAGCGGCCTCACAGTACACAGTAATTTGTTGTTCTGTTATTTGGTGCGATATAGCATGATTTCCATCACGAAGTGTTGCATCGCTAATAAGTATTTTGCTGTTCAAGTGTATACTACCTCCTTTGCATATTCTTCTGCCATCGCAATGGCAGCGCAGTTGATAATATCTAAATTACCTGCATACTCTGGCAAATAATCACCTAACCCTCTTACTTTCAGCATGATAACAACTCTTCCATTCTCAAATAAAGGTCCTAAAATTAACTCATAACCAGGAACATAGGTCTGCACTCTTTTAACCAATATATCAACTTCTTTCTTTAATGCTTCCATATTTGGATTTTTCACTTTAGCTAAAATCGTAGTTACCATGTCCACACTTGGTGTGGCAGGGTTTAGAACAAGTATTGCTTTGGTTTTTTTCGCACCTGAAAAATATTTCACACCTTCTTCTGTAGTTTTAATATATTCATCCAAATTAAGGCGTGTTGCTGGACCCGCACTCTTTGACGCAATACTTGATACCACCTCAATATATTCAATATTGCTATGGACATTTGAAATTGCGGTAGCCATGGGTATTGATGCCTGTCCACCACACGAAATCATATTAATATTAACATCCTCTAGACATTTATTGGAATTGACAGAAGGGATACACATAGGTCCAATTTTCGCTGGGGTAAGGTCAATACACTTAATACCTAAATTCTTGAATTTCGGGGCATTGATTTTATGATCTTTGGCTGATGTGGCATCAAAAACAAGATCGATCTTATTTGCATTATCAATGATATAATCAATACTTTTATCTGATAACGTTACTCCCAATTCAAGAGCTTTAGACATTCCTCTAGAACCACGACTTCTACCAATAAACGCAACACACTTTAAATTATTAGATCTTTGTATTTTGATTAGTAAATCTGTTCCTATATTTCCAGACCCTAAAATTGCCACTCTGTATTTTTGTGTCTTCATAAATTCGTAGTAATGGTTATTTTCTTATCTCTCAAAAAACACTTTATTGTTTCGGTAATAAAGTCCAACTGCGTTTCTCCTAATGCTGGATAAATACCCAGCCATAAAGTTTGATTCATCGTTGTATCTGTATTAATCAAACCACCCACAACCCTGTATTCAATATCTTGGAAATAAGGTTGTTTGGTTAAGTTTCCTGCAAATAGCAATCGTGTACCTATTTTATGACTATCCAAATACTGAGTGAATTCAACCCTATTAACACCTTCTTTTAAAGTAATAGGAAATCCAAACCACGAAGGCTCTGAATTTTTAGTAGCTTGTGGCAAATTAATAAACTCAGTTAAGTTACTCAATTTGTTTTTAAGATAAGCGAAGTTCTCATTGCGCTTTTTGATAAATTCTGGCAAACGCTCAAGTTGTGCTAATCCGCAAGCTGCCTGCATATCACTAATCTTAAGATTGTAACCAAGATGTGAATACGTGTATTTATGGTCATATCCTTTTGGCAAGCCACCTAATTGCTGTTCAAATCGTTTCTCACAAGTATTATCGCAGCCTGGGTCGCAATAGCAATCCCTGCCCCAATCTCTGAATGATTCAGCAATTGTTATTAGCTCTGAATTATTAGTAAACACAGCGCCACCTTCGCCCATAGTAATATGGTGAGCTGGGTAAAAACTACAAGTAGAAATATCTCCAAATGTGCCGACATGCTGCCCATTATATTTTGCACCTAGTGCATCACAACAATCTTCAACCAGCCAAAGTTTGTATTTATCACAAAGCGTTTTAACTTTTTCTAAATTATAGGGATTGCCTAATGTGTGTGCCAGCATAATAGCTTTGGTTTTTGGTGTTATTGCCGCCTCAATCAAGTCAGAATTAACATTGTGCGTTTCTAAATCAACATCAACAAATACTGGAATAGCGCCAAACTGCACAATTGGATTAACTGTCGTAGGAAAACCTGCGGCAACGCCAATCACCTCATCACCTTTTTTTATAGCCCTATCACCTAATTTTGGCGATGTCAGAGTGGCAAATGCAACTAAATTAGCAGACGAACCCGAATTAACCGTAATTAAATGCTTAATACCAATAAATTCAGATAATTTTTTTTCAAATTTTCTATTAAAACGCCCTGTAGTTAACCAGCCGTCTAATGATGCATCAACCATATATTGTAATTCTGTTGCACCAATTACCTTGCCAGATGGTGGCACAACACTTCTACCTGGTTTAAATGTTTTTTCTGTATATTTCAGATCTGCAAATTCTTGCACAAGTTCTGCAATTTCTAACCTTAATTCTTCGGCAGTTTTCATTTATTCATATCTCTCATGTATTCTTTAATTTCTGCAAAACATACAGCTTGCATATCTTCTTTATTAATCCAAGCTTGGTGCCAGTCAACAATCTTCTCTAATGTGTAACTTAACCCCCATACTGGTTTCCAATTAAGCCTCGATTCTGCTTTTGTAATGTCCAGCTTTAAAAATCCTGCTTCATGTGGATTAGAATTTTGATCAAGTTGCCAACTGGTATTGGGCCATTTTGCAATCATTCTATCCAAAATCCAGCCAACTGGTTTTACATCTTGTTCATTTGGTCCAAAATTCCAACCTTCAGCATATTCTTTCTGGTTGTTATACAGCTTTTCAGCCAAAATAAAATATCCTGATAACGGCTCTAGAACGTGCTGCCAAGGACGTGTTGCTTTTGGATTTCGAATAATAACAGGTTTGTTTTTTTCAAATGATCTTAAAATATCTGGAATCAGCCGATCATCCGCCCAATCACCGCCGCCAATTACATTGCCTGCCCTTACAGAAGCTAAACCAACACCTTGCTCTTGCATAAAAGAACGACGATAAGCAGAAGTTACTAGCTCAGCGCAACCTTTACTACTGCTATAAGGGTCGTAACCACCCATAGGGTCGTCTTCCTTGTAACCTTCAGGTCGATCATCATTTTCATAACACTTATCTGTTGTAATATTTACAATAGACTTTAAATTAGGGCAACTTCTTGCCACTTCTAGCACTTTGGCGGTGCCAATCACGTTCACTTCGTAAGTTTCTATGGGGGCTTCGTAAGAGTATCTAACCAGAGGCTGTGCTGCCATATGGATTAAGATATCAGGGTTAAATTTTGTCATGCTTTCATGAAGCGCATCTTGATCTCTAATGTCTCCAATTTGCGAGTCAATAATCAAATCAACTTTTGCTTCATTAAATAAAGAAGGAGATGTTAGTGGGTTGAGCGCATAACCCTTGACTTCTGCGCCCAAGGAAGCTAGCCACAAAGAAAGCCAACTCCCTTTAAAACCAGTGTGACCTGTTAGAAAGATTCGCTTACCTTTCCAAAATTCTTGATCAATCACTCTTAATTACCAAGTCTTCCATGGGGCATTGCCCTTATACCAAAGCTCTTGTAGATATACTTTGTCGCGCAATGTATCCATGGGTTGCCAAAAACCATCATGTGTAAATGCCATAAGATTGCCATCTGTTGCCAAACCTTTTAGAGGTTCTTGCTCCCAAGTGCAATCATTACCAGAAATTCTGTCTAAAACTTTTGGGGAGAGTACAAAAAAACCACCATTAATTAAAGCACCATCACCTTTTGGCTTCTCTGTAAATTGTTTTATTTGATTGTCTTGTATATCTAATGCCCCAAACCTGCCTGGTGGATAAACAGAAGTCAAAGTTGCATCTTTACCGTGATCCTTGTGAAATTCTATTAATTTTGTAATATTTACATCTGATACACCATCGCCATAAGTGAAGCAAAAAGACTCTTCATTCTTTATATATTCTGCCACCCTGCCTAATCTGCCACCAGTCATAGAATCATCACCTGTATCAACTAATGTAACAGTCCATGGCTCTGCTCGCTTTTGATGAACCTCCATTGAATTTTTTTTCATGCAAAAAGTCACGTCTGATTGATGTAGGAAATAATTAGCAAAATACTCTTTGATAACATAGCCTTTATAGCCACAACATATTACAAAATCATTAATACCGTGTGCGGAATACATTTTCATAATGTGCCATAAAATTGGTTTTCCACCAATTTCCACCATGGGTTTTGGTTTTAGGTCTGTTTCTTCACTGATACGTGTACCCAAACCGCCCGCTAATATTACTACCTTCATAATTTTTTTTTCACAATTTAATTATATAGATTGTAACTCAATTAATTAAAAACTTCAGAATACTCGCTAAGAAGGTTTTCTATTGCCTCTGATGCCATTGTATTCTCTAGTTCAGATGATCTATAAGTATCCTTGTATTTTGGCATATCAATTGATGAGTCGACCTGAGCATTTGAAAATGCATTTTTTGACTTTTGATATACTTCTTTGTCCTTAGGGTTGTATAAAATATCCTCTATCGCCTCATTAGTCTCTATAAAGTTTGAAACATAATAAACAGTGGGTAGATAATTTATAATTTGATGCTTGCCAAAAGAAAGTACGGGTTTATTAAAATGAATCGCCTCCTGTCCAACGGTGCCAGTAATTGTTGCCACAAGGTTAGAAGCCTTTATCCAATCCCAACTGTTTACATCAGGGTGAGATAAGACAACATTAGGGATTTTTATTAATTGCTCATAATACCACCTAGATCTAACTCCATAGGAGGCCACTTGCTCCTTTACAACAAGAATATAATTTACTGGCAATGACTTGGATATCCAAATAATTGCTTCCATAGAATTGCTAAATTCAGGCGAGAAATATTGTAAAGCAACTTCTGGCTCCAAATGTAAAGTAAAGAACACAATATGATAAGATGACAGTTCATCAGGCACCGTTGAGTTACTTCTTACATAATTATAATTAGATACTCTTCTAAAAACACTAGGAAGCCAACCAAGATAATGATATGAATCTTTTTTATTATTTCCTCTAATAAGTTTCTTTGAATCATTTATTATTATTTCAATAGCACTTTTAGTTGCAATTTTATATGAATATTCTGCTGATTTATTAAACTTGTTTCCAGCTTCATCAATACAATATTCTAAAGCAGGTTTTTTCTCATCATCAAGAAGGTACTTTTTAAGCCTTCTGATATACGAATTCCCAGTAAGATAATCATCGTCAGACCAAAACATTCTATCGCCAAACTTTATTTGAGAAAAAGAAAAAGAGTGCATATTGTATTTCTTACATATTGTTGTTATTATCTTATTCGGATATACTTGAACAATAATGTTTAATCCATTTAGTATATTTTCTTTTTGCAAGAAGTCACCTACAAGTTTTCCAATCTTTCTATTGTGCGTCCAAGATGCACGCTTAATATCTGGCACTTTCTGCACATTGCTTAAATATCCTTGTCCTAGTGCACGATCATCTGACAGCAGCATAGATAATTTAATCTTGTACATATTTTCAATACGCTCTGCTTTTTTGAAAAACGAACCAGAATCAATCTGGACAACTAACTTGGAACAGTCAACAATATTTATCGTATTATCATTTGGTAGTATTCTATTGGCCAAAATAACTACATATTTATCTCTTGCAAATATAGTCACCTTAAAACCATGTAATTTCTCAAACTGGTATGCCAATGCAATTAAAAAACCTTTCTGCTCACTCCCTACAAAAATACCAATTTTTTTCATATTTTTTATCCTTCAATATAATTTTCAGCTAGTAAAAAATCAATTCTACTATCAATATCTATTGACTGCTCTTGTTTCATTTTATATGCAATGCAATTACTTTTTAAAAATAAAGTTTTTTCTTTTTTTAACCTTTTTGCTTTACACAAATATATAGAGCCATTTAGTCTATAATATTTCTCTAAATCTTGACTTCGTTTATTTAAAACATCATATCTTAAGAAGTTGTCCATGCTTCCGTTTTCTGGCAATGTATTACTCCAAAGAGGACTATGATTCGTTTCGCAAACACTCACAATTGCATCTGCATTTTTAGCTTCAAGTAATTCAATAGATTCATCTATGTGTTTTTCATTTCTAAGAGGACTTGTAGGCTGAAGCAAAACTATATAATCATATTCTGGAAGCTTATCAATTGTATATTTTATAGCATCAAATGTTGTAGCTGTATCACTTGCAAGTTTATCAGGTCGTTTAATGGTCTCTGATCCAAATTTTTTTGAAATTTCTAAAATTTCATCATCATCACTTGAGACTACCACTTTATCTATATATTTACTATTTAATCCAGCTTCTATACTCCAAGCTATAAGTGGCTTACCACATAAATCAAGCACATTCTTTCGTGGAAGTCTTTTACTACCACCACGAGCAGGGATAATAGCTAAAAAAGTTTTATTTTTATACACTTTTAAAAAACCTTTTATATTCCAAGTTAGCTATTTCATAGTCAGCTATCCTGCCAATATCCAGCCAATATTCTTGTAATGGAAAAGAAATTGTCTTGTTATTATTCAAAATCATCTTTTCAAACAAAGATGGCATATCATAAAATTCATCTCTTGGAATTAGATCAAGACAATCCGGATCCAATATATATATGCCTGCATTCACAAAAAAGTTGTGAATTGGCTTTTCTTCAATAGAGGTGATATTTTCATTAGCCACATTCACTACACCATAAGGTACTTCAATATCATATTCTCGTACACACATGGTAGCTTTAGCATCATACTCCTCATGAAAATCTAACATTTTTTCAAAATTAAGATCAGTCAGTAAATCTCCATTCATTACAAAGAATGGCTCTGTTGGTTTTTCTTTTAAAAGGCTCAATGCTCCAGCAGTTCCCATCCTCTGTTCTTCTAAAATATACTCTATGTTGACACCAAACTCACTACCATCACCAAAATAGTCTTGAATGATATGGGATTTATAATTTACACACATCACTATATTTGTATATCCACAGCCTGCAAATTTTCCCACTATGGTTTGAAGGATTGGCTGACTGCCTACTTTTAGCATAGGCTTTGGTGTATTCTCTGTGAGTGGCCTTAAGCGTGTTCCAAGCCCTCCAACCATAAGAAACACTTTATTTGTTTTACTTTTTTTGGAGATTAATTCATCAAGAACCTCTAAACCTACTACTTTGCCTTTATCATCTACAATAGGTATTTGATGAATTTTTTTAGTTCTACATATATTTATAATCTCTTCTTTTGATAAGTCATTAATATCTACAACTGTTGGATTGTTAAAATAAATATTTTCGATACTATCATCTAACGAATACCCATTTAAAATAGCTCTACGGATATCCCCATCATTAACTGTACCAATAAGTTTTTTATCTTCATCCACTACTAGAGCTATCTGTTTAACTCCATCTTCTATTACTTGTAAAACTTTTCCAATAGAAATAGTTGGATTAACTACAATATCATCCAATGTTTGCATTACTTGCTTGCTTTCCAAATTGGGTATTTTAACTCCCATTTTCCATTTATTTTGCCCCAAAGATGAGGAGGCCTCCAACTGTCTATTACCTCATGATAATGCTCTTCTGTTATATTACAGTATTCTAGAAATACTTTAAAATGCTCATGGGGGAATTCACCATCAAATCTTTTTATTAAATTAATTCCTTCTTCTCTTGAGATATGACCATCTCTAATTTCATGAGCAGTGTCTGCAGTTGCTCTTGCAATACCAAATTTTACATATGATAAATAAAAATGAAAACCATCTATTTGATCATCAAATGAAGCATATTTCGAATAAGTTCCTTCATTTCTAGCATATCTTGGTTTAAATCCAGTATGTTCTACTGCATGGTAATATAACTCTTGAGGTATCCATTTTTTATAGTAACCAAAAAAATGTATATCCAATCCTAATGTCTCAAGCTGATCACTATCTGGTGCCATATACGGAAGGATGTCATTAGAACTAATTCCATGCTCAAGTAAATCTTCAGGCGCAAGTCCAGAAAAGTAGTGCTCTTTATGGTCAGTTCGCCAATCTCTATTTGGTATGAAAGCATTTTTCATACTTCCACCATATTCAACTTCACCATTTTCTCCATACATTATAAGTGCAACATTATGTTTAAGTGCCATTTGCATTGGATAATGTGTTTGCCCATAAATAAAGGGCTGAAAGGGGTCACCCAATACTTCAAATGAAATTTTAGTAAGTTTTCTGTGCACTGCACCATTTGGCGTCCCTAGTACATTATCAAAACCACCAATATGAATATGAGCTTGAAAATTATTAAATCCATCTTGTGTCCACAGGTGCGGAGACCATGTAACAGTTAATGGGGTCATTCCATATTTATATTTTAATTGGTATGCAACAAAAGCACTATCTTTCCCTCCACTTGAAGGAACAATTACATCATAAGAGCCATCATTCTTTCTATGTTTGTCACATAACTCTTTAAGCTCTTTATCCCTTTCTTCCCAATTAATTTTTGTCTTTTTAAATTCAGCATACTGACATGCTGCACACACCCCTTGCCCATCAAAAGTTATTCTAGGTCTTTGATTTGAAACAGTACACTTTGTACAATATTTCACTTCAGAAGGAAGGTTGTATCTATTTTGAGTGTCTTTGTAGGGTATCATGTTATTTCACTAAGTTTATAAAGTTTTTGAATAGTTTAATTCCAGAATCACGACTTTTTTCAGGATGGAATTGAACTCCAAAAATATTATTTTTTTGAATAGCAGAAACAAATAAATGCTCTGCATATTCTGTGGTAGAAATTACATCATGGAAGTTTACAATCTCATACGAGTGCATAAAATAAAATTCTTCATTTTCCAATCCATTTAAAAGTGGATTTGATTTCACTATATCAATAGCATTAAAACCCATATGTGGAACTTTTGCATCTACTAGCATTGGCTTCACTTCTGCTTTTATCACATTCAAACCTTGAGTTCTTCCGTATTCAAACCCAAAAGTAGAAAGTATTTGCATACCAAGACAAATCCCAAGTGTTGGTTTTGTTTGGATTTCTTGTTTTAAAGGTGCCAAAAGTTCATCTTTCTCAAGTTCACACATAGCATCTTTGAAACTTCCGACACCTGGGATGACAATTTTATCAACTGCATTCAATTCTTCTCTGTTATTTACAATTTTTACAGTACCGCCTGCTTTTTCGATTGCTTTTTGTACACTATGAATATTCCCTGCTATTCCATAATTTATAAGTCCTATTATATTATTCCCTGGATTCATCTTGATACCACTATACCATTATTTCTTAAATATTCTTTTATATCTTTGACTGTGTATTTATCATAGTGAAGTAAACTTGATATTGCTATTCCACTTGGTTTTACATGCTCTATAAGTTTTTTTATATCTTTTAAATTTCCTGCTCCACTTGCAATCACTACAGGTATATTCACACTTTCTACTACTAGTTTTGCAAGTTCGATATCAAAGCCTCTTTGCCGTCCATCAGTATCTACACACTGTAAAAATATTTCTCCAGCACCTCTTGATTCAACTTCTTTTGCCCATTCAACTACATCTTTGCCTGACTGAATTCTTCCACAATCAGTGTAGCACTCGTAATATGCACCCCATTTTTTAGCTTCTATATTTACCACAACAGCTTGATTTCCAAAAATTTCAGCAGCTTGATTTATAATTTCTGGATTTTCTTGAACAGCATAAGTATTAATAACAACTTTATCAGCTCCGCTATTAAAAAGCTTTGAAAAATCTTCTATTGCTTTAACCCCACCCCCAACACCGAATGGAATTAACAACTCATTGGCAACTTTTTCAATGCCGTCAAACAAAATCTCACGTTGGTACAAAGAAGAAACTATATCAATATAAAACAGTTCGTCAGCACCCTGGTTATAGTATTTTTTTGCTAATTCAGATGGATTCCCCATCTTTCTAAGCCCCTCAAAATGTACTGGTTTGACCACATATGGTGGTTTGACATCTAGTTTTGCAATAATTCTTGTCATTTACTATCCGTTATTAATAATTTAAGTCATAGAAAGACTTTTTCAAAATATCGTCAAAATTAGTTTGTTTAATTATTTTAACAATTGTCTTACTTGCGCATCCATCGCCATAAGGATTTTTAGAAGTTTTTATTACTGATTGAAACTCTTTTGAATACAACATCTTAAATGCATTTTTGATACTTGCTTTATCCGGCAAACAATCAACAACACTATCTGCTTTGATACGGCCTTTTTGTCTATCACCTAAATTGATAGTGCCTAATTTAAAACTTGGCGCCTCAAGCAACCCACTTGAACTATTACCAACCATTGCATCCACATATTGCAAAGCACTTAGATATTTTAGTTGCCCTAATGAGGTAAATCCTATAGATTTATCACAATTTTTAGATACGTATTTATCAATCATTTGATTGATAATTCTTCCATCGGTATCACTATTTGCTTTCGTGAAGATGATGTTGGTCTCTTCCAGTTCATCTATAGCATCCAAAAGTTCTTGGAACTGTTCTTTTGCTGTGGCGTTTTCAAGTGTTACAGTGTGAAATGTCACTAAGATATTTTGCTTATTCAACTTAAAATTGATTGACTTTTCAAACTCATCTCTGCTTTGTAGCTGTAATCTTTCAATGTTTTCAACCCCCATGCCACCGACATTAAAAACTCTATCCGGATGCTCACCTAATTGAACCACTCTACTCTTATATTCTTCTGTAGCAGTAAAGTGCAAGTGGGACATTTTTGTAATACCATGACGAATAGACTCATCAAAAGCACCTTCTGTAGTTTCACCACCATGCAGATGGGCAACTGGTATTTTAGCAATCATTGCAGCACTTACAGCTGAGAAAATCTCAAAACGATCGCCCAATACTACAACCAAATCAGGCTTTAAATCACTAAAGGCATCGGCAAACCCTATCATACCTAGCCCCATAGACTTAGATATGCCAACTTCACTATCAGATGATAATAGCATGTCAACTTTTTTATTAATGACAAAGCCGTCTTTCTCTATTTGCTGATAAGTGTAACCAAACTCTGGAGAGAGGTGCATTCCTGTTGCAATAATTTGCAACTCCAACTCTTTATCGGCATCTATCTCTTTCATTAACCAATAAAGCAGGCCATATTCAGCACGAGTTCCAGTAATTATGCAGATTTTTACCATTTTTTTATAACTTTTTTCTTATTCTTAAAAAATCCAAAACTTTCCTAAAATTGCTATTAGTGAATTGTAATACCACCATTTTCAACACAACCTTAAAGTAGAAGTTCGACTGACTACAGCCATCTTGCTACGCCACCTTTGATTTTGGCGGTATTCCGCCTAGTGCAAAATGTGGTCGTTGGTTATTATAAATCCATAACCACTGCGTGGTTATGTTTTGTGTTGACTTGCCTGGTGGATATACATTAGCTCAATATCCATTACTTGTGCCCAATCTCGTAGTGCTTGTGAGATGTATTCTGGTCCGTTATCACATCTAATAGCTTTAGGCTTGCCTCTCCACTCAATTAGTCGTTCTAGCGATTGAATGACTCTTTGTGCAGGCATGGACAGATCGACATCAATATTTAAACCTTCACGGTTGTAATCATCTACAACATTAAAAGTTCTAATACTTCTGCCATCGGTTAGTGTGTCAGACATAAAATCCATTGACCAAATTTGATTAATAGCCATTGGCACACTCAAAGCCTCCGGCTTATCGCGTTTAATTCTTCTTCTAGGCTTAATCCTTAGATTAAGCTCTAGCTCACGATAAATGCGATACACACGCTTGTGATTCCATTTAAAACCTTTAATGTTGCGTAAATACAAGAAGCACAGCTTAAAACCCCAGCGCCTATGCGCTGTGGTTAACCTAAGTAGCCAGTCAGCAATAACTTCATTCTCGCTACTAAGTTTTGGTTGATAGTAGTAACCACTTCTACTGATATTAAAGCAAACACAAATAAAGCTTACTGAGGTTTGATGTTCATCTCTGGCAGTATTTGCCATCTTCTTGCGAGAAGATGGCGCTAGAACTTTCCCTCAAGAGCTTCCAGTCTAATTTGAGACATTAAGCGCTCTTCGGCATACATCTTTTTAAGGCGAGCATTCTCTGCTTCTAGCTCTTTTAGTCTTTTGACAACATTGATATCGGCATCTCCATATTTAGAGCGCCATTTGTAGAATGTGGCTTGACTCATGCCATGTTCACGACATAGATTGGCAACAGACTCTCCCGCTTGATTTTGTTTAAGTATGTTGATGATTTGTGTATCTGTATATCTTGATTTTTTCATAAAAAATTCCTTGTTGTTTCATTATAGAATTTTCCACTTTTAGTTTGTTTGGTTTTTTGGGGTATTACAAGCCTATTAGTGCCATTTTTACTACTGTTTTTCAAAAATTAATGGGTATTTTGAAAATTTACTAATTTTTTTATTTCCGATAATTATATCAAATCATCCAGATTATAATTTTTAACTGCAACAGTGCTAATAATATCATCCCACTGCATTGGACTGATACCATTACCCGGTCTTTTAACTGCAATATTTTCACCAGTCAATATGACGCCTTTGCTGATTTTTTGATTGGCAACAATAGATTTTCGCACAATATCGATATTAACCCTTTCACTGGGTGATGGTATTTTCTCAGAACTGCCTATGGCTTTTTCAATATTTCTAATCGCACTCACCATGGATTTCAACTCTTCCGGCTCTAATGATGCCTTGTGATCTGGACCATTCATGGTTTTATCCAAGGTAAAATGTTTTTCAATCACCGTCGCACCCATTGCCACAGCAGCTATATCCACCTCTATACCCAATGTGTGATCACTATATCCTATGGCAACGTCAAACTCTTTTTGTATCGTTGACATGGCGTTGAGATTGACGTCTTCCATTGGCGTTGGATACATGGTATTAGCATGCAAAACTGTTATGTTTGCCTTTAATGTCCCTGTGTTAATTAAAACATCTAAAGCATCTCCGACTTCTTGCAGTGTTGACATGCCTGTTGATAAAATAACCTGTTTTTTTAATGAGCCGATATGTCGCAAATAGGGCAAGTTGGTGATTTCACCACTAGGAATTTTAAAAATTTCTAACCCCAGACCGCTTAAAAGATTGATGCTGTCATGATCGAAGGGTGTCGATAAAAACATTATGCCTTTTTCTTGGCAATAAGAAATCAACTCCTTGTGGGTCTCTATATCAAGCTCAAGCTTTTTGATCATGTCAAATTGAGATTCTGATGCATCAGTCGTCTTCTTTTGATAATCTGCTTTTTCAGTATTTTTTGAAACTAAGTTTTCTGCCTTAAAGGTTTGAAACTTAACCGCATCAGCTCCAGATTCAACTGCGACATCAATTAATTTTTTTGCCAATTTAATTGAGCCATTATGGTTAACGCCCGCTTCGGCAATAATAAATACTTTCACTTAACCACACTTCCTGCTTTTATAAATCCATCTACTTCCATATATTCTTTTGATGTTGAATTACTGCCAAAAAATGTATGCCGCTTAACAAGCGTCCCACCATTTACAATAGAGCCGGTACTAATATGACAATGATTTTCAATCACTGCATCATGCTCAATTAGGGCTTTTGAGTTAATAATACAATTGTCACCAATTTTTGCATTGGCGTTGATCAGTGCATCGTGCATTACAATTGCACCTTTGCCCACTACGGCATGTTTTGAAACATAGGCTCTTGGAGAGATAATACTAGGAAGTAAAAACCCCGCTTTACTGGCTAGACTAAACAGCTCTATTCTCAAATCTGGTGATTTAATCTGCCCAACTGTTATTAAAGCGTATTGATATTTCTTTGCTAAACTGCTTAAATCAGAATCATTGCCAATCACCGAATACCCTAGAACTTTAGAGCCCAGCAGCTCTGGCTTATCCACTAAGCCTGCAATTTTAAATTTACCCTCTTGCTCAATGACATCAATGACCGATTTACAATGCCCACCTCCGCCAATTAGGATAATATCGTTCATCATATTACGCTACTAGGTATGTTGACAACACGATCTTCTAGCCAGTCTGAATTTGTCAAATCACCACACTGTGCATTCTCAAACATGGGTAATTTATTCATTAACGCCCAGATTGGACGAGTCATCACACCTTGTGTATTGGACTCGTTTAAAAAAATATCTCGCTGCTGCTTGTCATTGAGAATAATTGCATTTAACCAGTAATTTGAGTTGCTTTCTGCTGACTCTTTGACAAATTTACAATCAACACCTTTGAAGAACTCCTTATACATATCTGCTAGTTTACGTTTTTTATCTATGAAATTGTCTAAGTTTTCCAACTGAGCAACCAATAAAGCTGCATTTAAATTCGGCATACGATAATTATAACCAACCATATCATGCGAATATTCCCACTTGTGTGGCACTTTGGCTGTCGTAGTCAGATGTTTGGCTTTTTTTGCTAGATCTTCATCATCGGTAATAATACAACCGCCGCCGCCAGCTGTGATAATCTTATTTCCGTTAAAGCTCATTACTCCCATTTTGCCAAATGTTCCAGTGTGTCTATTTTGATAGAAACTACCTAGGCTTTCAGCTGCATCTTCTATCAAAACAATGTGATACTGATCGCAAATCTCTTCGATTCCATCTATTTTACAAGGGCGACCAAAAGTATGCATCGGAACACAAGCTTTTATCACTTTTCCGGTTTTATTGTTTATGCATTGTTGGTTTTTAACTGTTGTATTGTTATCAAGAAACTTTTTTAGTGCGATTGGCGATAAACCCATGGTCTCTCTATCAACATCAATAAACAGCAGCTTTGCGCCACAATAACTAATGGCGTTGCAAGTGGCAACAAAAGTTAGCGGCTGAGTAATTACCTCATCATCCTGCTCTACATTGGCAAGTATTAATGATATGTGCAGTGCTGATGTGCCATTACTGGTTGCGATGGCATATTTTGCACCCGTGTAGCTCACAATCTTCTCTTCAAACTCATCTACAAACTTACCCACTGAGGAGACAAATGTAGAATCAATACATTCATTTAGATATTTTTTTTCATTGCCGATAAATTTTGGCTCGTGTAGAGGGATAAAATCCTTGGTTTGATAGGTTTCTTGGATAAAATTAATAACGTTTTCAAACATTACATTTTGCCGTCCAGATATTTGCCTTTATCTTCATAGTCAAAATTTGGAATCATTTTAGAAAACTCATTCACAATTGATTTTTTATCCCAATTCATAGTGTATTTAAGTTGATTTATGGCGCTTTCAAAATTGTTTAATTGATTTTCGTCGTATTCTGGTTTGTTTTTTATTACTCCTAGATTTTCAAAACGATCCATGTCTAACACCTCTTTATCGGTATAAAACTCTTCAAAATCCTTTTCGCCAGTTGTGTCACTCTGAGTAAACAAACAAGGCCACTGTTTTGAATGTTCAATTTTGAGTTCTGAATTCTGAATAAAGAAGTTTCTCGCTTCATCTTCATTTTTACATAGGTAGGGCTCATAGCCTTTGTCTTTAAGATATTTGGTCGCAATATCTGAAAAAGACATTAAGTGCAGAGCCTCACTCAACTTTGGAAAGAATATATCTCTATTTTCTCCAAATATACAACTCATTAAACAAAGCTCACCACTCTCTTGTGGGGTGACGAAATAACGTTTAATGTCGCTTGGCGCAGCAATTGGCTGTCGTTTTTCAATTCTTTGATTAAAACCGTGTAATAGCGATCCATCACTAAAGGCCACATTAGCAAATCTGGCTGTTGATATATTAATATCCAGAGATCTACGCATTAAAAACATCTCCATAATACGCTTACTAGCGCCCATCATGTTGATTGGATTTGCCGCTTTATCTGTACTTACACAAAAATATTTTTTTGTACCATTGTTAATGGACTGTCTAATAGTTTTATCCGTATTAAAAACATTTACATCGATCATTCTCATCAATGTAAACGGGTCTTCTTCACTACGCACATGTTTTAAAGCTGAAAGATTTAATACGTAATCATATTTTCCATCAGACTTAATAAATGAATCATATTCTATAGACCCTATATCTAGCGCAAAAGTTGTAAAGTCGCCCTTTATATACCCTAACGAACTCCTAATATCTCTCACCAACTCGGCAAGGTTATTTTCACTAATATCAACAACATGAAGTTTTCTAGGATTTCTCCTGAAAATCTCTTTAGTGACTGCCTGACCTATTGATCCAGCACCACCAATTACCAAAAAATTTGATTTTGATACCTGTTCTAAAAGCCTTTCTGAACTGTTAAGAACATCATGCTCTAGAATCTCAGAACACCTTCCAATTAAATTTAATACTTTATTCATTTATTATTTGATAGCTCTTAACAACATAAATGCCTCCACATAATCTACACCAATAGAGTTGCCCCTTAATGAATTTAAACGAAGTGCATTGTCGATGCTTCTGCTATGCGGCGGTTGACGCATTTCTTCAGAATAAATATCAAGAACTTGTTTTTTTATATGGATGTACTCTGTTATATCTATATAAACATTAGGAGAAAAAATATCTACACCGGGCGAATTCCATTCAGTACTGGAAAGAACCTCAAATGCATAAATTTCCTTTACACAAAATCCAGGCTGAGGTCGACAGGCTGTCATAACTGATTTGTTTGCAATCTGATGGTCAATATTCAGATCACCAATATGGTGTGTGTATACTATTCTTGGCTGAAAATCACTAATCACACCTTCAATCTTTTGAACAATTTCTAAAAATGGTGTAGTGTCCAACCTATTGTCGGGTAAATTCAAAAAAATTGGCTTTTTACAAGAAAACACTTTCGAGGACTGGATGGCTAAATTATTCCTCTTCTCACCATTCTTTCGAGAGCTAAAGCCATCTGATAGAAATACAATTTGAACTTCATCACCATTTTGAGTGTGTTTAGCTATAGTTGCACCACACCCCAAAACCTCATCGTCTGGATGAGCTGCAACAACTAATACCTTAATCATAATTTCTCCGCTACAAAATTCCAAATCGCCAACCCTTGATAGCTATTAGGAATCTCTTCAGATGATACTCTATGTGTCATATTTAATATTTTAAACTTTTTAAACAATTCCAATAAATGCTCCTTATCTGAAAAATGCACCTTACCCACATCAGAAAAATTTCCATCTTTAAAATTAGTTTTTGTCCAAACATCTCCTGCTTCATTTCCTTTTTTAAATTCAAGATAATCTGTTGAAAACCAATCAACTCCAATAAATTTTCCACCATTCTCTAATTGCTGGTAACACAAATCTATGCATTCAATAATTGCCCTTTCGTCATTATGAGTCAAGGCAGCCCTATCAACAATCAAATCAAATTTTTCACAAGGAATGTCTTTTGTAAAATCACCAGAAACTATATTTCTTTTAAATTTCGGATACTGTTGGTGTAATTTCTTAACAATAGTCTCACTGCCCTCTACTGCATAATAATTAGCGCCAAGAGAGGCAAATAAAGGAATATTAGCACCTGCACCACAACCCAGCTCTAATACTTTGAAATTTTCCTTTTGTGGCTTGTATCGCATCACAAGACTCACTAAATCACTCCAAGGCCATATACTCATATGGGTATTTTCCTGGTACCTTGTATCCCACTCACTTGAAAAGCTCATTTTTTTATCTACACCATTAAGTTATTTTTCACAATAATACTTTTAACATCCTCATTGTCAAAGTTCATTATCAAATCTAATACAGACAAATGAGAAATGAAATCATTTTTATTTCTCATTTGTCTGTACACAGGATGCTTATAATCTTGAAAAATTAAATCAATATTAGCCTTCTTAAAAGACTCCTTATTTGCATAATTTCTCCCCTCTCCACCAAATATATAAGCAGAGGCATCTAATTTTTGACACATATCCAAGACCAGGTCACTTTTTTGCCCCTGAAAATTATAATCACTTGCCATCACGATTGGAATATCCTTCTCCAACAACTTTAAAATATATTTGTAAAAATAGATATTTAGGTCAACTAGTTTTTCCCACTGTTGATTAAGATACATATCCTCTAAAAAAAGCTTATGATTATCAAAAAATGGGTGTTTTTTATAGTTTAAAAAAATAGATTTATAGTGTTTTTCTGCCCAATTAGTTTCATTACTTATCTCTATTTTGCCAATAGTTTTACTAAAGTGATTTTTAGACTTAGTGGGAACGCTAAGTATCAATTCTCCATTATGAGTGTATATTTTATTTCTATTATCCCATTCTTTTTTTTGATATTGAGCAATATCAAAAAAACAAAACATATCTGCTAATAAAATTTTATGAAACGTTCCTAGCCAAGGTAGATAAGTGGGCTGGTGTGCAGTTAAAATCATTTTATTATTTTATTTAACTTAGTAATAATATCCTCAACATCTTGATTTGTTAGAGAGGGGTAAATTGGAAGGGATAGTGTTGTTTTCGTTAGATTATAAGAGTTTTTATATTCAAGACCATCACCTAATAACTCCCAATCTTCGATAGGAATGATCGCTTTAACACCTTGTTCTAACAATTTTTCTTTAATTTCTACAGGATTATTAACTCTGATAATAGCCCGATAATACACAGGCGTATCATTTTTACTTTCTATCAAATCAAAGCCAGCCTCCTTGTACATTGAGAATATTTTTTGTCTTCTTGCAATAAAGCTAGGTAATTTCTTCAGTTGGGTTCTGCCAATTGACGCCTGAATATCTGTCATCTGAAAGTTAAACCTATGCTTATTATCTTTTCGGCAGTCAAAATCACGATAATCTCTAACCTTGTCAACTAACTCCTTATCTTCTGAAACAAACATCCCACCCTGTCCACCAGATGTCATTAACTTCGTTGCATAAAAAGAAAATATACCGACCTTGCCAATTAAACCAGTCTTCTTGTTGCCAATTGAGGATCCCAATGACTGAGCACAATCCTCAATAATATCTATATTCTCAATATTCCGTATGTTATTTGGCAAGCCAAACATATGAGGCACAATTGCGATATCTGCTTTAGATCTTTGCATCTCATCTAGGCAAATGTTTGGACTGTCTTTCGCATTATCTATCAAAAGATCCTTAGCTTGTGCCATAGCCACAGCATTGCGTAATGCTGAACATGCATAAGCAGGCATTGCAACATATTTATTTTTAACATCCAGAGACCAAAGCGCCATAAACAACGCCGATGTTCCACTGGACAGGGCAACTGCATGTTGTTTTGCTAATCCTAGAAAATCACAAAACTCATTTTCAAACTCTTCAACTTCTAATCCTTGAGCAACATAACCAGATTCGAGTACTTTGAAAACTGCTTGCTGCTCTTCTTCTCCTAATGTGGGCTTATTGTGTGCTATCACCTCTTGTAATATCCTTTCTTAACAACCATTGGGTTGCCAACAACCAAAGAATAATCTGGTATATCAATACCTTCAACAATTGTTCCAGCTCCAATAACACAATAATTCCCAATATTTGCGCCACCTTTAATTACACTATGAGATCCTATAAAAACATTGTGGCCAATAATAATATCCCTCCTGTCTATTTCATCTGATAAGCCAAGACACCGTTTATGAGAATCTGCTGCATTAATAGCAACAAAAGAAGCAATGTCACAATTATCGCCAATAATAACTCTAACATGATTAGCATTTATTTCAGAAAAACCTGATATAACGACATTTTTACCTATTTTTGGGCTACCATTTATCCAAACTAATGGGTGATAAGGATTAGCCTTAAATGTTGTAAATTTAGTAAATATTTTCTGAATTATTTTATTGAACATCTTCTAATTTCAGTAAGTTGCCTTCAACCAATTTTCGTGAAGCAAAAGATCCTAGTATCTCTTTTATAAGCACAGGTGTTAGTCCGCCACCCGCTCTTCTTAAGCCTATATTATCTTCAGTAAATTCATCGCCTTGTTTAATGTCTTTTAAAATGACAATAGTTCGTCTTGCAAGTTTTCTCATCTCTAACTCTTTTGATGTTGGCTCCACTAAAGCGCTACCCATCATCTTGTAAGATTGATGAATAGACCTAACCCAAGTCTTTAAACTTTCAGGATTTTCAGAGAACCAATGGTCGGGACCTGCTAAATTATTATCCAATGTAAAGTGTTTTTCAAAAAATACGGCGCCAAAGCCAACTGCCAAGGATGATGCCAAGCTTCCTTTTGTATGGTCAGAAAACCCTAAAACCAAACCAGGAAAAGTGTCAGCTAGTGTTTTAAGTTTTAATAAATTCACATCTTCTGACGGTGTTGGGTATTGAGAGGTGCAAAGTAGTAGGATAGTTGGATAACCCCTGGAAGTACCGATAGTATCTAACGCTTGATGAACTTCTATCAAATTAGACATGCCACAAGATACAATAATGGGCAGTCCTGTTGTTGAATAATCCTCCAATAATGGCAAGTTGGTAAAATCATCGGAGCCCACTTTGATTGCAGGTAGGCCCAATTCTAACAATAAATCTAAATCGGAACGATTCTGTGGAGTCGAAAGAAATAAAATATTTTCATCTTTACACTTTTTCTTAATTTGAAACCATTCATCATGATTAAATTCATAACGGTGAAACATCTCAAACATAGGCTCTGTTACCTCTTTACCTTGTGATTGATAAGTGAACATTTGCATCTTATTGCCACAAAACTCTTCTGCTTTAAATGTTTGAAACTTAACCGCATCTACACCTGACTGCTTGGCAACTTCTATCATTTCAAATGCCTTCTCTAATTCACCATTGTGATTTATTCCCGCTTCAGCAACAACAAAGGGTTTACCATAGTTTACTAGTTGTTTATTATTTATTATTATCATTATATTAATTTTATTGTATTGACAACTCCATTGCCATCACAAATATTTTTTGCCTTATCTGACATACTTTGCCATAAGCTAAAATTATTTATCATTACCTGTAAATCGTTTTTTAGGTTTTTAACTATTGTAACAGTACTCAGTAATTCTAACTCTACTGCTATTTTCCTTTGATTATCTGCTGTAATGTATAGTAAAGTTGGCAAACCCAAGCAACAACGCTCCCAGGAAGTAGAACCACCTGCTCCAATAGCTAAATCAGCATCCAACATTAGCTCTGCCATGTTATTTGTATTAATAACAACTTCAACATTTCGATCTTTAGCATAACTTTTTATCATATTATTATATGGCGACGTTTCACCCAAAACCACCACAATATCAAAACCATCTAAACCATCTAAACACTGTAGAATATCATAAGTTAAATTCTTAGTGTCACTACCGCCTACACTAACAAGAATATTCTTAATTTCTTTAGTGTTTTTTCTTTTTTTTAACGCCTGATTTCTAAATTCTGCAAACTCTGGCCGTAACAGCGCATAATTACAACCTAATAAGAGTCTGCAATCACTTGAGACCTTATTATTGTAGTTTTTCTTTTGAACCCCCAGGTTTTGATTAAGCAAAATATCACAATCAAACTGTCTATTTGCCAGATCATCAATAACCATTATTTTCTCTGTATCTTTTCTAAGATATTTATGCCACCTTATATCCAATGCGTAACTATCAATTATTAACACATCTGTATTATCTGGAATAACTTTAGATGTTTGCTCTGCATCTTTCTCTAGCGTCTCCCCTAGCCAATTTAAATATAAATCATCTGATTTAAAGTCGCTGTTTCTTGGTAGTTTTAAAACCGAATATTCAATGGATGAAATTAAATTTCCTATTAAATCTCTGCAAATAAAAGCAACCTGGTGTTTTTGCTTTGTAAGTTCATCAGCCAAAGTCAAGCAGCGCATAATGTGACCTGCCCCCATACTCAAAGAAGAATCAACACGAAAAACAATATTCATTAAGGGTTAAGATAACTTTAGAGAGTTATCTTAAAACATTTTAAGCAAAATTTGATACACATCTTTACCTCCACTATAAAACCTGAATTCACATTCCATAAGGTGTAAATTAAACATATTTTTATCCATACCTTAAAATTTTCCTAACCCTGTTTTGTCATGGCCCTAGAATGATTCAATTACGCTTATGTAAGACTCTCCTCTGCAAACTCATGCTTACCATGATGCACTCGAAAGTGTTTTTATAGTAAAAAATTCTAACCCTGATAGCTGTTAAATATTTGTTGATACTCGGTCTGGGTATTTTTGTTAAATGAGAGATTTGCCCCGAAAGGAGATAAGCAAGTTGCACTAAAACCCTCAGAAAACAAACGAATTATTTCCATAAATTCTTTCTCATATATACAGGGATGTCTTACGTATTTATTTTTCATTAACATGGCAACATGTTATCATGCCTCTAAAGTTATCTAAGCTCATTTTAATGTGTTGTCTTAAATTGTTGGGAATTTATAGAGTGTCAATTTTATAGGCGTTACTTGGTGTAATTTTTAGACCTATGCCTTTGTCCAAAAAAACCCTTTCAAAGATTAATTCACTTACATCATAATTAAAATGGGTATTATCAAAATAATATTTTAAATTATTATTTACATAGTTAAAGTCATTAAAGAAATACACAGGATGTATCTCTATAGCAATACTCTTTACTAACGACAATAGTTTTTTATAATTTTTTCTACTATTAAAATTTAACTTTCGATAACTACTAGGCGTTTGGAGTAAAAATAGTTTTATATTGTTTTCTTTACATAAAGTTACTATTTCTTTTAAGTTGTTTATTCGTTCTTGGGATATATCATTCCCATGCCATATTATCTTTTCTGATTTTAAAAACTCAATATGCTTTAATTGTTTGTTTATTGAATTCTGCCTTTCAAAATATTTTGCGTTATACCTCATTCCTTTATCTAAATAGAATTTCCTCTCCTTGCTTATTTCTTTAAAATTAGTATTATGCAATATTACTTTTATTGAAGCTTTGAATTTTGAAAAACTGAAATAATCAAATTTAAAATAGTCATTCGGTCTAAGCTCAGATGGCATAACGCCATTTGATTTGTATTCTGTTAATGAAAAATAGTCAAATGCAATAAACAACTGTTTAATATTTCTATTGTTAATCAGCCATTCAGTATATTTCAAAAATTCATCCATTGTTCCAGCACTAAATGACGCATTGTAAGCCTCCAAACCAGTATATTTTCTAATAATAGAAGGGTCTATATAAGTTCCTTTTGAATTGCCTAAAATAACGGTTTTATAGTTATTATTATTATTCAAATAGCGAAACTTTGATTGTCGTTCGTCTTGTGTTATTTTTATTTTATTTATGGCTGAATGATTAAAATGATAATTTTCACCATATGGGTCTATTACATAATTAAACCCGCCCACAATCGAGACAATGACAATGACAATGACAATCCAAGTTCTAACCCACTTTTTAGAATTCATGTTGCCATATCTCAGAAGTTAAAATATAAAAATTCAGTCGCTTTATCAAGAGATAAAATGGAAAATATAAAAGCAAATCCAGTTAATGCAACAGACCTTAAGTTAAACTGAAAGTTATTTATTTTTTGAATCGAGTTGTTGAATATCAAAACTAAAACAAACCCTATTATTAGCCAACCAACAATAATCATGCCGCCACTAGGGCTTATGTCTTTTGCCCACGCCCCAAATTCAATGCCATAACTACTTAAAAATGATAATTTATTCTCTAGTCTTTCTGGCAATACAATATTATCTAAACTAAACATAGAGCTTAAAACTTTTATTGCATCATTCCACTCTTTAGCTCTAAAGAATACAAAAGCAATATTGACAAAATTAAAGGTAATAAGCCAAGCTAAAATTTGATTTATTTTTATTCTTATTTTTTTCTGCCAATAATGATTTACAACTATACCCAAGCCATGTAATCCACCGAATATGACAAACATCCAAGAAGCACCATGCCAAAGTCCTGCTATTAAAAATGTAATTACAGTAGCAAGCATAGCTTTATGAAATGTAAGTTTATCAAAGGAACGAACAATGGGAGTATAAATATAAGTAGTGATAAAATTTGTGAGTGTAATATGCCATCTCTTCCAAAAATCTATCATTCCAGTAGCTTTATAAGGACTATTAAAGTTTATAGACAATTTTATATTAAATAAAAGAGCGGCACCAATGGCCATATCTGTGTAGCCACTAAAATCGAAATACAGTTGGAATGTGTACGATAAAGATGTTGCCCATGCTTCAAATAGATTTAAGGTTGTTGCCACGTCAAAACCATTGTTAGCCCAGACTGCAAATGTGTCAGCAATAACAACTTTCTTAAATAAGCCAATTGAAAATATAAACAACCCCATTGCAATGTTTCTGTAATTCTTGACCTTGTTTCTTGTTTTTGCAAATTGGGGCATCATCTCTTTATGATGAACAATAGGGCCAGCTATAAGTTGAGGAAAGAATGTTACAAATATCGCATAATCTAAAAAAGACTTTTCTTGAACCAAACCCTCATAACTATCAACCAAGAATGCTATCTGTTGAAGTGTAAAAAAACTAATCGCCAATGGTAAAGCTAAATACAATAACTCTATATCTGTATTCATCAAACTATTTGTATTGGATATAAAGAAATCCATATATTTAAAATATCCAAGTAGTCCAATATTGAATACTAATCCGATTTGCAGTAATGATTTTTTAGAAAAATACTTTTTCTTTGCTTCATCATACTCAATCATTGTATTTGTAATCGTATAGTTAAATAATACGGATATTAGTATTAATGGTAAATATATAATATTCCACCAGCTATAAAAAAACAAACTTGCAAACACAAGCCAAGCCTTTGAGGCAACTATCAATCTTTTTTGATTTAAATAAAAATATACAAAAAAAGATACTGGCAAAAAAATAAAAATAAATTCATAACTACTAAATAACATGTTTAGCTAATTTTAATAAAAAAATTATTATGTTTTTTTTTGCTCTATTAAATCAATTAATGAGCCAACATTAGCTAACGCAGCTATCTCTCCAAAGGCGAATCTCATATTGTACTTTTTTTCAATAGCAACAATTAAATACATATTATTTAGCGAATCCCAATCTTGTATATCTTGCGAAGTAGTGCCTCTGCTTACTATAATATCTTCATCTTTAAACACACTAGCAAAAATCTCTCTAACTTCTTTTAAAATCCGATCTGACATAATGTTCCTATTTTTTTAATTATTGTTATTGTTATTGTTAACGACACACTGCTCTATATTTTTAACCAAATCTGAAAGAAACATACTTACAACTTTTCCTTCAGTCACTCTATGATCAAAAGACAAACTTAATGAAAACCTTTTTAAACCCTTATCAACTGCCGAAACTCCCAAAATTGCTGATTGATGACTATTTACTAGCGGAATGAAATTACTAACTCCATACTTTGATAAATCAGTAATTGTAAAGGTTGTTTCTGTAATCTCCTCTATAGTTAATTCTTTTCTTAAATAACCATACACTCCTCTTGCAAGTGAATCTTTAATTTCATCGAGATCTTTGTTGTCACATTCTCGAATATTATAGACTTTCAAGCCATCATCAATATCAATAGCCACCCCAATATTTATATCAATATATTCATAAATATTGTTATTTTGATAGAATGAATTCAACGCCGGAAACTTTCTCAATAATTTGGAAACCTCATGAATAATGACAGGCAAATATGAATCATCTGTGGATGAAAATAAAGCGTTATTTTTATTTATTGCAATTGCATTAACATTGATGCTAATTGTGCTAATCAATGATCCAGATTGAACATTTGAAAGTGCTTCTATTTCAACTTGTTTGGTAAGTCCAATTGGATGTTGAACTGTTTCAATTGAGCTTTCTATAATAGAGCTTTCTACAGGTTTTTCTTCTTGCCTTATGTCTAAGTTTTTATCAACATCTGAGTATGTGATAAAATTTTTATTCATGCCTAATACATCTATATTATTCTTTTCAATATAACTTTGAGCAGCATGCGATATAACTTTATCAACTAGACCAATATCTCCTAATTTTTTATCAACCACCCCTTTCTCAAATTTTTCGTCATGTATACAAACAACAACTGAACCTATATTTACAGAGTCTTTTTCTTTTACTCTGTACTCTACATACCCCTCGATTTTCGTGTCTAATATAATAGCGGTTTTGGAAGTCTCTAAATCTAACAACTCATCACCTTTTCTAACATAATCGTTGTTAGAAAAATACAATTTTCTAACTAACATAACTTTATCTGCATTTAATTTTGGTGAAATAATTTCATGTATGATAGCCATTTATTCCATCTCCTTCAAAATGTCTTGAGCCAATGTTGTATTTGGCAGAACATAATTTTCTAATGATTTTGAAGATGGTATTGGAACTGATAATGCACCAATACGTTTTGCAAAAATAATTTCAGACCCTATATTATCAACAGCCTGCGCAACAATTTCAGCACCTATTCCAAAGTCCTTCCCACCTTCTTCAACAGCAATAAGCCTCTTTGTAATACTTAAAGAGTCTAATACTGGCTGTATATCTAATGGAGATATTTTTGAAAATATGATTATTTCTGGCACAAGATCAACCTCCTTAAATATATCATAAACACTATCAATGACATCTTGAGATATTCCACCGTACGTTACTATCGTTAACTCTGGTATATCAATCTTAGGAGAGCACTTGACTACTGGGTACAAGTGTGTTGACTGCTCTACAGTAAAATAGTCCAACTTTTGTATACCACAAAACCTTCCGTAATCCACTTTATTCTCTATAACTATAACTGGATGCTTCTCATTATTATATATATTTTGATAAATCTTCTTTGGATCTATTACACTATTAAGTGCAACAACTGTTACATTATCAATACCAACTAAAAACTTATCCATGGTTTGAGAGTGTGTAGGGCCATACCCCCTTCCTCCTCCCATTGGAGTCCTTATAACAACAGGACAAGATATTTGTTTATTGTACATATGGTGAAATTTAGACGCATGATTAATAATCTGATCCATGGCCAATGTTATAAAATCTCCGAACATAATTTCTAGATATGGCTTCAAACCAACTAATGCCATACCATTTACTATTCCGGATATAGCACCTTCGCTTATCGGTGTGCTAATTACATTGTTTGGATATTTTGCAGATAAATTTTCAGCTACCTTGAAGGCACCCCCATATGGAGACAGAATGTCTTCACCAATAAAATACAAATCTTTGTCCTTTTCCATATTTTCATGGAAAAAACTATTAATACGAGTAACTACTCTTTCACCTGTATCTTCAATAGCAATATAACTATATTTTTCTTCATTACAACTTTGATCAATATAAGAGTTAACTGATAACTCTTTATGAGAATCCAGTTCATCTATGTAATTTGTTATCGTACTCTCAATCTTGTTTAACATTGATTTATGCAACCTTGGGTTGCTCTCAAGATAAACATTTAACGTATCCTTTTTTGTATACCTCTTAACCTCTTTTTCATCTCTTTTATCATCACTCTTAGAGTGATTATTTAATCTATATGTATCAATCAAATGAAAAACGGGCTGTTTTGTTCGCGTATGTGCAATAGACTGTTTTGCGTTTGCAAATAATTCCTCAAGATCCCAAGTATTGGAGTGGAACGTTTTTATACCAAATGCTTTTGGACGATCTAGAATATTTCCAGCTAAGTTGTTTTTAATACTTGTAGATTGGGCATACATATTATTTTCACAAACTATATGCAATGGCAAATCTAATAACGATGCTATGTTCATAGTTTCATATACAACACCTTCGCCAAGGGTTCCATCACCAATAAAAACAACAACAATTTTCCCAGAATTTTTTTGTTTTTCAGCAAGTGCAACGCCAGCAGCTACTGGAACAATACCACCTTGAATACCGTTAGAAAAAAAGTTGTCATTGAAAAGATGTTGACTTGAGCCAACCCCCCCACAGGTCCCAGATTTCTTCCCCATTAGTTCTGCAATTAACCCTTTTACATCGCCAGTATGGGCTATATAATGACCGTGACATCTATGATTAGAAAAAATATAATCGCCTTTATCCATATTCGATGATATTGATAATGCAGAAAACTCCTGCCCACTACAAGTATGAACAGTGCCATTAAGCTTACCCTCAGAGAAAATATCAAGAAAAGTATCCTCTACCCGTCTAATTAACAATGCTTTCTCATAAACACTATTAGGTATTTTATTATTATTTTTCAAACTCAGCCAACACAAATTTCATATACATCATAATTGAACCTCCACCCATTGCCACACTTAACATTGCAGTCTCTAAAATCTCATTTTTAGTGGCACCCAACTCTATTGATGCACTGGTATTTAAAGATATGCACATTTCACACTTAGCTTGTAGCGACAAGGCAAGAACAATAAGAGACTTCTGTTTTTCATTTAAATCGCCTCCTGTTTTTACTTTATTTGTATAATTTAAATATGCATTTACACTATCAGGCATGTCTTCTCTAAGCTTTTGTATAGCAATTAAAGATTCTTCTAAATTGTCCATTTTTTCCTCTATTGAAAGTTAACTGTTACTTGCTCTTTTTAAATTTAATAGCTTAGCATGCATATAAAGTTATCTAGAGCCTTTATTAATTTAAACGCTTAAACCCACTATGACACAGTGGGCCTTCTAGCAAAGTATTGATATCCAAACCTTCTTCGCACTCTTTAATAATTGAAAATATTGGATCTAGCTCTGCAAAATACCCATCAACTATTTCTTGTTTATGTTCTGTACAAGCATAAACACTATTAGCAGCAAGATAGCCTTTTTTTAGCATTTCTTGTGTAATTAAGGTTTTATAAGATAGTACGCTGGGTAAATTAAATGTGAATCCACTCAGAGCCGGTAGACCCCAGGTGCTAATTTCCAATTCATATTTATCAGCTAGACTTTGCCATTGACTAGATATATTGCTACCAATTTGAGTGATAATTTGCCAAGATTTCTCTCGCTCCATGACTTCAAGTGTTTTTAATGCTGCGGTTGGCCCTACACGCTCAGTCCAGAAAGTTGAACTAATAAAGGTTTGTTGTGCTGCCTGCATAAACTTCTGCCTACCTATACAAGCAGAAATTGCGTAGCCATTGCCTAAAGCTTTAGCAAAAATAGCTAGATCAGGCTCTACGCCGTATTTCTTATGCAGGCCGCCAAAGGTCTCTCTAAAGCCTGAAGTACACTCATCGAAGATTAAGATAATATTATTTTCCGTTGCAAGATCTCTTACCTTTTGCAAGTAGTTATCTTTTGGACCTTCGTTCCTAGAAACCTCCATCTTAATCGCCGCAATTTCACCTTTATTATATTTGATTAATTGCTCTAATTGTTCAATATCATTGTAATTAAAAGGCAGGGTTGTACCAGTTAATCCTCTAGGTACGCCATTTGGTTGCAGGCCTGGCAACAAATGCCCATCAAGATTTTTATCATCATTAAGATTGGTAGACAAATACCAGTCATGCCAACCATGATAACCACAAATTGCAATTTTATCCCTACCGGTAGAGGCTCTCGCAATACGAATTGCTATGGAATTAATCTCACCCCCTGCTCTAGCAAATCTAACCATGTCTGCCCATGGATGCAACTCAACTAATTTTTCAGCCAGGTAAACTTCTTCTGGGCAATTCAGCGTTGCCATATTTCCATCTTTTACTGTTTTAATTACTGCCTCATCAACCTCAGGATGCCCATAGCCCAATGTGTTGGTACCAATACCCATGATAGACATATCGATGTATTCATTTCCATCTAGATCCCAAACTTTACAACCCTTTGACTTACTAAAGTAAGATGGCCATTTTTCGGGTAGAAACATTTCTGGCCTTTTAGATAATAACATGCTCCCTCCAGGAATAAGCTTTTTAGCCCTTTTGTAAAGCTTTTGTCCTGTGCCCATATCAAACCCCTCATTTCGAATTAAGTGCTGATTTTTAGAAAAAATAACTGGCTGTAACTTTTTTAATTGTAATACTTCCTTCCAGGAGAAATCAATTTCTGGAGAGAAATATTCAAAGATAGATTTAATAACCTCATAATCCTCTGGCTCATCAACCGTCCAACGTTCGTTGGAAAGGTTTACACTATTAGTAATATTTTCGACCTTGAATCTTCCGGAGTTACGAATAAACGGAGTTACGTGCTCGCGCTCTGCCGGCATTTTTGCCTTTTTATAAGCATCTTCCAAAGCAGAAAATGAAAAAACCTCGACATCTAGGCCATCAGGATATGTTGGAGGATTTACATTCGATATATAATCTACATCACTAGATTTATATACGCTAATAACATCATCCACAATTTTTGGATCTATTAATGGACAATCACCAGTAATCCTCACCACTGCATCTGCCTTGAATTTTTTTGCAGCCTGATAATAACGATCTAATACATTATTTTCACTACCTTGATATACGTCATAATGTAACTCCTTAACATGTTTCATTAAAGGATTATTACTTATATCTACTGATGTTGCCAATACAATTTTATCAATTTCTTTAGATTGACTTAAGCGAAAAAGGAGGGCTTTGATCATCGGCATTTCAGAACCCACCAATCGCATTACCTTGCCTGGAAGTCGAGTTGAGTTCATTCGTGCTTGAACTATTGCCACAACATTCATATAAGATATTCCTTAAGTATTATTTTTGCCGACCTTTTTCCTGCATCACCCCTATATTCAGAAAAATAATTTTTAATCATATGTTTACGAGAATCCTTCTTCTTCTTCCACTGGGCTTCAATATTACTAATTGGCTGTGACAAAAATTTCCTTAAATTACTATGAAAATCTTTTTCATCATCATCAAAAACAAATAGGCCTTTTGATAAATAGGCATAAGCTTCACTTGTAAGAGGACTTTTTTCTTTTCTGTTAATAAAAACAACTGGCTTCCCAGACATAACTGGCCAACTCAAAGTGCTTGTTGCTCCAGACGTAATAATTATTTTATAGTTAGATAATAGATATCTCATATCTACTTTTTTATCAAATAAGGTAATATTATTACTATTTTTTACATCATCTAAAACAGGATCTTTGTCAGCATACCTGCGATTATCTTCAGGATAAGTTTTATATAAAACCTTGTGTGGCAGATTACGCAGAACTTTTGCAACAAAATCCCTCTCTCTTTTTGCCCTGTCATAATCTGTATGCCAAGTTATAAGGTGTCCTAAGTTTCCTCTATAAAGGTTAGTAGATATATAGACAATAGGAATAGGTACTTCATCTAAAATTTTATCACTCTTCATCCTTATATGTCGAGAAGATGATCCAACCACATAACTCTTAGAATTAGAAAAATGACTCTTAGACTCAACCTCGGCACACTTAGAATTATAATACAATGTAGCTTTTGGAACGCTATTGTCAAATCCACTACTTACCTCACCATGCATCTGACTAATTTCTACTGTTACTCCATGTTGAGCACCAATAATAGGTATACCTATTTTGTTGCAAACATATGCAAGAGTTTGTCCTTTAATACTACCTGATGCATTCATCAAAACAGCTTGTTTTATTTTATTGTTTCTAATAAAAGCTCGCTCCCATGCTTTTACCAATTGGTTAAACAATTTGAAATGTTTGAAAATATGGATTTCAAACAATGACATAGTAGGGTCAACTGCTGATAGTGTCACCCATTTCCTTACCCTTTCTTGTATAACAATAGAGACCGAATTATACAATTCCTTGTAACAATCATTTGGCTCTAGATCTTCATCTACATGTTCAACATTTAATTCTGTAACTTTTACACCTCGTAACATAAGAGATGCTGCGGTTTCTATAATTAGCTCATTCTCGTTAGGTACAAGTAGTTCGCGTTTAAATATCCAAGAAGGTAAAAGCCTCATTATTAAGATTAATAACCTATAAATCAAAGTTTCGCCACCTGCCAATTTGTAACGATCCCAATAAGATATTCCTTGCGTGTTAAGAACACTCCACTTATCATTCTTCAAGGTAAAACTTACTGAATTAAATAGTTTATTACAAGATAGTATATATTCCCATGGGGAATTCATGTTATTACCTGAAGGACCACTTTCTCCTTCCACTTGTATAAATAATCTTGGGCTAGTAAAATCCTTTTCCTCCAAACAGGCAGCCTTATACAATACCTTCTGAAATGAAACTGCACTTTGTGAAATAGCTAGTGCAAGCTCGCGCTCTACACCATTAACAGCTATTGCAGCATCAAATACATCTTCAGAAAACCTCTGAATTGAGCTTTGAAATCTCCCTAACTCTTCAACATTCCACCTTGATTCAATGTGTTTAATATTAGGATCTTCCTCCCACAACAGAGCAGGGGCACTAGTTCTTACCTGAGAGTCTCTAGGTAGGCCATGCTTGTATGCCCATTCAAGGGCTTTTTTACTATCACAAAATACATTATTATACTTTGACAGATTCATAAATTAAAAATTGCGCATAATAATATTACAGCTTCCAATTTGATGGATCAAGATAAGAAGTATCAGATAATGAAAGATCACAATATTCTTTATGATTTATTTTAGTCTTAGATGCTTCAATAATTTCAATCAATTGATCAACTGTATTAACACCTACAACAACTTTATCAATCTCATCAATACTTTGCACAAACCCTAACGCTAATTCAATATTGCTTAGCGATTGTTTATGTGAACGCATCAAAAACCTCTCTAGATTGTCATATACTTTTGAGAAGTAAGGTGGCAATGTATGCAATGGCATTAACAATAATCCTTGTAAAAATACACTTCTGGCGTGTATTTCAATCCCATATTGTTTAATTTTTTTTAAATGTCCAGATTTAATCAATCTCTGATCTAAGATATTAATAGGCAATTGAATTATATCAATTTCATAATTATCTAAAATATAATCAATTTGCTCATGGGTATATACAGATACACCAATTTTTTTTACAAAACCTGACTCCTTTAATTGTTTTATAAAATCAAATAATTGAAACCCTTTAGAATCTAAAAGGTCATTTGCAGAATGCACAAGGAGAGCATGAATACTGTCTCTGTTTAAACTATCCAAGGAGTTTTCTAATGAAATATTTATGGAATTCAACCACCCTTCAATATCTTGTTGATTATCAAAATTTGGGGTTTTAGTAACTATATTCCATTTATTTTTACCTATTAATCTTCCAATAACCCTCTCTGAATCACCATAATTACTTGCAGTATCAATAGTATCAATTCCGCTCCTCCAAGCATAATTTAAAATCTCTGATGTTTGCTGTGCAGTCGTTTTTCCGTAAGTGTTCGAAACTCCATAAGAAACGCCAAATTGCACAGCTCCTAATACAAGCTTCATTTAGCTAATAAACCCTTATTTATTAACAAAATACTCTAATCAATCTGACTTAATTTTTTAGATATGTAGTCATGTAACTGTTTAAGATTAAATAAGTCAAATTCATCAATATCCTCTTCAGGTACTTTAACATTGAATTTATTTTCAACCTCAAATAAAAAACTAATCGCATCCAGTGAGTCCATATTCAAATCATCAATAATATTGATGTTAAGATCGGAAACATCCTTATGTGAAGCCGACGAGGCTATTGAAATTAGTATATCTTTATTATTCATAGACAAAACCTCCTTTATTGAATAGAATAACAGACCCCCACGACAATCCAACACCAAATCCAGATATCAATATTTTACCTTCAACATCTTCCATATTGCGTGTTAATTTACACAATGCAATTGGTATCGAGCTTGATACGGTATTTCCGAAAAGGTGCATATAGTTGACAAACCTATCACAATTCAATTTTGCTGCAATTGAGGATATAACATATGAGCTTGCATGGTGAATTACAAAACTATCAACCTCTTTCTCACTTATGTTATTCAATTTACAAACATCAAGTATTTCGCCAGGGATCTTACCAACAGTAAAATTAAATATATTTCTACCATTCATTGACAATATATTATCAACACAGTCATTTTTTTTATTCTTATTACGTACAATTAGTGAATCATAAAACTCTCCATCAGTTCCAAACTTATATTTACCAGGTATAAGCTTTCCGTTTTTGGATAATAATGTTGCTGAAGAAGCATCACTAAATAAGCACTTTGTATTTTTATCGTTATCATCAACAATACTCGAGTATTTTTCTGTTGTAATTAAAACACCGTAATTAAGCCCAAGTGACGACATTAGAGATTCCACTACTGATAATCCATAAACATATCCAGAACACCCAAGGCTGATATCAAACGATGCTATAGAATTACTAAGACCACAACGATGCTGTATTTGTGATGATGTTTGTGGCAATTGATATTCTGGGGTTTGCGTACATACAACCAGTAGTTCGATTTTATTTCGTAAATCCTCCCTACCTTTTAATAATGACTCAAGTGCATTTTCTGCCATATCTGTAGTACTTAAATCACTCTCAATAAATAATGTTTGAACACCTACTTTTTTTTCAATAAATTCCTGATCATACCCATAATTATCTGATAAGTCTTTTGAAGTAATGGTGTGTTTTGGCAAATAATATGAAATTTTTTCAATGCCTATATTTTTATTATTCATACATCTGCCACTACAACCTGAAAACCAACTAGTACAGGCTGTAAATTAACCCCAGAAAAAGTAATTTTATTTAAGGTGGAAAAGCTGCTATTAGCCATATCACGAACTCCAATATTTTTTATTTCAATTATCAATAAGCTTTTATACTTTGAAAATTCAACAGGAATATTTTTCATAAACATATTTAATACTTTAGACCTTTTTGAATCAATATTTTTAAGGTGAAGCTCTTTATTTGCCTGGATTATGTTTGCTATGCACTCATTATAGTTATTAGAAGAAATTCTATAACATCCAGAAAACTCACTATACAAATCCAACTCCTCTACACAGTACACTGGATTTATATCATTTTTATTTACAACTTCATTATTACTTAAAAAATATACAAATTTAGTATCACAGTTAGATTTTAGAATAGCTTCACATATTATCACCTCGTCACTGTATTCGTGAAAGCTACTATAAACTTCGACACTACAATTGGTATTCATCTCTTTATGCATTTTTATATCCAAAGAGTAATCAATAGGCAAGCCATCAACAAAAGCACCGATATTACTATGTATAAATTCAATAATACTTGCAGAATTTACATAATTTCTATCCCCCAAGTATGAAAAATTTGTGCTATCAATAATTTTCATAAAAAATATTAACCGATTATAGAGTGCCAATATTGTTCTTGCTTATCTGGAAGCCATTCAGAAATCTCATCAATTAAAGTTTTATCTGGTATTGCTCTCATCATATCCAATAGGCTAGACTTGCCCGGCCAGAGCAAACCATTTCTTTTACGTATAATTTTCCTGTAGTCTTCTTCAAGACATGACGATATGTAAACATCATGAGATAAATTTCCTTTTATAAACTTATTTCTAAGCATTCCCTCTATTTGATATCCAAATAGTATTTGCCATTTTTGCCATTTATCAAGCTTATCAGCCTGACTACTATTTATCCTTTCAACACCTACGATGTCAAATGCATGTTGTGTCAACCTTGCTTTTGCCTCCATTCCATAAAACATCGATCCTTTTCCACTAGTTCTATCACCTATCACCATTGCAAAGTCACACTGCTTTTGAATATAATCAATTGATGAAAGGGATGCGACACCTATAATTTTTTCTTGATTTTTTGGTCTAATTAATACCAATATTCTTGTTTTGTCACACAGTATGGAATTACAATATTCCTTTTGAAGGCTAATTGTATTAGGATATATCCCTTGGAGTAGGTATTTTGTAACTTCACCCTTATTAAACCATCTATACCATTGATCTAAAACATAGTCATCACACGATGGTACACATAAATCAATCGTTTCTCCTTTTATAAAAACATCTAAAGAAGATATGTTATTATTTTTCATAGAACTACACTCATAAAATTATTCTCTAATTAACATCACTTTGAATCAAAATAATTTGAAATATTATTTACAATTTTATTCAACTCACTATCGGTTATATTTGGAAACAAAGGTAACGAAATCGCCTTTTTATAATAACCCTCTGCTTCATTTAACGTATCTAAATATTTGTAATACGTATGCTTATAAATAGGAATATAATGCAGATTCACCCCAATGCCATTCTCGTGCAAATTATTATATAATATTTCTCTCTCTTTTTTTTCACCTCTAACTCTTATAACATATAAGTGATGTGATGAATCTCTATCTATTTTTTGCTCCAAAGGATTAATACTTGATATGTTCTTAAATTGCTTATTATACCAATCTGAAATTTCAGCCCTACAGACTACATATTTATCAAGTCTGTTTAACTGACTCAATCCAAGCGATGCCTGAAGATCGCTCATTCTATAATTAAACCCAAGATCGATCTGCTCATAGTACCAAGGCCCGTCTGGCTTGTTATGCATTTTATCTGAATCACGAGTTATGCCATGACTTCTTAATAGCTCCATTTTCTCAGCCAACAGTAAACTATTTGTCATCGCTGCACCGCCCTCTCCTGTGGTAACAATCTTAACTGGATGAAAACTAAACACAGTAATGTCAGAATATTGACAATTTCCTACTGGTTCATTTTTATATTTTGCACCAATGGCATGCGCAGCATCCTCAATAATATTAAAGCCATATTTTTGACCTAAATTATATATTTCTTCCATGTCGCAAGGCTGTCCAGCAAAATGAACTGGTATAACAACCTTTGGAAGCTTACCCTCTTTTTCAGCATATTCTAACTTCAACGCCAACTTTTCAACACTCATTAGCGCTGTATCTGGCTCGATATCTACAAAATCAACAGTCGCACCGCAATATAGTGCGCAGTTTGCAGACGCCACAAAAGTAATTGGAGATGTCCAAAGTATATCTCCAGGACCCAAATCCAATGCAAGACATGCAATATGTAGTGCAGATGTGCAACTATTAACCGCAACAGAATATCTTGCACTAGTATAAGAGCATAACTTCTGCTCAAATAAAGGTACAGCCGGGCCTTGTGTTAAAAAATCAGACTTTAATGTCTGAATAACAGCATCAACATCTTCTTGGGTAACATTTTGTCGCCCGTAAGGTATAAATTCAGATTTTTCCAATTTTGTCTTTGTTAACTGTAATCCACTTTTGTAGAGTTTCTATACTCATCCACTCTTTATTATTACAACTTGTATAAGAAAAGCCATTTTCTACTTTTTTACCCTCTTTAATTAGTTTTTTAGAGTTAGACCAGTTATTTATGGCGGGTAGTATTTTATAATACCCATCGTACTCATAAGTATAAGGAGAGTCATCCTCTCCAATCATCTCTTCATGCAATTTTTCACCTGGTCTAATCCCAACAACTTCTTGCACGGCATTTTTATCTACTGCTATTGCCAAATCAGTAACTTTCATAGATGGAATTTTTTTAATGTAAATTTCACCCCCACTCATGTCTTTAAACGCCTTCCATACAAGCTCAACACCTTCTTCTAAAGAAATCATAAAACGTGTCATACGATTGTCTGTAATAGGCAACACACCTTTATCTTTTTCTTTAATAAAAAAAGGTATTACCGAACCCCTAGAGCCCATAACATTACCATAACGCACAACTGAAAATTGGGTTTTATGTTCACCTGAATAAGAATTACTTGCCACAAACATCTTATCGGATGCTAATTTTGTAGCACCATACAAGCTAACTGGCCTGCTTGCCTTGTCGGTGGACAAGGCAACAACTTTTTTAATATTATGGTCTATACATGCATCAATTAAATTCATTGCGCCGTTTATATTGGTTTTAACACACTCAAATGGATTATATTCTGCCGTTGGCACAATCTTTGTTGCTGCGGCATGCACTACATAATCAATACCATCTAGCGCACGATACAACCTATCTTTATCACGCACATCTCCAATTAAGAAGCGCACCCTGCCATCATCTTTAAATAACTTAGCCATTTCCCATTGTTTCATTTCATCACGAGATAGAATAACAATTTTTTTAGGATTATATTTTTCTAAAGTCATTCTAACAAATGCATGCCCAAATGACCCTGTTCCGCCCGTTATTAATATTGATGAATTGTCTAGCATATCTCCTACTACTCGTGATAATTATAAGTTGAATAACCTTTTGTTTGACAAAGGTGATCGCGTTCAGCTTCTTCCAAATCTGACACCACCATCTCTTTCACCAACTCTGTAAAAGTTATTTTTGGAATCCAGCCTAGCTTCTTTTTGGCTCTAGTTGAATCACCCAGTAAAGTCTCTACCTCAGTAGGTCGGAAGTAACGTGAATCAACTGAGACAATAGTCTTGTCTTGCCAAATTCCTTTTTCGTCTACTCCACTTCCCTGCCACTCAATATCTACCTCTAACTCTTTTGCAGCAACTTCAACAAATTCTCTAACTGTATGCTGTTCTCCTGTAGAGATTGTAAAATCTTCTGGACTATCTTGTTGTAGCATAAGCCATTGCATTTCTACGTAATCCTTAGCATGACCCCAGTCTCTTTTTGCATCCAAATTACCAAGATATAGACAATCCTGTAGTCCTAGTTTTATTCTTGCTAGGGCGCGAGTAATTTTTCTAGTAACAAAAGTTTCGCCCCGAATGGGGCTTTCGTGATTAAAAAGAATACCGTTACAAGCATAGATTCCATAAGCCTCGCGGTAATTAATGGTTATCCAGTAAGCATAGAGTTTAGCGGCTGCATATGGGCTTCTTGGATAAAAAGGAGTAGTCTCAGTTTGGGGTGTTTCTTGAACTTCTCCATATAGTTCCGAGGTAGACGCCTGATAATAACGAGTTTTTTTCTCCAAACCCGAAATTCTAATCGCCTCAAGAATACGTAGCGCGCCTATACCAACTGTATCAGCAGTATATTCTGGTGATTCAAAAGAGACAGCCACATGAGACTGAGCACCAAGATTATAAATTTCATCGGGTTGAACTTGTTGAATAATGCGTACTAAACTCATAGAGTCTGATAGATCGCCGTAATGCAATGTTAAATGTGGAACGCTATCAGAAACATCATGCTGATCAGTATATAAATGATCAATACGCTCTGTATTAAAAGAACTAGAACGGCGCTTAATACCGTGAACCTGATAACCTTTTTTTAGAAGAAATTCAGCTAAATACGCACCGTCTTGCCCTGTAATTCCTGTAATTAATGCTTTTTTTATACACATATTTTTTCTTCTATATAATTTAAAAGTGTATTTTTTGACATTTCCAATGAATCATTACTTGTGTCTATAACAACTTCTGCATTATTCGGTTCATCATATGGGTTTATTTCAGAATAACCAATAAGATCGTTAATCAAACCCTTGTCTGCCGCTGCATACAATCCTTTTGTATCTCTTATTTTTAAACTATCAATATCAGCCTTCACATAAACTAAGTGCAGATTTGGCTCTAATATTGACCTTACTTGACTACGTATTTCTGCATACGGACTTATTACGGGAACAAGCACTACATTGAACCCTTGATCTTTTAAGTCAAGGCAGAGTTTAGATACACGTAAATTATTTATTAAAACATCTTTACGGCCAAAGCCTAATTTTTCTACATCCTTGTCACGGACCTCGTCACCATCTATTGTATAAACTTTACATTGTCTTTGTTTACAAAAATCTTCGATATATGACGCAAGTGTAGATTTTCCAGATCCAGACATACCAGTAAGCCATACAACATTAAAACTATTTTTCTTCAAAATCTAACTATCTTGAAAAATAATATCATTAAAAGATGACTCTGTAGTCCATCTATTATATTGTTTGATAATTAAATTAATCATATTTACAGCACCAACTGGATGATCTCCAATTGCTGTTTCTGCGGCTAGCACAAGCCCACTTGCTCCCATAAGCAAGGTACTTGCAACATCATTAGCTTCAGCTCGAGTTGGGGAGTCTGATTTAATCATTGATTCTAGCAAATTTGTTGCTACAAATACAGGTGTATCTTTTGATCTAGCATAAGATATTATTCTACGCTGAATAAATGGTATTTTTTCAATAGCAACTTCGCGTGACAAATCGCCCCTATCAATTAAAATTTGATCAACAACAGGTAATATCTCACCAAGATTCAATACACCTTTAATGCTTTCTATTTTTGAAATTAAGTTAGAATTTTTACCAATAATTTTCCTAACCTGCGATACATCTTCAGCTGAGTTTGTGAATGATAAAGAGAAATTTTCAACCCCCATACTTAAACCTATTTCAAACGCTTTTTCATCTTTAGGTGTCACTGCACTTAGCTTAATATCTGCATCAGTATCGGCTGCCTTGTTGCTACCAACAGCACCTTCTCTTTTAACTATAGCTAATAAAAAATTATCTTGAATCTCGGTCACACAAAAGCAAACAGAATTAAAATCAACCCTGATCTCATCTCCAACTTTTAGTTGTTGTGATACATTATCAGGCGTAAATGAAATATTGTTACTATCTCCAACGACAGGGTTGTGGTGTATTTTAATAATATCGTCTTTTTTAAAATTAACAGATTCTGAAACCATATCTTGATTCCTAATTTGCGCCCCTTCACTATCTAAGCATACTGGCACATCGGTCCAAGATTGAATATTTTCTATTATTCCTCTAACGTCATTCAATTTAGTGTGTGAAAGATTTATTCTAAATAAATCCACACCTTTTTTTGTTAACTTTTTGACTGTGTCACTATTTAAAGAGGATGGGCCCAATGTTGCTAATATTTTAGTACTCATATTTTTAACCTTATTTTATAACTGCTAACGCTCCATAAGCTAACACCATCATATTCAAAATAAATGTGTACTTTTTGTCGTTAATTTTTGAAGAGATAAATTTACTAGTAAAGATATATGACGCCAATGAGATTGGAATTAACCATATGACTTCACTCCTTAAGCTAGTATTGCTTATTATAGATAAAACTACTAATTGAAATACGGCTAGTATTAAATAAATAAATGCCACATTTGCGCGAATGATTTCTTTTTTAGAATAAATTGTCGACATAAGTATTGACAAAGGCCCTCCCCCCATATTAGATACTCCATGCACGACTCCAATGATAATATAATACATCTGAATATGTTTCTTTACCATTGAACTTAATAAAGCTTGCAACTTACTAGAGAATCTGACAGCTCCGATTAACAACAGCAATACCCCCACTACTCTAATAATATTTATGCTATTTTCATAAATAATTACAAACACTAAACCTAATATTAAAGTCGGTATTATTAGATAGATAGCTCTTTTTTTTGCCTCAATCAGTTTATATTCACTTATTACCTGGATCAATGATATAGTCACAGAACAGGGTAACAATAGCCATAATGTCTCACTATATGAGTATTCCAACAATAAAAATGTTGGCGTTCCAAACAACAGTAGCCCAACCCCAAATATGGACTGAACAATGCTAAATACGATAATTATTGCTATTAAATAATATATCTCCATCATTTTTCTAACCTTTGCTGCTTTTGCTATTAGCTACAAACCATTTATAAGTGTCTTTAAGGCCTTCTTTCAAGGTAATTTTTGCCTTCCAGACTAAGCTTTCCATCTTGGACACATCTAGTAATTTTCTTTTAGTGCCATCAGGCATTTTAGTGTTAAAAACAATTTCACCATCAAATCCAACTACTTCTTTAATTATTTGTGCAACCTCTTTAATTGTTATATCTGTGCCGGCACCAATATTAATATGAGAAAACATTGGTTTAATCTCTTTTTCTAATATTTCTTTATCAAGATCCATGATGTGAATTGAAGCATCTGCCATATCGTCTACATGTAAAAATTCACGCATTGGCTTGCCACTACCCCAAACTTCAACAAAAGGTTTGTTTTCAACCTTAGCCTCATGAAATTTCCTAATTAATGCCGGAATCACATGACTATTCTTAGGATGAAAATTATCATTAGGCCCGTAAAGATTGGTTGGCATTATACTTCTGTAATCCGTACCATATTGACGGTTGTATGACTCACAAAGCTTAATTCCTGCAATCTTTGCAATGGCATACGGTTCATTTGTTGGCTCTAGGTAGCCGCTTAACAAACACTCTTCTTTAATTGGTTGCTTTGATTTTTTTGGGTAAATACAAGAGCTACCTAAAAATAGCAATCTGTTTACTCCAGCCAAATATGATCCATGAATAAGATTTGCTTCGATCATTAGGTTTTGATAAATAAACTCTGCAGGATAACTATCATTGGCATAAATACCGCCTACTTTAGCAGCAGCAATCACAACATAATCTGGCTTTTCTTCTTGCAAGAAATTATGGACATTTTGTTGATTAGTGAGATCCAACTCTGAACTGGAGCGTGTAACAATATTTACAAAGCCTTTTTCACGCAATTTTCTAACAATTGCCGAACCAACCATGCCGCTATGACCTGCAATATATATTTTGTCAGTTGTAATCATATTAATACAGCGTTACATTTATTGATTAAAAACACGCGCCAAAAATCAAGGTTATTTTTTATATGTGTTAGCTTCAAATTTAAGCTCTTCAATTTCATTCTTGAGATAATTATACTCTTTGGTTTTTATTCTTATAAAGTCCAAAGTGAGTTTTGTCTTTTCTTCGATGCCTTTCGGCGTCAAAAGGTACGAATACTGCGCTTTGTTTTTATTTTTTCTAAAATTGTCAATCTTAACAAACCCTTTTTCTACTAAACCCTTCAGACAATAGTTTACATTGCCAAGACTTATGTCTAAATCCTTGGATAGTTTCCTTTGAGTATAGCTTGGGTCCTTTTCTAAAGACTTTAGAATTTGATACTGGTTTTGTTTTTTGGGCAAGCTACCGCACTATAATACACTTTATGCACAATAGTAAATAATTAATATTGGATTAATTATACAGAGTGTTCAGTGGTTGAACAGGTGATCTTATTTGAATAAATTGTTACGTTATTACCTTTTATCTTAGTAACAGGCAAACCAACATTTTGTCTTAACAAACTTACAGCTTCTTGTTTAGAATTACCAATTATCAGTTTAAAAATATAATTTGACTCATTAAGTCTCTTGTACGACATACTAATTCTTTCTTTGGGTGGTTTCGGCGAACTCCGTTCAATAACAACCGTTTGCTCTTCAGGGTATGTGCGATTTGGAAACAATGAAGCAACATGACCATCTTCGCCCATACTTAATAGCACAATATCAAATTTATCAATGCTTTTAAGTGTATTTTCGTATTCTATTCTTGCTTCCGACAGGCCTAATTCTGCTTTAATAAAATGTATATTTTCCTTAGGAATTGAACTTCTATCTAGCCATATTTCGTTAATCACCCGGTCATTTCTATCTTTATGATTTTTTGGCAAACAGCGTTCATCGCTTATATAAATATGCCACTTATTCCAGTTTGAATCAGCTTTAGATAAAATCTTATATAGACTTAGTGCACTTTGCCCGCCTGTTAAAACTATACTAAAACAACCTTTTTCAAAAATTGATTTTTTTGCAATATTTAATATCTCTTGTGCTAGCGCTTTTGAAAGGGTCATTTCATTATCAAAAATAAACCAATTGCCATCTGATTTTTTCATAAGTTACAACAATTACAATGACTTTGGTATTTGCTCATCTTACCAATACCAGGATTAAAAGTGTTCGTTGGATCAAGTTTTTTATAGAATTTCTGCAGGCTATTTTCTGCCTCATACAAATGCCCAACATTATGCTCAGCAGGGTACTTAGCACCCTTGCCATCAAGCATAGCCAACATTATTGACTTCATTTTTTGTCTGTCGGTACCTTTTTTAAAAATATAATTTTGATGAAAAACATTACACATAAAATGCCCATAATAAAGTACGTGTTCAAGGTTGCTACTAATCTCTTGAGGAAGCTTCTCAACCCAATCATCATCATTACGGCGCAATGCAATATCTAGCGACAAGATCCCTTCTACTTTGTTGCTATGAATCATTTGGTAACGACCAGCTGCTGCTCCAGCCGCAAAACGATGCAGTAAGGCTTTATCACCCTCATCAGTCTTACAGACAAAGAAACCACTATCATATTCTTTAGACCAATGCTTCTTTAGATAATCCTGTGCCTCGGCAATACCTTTGTCGCTCATCTTTAAGATAAGGTGATGTTCATACTTATCGCTAAATTCGAGCATACGTTTAGGTAGATGCTGTGGAAATAATTTACTCAAATAAAATAAAATTTTATCCGGTAAAGAGTCAGACAATAGCGGCAATCGTTTTAATAAATTTTCAACCTTTGCCTTTACGGCAAAGAATTTCGGTATATTTTTAGTACCTAAATAGTTAATAGACAAAAAGGTGTCCTTACCATAAGACTCGGTTATCTTAAAAATTGTGCGATGTAGGTATTCTGCCATCTCTGGTAGATTTTCAAAATTTGCAAGAATATCTTTACGTAATTGAGTTAATTTTTCTGCATTGTTAGTGCCAAGGTAAAACACTTGCTCCTTATCTGGCATGGCAAAAGTATCGGTACGCACTGCAAATACGCCGAGTTTACCTGCGCAGCCACTAGCCTCAAATAGGCGCCTACTATCAGCATTATATCTAGCCGGAATATCCGAATCTATATTACGCACCCTGTCAACATACTCATGATCAGACGCCATCCTTTTGTCATACTGAATATTAGTTGGACCGAAGTTTCCATTCTGAACATTGTTAAGAATCTCTTCAGGTGTTTTGCCTAATCCCTCAATGCCAAGATGATTAACCAAATGCAAATTGCCGTTTTTATCAACCTGGGCATATAAAGAAAATTCTGTATAGGCGGGGCCACGTTTAACTAATGCGCCGCCTGAATTATTGGCTATACCACCAACAACAGTCGCGCCAATCTGGGACGAACCAATGACTGAGTGTGGAGCACGATTGACCTCTACCAATCTTTCCTCAAGACTATGCAAGCTAGCACCAGACAAGCTAATCGCTTGCTTGCTATCATTGATTAAATGAATTTGATTAATAGCAAGCGTATTAATAATCACCACATCCCTATCATATTCATCGCCATTTGGCGATGAACCTTCCGTTAGGCCAGTCTTTGCTGCTTGCATAATAATAATACAATTAGCTTTAACACACGCTTCAATTAACTTCCATTGCTCTAAAATAGTATCGGGAAACACAACTGCCAATGCTGTGCCATTGCCAGAGCGGAACCCACTACGATAGTAGGCCGTTTGCGTTAATTTTGTCAATACCTTTTTAGCGCCAACGATATCATTAAACTGCTGAATCAATTCGCTTTGTGTCATTTTTTATTATTTATCAATTATGAACAACATTCTGCAGTGGAAAGTACAATGCAATAGATTCAAAATCTCGATCCTTGCCGAGTAAAGAATAGTCACCCTTAAGACAAATAGTCGCAATTAAGCAATCTATTGTTGAACGTATTGTTACACCACTCTTCCTACATGTTCGATATATTTTTGCTGCATTTTGATAATCAGCATTCGTTAATTCCTCTGGTGAATCAAATGCTGTTAGTAATTTTGATATTTTATCAGCTTGCTTGTCGCTTGATAATCCTAACAATATTTCGGTCAGAACAATACCTGGCAGAATGATTCTTTCATTCTCCTCGATCGCTTTCTTTAAGCGTTGCGCCTGCCATGATGGATAATTATTAAAATAATCAATCCATACACTTGTATCAACAACCATTTAATAATTTTCTCTGTTTTGTCTCAGTTGGTTTAAATCACCTTCCCAATCAATCTTGCCTTGAAGTTTAATAATCTCTTTTCGCTTAAGAATTTTAGAATACTCTGCAAGCGCATGATTAACTGCATCTTTTTTTGTATTAAAACGGCCTAACGTTAAAACTTGGTTTAATAAGTCTTCTTGTAAATCAATATGGGTGCGCATAATATTCCTCTATTTATGGATACATAACTAATTAATATATGGGATTATTATACATCAATATATGTGACTACTAGATTATTCATACCATCTCATGTATGGCCTTTATTACATCTTCAGACTTGATAAATTTCATACAATTGTGATGTTGTAAAGGACAAGTGCGCTTCATACACGGCTGGCAGTCTAAATTCTTTTTAACGATAATACTTTTGCCATTCATCCACTGGGAAGTTTCGTCATCTTTTGTTGGGCCAAATATAGCTACTGTCGAAACCTGAAAAGCGGCAGCTACATGCATAGGACCACTATCACCCGTAATAAATAAATCTAAGTTTGCTATCTTATTAATCAGCTCTGAAATGGTGGTTTTTCCTGCGAGATTTTGATAATTTGTCACACCATTTTCAATCAGTCCTTGTTCAATATCACCAGCAATATCAACCTCACCAGGTCCGCCAAAAATCACAATATCATACTGATTAGCTAACCCTTTAGCTACTTTAGCAAATTCCTCGGGATACCAGCGTTTTGCGCTTCCATAAGAAGCACCGGGGTTGATGCCGAGTAACGGTAATGATGAATTTTTCACCCCAAGGGTATTTCCTAACGGGGCAATGTTTAATTTTGAATTATTGGCATGTAACACTAATTTCTCTGCCGGAAAATTAGTATTTAGACTGTTGTTAACGAAGTCGTTGTATTTTTCAACTTGATGACGGCCTTGATAGTTGTTTTTATCAAATTGATACTTATTATTAGCCGATATTAAAAATTTCAGAAATTTTGATCGAGTCGAACTACGAAATGAGAGAAACGCATCAAAATTACCTAAATCACGTGATATTTTGTATAAAGACGTGTATTTTTTGTCCAAAACGAATGTTTTTATGACTTTCTGGTGATTTTTAAGCGCTTCAATCGAGACAAATGAACCAATAAAGGTAATTTCTACGTCATTCTCAAAATTTACGATATTTTCAATCGCCGGCGTTACCATAATCGCATCACCGAGCCATGTTGGAAGCTCAATTAATATTTTCATTACTTAATTAATTTGTAATGCTTTTTACTTAACTCTAATCCAAACAGCTTTTCAAGTTTTAGCATTAAACGATGTTTTTTTTGTTTCTTAGTTCGCTCGTAGTTGGAATCGGTTTGATAAATGCCTTTGTCTTTAGGTAGCCAATCTTGAACTATTTGTGGATGAGTGCCGGTAAATTCTTTAATAATAGTTTGATCCATTTGAGAGTAATCAATCTTATCAGGTTCACCACCCCAGTATTGCTGAACCTTCTCACTCTTAAGATTCATTTGCTCTTCGCTACGCACCCAGCCGTAGTGATAACAACATGCACCCGTGTGTTTTGCTTTTGGATATCTACCATTTTTATTGCTGTCTAATACTAACCAAAAAAGTCCATCTGGTGCATAGGATCTAACTGAATTTTTAATAATTCTAGCTTCGGATCGGTACCATCCAGGAGAGTCAAGATAACTATTTGCATTGCCATAAAAATGATAAAAATCAAATACTAGTGACTCTACTTCGGAATTATCTACATGCATCTGCATGGATGCTTTAATTTTAGTTAAATCATCCTCATGATAAACCTCATCACCCTCGATATAAAACGCCCAATCACCTGTGCAATTAAATTGAGCAATCATTTTTTGCTGACCATAGACATAGCCACGATCATGCATATTATCATTCCATTTTGATTGAATAATGCGAATTTTTGGATCTTTGATTGACTGTATTAATGCTAAAGTATCATCCTCACTCTGACCAACATTGATAACAAACTCATCCACAATCGGAAGGATTGATTTAATAGATTGGATAAATGGATAGCCTAAAATTTGTCCGTTTTTTATAAATGTAAAGGCACTGACTTTCATCATCTTATTTGCGTGTTACTCGATAGCCCTCAATAAACAACTCATCAAGATTACAATCAATAAAGTCAACCACCGCATCAGTTGGGGTTCTGACAATGGTTCTGCCGTGTAAGTTAAACGAAGTATTGAGACTAACACCATAACCCATAATGTTTTTAAGTTCTTTAAGGTATCGATAATAATTAGGATTGTCTTGTTCTTCTACAAATTGAGGTCTAGCTGTACTATCTACATGGACAGCACAAGGCAAATTCTTAATATGCTCTTTCTTCATTCTAAAAGCAATGGCCATGTGTTTATGTGGGAAGCTATCTTTAAACAGTCTTTCTCTTTCTTCTTCTAGTATTGATGGACAAAATGGTTGGTATGAAGGACGACGCTTCACCGTCGAGTTAATTCTTTGTCTAGTATCTTCCAGCATCGGATTGCCAATGATTGATCGATTGCCTAATGCTCGTGGACCGAACTCCATTCTTCCGTGGAATAGTGAACAAATCTTACCGCTAGCTACCGACTTTGCAGCCTCTTCAGGCCAAGTATTTTCTAGATCCGTAACAGTGATATTATCAAAACCATCGAGTGCTGATTTAACTTGCTCACGCGTGCACTCATCGCCAAAGTACGGCATGGTGTAGTCTTTAAGCCAGCTAACATCTTCACCTACTTCAAGTGCTGTTAAAATCGCACTACCAATGGCTAGACCATCATCGCCCATCGGTGGCAAGACATAAATATTTTTAAAGTTGGTTCTATCGTAAATATTGAGGCTCATAATGATGTTAGCCGCCACACCACCAGAAAGACATAGGTTGTTAATAGGGTGTTTTTCATAGGCAAGATTAAGATAATCAACAATCGTATCTTCTAGATAATCCTGTACAACGGCACAGAAGTTTTCATCACCCATGCTTGCCCGCTGCTCTTTTAAATAATCAATATCATAAAAAGGGCTGATTTTTTCAATATCGTAATGAATGCTTAGAGACTCTTTGTCTATTTGTGTTGCATCCTTCAATTGCTTTAATAAGTTTTCATCAGCCTTACCAAAGGCAGCCAAAGCCTCAACCTTGCCTTCGTCACTATTAGGATGCAAGTCCATAGCTTGAGTAAAATAATTATAAATACGGCCGATTGATAAATAACGATCTCCACTACCCATAAAATCAGCGCTTGATTGGCCAATTAGTTCGTATTTAGTATCACTTTTAAAAGAATACAATTTACTAAAAAAACCATCTCCTTGGCCATCAATCGTTAGAGCTAGTGCTTCACCTCCGTTAAAAGGGGATAAGTAGTAAGAAGGAATAGCATGACATAGGTGATGCTCATAAAAGAAAACCTCTTTCGGATCTAAGTTATATTTATTAAAGTTATTTTTTATGTAGTTGGTAAATGCTCGTCTATTGCCTTCTGGTGTTTCCTTAACTAAGGCTCTTCTATATTTAGCACCATAGTAAGATTTAACCGCTGAGAAATTGGTAAATAAAGACTTAAATATGAATCTATTTT